>Ga0182738_1008721_pt1 | contig 10023 bp, 5 predicted proteins | sample eDN5th30CBELigMG_FD_128876 | JGI IMG/M metagenome (GOLD analysis project Ga0182738, IMG submission 128876) | Enriched Miracle-Growth compost microbial communities from Emeryville, California, USA - eDNA 5th pass 30_C BE-Lig MG (version 2)... ... | reverse complement strand
TGAGCCCAAAATCAAGCCAGTTTTTTTTTTTGAAGATTTCATGGGAGAAATTTTCACCAAATGACTTGAAAATCAGGTTTCAATATTATCATATGAAAAATTCTATGAGAAAAACTACTGAATCAGAAATTCATCAAAGAAGGTTTCATTCATCTATTTATTTCTGCCAAATTGGTTTTAATTTGCTATATAAAGTAGAAAATCGGAAAAAGAACTGTAACCAGTAATTCTTTGCCAGATTCTATAATGCTTGTTTGTTCCTTTTCATTCTTCTTCGTGTTTGTTCATATTGTGATGAGCTGATCCTCCATGAATTACAGAGAAAGTTGATTTTAACTTTATAGTTTAGGTAACAAACAAACGAACGAACATCAATTGACTGTTTCAGAATGCAAAAAAGCTTTGATTTTCGTAACTTTCAAGGTTTATTTCGCTGTTTTTAATTAGAGCTGATATGACGCATAATTTAATATAACTAATCACAAATAATCTAAATTAATTCTCGTGTCAGTTTCCAGTAACTCATGCATCGTACTTTTTCTTATCGACATCTTCTAACCTTGCCTCCTAGAATATAAACTCATCAGTAGAAAAGGTGAAGGAACATTCTCTGAGGTCCTGAAAGCTCAGTCCATTAAAACAGGAAACTATGTTGCCATCAAATGTATGAAAACGCACTTTAATTCTGTTGAGCAGGTAAATTGCGATCTATGACTCGAACTAAAACAAAAAGGTCAATCAACTCCGTGAAATCCAAGCCCTTCGTAAATCATCCCCTCACGCCCACATTATCAAGCTTCTTGAGATCTTATAGTAAGATTGTATTTATAACTTTGAAATTAACGTGTTTAGTGATGAACCAACAGGAAGACTTGCTCTTGTGTTTGAGTTGATGGAGATGAATATGTACGAGCTGATTAAAGGTTAGTTTTTGGTTTGAGGAAACAAATTGACTCTTATTTTCAGATAGAAAGACCTACCTGCCTCAAAATAAAGTGAAACTTTACATGTATCAAGTTTTCAAGGCAATTGACCAACTCCACAGAAAAGGAATCTTCCATCGTGATATTAAGCCGTAACTTGTATTTGATTGTAAAAGTTGGCTAATTTCTTCCCTTAGTGAAAATATTCTTTTGAGTGGAGACCTCGTAAAGCTCGCCGACCTGGGTTCATGCCGTGGAACTTTCGGAGAGCATCCTTACACCGAATATATTTCAACTAGATGGTACAGATCTCCTGAATGCTTGATGACAGACGGTTACTACGATTCCAAGGTAATGAAGATGGTTTGATTTTCCCCTCTAAAAGTTACCTCAAGATGGACATTTGGGGAGCAGGATGTGTCATGTTTGAAATTCTCACATTGGTTCCGCTTTTCCCTGGCAAAAATGAGTTGGATATGATTCACAGAATCCACAACATCATTGGCACTCCAGCTCAAAAAGTTCTTGATAGATTCAAGAGTCACGCATCACATCTTGAATTTAATTTCCCTCAAAAGACTGGAACTGGAATTGAAAAGCTTCTACCTCACGTTTCAGCTGACTGCGTCGACCTTTTGAAGCAGTTACTGACCTATGATCCTGAAAAAAGAATTACATCTGAACAAATTCTCCAACATGAATATTTCAGAGAATTAGTTGAAGCTGAAAGACAAAAAGATTATCAAAGCACCTTGTAAAGAATATTATTTTCAACTGACTCTAAATTTTGTCCATTAGGAGTTCAACAAGAATGAGTCCGAGCAACAAACAACTTCAACAAAGTCTCTTTAGTGATCATGAAAAGTCAGCAACGCATTACGAAAAGAGCCATTATCCTCATGGAGCCTATAAGAAGAAGGCAAAGAAGCCAAAGGATGTGACTGGAAGCGTTTCTACCTCAAGCAAAGTAATAATTATTTGAGAATTTGAATAAACTAATTTTTACTAAATAGTTCCCTTCATTGAATGTCAACCTGAAGGTGGAAGGAGTTTTCAAGCCAACTCATTATAACGACACTTCTACTGATGAAGAAAATGAAAAGGTTTGACTTGTAATATCTTATTCCATGGTTAATTTCCTTCGATAGCCATCGATGTTACCTCAGATTAATAAGCAGTCATCTGCTTTACAATTTGAAACCAAATTTGTTTTGAACACAATGGGCCATCCGCTTAAGAAGAAAGATGACAATAAAAAGTTGGCATCCACAATGCTCAAACCAAACTTCTCAAATCAGCATTTATACAAGAAGTCTCAAAAATCAAGCATGTTCCAAGCTCCTGATTACTTAGTTGTTGGAAGAAAGGCAAATTAAATTTTTTCAAGTTGATGATGATAATAAAATTTTTTTTGGAAATAAAGGGCTAGGTTTTTTTAAGAATGATCCTGGCAAGGAAGAGTTATACAAATTATTAAATTGTTTATTTCAATATAAATCATTAGTATGGCAAGGATACTACATACACACTGCAAGCCTAAGTAACATTCGTTTGCTGACTTGCTCATTTTATTGTTGTTTGTTTCATAAAGTTAGAAAAATTGCTTTATTTCGCTTTGCTTTGTTTTGTGCTATAAAAAATTATATCCAACAACAATCTTTAAGAAAAAACTAGAGATAATATCGAGAGATTGATGGATGGGAAATCCAAACATCTAAACAACATAGAAAAAAAAATATTTTTATTTGGATATGAAAACAAAATTGTTATTAAAATAAATATTTAACGATGTTAGATGAAATCTGTATCAGTGAATAAAATGGGTTTTGAAAGGATTTTAGCTTTTAATTGTGGAGAGAAGGAAGCTTTCGGAGATTTTTTTAAAGTGCTTGATGTACTCAGATCTTGTGATAAAGGAGAGCTAGCCGCCGCTGCAAAGAAGCCATTTTCAGATTTATTTGTGGGAGTTGTTGTATCAAAGAGATTGTGCAAAGTGAAGACTCTTTTTCTGGTTGGTTTACTTTGAGTGGCTTTGTTTCTTTCAATGCTGGAACTTTCTTGCTTGGCTTTGGGTCGAGATGGGTTGGAGCTCGTTGTTTGTAGTTGGACACTTATTGGGGCAAAACTTCCAGATTTAGAACTTGATGGAAAGGCTGTCTTTTTCTGACTTTGGATTGAAACAATTTTTTCCATATTTTTAGGAGAGGTGACTTTTTTGATTGTATCAACATGATTTTGCATTGCTTGATTATAATTTTGATATTGGGCTTTGGAGGAGTCAATGAACTCGCACATTTGTGTGGTTAATTGTCTGTAAAAAACATCCATTTTATCTTTCATTTCCTGGGAGCTTTTCACACAAATATCTTCAAAATCGGCGATTTTGGGGTGAGAATTATGATAGGTTTTTCCATTTTCTTTCAATAATTGGTTTTCTTGAGTGAGGCCAGCTATTTCTTGTTTCAACTCTTGGATGATCTTATTAAAGTCTTCAGCTTTGGATGTCGTGTTTGCTTTTGAATGTTCAAGGGCTTGAAGCAATTCTTCCATTCTTTCACGAAGCTCAAGGTTTTCTTTAGCGAGTTTTTCAATGATGGTGCTCTTGAGAGTGAGCTGCTTTTTCAATAAAGTGATTTCTGCTCGAAGCTTGGGATCTCCATCCTACCAAATACATAAGAATAAATCAATTTTAAAATCAAAGTACATGTTTAGCTTTAAAGTTTTCTTCTTCAAGGATTTTGATAATGCTAAGATCTGATGTATTTAATTCGACACCAAGATTCGATTCCATTAAGACGCTGTCAATTATGATATTTGAAGATGATATCATTGGTTTTTGAGGATCAGGCTGTGCCTCTTTTTCTTGAGAGGGAAATTTATATTCAAGGAGATCAGGCAGTCCAAACTTTGCAATTGAGTTGGTCCTGGTTATAGTATTTGATACAGTCGTGAGTTTGAGTTTAGGTTTTGAGTTTGTGGGACTGAACATGGCAGGAGCTGCTTGCTAATTAAAATCTTTGTTCTTGAAAATTAAAAAATAATGCTGGAAGTTTTGCAAAGTATTTGATATTTAAGTCAAGCCATACTTAATTTAATTAGCATTTTATCCAGAAATTTTTCTGAAATGGTGATTCACTTTTTTATGGTATTTATGGGAAACCAAACATCATCAAGTTGGAGGTTGACGAATTTAGTCTGAGTCGGCGTGAATCAAGGATGTATTTATGTGCTTACTTACCCATATCGTTCGAAAATTTATCATTTTAATAGAACCACCTATCAATCCATAAAGATTTCAATTACCATTTCAATGGGATTTTAAAACATGGGTGATGAGGAAAGAAGATTCAAAACGTGTTTTCAAAGGGTTGTGAATGAGGGTTAAACCTCACTAGACGAATTTGAAAAATCTTAATTTAAAACGAACAGCTAACTAACCATATTCATAATAGATTTTCCAAAAACAAGAAATCGAATTTAATTAACCCTAAAACCTGTCTTTTAATTAAATTGAGAAATTGTTATTCATACATTCAATGATTTGAGAAAAGATCGAGAGCTGGTTTTAAGATTGTGATGATGAATCATCTGAGAGCAAATAGAGATGGAGTCTTCGAATCTGAAATTTACAACTGTTGAGAAAAAGTGAAATTTAAATCTGTATCAAAATTAATTAAATTAAATTAAATAATTAGACTTTGATTATAAAACGAGAGAGAGAGATTAGTTTTTTAATACTGTAGTGAAAAATAAGGTCTGAAAGAAAAAAAAATTTGCAAAAAAAACTTGAGAAAACAAAATAATATATGTAATGTCTGAACTCGTAAAGTTCTATTTTACGAGATGAGATGAGACAAAATTCATACAATTAAAAAAAAAAAATGAGACCGACCTTATGAATAATTTTGTTGATATTTTTTATTGTTATTTGGAGTTTGTTGCCAATTGGCACTATGCTGAGTTCCAATGAGAGCTCTGATTTTTTGTCTAACAAGAGAATTTGATAAATCATCAAGGTTATGTAGTTTTGAATAGAGTTTTTCTTTCATTTTCTTCCACTTGGTAATTTCTTCTGGAGTTAATCCAGAAGGTTCAAAGCGATCAACATCTTCAGTACTGCTGGCCACATAAGCTTTTTTATGAGTGCGCTTGAGCGGTGATAAGCTTTTAGCTTCCCTATTTTCACGAGAACGGCGATGATGGTCATTGTTATTATTTGCAAATTTGATCATTTCAGTATGTGTATAATCGCCTAGATCTTTGAGTTCTTTGGATTGATAACCAGGCATGACAGTTTTTTCCATGAGATCTGAATAGTTGAGTCTTTCATAAGGAGCTTTGAATAATTCAGTTTTTTCTCCGACGCTTTGTCTCAAAAGGGGAGTCAATTTTTCACGACGAGTTCCACTCTTTGGAGTTCTTTTGTCCGTTTGAAATTGTTGTACTTTATATACTTCTGAGCGCTCTGATTTGAAATCATACTTCTGTCCTTTTCCTTGGTCAACAGAAACTTCTTCCACAACACTTGCATCAGCCACTTGATGTGAATCGTCGAGATTGAGAACTTCAGGACCGAGATGAAATGATTGGCTAACTTTCTTTCCATCTTTGTTATCAACCAATTTATTATTTTCAAAAGTTCCTTTGAGTACGACTTGGCCTGGAATAACGATCATGCCTTCGCCATGCTGGCGACCCTGATGCCAGACTCCTTTATAGACTCTCCCATCTGCATAATGCATGGCACCTTGTCCTTCTTTGAGATTGTCAAAGAAGTGTCCCTTATAATAGTCCCCGTTCTCCCAAGTGTAAGTTCCCTTTCCAGCCTTCTTGTCATTCATCCATTCCCCATCATATGATTCAATTTTTTTACTTCCCTTCTTCCATTTTCCTTTTCCATGTCTGAGGCCATTGACAAACTCGCCCTTGTAAGAGCTGCCATTAGCCCAGAAGTACTCTCCGAACCCTTGTGGTTTACCATTTTCATACATGCCTTCATAAAAATCACCATTAGAAAAATGTTCTTTTCCTTTTCCATGTTTAACAAAGTTCAAGAACTCTCCTTCATACTTTTCTCCATTTCGCCAAACAAAGATTCCATATCCTTCTTGTCTATCATTTTTCCAGTTTCCTTGGTAGAATTCTCCTTTTATTCCCTTCCATAGTCCTTGGCCATGCTTGATTCCACTCTTCCACTCCCCTTCATAAAGCTCTCCATTTGGCCAGAGGAAGATGCCGTATCCATCAGGTTTCCCGTTTCTATACTGGCCTTCGTATATTGAGCCATTGGAAGCAAACTCGAGTCCTTCTCCATGTTTGAGGTCATTTTCCCATTCTCCTTCGTATGAACCTTTATTTGAGCGAAGCAATATTCCTTTGCCGTGGCGACGACCATTAATCATTTCTCCGTAATAGATTCCATTGGGATATTTTTGCATTCTCCAATGTTTTGGCTTTTTTTGGAAAAGTGGTCGAATTGTCTCATTCTTGGATTCATAGTTCTGAAGAGCAGTGAGCATGTCTTCAACACCATTTTGACCAATGGATGGGAGCGCGCCTTGGTTACGTCCTGCTCTTGTGCCTGGCACAGCAGAGTGCAGTTCTTTGAGTTTCATGAAAAGGGTATGAGTATCGCGATTTGTGGCATCAGAAATTGTATCATCTTGTTGGGTTGTGGTAGGTTCATCATAATTTTTGTGATCAGAAGAGATTTCAGTGGGAGATGTGGGAGAATATTCTCTTGAAGCAGGTCTATTTTGAAAGGGATGCTTTGAGTTTTTTACGTCCAAGAAAAATTGGTAATTGTTGGACATCATCGTAATTGAGAATTCAGAAAAAGATTAATAATAATTATGCATATGGGAAAAATACATGTATTAAGAGGAAATTTAAATTTTATTAAAAAATATACAAAACAAAAATAGAGAAAATGGTATCATGATGGTATGAGGGATTAACTTTTGAAGCCTGTAGAAGTTTGGCCGTTTGTTCTGAGCGTTTTTGAATTTGACTTTCAAAAATGGGGAAAAAACGAGAAAAACTTGGTTTTTGTGTGTGAGAAACCAACATTTAAAACCCATGACCTTGGAAATTTTTTTGTGGTAGCAGACAAGTTAATGCAGATTATCCTTTATTCTTGAGAAGTTAAAGTGGTTCTTTCAGGTGAAGAGGCTCAAGTGGATGATGACTGCGCTGACAGAATCCAAGGAGTTGAAAAATGGGATATTTTATTGAAAAATAGTTTTTTGTGAAAGAGCCAGTCTAATTTGAAAAATTAATTTTGGTGAAATAATCAATTCCCTGAATCGAAAAATTGTGAAACTTTGGTGAAAGAGAGAAAATAATTAAATCAGAGAGATTTTGTGGAAAATCAATTTTTGTAAAATAGTCAGTCATTTTACAAAAATGTTTCGAACGAACTTTGAGAGAAGTATTTTGAATGATGGAGGTATCTTTTGTGAAAATATTTCTTTTCTTCTCTTTAAGCGTTTATGAGAATTTCTTTAAAATGATTTTTAGAGAGTTTTTTGCAAGGATGATAAATTTTTAAAAAAGCAAACAATAATTCGATGTGTAATAAGATATAAATTAATATGAAGGATGTTATTTTATGAAGATTTTTATACTGATGATATGAAATGGAAACAAACAGGGATTGGCACAATATTTATCAATAGAGCTTTATCTTTCAAATAAAGACGATTTGTATTTATCTGCAAAATACGCTTTGAATAATTTGCAAAGTTTTTAGTGAGAACAAAAAAACTTGTATTTTCTTTTTAAGCAGCGATTTCAACTTTATTTTGTTCAGATTCAACAATATTTTGGCTTTCTGATGCTTCAGTGATTTCAGCAGGATTTTCAGAATCTTGGCTTAAGAAAGCTTCTCCATCTTGTTGGTCAGCATTAACTTCATCAAAGTTCTCAGTGGGGAATGCTTTAGGGTCACAGGTATCGATATCTTCTGGTTGAGCATTTTGGAGATTTTCTTCTTTGACAATATTGATTTCCAAGCGAGGAGAAACCAATTTATTCTCATTAATAATTTCCTCAGCAGCAAAAGATTTTTTATCGTTGTTTTCGTCATCAACAGGGACCTCGTTATTTTCATCAGCCTGTTCTGTTTGAGCATCGAAATCTTTTGGTCTTTCAGAGAATCTACTTTCTCCCATAGTCAAAGTTTCGCTCATATGGCTTTTTGGCTCAAAGAATTCATCATCATCACTATCTCCAGCATCTTGATGCAAATCAGGATGTTGAAGGAATTGGTCATTGTATGGAGCAGGAGCAAAGGCTTCTTTTTCAAGTTCAGCATTCCTAGTCATGGAGACACCTTCACTATTGCCAAGTTTACCGATTGAAATTTCATTTTCTTGGCGATCCCTATAATGGGTGCCATCAAAAACTTGTGCGTCAAGACTGCTTTCTGGCAAGCCTTTTCTAGCGAAAGTAGAAAAGCGAGATCTAGATTCATAGGGATTGCCATGTCCTCCTTCTTCTTGATGATATGCAGCGAAAAAGCGTTTTTTATCATCATCACCTGCACACGAATAATACATACTGCTGGTATCACTGGCTTTGCTTAAATTATGGTGATTGTGACGTTGAGATCCTATGTATGATGAGAATTGAAATATAAATATTTTTATACTTAAAGTGTGCATGGAGTCAACAGGCCGGACTAGACTTTTTTCTTGTTGCTCATTTTTCTCCGAGGCTTTATCTTGAGTTAATTTTTCTTCCTGTGCTTCTGTTTTACAACAATTAGCTCCCATTTGACAAAAATTTGAAGAAATTAAGATTATTTTTATTTAAGATGATGTTGAGTGTATTTGTGGAGTTGCCTAGTTTCATCAGAAATCAATAAAAGTTTTAATATGCTTTAATCGTCTGAATATAATACGTCGTAAGATTAGTTATTTAAAAAGGTATAAGTTGTCTCTAAAAGAAAAGATTTATGAAAAGAAAATATTTTTGAAGAGGAAAAATAGAAGCGGGAGCTGAACAGATTTCGCGCTGAAAGGGTTTTGAAGTGAAAAGGGTGAATATTGGGAAATTGTTTGAGAGGTTATTGACATAATGACGTCTTACATGTGAGCGTCAACAAAATTGAAGGTTTCTCGTTTTATTTATTCTTGGATAAATTCTTAGAATCGAGCAAATCTGTCTTGATCTAGGGTGGGTAAAAGCGAAGCCCTTTTGTTTTTCTCTCTTCGACTATGGCTTACAATGAAGTAAACCGTATTGAAGGCTTTCGTCCAAGAAGAAGTGGGTATTAATTGTTTTTCTTGAAGATTGAGGATGAATTTATTTCATAAATGATCAAGTTAAAAAAATATACTCCGGAAAAAAAAATGGTTATGAAGGACTTATGAACAAAAAAGTATCATTGATCAGGATTAACGAAGAACTGATGGAAAGTGCTTCCTATTTTCGAAAAAGAGCGAAACCTTTGAGGGTGATTTTTGAAAGACTGGAGTGAGATTTGTGTTTGACCCTATTAGAGGTAAATTACCCTCTTACTTCGATAGCGAAAAAAATCCTGAAAAGAATCTCCTCTCAAAGTTGACTCTTGAGAAGATTTTTTTTAACCTTGCAAATGGTTCACTTTGCCAAATTAATTTTTATGAGAAAATCTAATGAAAATATTTTTGACTCGAAAAATCGAGAAATTTCAATCAAGAGCGCAAAGATCACTTCTTTGAAATTCTACAGAATTTCTAAATAATTTTCCTCAAGATAATCTTTTCTGAAAAGGAATCTCAGAAGGGAGTCCATTTTTGAAGTTTCATGCTTTCATTTCAGTTTCTCTTGAAATTGATGAAAATAGTGGCATTCTTTGAAATTCCTTTTTTTTGAATCAAGAAACTTCAATCCTGTTTGGTCTTTTGATATTCAGACTCCTTGTAGAGAAATATTTAGGAAGAGTATAAAAATCTAAAAAAGAAAATTCCAGAAAAATTGGTAGAAATTTTTTTTTTAATAATAATAATAATAATATTTGTATCCTCAGATACGGCAAGCGGAGGTGAGGAATCTCCGCTGCTTTATTTATACATAAGGACAAAACCGTACAACGTAAAACCTTACATGTGAGGTC
>Ga0182738_1008720_pt1 | contig 10024 bp, 4 predicted proteins | sample eDN5th30CBELigMG_FD_128876 | JGI IMG/M metagenome (GOLD analysis project Ga0182738, IMG submission 128876) | Enriched Miracle-Growth compost microbial communities from Emeryville, California, USA - eDNA 5th pass 30_C BE-Lig MG (version 2)... ... | reverse complement strand
TAATGGCTCGAAAATGGGAGGAGCAAGCAAACTGAAAGTTACTCAAACACCGAAAGTCAATGTAAACAGCCAAATGAGTTTTACTCAAGGCTACGTATCCTGTAAAATATAATGAAATCGAAATCGAGAGATTCTCTCTTATGCTTGATTTTTTTTTTGTAAACAAACATTTTTTTTGCTTCTTTTTATATTATTCGATTAATTTTTATATAAGACAACACTTAATTCATATTTTCCATACACTAAGCCAGTAATCACATTATTTGTGATAATTCAAGAAATTCAAAACAAAAAGTTGCCAAAATTCAATTTAGAATCCCCACCTTGAAATCGTTTTGAGTTCATTTTTTCTCTCCAACAGATTTTCAAAATCAGGCAAATGGGGATGCTTTAATCAAAGATCATGCAAAATGTAATATATTAAAACTGTTCCTCAGAAATTATAATTTTTTAAAAAGAAAACTAATTCAACGAAAATCGACCATAATGAGTCACGACAAAGATATCGAGCTTCCTCTGTTAGATGGCAAGTCTAAATCCCTGAAAAAGGGATCTCACTCCCCAACAAAAGAATCTCCTGAGAACTTTGCTCTCCTTTTGCAATCTGATTTCTCAGCAAACAAATTCCAAAAAGTCAAGCCCTCTTTCCAATATTACACCTATACAGACATGCTTCCTCTCTCAAAACTCGTTAATTCCAGCAAAACCCCCATCACCTACGACCAACTTCCTCTTCCTTATGAGAATTTCAACATTGAATCGAAGGTCCACCAACTGACTCATGACTGGCAAGAAGAAAAAAGACAATCCAAGGAGCCCTCCTTCATGAAAGCTTGTCTTCAAACCCACAAACAAGAATTCCGCAACACTTTTATCCTGATCTTCTTCCTTGTCAACATCAATATCCTCAACGCTTTTGTCCTTGGAAAAATAATGAATGCTATTACCAAGATCAGCCTCGACCAAGAAACGAACCAAGAAGAAACTATCTTTTATGCTCTTGCCTTCGTTGTCGTCTATATATTCTGCCATCTCCTCGAAAATTGGTGGTCATATAATGGACTTAGCTTTGGTGTTAGCTCAAGACTCGCAATCACAGGTCTCATGTACAAAAAGCTCAATAATATCGCGTTGAGTTCTTTACAAGAAATCAATACAGGAAAAGTATTGAACCTCTTGACAAATGATATGAATGACCTGGATGCAGGATCTGGCTCGGTAACAACCATGTTTCTCGCTCCTTACAGTATTCTGCTCAGCTGCTCTTTGATATGGAGCTACTTTGGCTTCCACACTATCGTCAGTATGACTATTTTGGTCATTATTTTGATGTCAGCCATACGCTTATCGAAGCTCAGCGAAGGACCAAGAAAGGAAAAGAATTTAATAACAGATCAAAGAGTCAAATATACCAATGAATTCATTGAAAATATTCGACTTATCAAACTTTATGCTTGGGAAAAACCTCTCAGAGCAATAATCCAAGACCTCCGAGATAAGGAAGTAGTTCAATTAAAAAAATTAGCCCATATCGATTCCATGGCAAGAACTTTGACAGAGAGTGGTGTGTATATCGGAGTTCTTTTTATGTGTATCACTTATGTGAGCACTGGAGGGGTCCTGACTCCTGAAAAGGTCTACACAGCATTTTTGGTCCTTGGTTTTGCAAAATTTTGGATTATTCTGGCTTTTCATTACGGACGTATGTTCCTCGTTGGAGCCAAACTTACAAACAAGAGATTAGAAGAAGTCCTTGCTGTCAAAGAAACCTCTTCTGTGGGATATCTTTTAAATTCTGGCGTTCTGGCTGGTGAACCGATCAAATTCAAGAAATTTGTTGCCTCTTGGAAACAGGATAAACCATGCCTGAATATCTCAGATTTGACGATTCAACCAAGAGAATTTGTAGCTTTGATAGGGAAGATTGGTTCAGGAAAATCCACTTTCCTCCTTTCATTCCTCAAAGAGATTCCTATTACATCTGGACAGATCTCTTTTAGAGGCTCTTTGGCATATGTGGAACAGGAACCTGTAATTTTCTCAGGATCTATAAAGTACAACATTCTTTTTGGACGAGAATTTGACCATCAACTCTATCAAAGAGTCCTCCAAGCAACAAATCTTGATGAAGATCTCCAACAATTTGATAACTATGATGAGACTATTGTCGGAGAAAGAGGCGTTACATTAAGTGGCGGACAGAAAGCAAGGCTGAGTCTTGCGAGGTCTTTGTATTCTCAGAGTGATATTTACCTCCTGGATGACCCCCTGTCTGCAGTGGATAGTCGAGTTGGCAGGATAATTTTCAACAAAGCTATCAAAGAAATGTTGAAAGAAAAGACTGTGATTTTAGTCACTCATCATTTAGATTATGCTAAAGAAGCTGATAGAGTGGTTGTGATGAAAGATGGAGGCATAGAAGCACAAGGAAAATTTGAAGACTTGGTTGAAATGAAACTTGATCTTTTACAAGTCTTCTCTGGTGAGGATAACAAGTCAGAAGAAAATATTCGAAAAAAGAGCAGTGTTTTATCAGATGACATGGAGGAAGAGGATAAAGTGTTAGATGATTCAGACAAGGAGAAGAAACCAGTTGCTGTTGCAAAGGAAGAGACAACTATTGTGTCAAATCAAACCTACTTCACGTACTTAAGAGAATCTCAAAATTATTTATTGGCCTTAACTCTGCTTGGCATTTTTGCCTTAACCCAAATCCTCGTCATTGTGTTTACAAAATTCATTGGTTATTGGGCTCAAGTTCAGAATGAATACAATTATCAAAAGGATGAAGAGTTTTCTAATGTGAACTACATTCTATTTAGTTTGATCACAATGGTGGCTATTCTTTGCCTCAGTTACATCAAAGCAATGTTAACCTCCAAATTTCTCCTTGATACCAACTCCAAACTCCATGAAAAAATGCTTTATAAAATTTCCAGGACTTTTGTTGCTTTCTTTGATGCTACTCCTATTGGTTCTGTCATCAACAGATTCTCCAATGATCTTGGCACTCTTGACAGAGGGAACTTCCCAATTATCTATGACTTAATGGATCTCCTCTTTGCCTTGGCCTTCTATTTGCTTTATCTTTGCTTCATCAACTTCTTCATCGCAATCCCTGCTCTCATCGTCATTTACAGTCTTTACAAAGTCAAAGACTTTTTTGCTAAACCCAGTCTTGAATTAAAGCGAGTCGAACTCACTTCAAGAAGCCCAATTTTCTCAGAAATCTCTTCCACTTTACACGGCCTTTTGATAATCAGAGTCTATCACCAAAGTCAAAGATTTATTGATAATTTCCTTGACCTTCTTTACAAAAACTCTCGGGCTTACACTTCAGTTCTCAGAACAAACCGTATCTTCAGTATCTGTCTTCAAACTCTCTTGTATCTTTTATGCGTCTCTGGAGTCCTCTTATTCATTTATATCGCTTATTACTCAGATATTGAGCCAGGCGTCTTTGGTCTTGCCCTCTTTTATCTCATTACTCTTGCTAATACCAGTACTTGGGCTATCAGACAATCTATCTTCCTTGATATCAACATGCAAAGTGCTCAAAGGGTCCAACAATATTGTATCCTCCCTGAAGAAGCTCCTTCTCACCTTCAAAATGAGAAAAATAAATCACTGTCTGAAGGAAACATCGAGTTTAAGAATGTGTATTTGAAGTATCCAAATACCAGTAATTATGCTTTGAATGGTCTTTCATTTACTGTCGAACCAGGAATGAAGATCGGTATTGTTGGAAGAACTGGTGCGGGAAAATCTTCAATAATTCAAGCTCTCTTTAGAATTGTTGAAATCGAAAAGAAAGCAGATAGCAATATCACTATTGACCAGACTGATATCTCGACTCTTGGGCTTGAAACCCTCAGAAAAAACATCTCAATTCTTCCTCAGACTCCTGTGATTTTTACAGGAACAATCCGTAGAAATCTCGATCCATTTGGAATGATCCCAGAAGAGCGTCTTTGGGAAGCACTTGAACAAGCAAGTTTGAAGGATTATGTAAGGTCTTTGGAAAAAGGGCTGGATACTGATATGTCTGTGAGCAGTTCAGTGTTTAGCGTCGGTCAGAAACAGTTAATTTGTTTGGCAAGAGTGATTTTACAAAAGAGCAAGATTGTAATTTTGGATGAAGCGACAGCAAATGTCGATGTGAGCACTGATCGTTTTATTCAAGAAAAAATCAATGAGATATTCAAGGATTGTGTGGTATTGACAATTGCACATAGATTGAGCACAATTGCTCATTACGATAGGGTTCTGGTTTTAGAAAAGGGTGTGAAGGCTGAGTATGATCATCCTTATCGGTTATTGGTTGAAGAAGTTGGAGATAGGGAGATCACGAAACAAAAGGGAAAATTTGCTGAAATGGTCAGAAGAAGCGGTCAGAAAGTCTCTCAAGAGATTTTCAATATTGCTTATACAAAGTTCATGAAAAATGATTCATCATAATTTTAGGATTTTTGATAATTCAAATTTATGTAAATCAAGGGATGCATTCCTTGTTTAGCCGTTTTTCTTCAGAACTCTATTGATCATATTTTGCTATAAGAAATTAATCTTAACTAAATTAAATCTATTCACAAAAAGAGATGACCAAGATGATTCAACTTTCCCTTTTATTTCTTCTTTTCTTCCTGACACCCATCATCTCTTCAATAAAAGTTAACGATTGTGAAACTCTTCTAATCAATAATCGTGGACTCTTTATCACATGTCCTTGGACCAAAATTCCGTAATATTTCTCCTTGAAATCTCATTAATCCCTCTTCAGACCCTTTTCAGTCAAATATCTCACTTCAACGATTCAGTTCTCTTTGGGAAACAATCATGCTGCAAACTGTGATAATTCCCAAATGATCTGGAGCACTATGGATAAAAGTCTTGAAACTTGCAAAGATATTGCTCAAAAAGATCCAACTTTTGAACTTCTAAGTATTTCCTTTACAACCATCCAACTTCATTGACCTCTTAGGTAAACGTGATCCAAGCCAAGGTTACAAGACTATCTTCCCAAGTCAAACAATTGGAAACAATGTTTACCAACTCAATGTGAGTTTAAAATGTGACTCGAGCGCTTCCGATCCTCCAAAGACAAACTTTCAATTGACCAAGTTCATAACAACCCCTTTGGCTAATTCAAATCCCATTCTCAATCAAATTGATATTGAAATTGAAGGCAGCTCTTTCCTTGGTAAATAATATGCGTTATCTTTCTCTAACTCTCTGAAAGGATGTCCTGTTGTTTCACTCGGATCTTTTTTTCAAGCTTTAGCGAACCATACACTCCTCTTGCTCCTACTGGCCGCTTTTCTCGGATTGGTAATGTGTTTCTGGGGCTTTGAGATGTTCAAATCTGTTTCTTTTATTTTGATTACGATTTTGGGGACAACCTTTATTGGAGCTGTTCTTCTGAGCTTTGCAACCTTTGGCGATAATGCAAGGGGGTTCTTCCCTTCACTGACCTTCTCCTTTGTTGGAGGGATTTTCTTGGGACTTTTAGTTTTTAAATATGTCTCCTTTGCTTATTTCGCAATGGGAAGTCTCATTGGAGTTATTGTTGGAACAATATTTTATCAAACAATCATTGCTTGGACTGTCAAAGATTTTGCAGGCACTGCTCCGATATTAATTATCATCATGCTCTTTGGCTTCATTGGAGGATATATCTTTCTCATCTTTCACAAGTAACAAAGAAAACCTTTTTCATCATTTTTATTTTCTAGAAAAATTGTTATAATAAGCACAGCAATTATTGGAGCTTATCTATTTGGAAGATCTATTGGATATCTTTTCGGTACAAGAACTCTTTTAGTTAGCTTTTAATTTGATATTTTAGATTCATTTCCTTCAGAATTTAGTATTGGTGAGGGAAAGGAGGATTGGTCGCCGATATTCTTTGCTTATTTGGCTGCAATGATAGTTTTAGCTTTCCTTGGAATCTATACCCAAAACAAGCTTACTGCAAAGAGCCCTTCTCAACAGGAATTTGAAGACGGGATTCCTGATGATCCTGAGGCTGAATTGTTTTTAGATAGTTTTTGAGTTGTTTCTTCCATTTTTTTTTAAATAATTTGTATTTGTACCAAGATTTGATCCCAATAAAATTCTACTGCTCCTCAAATAATTTGTATGAATCATTTCAACAACTTGCCAGCTTCCATAAAATTTTTCAAATAAGAATTCCGCTTAATTTATTTCTTATTTCTTCATCCTTGAATCTTGTTGCACCTAGAAAATTCAACCTTATATTATATTTATTTATATCTTTGATTTATCTCCTCAATCAGAATGACAATCCCTCAAGAATCGTCTTTTGATAAAATCTCCAGAATCGTTGGAGCTATCGTCATTATCTATGCTGCTATCTTCTTGTTCATCAGAACATTGAGATTCTTAAAAACCTTTATCCCAAGAGATTTCTCTGCGAGATATGGTAAAAACTCATGGGTTGTTATTACTGGTGCTTCAGCTGGTATCGGCAAAGGATTCAGTGAAGAACTCGGCAGAAGAGGCTTCAACGTTGTCCTTATCTCTGAAAACCAAAAAGATCTCGTAACTGCCGCCGAATCTGTCCGTAAAATCAATCCTAATGTCCAAACCAAAATCATCGTTGCTGATTTCTCCAACTGCGCTCTTCCCGGCTTCTTTGATCCCATCATGAAAGAACTTGAAGGCCTCGATATCTCAATGTTGATCAATAACGTTGGTATTGCTGTCGGAGGTCCTTTCCATGAGCTCACTGAGCAAGAAATCCGCAATATTTCCATTATTAACACCCTCCCTGAAGTCATTCTCACCAGAAAACTTATCCCTCAATTCCTTGAAAGAAAACCTCGCTCTGCCATTGTCTTCCTTGCTTCTATCATGTCAACCAAGCCTTTCCCTTATTTCACCATGTACAGTGCCACAAAAGTCTTCAGTGATTTTATGGCAAGAGCCTTGGCTGAAGAATATCCCCAGCTTGATATTGTGTCTTTGAGACCAGTTTATGTTTCAACTGCTATGACATTTAATAGAGAATTAAGCTACAAGACAATCACTCCTGCTAATTGTGCTCTTGGTTTGTTCAAGAAACTAGGACATGAAACCTCCACAGCTGGCCATTGGAGACATTGTTTCTTCACATTTGCTACATTGAACCTTTGCCCAGATTGGCTCTTTAAATTTATCTCAAAGGCAGCTTGTGAACCTGTTGGTATCTCTTTCTTACAAGAAAAAAGAGAAATCGCTGCTAAACTTGCGAAAAAAGAGTAAGAGTGTATGGAGAGTTTAACTCAAAGTTCCTTCCTTCTTTTTAATATCGAGTATACATGATAAATATATTATGAAAAATTAACAAAAAAGAAAATCTTTTTTCTCTCATTTCAATGAATTAACCCCAGGAAAATATTTTTCCACTCTCAAAGAATTCGACACTTTTGACTCCAAATATTCCTCAATTTTCAAAACAGCACCTTGAAAAACTTCTACTAAAAAGTAATGTAGATAGTAGACAACATGCTCTGAGGTTGAGAATTGGGTTTTTGGGATTCAAAATTTGGGCACAAGAGTGGAAAAGTAACAGATCTTGAACTTCAATTTGACACATCAATTAAATATAAAACCTCTTTTTCCTATAAAACAACAATGGAACTTTTCCCTATCAAAGCAAATTTTCATAAACTCATCAATCAATCAATTGATTTCTCTACTTATTGTCTTGGAACTAATTTATATTTAATATCTTCAAGAGGCTCATATAAGAATCTTAAGGTCATTGTCAACTTATAGTCAGGCCTCAAATGGAACTCATACTTCTTCAAGAACAAGCAGAAGATAACTCTAGCTTGAATCATTGCAAAATGCTGACCAATACAGTTTCTTGATCCAGCAGAGAAAGGAAGATACACATAAGGATCTTTTGACACCGACTCTTTTGTCCTTGAAGCAGTGAGCCATCTATCTGGGTCAAAGGTGTCAACATTATCATGATAATCTGGGTTGAAGTTGTTGCAAATATAACCAATATTGACACTAGTTCCTTTTTGAACCTTGAGAGATCCTAATTTGTGATCTTCGCCAGCAACTCGATCCCAAATGGCACCTGCAGGGTGCTGGAGACGAAGAACTTCCTTCATAAAAGCCGTTGCTAGGTCGCATTTGTTCAAAGTATCAAGAGTAATCATTGAGATATCAGTAAAATTCTCCTTGACTTCCTGTAGCATTCTCTCTCTGTACTGTGGATTTTTGTGCAAATAATATGTTGCCAAAGTGATGGTATGACCAGTAGTGTCCATGCCTGCTGAGAAGAATGTAATGAATTCCTCCAGAATTTCATCATCCGTGAGCTGATCAGTGGGATCTTCAGCTCTTTGAGCGAGCAAAACATCAATGATGTTTTGGCGGGCTTCCTTTACTCCTTTAGGGTCAAGACTGACTTCAGCAAATTTCTTTTCAAGGATTTCCATTGAAAAGTCTCTCAAAAGTGTCGTGTCTGACAAGATTCCTCTATGAGTTTTGGTGAGACCCAAGTCGAGAAGTCTGGAGCCAAAAAGCATAACAGTCAATGAGAAGTTTTCTTTACCCATTCTGGCGATCAAATCAGCCAAAAAGTGAGCAACTGGGGTCCCTCTGAGCTTGTATTTGCTGAATTCCTCGCCAAAGAATAATCTCCCAATAAGCTCACCAGTGATCGCTTGGAATTCCTGCATAATGTTTACATCCTCAAGGCTTCTTGTTTTCAGGTCCTCGAGCATCCTGTCGGCAATTTGAACGACATCTGGAGTCATCTCTTTGAGAAATTCGTGATGGAAAGCTCCTGAAATTAATCTTTTGTGCCTTTTCCATTCTTTGCCTTCAGCCATCAAAAGCCCATGTTCAAAAACCTTTTTCCAAACTGAAGCCCATAAGAGATTCTTGGTATAATATTTATCATGATTCACATAAAATGCCTTGATTACGGCTGGATCCACAAGAGTAATGTGGGCTGAACCAACCAAGTTGCCTCCAAAAGCTGGGGCGACTGGTCTTCTTCTACCAAATTCTTTCCAGGAGTGATAGAAATCGCCCTTTCTCTTCACATCAAGCAGGTTGGTAGCAAAGTAACCGATCCCAAACTGGTACGTCATCGGGATACCCTGCCTTTTGTAGAAATGAAGCCTCTTCAAAGGCTTATAGGCGAGCTCATACATCACCACAAGGAAAATCAGAGCAAGCACGCTGCTGAGAATATTTGATAATGAAAATGAAATCATTTTTTTGAAAAAATCTTTGCAACTTACTCCTCGTAAGCTCTTTAAATAACCATATCAAATGTAGATATATTTTAGCCCGCTAATCTCACCTGATTTTATATTGTAATCTATTATTAAAATTCAAGAGCTGTGACAAGAATGACGATTTATTGTCAGACTTTTCTATTAGTACTATTTTTGAGAATTAAAATTCTCATCACGAAATACGTTTTCTTATTAATCAAATCAATTACTGAAATTATTACGTATTAAATTTTAGATGTAATAACCCCAATAGAATTTCTTCAGTTTTGCCTGACAAAAAGTCTTCGTTCCCGCATTAAATATTCATCACAAGGAAGAAAAAGTGTTTCAAAGTAGCTATTGTAAGAAAAATATGAAGCCAAGATTTTCTCAAATCAGAGGGAAAAAAAGGGAATGTAGGTTTATCTCGTTTTTTTTTGTTCGTACCACCCAGAATGAGAGTATACCTTTGTTGACATTCTTTTTGTGTGATTCTGAGAATCGAATTTTTTGAAAGGCATTCTCGAGGCAAAACATCATTTTCCCCAAGTACTAACGCGCTGAGTCTGATTCTGTCGACTGTCCTTCAATACTTCACCTTGATGGAATCATCCTCAATAAGTGCTAAATTTTGAGAGCAAGGAAGTTGAGTAATTTCTGTATTTACAATCTCTTGATGTGTTCATTATTTTGGGAATAAAAAAATTAATACGTGATTAATTCGTAAAAATTATGTAAGCTGCCTGAAATTTGACTTAAAATTAACATACAGTTGAATT
>Ga0182738_1008719_pt1 | contig 10025 bp, 12 predicted proteins | sample eDN5th30CBELigMG_FD_128876 | JGI IMG/M metagenome (GOLD analysis project Ga0182738, IMG submission 128876) | Enriched Miracle-Growth compost microbial communities from Emeryville, California, USA - eDNA 5th pass 30_C BE-Lig MG (version 2)... ... | reverse complement strand
GATTTTTCAGTTCCCTCTTGTGAATCATTCATCGAAATAGACTTTGAATAAAAAGTCACCAAGATGAATGATTCACTTTCGAACAGAACTGGAGAAAAGCCCTCTTTTTCCCATCTCGTGTTCGTTTTTGGCCAATTGTGGCCGATTCTGCAATCCTCTTGAGAAATTCCCTCGTTTCTAAAGAACCTGAGTTTTTTTTCTCAAAGACTTTTCTCAATATTCTTTCTCATTTTTTCCTAAAATCTCTCTGGTTTCGTCAATATCCTTTCCCTTCATCTATTGCTGAACCCCTGGACATGAATTTATGACATAAAATAAGAGGAAGAAGATCTTCTTTCTTTTGAAAGAAGGCCTCTCTGAAATCCAGTTCTTCACTTTTTTTTTTGGATAATTGACTAGATATTGGGAGAATTATATGAAAGATGATTTGAAAAAGACTTTATTTTTTTTTTAGGTATTTTTTTTATTTCTGGTTCACTGAAAATTTTCACCTGAAAATTCAATATCCTTTTTGAAATTGTAAATTTTTTACAAATCGACAAATTTGACAATTTCATATGCAAATACTGCAAGTTCGTTTCCTTTGATATCAAATTCTTTTCATAAACTTATCATCTTTTTCAAAAAATTTCCTGAGAAATTGTCTTTTTAGATTATGTGAATGAAACCGTCAATATCAATAATACATGAGAATTTCGCCAAAACAACTCTATTCCTACTTCAACAAATATGAACAACAATGACAAATTTTATCTTTCAATAGTTTTTCCCTCTCATAATGAGCAATGAATGAATATTACAGCAACTCATAATAAGCAATGATTGATGGTCAAAACACAAAATCCTTTTTCTGTTATTTTTTTTGGGTACTCTTATCAAGACCTGGGAAGTTTTGGTAATAGCCATTTCCACTGTTTGGAGGACCTTGAGTTGGTGGGCCTTGGTTTTGCCCTTGGCCCCCTTGATTTTGTCCTGGGAACGGCATTATAAAATTCGGATTGCTGCCTCCTCCAAAGTTTGGATTAGGGAACATTTGTGGACCTCCTGGGGCCGGATAGAATTGTGGTTGCATGTAGGGAGGATAATAACCCATTCCAGGCATCGGGTTGGCACCGTGCATGCCTGGCATTCCGAGGCCAGGAACAGGGTTCATTGGGCCCATATTCATAAAATTTGGATTCATAAACATCATATCAGGCTGGCCTCTTGACCTGTCGAACTCGGGATCGTATCCTTTTTCATATCTTTTGCCTTTTTTCTGTTTCAGGGCATTCTGATTATTTTGGTCATCAACTTCATCATTTCCTTGCATGATTCGATCTCTTGCTTCTTCGTAATTCTTCTTCTTTTTATGCTCAATTTCCAAATGAGTATCTTCCACATTACTGCTTTGCGAACTATTTTCTGTAGCAGACACTGCTGATTTCTCGCTTTCTAAGAAGAGTTTTATTAAAATTCTTGGATTCTCTTTTATTTTACTATCCGAGGCAGTCTTGGCATCTGTTTGTGGCCCACGAGATTTTATCACAACTTTTTTGTTTGCAAATGGGTTGTTAGATTTGCCACTTTCTGATTTCTTAGATTTTCCAACGTATTTTTTATATCTTTCTTCAAGAGTCGTGGATGGTCTTTTGGAAAATATTAACAATTAACGATTCCTGGAAATCAAGGTATACATAAACGACTTCTCTTGCTTGGTGATGGTTATGCTTCCAGATTCATCACTTTTCACATCAACATACTTTGAAATTCGGATTATGCCAACAAAATTCTTTATTTACGTCTCTTGTAATGCAGTAAAGGTCGCAGATTTTATGAACAATTTTCCTTTGGTATTTGTTTAAATCAGGGATAACCTCATTCGTTCTATCTTGTTTAGGGTTGAAAAGATCTGAAAAGTACTTGGGTCCCTTCATAAATTGGTTCAAGAATTGCTCAATATTTTTGCAAAATTCTTTATATTCTCCTTTCAAGCCATTAATAATCGCCTCGTCTAATGTGTCTTCGTCATACTTTGATTCTGATTTCAAGCTCAAGCCTTCAAACTGCTGATTTAGTGTATTGGTATTATTTGGATTAAAACTCATTCTTTTCCCTCTTGAGATTGCAGGAGTTAGACAAAAATGAGATGAAACCTTACGATAGTGAAGCTCAACCTCAATAATCAATCCTTTCTTAATTGATTTATCAGCAAATTCATTTAAATTTTATAGATTGAAATCGCAAAGTTAAATAAATCGGGTACAGAGTTTTTTGGTATTTCTTGGATCAAGAAGAAATCAAAACTTGAATAAACATAAAGATTGCTGAGCTTAAAAAATTCCATCAACTATGTATAAGATTGAACAATTACAAATCATATTTGGCACCTTTATTCAAACCAAAAAATTCGCTAAAATGCTTAAATAGAGTCTCTGCGATTAATGTGGGGCTAATCAGAGAGTAGTGGCGTGAAACTCCCCACCAAATAAATAGAACCAAAGAGCATAACACAAAAATCTCGCACGTATAACTTCTAAATGCTTCGTATCCTTGGTTTTCTGCTTCCTCTTTTTTTGCTGCTTCAATTGATTCTTTCAGATAATTCTCCAGCATTTCTCTTTCTTTTGCGCTCATTCCTTTAAACATTCTTTCTTTTCTCTCCTTCGCAATATCCATCGCTTTCTTCTTAAAATCAGCATCTCCTTCAGCTCTTTCTCTGAATCTTTCAAAGACATCTTTAGAAGTATCCATCCCCTCCCTGTCTTCTTCAATCATTTCCTTAAAAGTAGGGATTTCTTTTTCTTTCGGTTGAGCTTCAAATGCATCAATTTTCCCAGCTAGCCAGCCCTTCTTGGTTCCATAGGTCAGAAGAACCATACCGAGAACTATCCCAACGTAAAAAAATATCATTTTTGCTTGTTTTCTTTTATTTTAAATCGTTATATAATTTCAGATAAACACACTCTATCTAAGATCCCCAACCCAAACAGAAAAATAATCTAGTATTTCTACTAAAATTAGAAAGGATGACATGAGTGTTTTCTCTTTTGATCTCTCTACCTACTGTTTTTAGAAGCGAGTTTTTTTCTTAAAGATGCTTAATCATCTTGAAAAATCTATGGCTTAGTTTGTTTGGAAGCAGAGATTGGAAAGGGAGATTTGGCTTGGATGGGACATGAAGATCCAGGTTAAATAAATATGCAGGATTTTTTTTAATGAAGAAGTATTAGAACGAAAATTCGGGAGTTTGTTTTTCTGAATTCTCAAAGAATCCATATGTTTTTCATTTTCATGCTTGATCTGAGAACTCCTAAAAAAACTTTTTGGGAAGAGTGAGTCTGAGCAGGCTTCTCGTCGAATCTGGAAGAATTCTCTGCAGATTTCGTATATTTTTGTCGAAAAATTTGTGAAGGAAAGAAAACATAGCTATTGTTTAAAAAAAGCCACACAAAAATAGAGAATGTTGAAAAAGGAGACAAACTTCATTTTTCATTTGGTTGAGTAAAAATAACGTTTTACAATTGCCATTATTTTCCTCAAAGTCTTCATTTCCAATCTCACTTTCATGAGTGAATATTTTTGTCCGAGGGATCTTATTAATCATTTCACATATATTTTAAAATTATCTATATTGTCAAAACACGCAATGAGTGTCAAGATCAAAATCAACGAAGTCGCTTATCGTAAAATGGGCCTCCATTCCTTAAAGTACATTACTGAAGATGTTCATGGTAGCCTTGTGGTCTTGCAAATTTGATTTTTTACCATTTTCAAGGCATTCTTGTTGGTACTGTCAGCCAAAATAACATTCAAGTCCAAGATGCTTATCCCTTATTCCATTCCAAGTTCCTGACTCCCTTGTTGGAAACTGCTTTCGAATTTGTGAGTTTATAGCGATTCTTACTCTTAAACTATACACCAGGTTGACGCCATTGCCAGTAAAAAGAATCAAGTTATTGTAGGCTGGTACGAAAGTTGTGTGAAAAATAATGATAATGCTACTGATGTCATCACTGATGTTTCTCATGAAGTTGTCGAAAATATCTCTGCAAAAATCCCATTCCCTCTTCTCCTCAGTGTAACTCTAACAAATTTAGCCATTTTGAACTCATGTATTTTTAGATTAAAGAAATTACCGTCGAAGATCCTGAACAGCCTAATAACCTTGAAGTTAGAGTAATATTCTTTTCAAATATCAAATTTCCTAAATTTTCAAGGCCTTGCTTGGAAAGAGTAGCGCATCGGGTTACGAGTTCCAAAACATATCTCCTTGCATTGACAATAAGCTTGATATCAGCGCTCTTGAGCAAGATTTAAATGCTGAACACCATTTGAAATTGATTGACTTCCAAACTCATTTATCAAATCCCGAATTTGATTTTAGAAACGAGTTCATTCATTAAAATAAATCATAGAAATATATCACGCACTGATTGCCTTTTTAATGTGTTTTTATTCTCATCATTGTTTTGAAAGTATTCTTTTATAACAAAAAACACTTTGACAAAAACTTCCTGGTCTTGGTTTCAAAGAATATTTTTCTGAAATTCTGCTTTGCACAAAATCAAAAGCAGTTCTATTTTTAAATAATTTTACTCTTACAACTTGGAAATGCAGAATTTTGACCTTGGCAAGCTTGGTTTGAACCTATCCAAAGATGAAATGAAACAGGTTTGAATTTGATAACTAATGAGGGTTCCTTATTCTGATAGGCTGAGCATATTTGGAAGATGCTTGATGACATGGCTGAAAATAATCCTGATGTAATTGATGTTTCCATTTGAATCACAAAACTGACCCATTCTCTAGTCATACAAGCAATTTATTCAAAAGAGTGTGTCGGAGGGTGTGCAAAATGCAAGAAATGAAAGAGAAAAAGAGATCAAAGAATTGGGAACAAAACCAAAAATCGGATACCTTTTGAGAATGAATGCTCAAATCACAACAATTACACCTGAGCAAGACACAAACGGAGAATATTCAAAATTCATCTTCAAAAAACTGGATGAACAGAAAAAAGAAGATCATCCAGAGAATGCCAAAATCTACTTGAATATTTGTCATAGTGATAAAGTGATGAAACCTCTTAACAAAAATAATGTTATTTGCTCTCAAATTGATGTACTTTTTTGTGAAAAATACAAAAACTCACTTTTCCGAAAAGGATCAAAAGAATTGGCACAATATTCCAGTCTCCTTCCCAGATTTTGTTCGTTCAAAATCTCAATATGAAGATCTGGTTTCTATTTATTTCATTGCTCTCATCAACTCTGAATTATACGATTTCATTCAAACCAACAAGGCGTAATTGACTTTGACGAAATATAGCTCTTATCCAATTAGAATATTACAATCCGTCCAAGATTATATCATTGAAAAGCTTCAATGGAGGCTCAAAACTGACAGGAATCCAATTTCAAACTCGAATCATAGGGAATATAAATATTATAAAATTGACCCAAAGTCAATTGTTTTGCGCCAAAAAAAGAAGTTCAAGGTTAGAGGCATTGCCGAACCGAAAGAATATCTCTTGGATTTTGATACTGATGTCGATTTCTTCCAGAAAAAGCAAAAAGTCATGGAAAAACAAAAAGAAGTACGTCTCACAAAAGAGGAAACCTCTGCACCCGAGATTAAACTGACGACAAATATTGAACAAAATAAACCATCCTCCAAAAAACCATTAATCCAAGTAACAACATGATTTTTTGATCACCTTCTCTGAACAACTCTCCTATCTTAGGAAATTGGAGAATCTCTGAATGAACCAACTTACACGATGTCGGACGAGTATAACAATAAATCCTTTGAATGAATTCAAATAAATTATTTTCTTCTAGACCAGGAAAATATATTGTCGAAGTCAAACTTGATGAAGAGGATTTAAGTGGGGGTTTCGATTTAGATGCTTCTGAGAGCACCATTAAACTCCAAATCCCTTCCAAGTAAAATATTCATTGAGATCTTCCTCACCCCTTTAGGAAATTGTTAGTTATTAACCTCAAACAAAATATTCGCAGAGATGAAATCAAAGCTGTCCTCAAGAAAAAGAAAAAATTACTCATTATCGAAGCTAATAAAATCTAAAAAGAAATAAATCACTTTATTTTTCTCAAGATGATAGCCTGTATGTATTATTATGAACCCATAACCTTTTCTCTGTTAAATTGAAATAAGACAAAGTTTTTCCAATCATAATTTTAGCTAAATACCAGACAAAGGTCGCGAATCTTTAATAAGCGAATAAAAATTTTAAAGATATGGAGGACAAGTATTTACAAAAAGAAATTGCAAAATATCCAGATTTTGAGATTCTCCCCAGTGGCAAAGTTCATTTTGTCTCTCTGCCTTTTTAATCATTTCTAGATTCACTGTAAATTAACCGGCCATGATATTATGCCAAGACCAAAGGACTTTTACACCTATCTTAAGGTATCCTCCTGATGTTCTTTCTGTTCAACAAATTAGAGTAAAGGATATAAGAATGCCAAGGACCGTGTTCATGATTTTACGCAATATGCTCCCTATATTATTGAATCAAGACAATTCAGGTAACGGAATTTCCCCGTCTTTTTATTCAATCTTCTTGAAGTGGAAAATTATATTGCAAAGTCACCCGAAGAATTGTGGATAAAACTAAATTAGCAGTTGAAAAACATATGAAAGAAGGCAGATTCAAAAGAATGCTCAAGGGTTTGATTGTCATGAAAAGTTTCATCTCTAAAAGTTTTATCTAGATTATGAAATGAGGCTTGCTAAAAAAGAAGCAAAGAAGAGAAAGAACGAAGGTGAAAAAAGTGATGAAGATGAAGAAGAACAAGTCATAGAAAAATCTGAGGATGAGAGTGACAATGAAAATGGCAAAACAGCCCACAAAAAAAGTATTGAAATTGAAGAAAATGGAGCACAAGAAACTGAACAAGAAACAAAACCAGCCAAGAAAAAAGGAAAAACTATGGAAATCGAAGATGATGAAGAAACTCCAGTCTCTAAAAAATCAAAGAAACAAGGCCAAATGGAAGCAGAAGAGGAAGAGGAAAAGCCTGCTGTTAAAGCGAAGAAGAGTAAAAAATCAAAGAAAGCTGCGACCGATGATACTTCAGAGGAGAGTAGCGATGATGAATTGAAGCCAAAATCCAAGAAATATCAAAAACCAAAAGCACAACCAAAGAAAGAAGTCGTCGAAACTTCAGAAGAAAGCAGTGATGATGATATTATGAAGAGAAAACCCAGACAAAGAGTCAAACAAATTGCTCAAAAGCCAGCAAAATTTGTTGAATCAAATGACGATGAAAAGGTGGCTGTCCAAAAGCCCAAGAAAAAGGCAAGTTTCAAAGAAGAATCAGAAGAAAGTAGCGATGAAGAAGTGGTGAAAAAGGTGAAGCCTCAGAAAAAATCTAAGAAAGCAACTCCTCCAGAAAGCGAAGATGAGGAAGAAATGGAGATTGAGAAGCCCAAATCAAAGCCAAAGACCAAGAAAATTGTAGAAAGTTCCGAGGAAGAAGAAAAAGTTGCAGAAAAACCTAAACCCAAGCCAATCCAAAAACCAAAGAAAGCTGTCCAAGAAGAGACTTCAGAAGAGAGTAGTGATGAGGATCTGGTCCCAAAATCAAAATTATATCAAATGCAAAAGCCAAAGAATATTGTTGCTGGCCAAAAGCCAGCAGAAGAAAAACTTACTCAAAGCTCAAAGAAAAAGACCATCGTCCAGGAAGAAAGCAGCGATGAAGAAGCCATTCAAAAGGTTAAACCCCAGAAAAAATCCAAAAAGGTCGTGCAAGAGAGTGAAGATGAGGAGGAAGAAGTTGAAAAAGTCAAACCAAAGCAAAAGACCAAGAAAATTGTAGAAAGTTCCGAGGAGGAAGAAGAGATTGAAAAGCCAAAATCCAAAGAGCAACTACCAAAGACAAAGGCAAAGAGTGTGATACAAGAAGCCTCAGATAGTGATGATCAAGGAGTTTTAGCTCGTAGCAAAAAAATCCAAAAAACTCCCAAGGACTCTGCCGAAAGAAAAATCAAAAAAGAAAAATAAGTCAAAGAAATATTATATCTTGTAATACATTATTTATTCAATAAAAGGTGAATGAAGGTGTCATGTATACAGTGCCATGTTAATTATTTTATTTGAGCAAAAACCTTCAATTTTTCTTTCTTCGATTCTAGGGAAGGGGACAAAATCAATTTTTGAATTTTGCTTGGCTTTAATAGAGAAGAAACTTATGATTTATTATACTCTTGATTCGATAGAATATAAAATTATATCCAAGCAAGCTTATCAAAAATTCCTATTTCTAAATCTTGAAACCACTGTGGACAGCAACGATACCGTTGGTGTAGTTTTTATATGTGGCATACTCAAATCCTGCATCTTCAATCATAGCCATAAAGGTTTCTTGATCAGGGAATTTTTCAATACTTTCAGCCTACAAAATGGTTTTTAGAATAAAAATACTTTTATTTTATTTACCAGATATTGGTATGACTCTCTATCGCCAGCAATTGCTTGTCCCATAAGAGGAATAATATTAAAGTTATAAAATCCATAAAGTTGGCTGAACAAGGGGTTTTCAACTTTACTGAATTCCATACAAAGGAATCTTCCTCCCTTTTTCAATACTCTATATGCTTCACTCAATGCTAATTCAATTCTTGGAACATTTCTGATGCCAAATGCTATCCATGCATGGTTAATTATTCCTTTCTGATGTTTATTCATTACCGATTGTATACAAATCGACGCTGTTATCAGGTAAACTGAGACTTTCAGCATTTCCTTCAACAAATTCAATGGCATGGTCATAACCAAGTTTTCTTGCGCGATCAGCACCAACCTTCAACATTGAAGTATTGATATCCAAAACCTTGATTTGTAAATCTATGAGATTTAGATCATTATTTCTTTGAATCAAACCTGGTTGGCCAAAATGATGAGCTCTTTTATTGTGCTTTTCAAAAATTCTGAAGGCGATATCGCCAGTACCACCAGCAACGTCCAAAATGGTGGTGGGTTTTTCAACAAGTTTGTCACCTTGTTGTTCTCTTCTTTGAGACAAATAACCGATTTCCTCAACAAATTGGTCTTTCCAAACTCTGTGAATTCCCAAACTCATAACATCATTCATAATGTCATAACTGCGACAAATTAAAAACCTTGAGTTTTATGATAATTATTACGAATTTGCAACAGAGTGGAAAACTTCATTGACTAATCCTTGCTTTTCTTTGGGATTCACGTTTGAGAACCCGAAATGAGTAGAGTTATCAAACAATTTTTCATTGTCTCCTCTTAATTCTGCCTATTTTAAAGTTTTTTGGATCTCAAACTATCAAAAAATCATCTACTTCAGTTTCAATGTGAATGTTCTTGGAAGATTGGTGAGGAGTGTCAGAGTGAGCAGCTGCCTTCATATCAGCCTAATTACCCTTCAGTAAAATATCACAAAATATACACAAACTTGAGCTTTGGTTTCGTGAATAGGAGAAGGAGAAATTGGGATATCATTAACTTTGACAGTATGAGGCTAAAAAAGAGTTGAAATTGAGAAAGTATGGCTCAGAACTTCGTTTTTGGTTTGCATAGCAAATCCTCTTGCAAAAGCTGGTGTCTTGATCAATTTGGCAGCGTTTTGTAAGGCTTTAGCGAGCAACATCACAAGTCGAGTTGAATTAATTATATTTATCTTTCAAAAATCTTGATAAAATATATTTGAGGGTCTGCTTTAAGTGCAAAGCCTTTGTGTTAAAATTAGATTTTCTGGAGAAAAATGCAAGTCAGAGCTTTATTCTGATCATAACAAATTTTAGTACTGGGGGGGAAAAAAAATACACACAGGGTTTTTGAGAATGGAAATAAACAATGAGGGTTTATATACAAAAATTCAACATTTCAAGGGAAAAATTTTGTCAAAAAGCATGCACATTAATTAGATTTGAAGTTTAGAAATTTTCTTAGAAGTACTTCTAGATCTTTTTTGTTGGACAAAACGATGATATTCTTTTATACCTTGATTTTGATTTGCTTTTTGAACTGTAATATTAAATTC
>Ga0182738_1008717_pt1 | contig 10026 bp, 9 predicted proteins | sample eDN5th30CBELigMG_FD_128876 | JGI IMG/M metagenome (GOLD analysis project Ga0182738, IMG submission 128876) | Enriched Miracle-Growth compost microbial communities from Emeryville, California, USA - eDNA 5th pass 30_C BE-Lig MG (version 2)... ... | reverse complement strand
GGCGATGAACTTCGGTCAGTTCGACGTGGTCGAGCCGCTGGCGCCGCTGGCGGCGGCAGGCGGCGCCTCGGTAGCGGCCGGGGCGCCCTGGGTGCCGGGCTGGACAGGGTTGGTGCCGGTGGCCGCCGGACCGGAAGCCCGCTGCGAACCGGTGGCCGCCGGACCCGGCGATCCGCCGGCCGGGGTGGTCGGCGCGGCGGGGGTCCAGATCAGCAGGTCCTGGCCGGCGCCCTGATAAACCGCGCCGTCGGGCGCGTCGCCGGTGACGTCGAAGTAGACCTTGCCGCTGGTCTTCTGGCCCTGCGTCAGGTTGGTCGGGTTCACACCCTGCGCGCTGGCCACCGTGAACAGCGCCGGGTAGGTCTGACCGCTCGCCGAGGTTGGCGATCACCGGGGTGACGTTGCCCTGGATGGCCACGTTGGTGGCTGGTGGCCTCCCACAGGGGTGCCGCGCGGTTGGTAGGGGATGGCATCGGAGCTGGGCCGCAGGTCAGCTGCGTTGGTTCGTGTTCCCGGACCGACGGTCAGGAGTGCGAACTCCACCAGGTGTAGAACTGTTCCAGCGTGGGCGTGTTTCGTTCCGTTCGCAGCGAGCCGATCACCAGGTTGGCGTCGTTGGTCCAGACCAGTACGGGCGACCCCTGCCGCATGCCGCACAGCAGTGTTCCGGCCGTCTTGTCCGGGGTGGCGGTGTGGTGCCAGGCTCCCGGCGACTGGATCCGGCCCGGGCAGTTGACGACGGTGGTGGCCTGCACCGTGTTGTCGAAGCTCTGGCGCAGCGCAGTGGCATCGGAGAACAGTGCGTAAGTCGCGGCGGGCGGGCCGTCGACGTCGGTGTTGCGGCCACACGTCACTTCGGCGATGGCCCCGCCTGAGGGCGCGGACGACGTACAGGCGTCCTGCGGATAGCCCGAGGGCAGCAGCTTGAGCAGGCGAGCCTGCGCCTCGGCCGACGACACCGTCGTCGTGGGTTGACTCACCCCCTCGCCGGACTGCGAGGTGTCGGTGTCGGCGGCCAGCTCGTCGGAACCCGATCGGTTCGTCATCCAGGTGATCAACCCGACGACCACGATCAGTGCCGCCCCGAGGCGCAGCAGCAGCTTGCGCTTGGCGGGATCGTGGTGCAGCCGCAGTCGCCGTGACGCGCTGAACCAGTCGTCGGCGGCCGTCGAGACTCGGGACAGATCGGACTGCCCGGCGGGGCGGGCCGCGGACACGGGTTCGGGAATCGGGGCGGGCTCGACCGGCGGCGGGGTTGGTTGCGCCTCGGGCACCGGGGGCACCTCACGCACCGGGGTCGGAGCAACCTCGGCGGCCGCAGCAGGCGGTGCCGACGGCTCGGCTGCAGCCGCCTCGTCCGGTACCACCGGCGGCGCGCTGGGCTGTGACGCTTCGATCAGCGGCGGGGTGGACTGCTGACTGGCCTCATAGATCTGCAGCGTTCGGTGCTGGTCGGGCGCGCTGAGCGCCTGATAGGCCGCGGTCGCCAGCTCCGCGGCGTTGGCATAACGGCCCTGCGGATCCTTGGCCATACCTTTGGCGACGACCTCGTCGAGCGCGGCCGGGATGGTCGCGCCGGCCAGGCTGGGCCGCGGAATCGGTTTGGTCTGATGCGCGTTGGCCAGCATCTTGAGGCTGTCGGCCCGGTACGGCGGCGAACCCGTCAAGCACTGATAGAGCACACATGCCAGCGCATAGACGTCGACGGCCGGCCCGAAGTCACTGCCGGAGAACAGCTCCGGCGCCGCGTACTTCCAGCGGGCACCGGCGTTCTCGGCATCGGCTGCCTCGGCCCCGGGCGCGCCGGCCAACCCGAAATCCACCAGATAGACGAAGTCATCACTGGTCAGCAGGATGTTGCGGGGTTTGACGCCGCGGTGAATCACGCCGGCGCTGTGCGCGGCATCCAGGGCCGACGCCGCCTGCCACACCACGTTCACCGCACGCGAGGGGGGCAGTACGCCGTTGCGCTTCAACACCGTGGCCAAGTCGACACCGGCCACCAGCGGCATATCGATGAACACCTGGCCGTCGAGCTCGCCGTAGTCGCGAACCGGAACCAGGTGCGGCTCCTGCACCCGCCCAACGACCAGCGCCTCGCGCTGCAGCCACTCGCGGAACGACGGTTTCCCGCCCAACGCCGGCGCCAGCAGTTTGAGCGCAGCGGTGCGGTCCTTCTGCGTATCGACCGCCTCGTAGACCTCACCGGTGGTGCCGCGTCCCAGCAATCGTTTGAGAAGGTAACGCCCCACCCGTGACCCAGCCCGCGAACCCGACGCGGTCTCGCTCATCACCGACTCCTCACGACGATATTGTCGCCAATGATTTCATCACTGAATCGCGCCGCTATCAGCCGGTCAGCGGCCGGTGAGGTTGCTGATCGTCATGATCTCCAGATTCCGGTATGCGCGACCGGTGGGTTGCACCAGATCGTGGAACCAGGTCTGCGGCTCGGCGGTGTAGGGGTTGTCCCAGGAGTCCCACGGCAGGTAGGTCTGGGTGCGCCCGGCGACGAAGCCCCAGTTGTAGGCGCCCACATTGTGGCGCTTCATGATCGGCAGAATCCCGTCGATGGTGTTGCCGCGGGTGCGCGCCAGATATTCGGTGCACATCATTGGCCGGCCCAGGGGCGCCAGTTCGGCGATGCGCTCACTGAACGTCGCCGGCTTGTCGTAGGAGTGGAACGTGATGACGTCGGAGCTGTTGAGTTGGGTGTTGACGATCGTGCTGCCCTGACGCGAGCCTTCCCAGATCCCACTGGTCAATGGCTGACGGGCATCGACCGACCGGGCCCAACTGAACACCTGGGGCAGCAGGTCACTGATGTAGTCCAGCTTGTCCGACCGTTCGACGGCGCTGTATTCGCGGGCCATGTTGTCCGGCTCGTTCCACAGGTCCCAGGCCAGGATCCGTTCGTCGTACCGGAACTGGGTCATCACACCGGTGACGTAGTCATGCAGGGTGCGGTAGTAGTTGCGGTCTCCGAGCCGATCTGCGCCGGGGCTCTGCACCCATCGTGAATTGTGGATGCCGACTCGCGGGGCCAGCTGTGGTCCGGCCTTGGGGTGCGGGTCCCAGCAGGAATCGAACAGCACGAACATCGGCTTGATGCGGTGGCGCGCGGCGACGGCGACGAACTGGCCCAGCCGGTACTGGAAGCCCCGCTGGTCGGCGGCCCACAGCTGGTCGTGCAGGAACACTCGCACGGTGTTGAAGCCTGCCGATCGGGCCCAGCCCAACTCGGAGTCGATCCGACGCAGATCGAAGGTGCCCGGCTGAAACATCTCGAGCTGATTGACCGCGGTGGAGGTGATGTAGTTGGAGCCGACCGGCCAACCCTGCGCCTGATACCAGCGGTTCACCCGGTCGATCGACCACCGGCCGGGGTCCGCGCCGGCGCGCGGGAGCCGGCTCAAGGTGGGACCCGCCGCCAGCAGGAGGGGGAGCCCCAGTGCCGTTCGACGCTTCACGAAGTGACCATAGCCTCCGGACCTGTTACTGGGCATTCGGACGCGCGGCTTGTCGCCGAGCAAATCGGGCGGTGGCACGTGGGGCGACAGCGGCCACCTAAACTGGCCGACTATGTCGCAGCACCTGCAGGACAAGGTCGTTGTCATCACCGGTGCAGGCGGTGGATTCGGCAAACTGATCGCCGAGAAGTGCGCCGCCGCCGGAGCCCGCGTGGTCGGGGTAGACATCGGTGCCGAAAACCTTGCGGCGGTCTTCGACGCGATCCGCGAGGCCGGCTTGTCGGGCACCTATCAGGTCGCCGACGTCACCGACATCGAGCAGATGAAGGCCGCCGTGCAGCATGCGGTGCAGACCTTCGGCGCGGTGGACGTCATCGTCAACAACGCCGGTGTGATGCCGCTGGCCTATTTCGCCGATCACGAGAAGGCCTGGCAGCACTGGCACCGGGCGATCGACATCAACATCAAGGGTGTGGTGAACGGCATTTCGGCCGTCTATGACCAGATGATCGAGCAGGGCCGCGGCCACGTCGTCAACATCTCGTCGATCTACGGCAACGCCGGTGTGGCCGGCTCGGGGGTTTACAGCGCGACCAAGGCCGCGGTCGCCGTCCTGTCGGACTCGCTGCGCAGTGAGGCGAAGGGAAAGATCAAGGTGACCACGGTCAAGCCGACCGGTGTGCTGGGCACCAATCTCGGCAGGGGCGTGGTCAACGGCTCCGCGATCATGGGCATCGTGGGATCCCGCGGCGAGAGCTACGTGCGGTCGGTCACCGCGTTCGCCGAGGGCACCCTGGATCCTGAGCAGACCGACATCGACTCGGTGAAGTACTGGCTGATCACCCCCGAGGACCTCGCCGAAGCGGTGGTGCACGTCATCGACCAGCCCTGGGGCATCAGCATCAGTGACATCACCGTGCGCGCCAGCGGCGAAGACTACATCTACTGACCGGAGGTAGCCCGTGCCCCACTGGGATACGCCGGCCTACACCGCCGCCGAGGCCGCCCACTATCACGCCGTCGGCTGGTGGTCGCAGACCACGCTGTCGGACGCGGTGCGCGGCAACGCCCAACGGTTCCCCGCCCGGGAGGCCTACGTGGACTATCTCGGTGCGGGCTTGACATGGCAGGAATTCGACACCGCGGCAGACGCCTTGGCGGCGCGGCTGGCCGGTGCCGGAGTGTGCACCGGAGACCGGATCGCGGTATGGCATCGCGATGCCGTGGCCATCCATGTGCTGTTCGTGGCGATCGAGCGTTGCGGGGCGATCGTGGTCGGTATCGGTGCCCGGGCCGGAACTCGTGAGGTGGCTGCGATTCTGGCCGCTTCGCAGGCCCAGCTACTGATCACCGACGAGCAGCGGCACGCCGCCGCGTCCGGACTCGAGATCGCGACGCTGAGCAACGATGAGCTGCAAGCCGCCGCCGAAATCGGTGTACCGGGTCCGCAACTCGGTCCCGATGACGTCTTCTTGATCAACTCCACCTCCGGTACCACCGGGTTGCCCAAGTGTGTGGTGCACACCCAGAATCGCTGGCACTACTTTCACCAGCTGGCCGTCGCCAACGGGGAACTGAGCCCCGACGACGTCTTCTTGCCGATCATCCCCACGCCGTTCGGTTTCGGGCTCTGGACCAGCCACACCACTCCGATCCATCTCGGCACCACGGCGATCCTGTTGGACCGCTTCACCGCGGCCGCGACCTGTGCCGCGATAGCTCGCCATCGGGTCACCGTATTGTGCTGTGTCAGTACTCAATTGACCATGATGATGGCGGATCCGGCCAGCCGCGAGTTCGACTTGAGCTCGTTGCGGGTGGTGTTCACCGGCGGTGAGGCGTTGCCCTACCGGCCGGCCGTGGAGTTCGAGGAGCTCACCGGGGCGAAGATCCTGCAGTTCTACGGATCCAACGAGACCGGCGTGCTCAGCGCCACCACGCTCGCCGACTCGTTGGAGCGTCGGTTGCGCACCGGTGGGCGAATCGTCGGCGAGATGGCGGTCCGGCTGTTCGGCGGCGAGGACGGCAACACCGACGTGACCGACACCGGCCGGGGGCAGCCCGCCTGCCGCGGCCCGGCCACCAGCCTCGGCTACCTCAACGGGGTCGATCACGACAAGCTGTTCACCGCCGACGGCTGGATGCGCATGGGTGACATCTGCGAGATCGACGCCGACGGCTATCTCAGTGTCACCGGACGGACCTCGGATTTCATTCTGCGCGGCGGCAAGAACATCAGCGCCGCCCAGGTCGAAGACGCGGTGATGACTCATCCGGCGATCGCGGTGGCGGCCGCGGTGCCGATGCGCGACGAAGTGTTCGGCGAGAAGGTGTGCGTCTACGTCGAACTCGCGGAAGTGGCGCGCGCGGGCGCCAGCACCTTGGAATTGGCGGAACTCGTCGAGCATCTGCTGGCCCTCGGGGTGTCCAAAGAGCTGCTGCCGGAACGCCTTGTCGTCATCGACGAGTTGCCGCGTTCATCCGGCGGCAAGATCGCCAAGGGACAGTTGCGCGAGATCAGTGGTCACTCGTAGCCCTCGTAGACCTGCGACGGGCCCTCGGGTGTGATGAGGTAGCCGACCGTCGCGACATGTACATCGCCGACCGGGTCGAGTTCTCGATAGCCGCCGACGACTTCGATGTCGTTATCGCGCAGACCGATCCGAAATCCGCCCCACAGGTAGGGGACCGGGAACCACAGTTGTTTTCCGGGTAGCTCGTGCAGCACCTCGACCGGGGGATAGCGGAGCATCCGGCGCAGGTCGCCACCGCGGAACAGGTGTTGGATCAGGTCGTCGATCACTGCGGTGAGCTGGAAGTTGAGCGCGGTGATCCGGTCTGGGTCAAGGGCGGCCGGGGGAGGCTTGAGCACCTCCAGCAGGTCGGCCGACCGCTGGTGCTCGACGGCCAGGTCATAGGCGGTGCGACCGGCGGCGTCCGGTTGCGAGCGCAGCGCACCCTGCTCGATCAGCCAGGACGCGACGTCGGCAGAGGCGCCGTGCCAGCCGGCCTGATGCAGCACCGTCAGCCAGGTCTTGCCGCCGGGACGCCACGCCTTGACATCGACCACGTGATCGCCGCGGTCGAGTTCGCGGATCACCGTGCTCCACTTGCCCCGCTTGGCCATGTCGGCCAGATACAGCGCGGCTTGCGCCTGCCGGTTGCCCAGCAGCGAGCGGTCCATCACGCCCGGCCACAGCGGCGCGTTGTTGCGGATCTCGGCGTAGGTCGTCACGGTGCCATCTTCTCGCGGTTCGGGCTGGGATACGTGAGCGCCCATAGCCTACGGGTCCTCATCATCGTCGAGGAGTTCCTCCGGGTGGTGCAGGTGGTTGATCTGTGGCGGGCCGGTGCCGTCGGTCCAGGCCAGTCGACCTTGCTCGGTGACCATGGTCTGTAGATCGCCACGGGTGGCGCCGCCGTGGTCGCCGCCGCAGGCGAAGTAGAGCTCGTCGGGATTGGTGCGCCCGCCCCGTGCCCAGTCGGTCGAATGGTGAACCTCGCAGTGGTAGCCGGGCTCCGGACAGTTCGGTCTCGTGCAACCGCGGTCGCGGGCATGGCAGATGATCCGGTGATCCAGGGTGGCGATGCGCTTGCTGCGGCCCAGGTACAGCGGCCGCTCCGAGTGGTTTTCGAAGACTGCCAGGTAGTGAATCGAGTTGGCCGCCATCCGGATCAGATCACGCATCGGAAGGCGGCTGCCGCCACCGGTGCGGGCCGCAGGCGGCATCGGGATGTCCGGGTCAGCCATGGCGCGGGCCGCTTGGTCGAGGTCGGCGAGTTTGGTGATGGCGATGACGGTCACCGGAACGCCGCGGTGAGTGCCCATGGCGCCGGATTCGATGCCATGGCGCAGCGCGAGCTTGAGTGCGTCGTGGTCGCGTTGTCCCGATGACCGGGTATCGCGGTCGGTGGCGCCGTCGGGTTGGCGGTGGCCTGGACGCACCGCAGCGGTGACTGCTTCGAGGTAGGCGCGGGTTTCGGGGTCGATGCATCCGGACAGCCGGCTCATCCCGTCGGGGCCTTGGCGGCCCAGGATCAGGTTGCGCCGTCGTGCTCGGTCTTCGTCGGTGAAGTTGCCGTCGGGATTGAGGTGATCGGCGATGGCGTGCCCGAGTGCGGTCACGAAGGCGGCGTCCTGTTCGGCCGCGTGGCGCACCAGTGCGCGCTCGGCGGCCTCGCGATCGGCCAGTGCGACTTTCGCGGGCAGTTCGTCGAGGGCTTTGGTGACCGCTTTGATGTGGTCGTTACCGATACGGCCATCCTCGACAGCGGCGGCGACTTCGGGAAGTTCGGGCGGGCTCGGAGGTCCGGTCAGGTTGCGCCGCGGGCGGATGCGAGCAGCGATGCGGAACCGGCGCCGGACCTCGGCCCGGGTGATGCGCAGGCGCGACCACAGCAGGTCCGTGATCTTGGTGTCAGCGGGCAGTCGGGGGTCGTCGGGGCTGTCGGCCGGGTCGGCGATCTCGCCGAAGATGCGGTACGACAAGCCGCGATTGACTCGGTGCTGAGTTTCGAGGTGTTCGGCGACTTCCACGCGAAATGCGTTACCCACCAGGTCGGTGTCGGCAGCCCTCAGCCGGGCCTGGGCGTCATCAATCAGTGCCAGGTCCGCGCGGATGGCCGCACGGGCCGCCGCAGCGGGGGGAAGGACTTGATCGGACACGGACACCCCTCCAACGTATCGAACAAATGTGCGAATACCGGGGTCGAGCGGTTGCCTGTGGATGAACCCGACAACTGGGGATGAAAGCGACCGGAACTGCGGCGCGCCCGCCGGCGTTCATGTCACGTCGCCGAAGCCCTGGAATGGGCGGCGGCCAACTCCGCTGAGGCGAAGCAGTCCAGGTTCGCCCTCAGGGCCGGAGATCGGGTGGTGTTCACCGAAGATATGAAACGCAGCCGCGACGAGTGGATCGGGGCAATCGTCGCTGCCGGCTTAACGAGCGGCGGGATCACCAAGTCCACTCGTCTGGTGGTCGCCGCTGACCCTGACTCGCTGAGCGGCAAGGCGGCCAAGGCACGCGCTTACGCGATTCCCGTGGTCGGCGAGGAGGCGTTTGAGCGGATGTTTGCGCAGTACAGAGCTGGTACGGCTACGTGAACGCGAAGGTCTGAACACGATGTTCCAAAAGTGACATGGATTCACCAACAATGTCACACAAGGATCACTAGAGTGACATTGTGGACTTGACAATGTTCGTAAACGAACATGCCGGCTCGCTCGTCGATATCGGGGGCGTCGATCCAGCCGGGCGCGAGTGGCGGCACAAGGCATTCGTCCCAGCCCCGCTCGCCGATCAGATGCCGGAGTTCACGTCGCCGACATTCCTCGCTGTTTCCGCTGCTCGCGCCGCTTTGGCGGCATTGGACAGCACCTCCGCCCAGCTTCCAGACCCCACGCTGTTGCGGCTGCCAGTGTTGCGGCGGGAAGCTCAGAGCACCGCTGCGCTGGAGGGAACCTACGCCCCGCTGGATCAGGTGCTGACTGCTGACGAGGAAGAACCGACCTCGGCCGAGCTCATCGAAATCCTCAACTACGTCCACATGGCAAATCAGGGGTTTGCCTGGGTCGCCGAAGGGCGGCCGATCTCGGCGACCCTGCTGCAGGACCTGCAGGGTCTCCTGATGCGCGGGACACCGCTCGAATCAGACTCGGGGCGTCTCCGTGACACTCAAGTAGTCATCGGCGTGCGCGACGGCGCCGAGTCCGGCACGTTGCCCGTGCACGCTGCTCGGTTCATCCCGCCGCCGCCCGGCGACCAACTGAGTACTGGGTTGCAGGATCTGGTCGACTGGATGCGCCGCGACCACAGCACCACGATCGACCCCGTCGTCGCGGCTGCAATGTCGCACTATCAGTTGGAGACGCTGCACCCCTTCCGGGACGGCAACGGCCGACTTGGCCGACTGCTGATCGTCCTGCACCTGCATGTTCTGGGGGTATTGGCCGAACCTACGTTGACTGTGTCGCCGTGGTTCGAAGCCCGTCGCAGCCAGTACTACGACCGTCTGCTGGCTGTCAGCACCGCCGGAAATTGGGATGAGTTTGTCCGGTTCTTCAGCATCGGCTTGCGCGATTCCGCAGATGCCACTCGCCTTCAAATGCTCGAACTTGTTGGAGTGCAAAGCGAACTCAAAGAAGTCGTGCGTAACTCGCCATTGCGGGCCGACAGTGCCCGGTCCCTCGTTGATTTCGCGGTCGCGAATCCGTCGTTCACCGTCCGCAACGTCGAGTCGGTGCTGGGCATCTCCTACGGTCGGGCGAACAAACTCATCGGTCAGCTGATGGAACTCGGTATTCTCAACGTTCTTGATGCAGACGCCTACAAGCGCCGTTTCTTCGCGCCGCGTGTCCTTGACGTTTTGACCGGAAGGGCTACCCGTTGACCAACTTCGCCTTCTTGAAAGTCGTTGATTGGCCCGAGATCTAGATAGCGTCCCGCTGAGTGGTGGACTTCGGATCTGGCGTGGTTCACGCGTCGAGATCAACGAGTCGTGTTGAACGCTAGGCGATTTGGTGTTGTTTGGCAAGTGCTTCCGCAGCGTGTTTCTT
>Ga0182738_1008716_pt1 | contig 10026 bp, 4 predicted proteins | sample eDN5th30CBELigMG_FD_128876 | JGI IMG/M metagenome (GOLD analysis project Ga0182738, IMG submission 128876) | Enriched Miracle-Growth compost microbial communities from Emeryville, California, USA - eDNA 5th pass 30_C BE-Lig MG (version 2)... ... | reverse complement strand
TTTTTGGGACTTTTTGAAACCATCACCTGATTTTGCTGAAAATATTTGAGAAACTCGTTTCTAAAAGTTTCTACTGATGGTTCAAAAGGCAAAAAGTCAAACGTATTTTTGTTCTTTTCAGAGCAGTTTTGTGAAAGACTCTCTCTTGTAAAAAAGGATTTATAAAGATTCGAAAAGCTAATTAATTCCAATCAAGCAAAAAAAAATCTCGATCTTCTTGGTAATTTTTCTCAATGAGAGCTTTAGTTCTCTAGAAAACTGGGACTTGCATGTTTACATTTTCGGATTTGACGCTGAGAAGATCAAATACACTGTCAACCTGAAAACGTCCACAATCAGAAAGGATTCCTGAGATCTTATGGATATTAAAGGGCAGATCTTTTTATTGGCCGCAGATGAAAAATTAGAATCTGCATAAAGAATGCTTACTACTAAAATTGGAAGAAAAAATTTTGTCTGAAGAGGCAATCTTAGAATCTATATGTTCCCTCAAAATTAAATCTAAACAAATTAATGGTAAAGCTTTTTCGGACCAACCAGAGAAAAGATCAGATCTAAAACCTTTAAAGAACTCTTTTGTGAGAAGAGTTTCGACCCACTTTTGGGGCTTGTCAGAAAGCGAGAAGATCAGGTTAGAGTTTTTAGATCAATAACGTAGTTTTTCGTCATAAACTCGATAAAATTTTTTAACAAAAAGTTTGCACTGATTTTATCAGAATTATTGGTGCCTCATCTATCGAAAATATTGAGCCTCACTTGACACCTCTCTCATCAAGTCAGAAAGAGTTGAAAGAAATATTCAAAACATTGCGAAACTAGCCGAGCAGAACTTGATAGAAACCTTATGCTACTTTGAAAAAAAAGACATGATGAAGTATTAAACAGATTTAGTTGTGACTGTATGAGCTATTGAATACCCTTGTGGCGTCAATATCGTTTCTAGGATCTTGGGGCTGAAGTTTCTGCTTCCTTGATCTTCATATATATCATCAGTCTTAAGATTAAACCTTTTGATATTGATCTTGATTTTGACCACTGCCTCTAATTTCTGATTAAAAGTTCTTTAAACCAACATACACCGTCAATTTCAATGTCTGTTAGATCTTTTATATAACGAATTAAAAAGAGACTTAAATTTTCATAAATTCTGAAGAGAGAATTCAAAACAATATAGAAATTCTGTTATGAAACTTTACACCTTTAATCTTCTTGGTTTGAAGAACCAAGGCATTCTAAATACTAACTTTATATAGAATAAAAAATACTATTTAATATGAAAAAAACCAAAAGATGGAAACTTGTTATAGAAATGATGAAACTGAATAAGATACAATCTTGATAATTGAGCGAAAAAATTTAAAAGAAAAATAATATATGAGCTCAATTACAAGTCTTTCTTCCTTTGATATTGGTGAAATGCTCGGGGTTCTGGATTCTTCTCATCATACAATGTCTGTATTTAAGATACACTGTCTTTTGAGTAACTTTTCCATGAATGATCCAATTCACGCTAAAGTACTTTATAAATACTTCGCTGAGCATTTTGAAGATTTGTTTAAACATTTGCACCTCCTCATTATCGCCATTTTGGGTTATCAGCAGGGTTCTAAAGCTTTCGATGCCTCCGATTGAGGATTTCCTTGGGGCAATAAACTCGCCAAAGCCTTTGAAATCAACTTGTCCTTCTTTCACATAGCTTTGAATGTAAGGAACGGCAAGACTCGATGAAGCAAAAGAAGCAATCGCTTTCCCAAAGTTGATGATAACATTTTTTGTGGGGTTTGCGGAAGCAGAATTGTTGGTGTTGGGCTTTCTCTGTCTTCTTTTTTTGTCACTTGAGGCGGGGCTGAGAGCAATTGAGGATGCAGCGGTAGAGGTAGAGGATGGACTGCCTAAGAGTTCTTGTCTTCTTTGAAAAGCCTCTTCGGCGAGTCTGATTTTATTTTTGAGGAATCTCATCACTGTTTTATCTTTCTAATAAATTATTATATTACAGGAAATCCTCGCGGCTATAAATAACAAGTATACTTTCTATTTTTAATTTTCATTGGGGTCATTCATTAGAGAATTAATCATTAATTAAACAAGATCCTTGACTATTCAGCCCAATTGACGCAAGGCCAGTAATTAATTTTATTTGCTTACGTCAGCTTGAATCTATTGAATAAAGAGAACTGAAGATACGCATCCCGAAATTTTAAATAACCTCGCTAAAATTCAATGGATTCATTCTTGTGATAAAATAGATCGAAGCCCTTGATTTTTGAAGGAATTCTAACCCGATTGTTTGAGGAATCAATAAAGATAATTCTCTTCTTGGAATGGAAAAACGTTTCTGATTGGAAGCAACAAATTGAGCCCTAATCTATTAAAAGGATATTTTGATTCGAGGATTTTGCATCATTGTTTTCGATTTTTTAATCTGGAATTAATACGCCACTGATTTTCAGTAGAAATCCTTCTAAAATTAAACTAATTTCTCCTTTTCATAAAACTGGGCAAAGCGAGTCATGTCAAACTATTTTCCTTCAAATAAGGGAGCTCATCATGCAGCAGAACGAGTAGTATGAACATTTCTCATGGATTTGTTTTAAAGCTAGTAGAAATTACTCAAAGCAAGATCCCAGGCAATAAAAACTCTACTGCTCAATTCAGAAATTAAAACTCTTCGAAATAATTATTCTTAGCCGGCTTCTTTCCAACCAGATTTTACTTTCTTCTACTTCCTCTCCTTCAGGCTTCGTATTCTAGATAATAAGGACTATCTAAGCTCAAATGTTTTTGATATCATGATAGAACTAACAAATTTTCCCCCTCTCTCTCTTAAAATTCTGTAAAGATAATCGATATCTCCCTCAAAGGTGGTCGATTAAAGATGGTATAGGAAGATTATTTAACTCTATCACTCTGAAAGTTATTTGGATGTTCTTCATTTAATTCTAATGTTATCTATTGCAAGACGAAATGTGAGAGATAAAGAGTCTTTCTCATTGCAATCCGCAAAATGAACCGTGGGCCCAATGAAAATAGATTGAGCTTTAGTTCGCTCAGTTTTGTTCAGAGAATTCTCGAATTCTTTCATCTATCTAGATTGAGTTATTCATATTCTCAATCCAAAGGGAAAATTTGAGGAGGGTCTGAGAAAATGACAAGTTAAAACACCTTTGAACAAACAAGATTAAAGCTTTTTGTGATGAAAATATTTGAATGAATGAAAGAAAGCATCAAGGTTTCAAGCCGAATCCGGAAAAGGTTTATTCAAATACAATTAAATTTTAATTAGGGTAAGATCCACTCAAAATGCTCAAGCTCTCTTTTTACGAATATTGGTATTGCTATCTGTGAATCTTGAAGCTAGACCCGAGGGTCTTCTTTTCTCGAGAACTTTCAAGATCGTTTTCAAAAATACTGATGTTATTTCAAAAAGCTCCAAAAAAGAAAACATCAAAGATAACCTGCCTTTTTATACCATAATTGATAAATTTTCAACCTCAGGCTAACTAGTATTTCTTTTTGGAAAAAACTGGTCTGGGGAAGACTGAGGGAGCTCATTGAATCGAACTTGATAAAAGCAGGAGATAGGAATTTAAATTGTTAGTCAGAAATGTTTTCTGACTTTCAAAGAAAAATATACGATGATCTTCAATAAAGAGAAGTATTTTTTATGGTGAATAATTTGAGTTTGAAATGTGAGACCATAAATTTTTTAAAAGCTTTTTTTTTGCAAGAAAGTGGCAAAAAGTTTTTGTTGAAAAGAATACGAGCGACTTTTTTACTTGGATAGTTCGAAAGGAGGTGGAAAATGCTTCAAAAGCCTTTTGAGATAGCACAAAAAATTTATTCTCAAAGGAGCTTATTTGCGATCTTGTCTTTTCATATTTGGATCCGGAAATATCTATGTTGAACCAGATGTCACCTGAAGCGTCTAGCGAGGGGTACAGTATTCCAAAGTAATTTAAATATCTGAAGGAAAATCCTTCCAATTAAAAAATCCTCATGTTCTTCCCCTCAAAAAAAGTTTCGAAATAGCCTTCAAAAAATGAACTATTCAGGCTCGAGATTTGAACAATGAAATGAATATTTTCGCCTCTTGTTGTGATTTCGAAATTCATTGAGGATAATTTATTACCAGAAAATTGAACTTTCAGAAAAAAATTTATCCGAATCAATTCACTCCATAGCTTTGACATGCAAAAAAAATCTAATTTCACTGAGGATTGGAACCTAAAACGATTCAGATTTCAAAAATTCAACATAAAATTCTTGGATTGAATATCTATAATTTAGAGTAAAATTGATGTCTTTCAAAGGAAAAGACTAAAACATTTCCAAGTCCCCAAGGCCTCCAATTTGTGAATTTTTAGAGCAACCAGAAGATGAAGAAAATATCTAAATTTTCACAAATCAAAAAGGTAAAATCAACAATTTTGATTCAATTATAATTGGTTTTTATAATAAAAATTGAGCAACTTTGTTGTCTCACTTTGCAAAAAAAATTTCATCATAATCCTTCTTAAAACCTTTCCTTGTAATCTGTAATATCGAGATTAGAAAGAATCGAAAGGTTTTACAGCATTAAAATTTCGAAAAAGACCTTTCAAACTAATGATTCATTCTTTTTAGTGATTTCTTTTTTTGTGATAATGAATAGATCTTGAGGAGAAAAAAAAAAGGGGGTTTTACTTTCATGAGTTGAGATTCACAAAGGCATTGACATTTCAAGTCCAGTCTGGTTCAACCCCTTTTTTTAATTAAAATGTTTTTAATTTCTTTTCAAAACTTTTTGAGAAAAAACAATCAAGAGTTGTCCAATTCAAAAGCATTTCAGAAGGCAAAGAAACTCATCAATTATTTCAAGGATTTAATGTAATCAAAATCATATTCTTTTTTTTCGAAATTCAAATTTATATTTTAAGATCTTGATAAAAGCTAGGCTGGTGCCTGATCATATTGCGGTTAGATTCTCTTTCCAAAAATTACTACACAAAAATCTTCAATAATTACATCTTTCAAAACAAGTTCTGCACAAACGCGAAAAAATTGAAATCAGTGTTTTTTTTACATGACAGAAAATTCTTTCAGAAATTCATAATACAACAACAACATGCTCAAAATAAATTTGAATTTGTTAAAAACATACAGTACAGATTTTAATTTATTATATTCTACGAAATTTTGTGAACAATACGGCCGAATTTCTTCGACAAATTAATTTAATTGGTTTGTAGTTTACTTAATGTACGTAAAGTATTCAGGATTTTGAATTCTCCGAAGTATTCTGCATCGATATTTGAGGTACACCAATTTATGTGTGACTCTTCCATGCATTATCCAATTTACGCTGAAGTACTTGATAAATACTTCGCTTATTTTGGCAAAAATTTGTTTCAGAGTCTTGGTTGTTTCGTTGTCGGTTTCGCTGATGATTAACAAAGATCGGAACCCTTGAATGCTGTTGGTCTTGCCCTTTGAGGCTTGAACAAAATCCACAAATTGTTTTAAAGTGACTCCTTCCTTTTTGAGGTGAGGCTCCAAGTATGGTTCTGCCAGGCTCGAGGCCGCAAATGCAATAATAGCTCCTCCATAATTGATGACAATATTTTTGGTTGGACTGGCTGCCTTACTGGGCGACTCTCTTTCATGCTTTTTTGTCCGGGTTTTTTTCTTCGTCCCAACTTCAGGTGTTGTAGCTTTTGGCTCGGCCTGAGTACCTTCTTCATCTTTCGCCGGCAATCCTTCATCGACAGATCGAACAACTTGGTTTTCATTGTTATTTTGAAGTCCTCCCTCTCGATAGGCTTGAGCCATGCGAATTCTGTTCTTGAGAAATCTCATAGAAGGTGTTGTTGGAAACGATTAATTAAAAGATTATAAAAACCCTTTCTGAAGCGATCTTTTAAGTAGAAAGGCGGATAAAAAAAAACTCGAGAAAAAAACCTTTTACGCAAAAGATTATTTAATAACCAGTCAACTCCAACTTCTTTCGACAGGTTTTTTCTCATCCAACTCAACCCCATTGGCGCTACAACAATTTCAACCTTCTACTGTTTACTGGTATCACAAAATTTCCATCTATAGGAGTTTCATCCTTTATCTTTGCTTATTTCATTCAATATGGCATGGGAAGAGACGGAAAGTTCAAGTTAGTGATGAAACTGAAACTGAGTTGAGTGAGTTTGCTTGAGCTTTCTAAAAATCAAAATAAGGCATCAAGGCGAAAGTGAAAAAAAAAGAGAGTTTCTATAGAGTTTAGAGAAACAGAGGGAAAAACAAAAGATCTCTGAATGGACTTTGTTTGTACCACTTTTATTTTAGATTTTCTTATGAGGTTTAATTTAGGAAAATCCAATTTTAACTTCAAAATCAAATACTGTTGTCATATTAAAATCCTGCTAGAATAAACTAGACTTTTGACCAAAATCTGTTCAAAACCGTGCTTATTTGGCATCATTGCCATGGAAAACTCTTATCATTTCGAGAATTAAGGAAACAAAGTTCCTCCTTTCTGGTCTAAAGAATGAAAAAATATGATTGAGTTGATGAGCTGCTAAGAATAAATTTATTTAATCTGCAGACAGGATCAATTTAGCTTTCCAAGTGCCAGTCTATTAAAATTGAATAAAGTATCTTCATCTAATCTCTAGAAGAAAATTGCAATTTGACTCCACTTTCATTTGCCATGAAAAGTTCAATGACAATGTAGGCCGTGGATGAATTCTAATCCCTGAGAAAACGGTTGTAAAAAATGCAAATTTTACTCCTTGATTTTTCCAAATAAAATTATTCTATTTTTTTGATTGGGAGATAATGACAACTCCAATCATTTAGAGGAGCATTTCACTCAAAATATAAAATCCTTGAGAATATGAGATTTTTTCATCAAATTGTTTTGATTAATTCAAGTGGGGTTCAAAACGGAAATTTTTCAATGAATTTTTTTTTCTTCTGAACCAGAAAAGGACAGAAAAGTTTTGAAAAAAGTCAACATGTCACAATATTCAAAAACAAGGAAACTATCAGTGTCTGGCACAGTCAGGAGAGTTTTGTTCGGAAACTAGTAACTTTGGAGCCAAAAATCAAATTTATCAACAAAAAACTCCAACCCAATGCCAATTATTCAAACCCAAGAACCGAAGCCTCCAAGCTCAAGGTTTTTTTTTTTTGCAAGATCTGATTCACTTTGAAACTTTTACAATCAAAAAGATGTTGAAGTCGTCCAAGCCGAGATGATGAGACAGAAGTTAGAAAAGTTCTGACAGAATTTTTTTCATTTTTCAGTTTTCTAACCTGTCAAAATTGTCAGTATGAAAGAAAGAAAGAAAGAAAGATCATCAACATATTACCACAAAATTAACCAGATTTTTTTAACATAGTTCCTAAATATAAAAAAAAACCCGACAAATCAACTTTTTGGTGTCTTGATAAAATTTTGCTACTCAATTTGGAGCATAGTATTTTCGGATTTCAAGCCGAGAACTCGATTTTTTCAGAGAATCTATAATGTAAAATTCAATGAAGAATGAGTAGAGAAAAGAAAGTATAAAACAATATAAAACTGACGAAAGAAAGAGAAAGAAATACAAAATTGATTGCAATTAAATGCTCTTTTTCATCATTTCTCTGTGAGAAACCCTGAAGAAAAAGGTCTCAATATTTTTTGCAAGGTTTTTAAAGAATTGATCAATGTGTTGTTTATATGAATCAATTCTTCTATAGCAATAATCTGCAAAAAAGACTCCTGTAAAAATGTCAATTGAGTAATGGGCCTGATAGACAATGAGGATAAATATGGTATAAACAAGGTTCATCAGGACATAATTTCGCATCTTCTTCTTGCCCCAATTGTTCCATTCATTGGCCATCAAAACCAAAAATCCAGAATGTCCTGAAAAGAAGAAATCAGAGCCTCTTCCATAAGGTGCCACAAAACTTGGAAAGCCTGGGCTGTTCCAATAATAGCCAGCAGGATAGGGGCTCCACCATAAAGATTGGACCAAGGCTCTGATGAAGTAGAATATTGCTATTGTTACTGGGAGACGGCCAGTCTTGCCATAGAAAACCCAATATATTAGCGTGGTGAAGAAAATAAGGTCAATCTGAGTTGCACAAAGGAATAGCATTATTCGCCTGTAAGAAGCATTTGAATCTTGATGAATCCAATTATTTAGTCCTTGGAAGGCCATCAAAACTCTATCTTCGATGCCAGCAACAGGGTTATCCGGCATATTGATCCTTGCAAAAAACATCACAGTAACTCCAAAAACTGCGAGAAATAGTTTCCAATAAAGTTGAGACTTTCTCGTAAATACATGGCTTTTGGGCTTGGTTGTGGATTTTTCTAAAGTATCCAAAGAACTGGATGATAAAGACTCATCTGTGGATGAAAGACTTGAATTAGAGATACTTTCAAGCAACCCTCTGTGTTGAAGAATTTGAGCCATATGGTTAGGGGAAATTTTTTCGCGAGATTTCAAGGTAATAATCAGGAAAGAAAAGATAGGATAAATACCGAATAAATACATTAATAAATTTAGCTTTTGTTTGGAAAACTTATTCGAATATCGAAAAAAGAAATTCATTCATATATCGAAAGAAAAATCAAACTTCCTAAATCTCATTTGTGTCTCTTTTACAAAGATATTCTTCGTAAGTCAATCTTTCACGACTTTTGCCAAAGAAAATATTTTTCAAATTTGCAAAATCACAGTAAAATTCTAAAGGGTTTTTTGTTTTTCAAAATATGACTTTAAAGAAACAAATAAATGCTTGAAAACAATTGTTCCAGAATTTTTTGAAATTGCTGAACATTTCTTTCTGATGAAAAATTGCAAAATGGATAAGACTCTGCTTATTTATTTACCGTAAACCCTCTTGATTTTCAAGATTTTTAAAGTTCACAAAATTTGAAGAACATTTACGGAAAGAGGGTGAAATTCTTGAATTTCACAAAAAAAGGTCCAACAAGATTAAATTTTAAATTGTAAATAAAAAAAAAAATCTAAAGAAAATTTCACAATAAATTCCTTAACCCTTTGACTGCGTCACTTTCAAAAAAATTTCTTAATTGTTCGACTTTTTTATAATTTATTTCTTAAAAATATTCATAAAAACTGAATGAGGAGCGAATAAAAAAGGCCAGAGAGCTGAAAAATGAAAAGGAAGGAAGAGAGAATGTATATACCATAATTCTTCTAATTAAGACCCCTCTCCTAATTAAGAGCCATGAAAAATCTCTTTCAAAAATCTTCAGAATAGAACTCTTCCAATTAAGACCCCCAAAATTTTCCATTCAAAAATCTCTAAATTGGAACTCTTCTATTTAAGACCCTCTTGTTACTCAAAAAATCTTTTCAATGTAGGGCTCTTAATTAGAAGAATTACGGTATAACATATTGAGACCCTTCGATATGGAAGTATTAAATATTTAGCTCAGAGAAAAGTGAGTTAATCCATACAAACATATGTGCAAACAAAGTAGCTCTATGGATAATAATACTAAAATATTAATTTTTAAAATTCACCCCTTTCTCCCTCTTGATTTTTACAAAACCTGACAATTTTTTGCGGAGGAGGGGGTGAAAATCAAGAATTTCACAAAAATAGTCCAAAAAATTTTTTTGTGAGTTGCGAAAATCAAGAGGATTTACGGTAGACAAAATTAGAGATTTCATGTATTATTTCATTTGCTCTTGAAAATTTATCCAAATCTAAAGCAATCTCATTTTTTCCTCCATTAAACCTGATTTTTTAGTCTACAGATTTAGATCTGTCACTTTTTTCTTCCATATATTTGTAAAGGAGGACTCTTCTAAAATTTTGGAGAGAAAAAAATTGTGAAAACTCTTGAGCCTTTCAAACAAATCTATGCAAATTCTGTTGAAATGACCATTTTGGTTGTTTGGGTTAGAAAAAATTCTTTCCTCAAATTCTTATGGAAGGTGAATTTCTGGCGAAAACATTCAAAAACCTCAAATCATTTATTAAGATTTGAGGAGATTTAGAATGGTGATTTGACAATTTGACATA
>Ga0182738_1008715_pt1 | contig 10028 bp, 10 predicted proteins | sample eDN5th30CBELigMG_FD_128876 | JGI IMG/M metagenome (GOLD analysis project Ga0182738, IMG submission 128876) | Enriched Miracle-Growth compost microbial communities from Emeryville, California, USA - eDNA 5th pass 30_C BE-Lig MG (version 2)... ... | reverse complement strand
CGGCATTGGGCGAGCGCCTGTACCTGGATTCGGCCACGCTGACACCGCTGCTCAAGCGGCTGCAGGCCATGGGGCTGCTGCGCCGCGACCGCGCAGCCGACGACCAGCGTCAGGTGCGCGTGACGCTGACCCCGGCCGGGCGCGATCTGCGGCTGCGTGCCGGCGACGTCCCCGAGGGCGTGCTGTGCGCCACAGGCTGTTCGCCCGACCACGCCCGGGTGCTGAAGGCCGAACTGGAAGAACTGCGCGCGCATCTGCTGGCCGCGTCCGTCGCATTGGAAAACCGCACGGCGCCGGACTGACCGGCCCGTTTACGGAAGGCCGCCGATCGTGGTGCCGGCGGCCTTTCTGGAATCGCACCACAAGGAGTCCAAGCATGACAGTCGAAAACGTTCTCTACACGGCCCACGCCACCGCCACCGGCGGGCGCGAAGGCACCGCCAAATCCTCGGACGACCGCCTGGACATCAAGCTGTCCGTGCCCAAGGAACTGGGGGGCGATGCCGGCCCCGGCACCAACCCCGAGCAACTGTTCGCGGCGGGCTATTCGGCCTGCTTCCTGGGCGCGCTGAAGCTGGTCGCAGGCAAGGACGGCGTGAAGCTGCCCGACGCGACCGAGGTGTCCGGTTCCGTGGGGATCGGCCCCATTCCCACCGGTTTCGGCATCACCGTGGAACTGAAGATCTCCGCCCCCGGCGTGGATCGCGCCACGCTCGAAGGCCTGGTCCAGAAGGCGCACGTGGTGTGCCCCTATTCCAACGCCACGCGCAACAATGTGGACGTCAAGCTGACGGTGCAATAAGCCTGTCGCATGGTGGGACGGCCGCGAGCCGGCCGTTTCGCCGCAGTGCGCGAGCCAAAAAGGCGGCCGGTGGATTTCCGGCCGCCTTTTCCCTATGTGCTGACCTGGGTCATATGACCTCATGGCGTACATGGGTATGATCACCCGGAGGGGCGTCCGCCCCGCAAAGGGAGATCGATATGTCATCGAATGCCGCGCCACGGTCGGCGCCTGTCTCGCGCCAGGCCCTGTCCGTACTGTTTTCCAGTACGTTCGCCTTCACGGTCTGCTTCGCCATCTGGACAATGTTTTCGGTCCTGGGCGTGCCGCTCAAGACGGAGCTGAGCCTGAACGAAACCCAGTTCGGCCTGCTGATCGCCACGCCGGTGTTGACCGGCGCCCTGTCGCGCGTGCCGCTGGGCATGCTGACGGACCGTTTTGGCGGCCGGCCGGTGTTCGCGCTGGTGCTGCTGGTCTGCGTGCCGTCGCTGTATCTGATGTCTTATGCGACCAGTTACACCCAGTTCCTGGTGCTGGCGCTGTTCGTGGGACTGGCGGGCGGGACGTTCGCGGTCGGCACGCCTTACGTGGCTCGCTGGTTCGCGCCGCAGCGCCGGGGATTCGCCATGGGGGTGTTCGGCGCCGGCAATTCCGGATCCGCGCTCAACATGTTCGTGGCCCCGCTCATCATCGGGGCGTTCGGCTGGACGATGCTGCCCCGGGTTTACGCGGCCCTGATGCTGGGCACTGCGGTGCTGTTCTGGCTGTTCAGCCATTCGGATCCGGCGCATCGGGTGGCGTCCACCAGCTTGCGCGAGCAACTGGGCGTGCTGAAGGATCCCCGCGTCTGGCGCTATTGCCAGTATTACTCGGTGGTGTTCGGCGGCTATGTGGCCCTGGCCCTGTGGATGACCAAATATTATGTCGCGGAATACGGCTTCGACCTGACGCTGGCGGCGTTCCTGGCCATGGTGTTCTCACTGCCGGGCGGCGTGTTGCGCGCACTGGGCGGCTGGTTCTCCGACCGTTTCGGCGCCTATGCGGTGACCTGGTGGGTCATGTGGGTCTGCTGGGTCTGTTTCTTCCTGCTGTCCTATCCGCAGACGCAGATGACGATCCAGACGCTGCAGGGGCCGGTTTCACTGCACATTGGCCTGAATTCGACCGTGTTCACGATCCTGCTGTTCGTGGTCGGGGTGGCGATGGCCATCGGCAAGGCCTCGGTCTTCAAGTTCATCAGCGACGACTATTCGGACAACATCGGCGCCGTGTCCGGCGTGGTGGGCCTGGCGGGCGGCCTGGGCGGGTTCATCCTGCCCATTCTGTTCGGTGTGTTGCTGGATCTCACCGGTGTCTATTCCAGCGCCTTCATGCTGCTCTATGGGACGGTCTGCGTGTCGCTGGTGTTCATGCACTATTCGTACCGCCGCGCGCCCCGGGCGGGGACGGAACTGACGGGCACTGTGTGAAAAAAGCATAAAGACATTACGAGCGCCTCGGGAAATGCGGTGCCCGAAAAAGTCGCCATGCTAGTGTGCCGCTCGTCCGATCCGCGCAGTCGAACGAGCGGGGCGACACCCTTGATCGCCATTTCACACGCACAGGTGCCTCATGGATATCGAATGCTTCAAGCATCAGCACGTCCAGATTCTGCAGATCATCCACCGCATGCGCCGGCTGGCGACGGCCGGCATTGCGGAGAACGCTGCGGATCTCGCGCGCGAAATCCGATTGATGAAATCCAAGGTCGCCCTGCACCTGTCGATCGAGAACGACATCCTCTATCCGCGTCTGGAAAAACGGGCGGACGCTCAGGTGTCCCGCCTGGCGCGGGAGTATCAGGAAGAAATGAAGGGACTGGCCGAGGGGTTCGGCCGTTTCGTCGAGCGCTGGGGCGCGGAGTCCGCGGTCGGAGGCGACCCGGAGGGTTTCCGGCGCGATTGCAACTCGGTGCTCAAGGCGCTGCACCGGAAGATCCAGCGCGAGAACACCGAGTTCTATCCTCAGGTCGAGGCTTTGTAGGGAAGCGCGCAGCCGCTCGGATGATTCCGGCGACAAGACAGCCCGCAGGGGCTGTCCGTCGTCCGGAATCATCCCCCGCACCCGCCGCAGCAGTTGCCGTCTTCGCCGTGGACGGGTTTCAGTGCCTCGTAGCCGGCGTCCTGGACGGCGACTTGCAGGCGCTGGACGGAGACCTGGGCGGTGTCGAAGGTGATGGTGGCCTTTTCATCGGCCAGGGACACCGTGACCTCGGAAACGCCGGGGACGGCGGCCAGGGCGCGGTCCACCGCGTCGGCGCAGGATGGGCCGCGCAGGCCGACCAGGCGCAGGGTGGCGGTTTTCTGGGAAGAACGCTTCAGGGTTGCTGCTTCCATGGGGTCCTCGCGAGCGGAGAAAGCCCTCGATAAGGGCAGGGTTATAGAGTCATTTGAAATACATTGTCTAGGACGGCTAGTATAGCAGGGCCGCCGCCTTTTCGTGCCGCGCCAGACACATGTCCGCCGCTTGCCCCGTCCGCCGTATCGCGCACCTGGATATGGACGCGTTCTACGCGTCCGTGGAATTGCTGCGCCATCCGGATCTGCGGGGCCAGCCGGTGGTGATCGGCGGCGGGCGCCGGCGCGAGGACGGGACATACACCCGGTTGCGGGACTATGTCGGGCGCGGCGTGATCACGACGGCCACCTACGAGGCCCGCGCCCTGGGCGTGCATTCGGCCATGGGCATGATGAAAGCCGCGCGCCTGGCGCCCGACGCCGTGCTGCTGCCGGTGGATTTTCCAGCCTATCGTCATTATTCGCGGTTGTTCAAGGCCGCCGTGGCGGAGATCGCCCCTTGCATCGAGGACCGGGGGATCGACGAGGTCTACATCGACCTGAGCGATCTGCCGCAGGCGTCCGGCGAATTGGCCTGTGCGCTGAAGCAGGCCGTGCGCGAGGCCACGGGATTGAGCTGTTCCATCGGGATTTCACCCAACAAGCTGCTGTCCAAGATCGCGTCCGATCTGGACAAGCCCGATGGCATGACGCTGATCGGACCTGGGGACCTGGAGCGGCGCATCTGGCCGCTTCCGGTCTCCAAGGTCAATGGCATCGGCCCCAAGGCCACGCGCCGACTGCGGGATCTGGGCATCGAGACCGTCGGCCAGCTCGCGCGGGCCGCGCCGGCGTTGTTGCAACAGCATTTCGGGCTGGGCACGGCGCAATGGCTGCTGGACGTCGCCCACGGCATCGACGACCGCCCGGTGGTGACGCGGTCCGAGCCCAAGTCCCTCAGCCGGGAAACGACATTCGAGCGGGATCTGCACGTGCGTCGCGACCGGCCGCTGCTGTCGCGGATTTTCCTGGATCTGTGCGAGCGGCTGGCCGATGATCTCGCCCGCAAGGGCGTGCGTGGGGCGACGGTGGGCATCAAGCTGCGTTTCGACGATTTCCAGGTGGTGACGCGCGACCTGACACTGGACGCGGCGGTCGGGGACGCCGCGTCCATCCACTGGGCCGCCGGGCAATGCCTGAAGCGGGTGCCGCTGGAGCGGCGCCTGAGGCTGCTGGGTGTGCGGGTCAGCAAGCTGGAACCGGCGGGCGCCGACGAACGGCCGCATCCGGTGCAACTGGACCTGTACTGAGACTGCGGCGGCCGGCCGCGCCGCGAGGGGGCTCAGAAATCGTATTCCGGTTCGATGATGTCGCCCGCCTGGAGCCAGGTTCCACCCTCCGGCAGGGCGGCGACGGCGTTCATGCCGAACAGCACCCCTTGCTCGAACTGCCGGTGCCGCGCCAGGGTGCGGCCCGGTTCGGCCGCCGTGGCGCCCGTCAGCGGATCCACATTGGGAATGGGGCAACGGGCGCAGGCCTTGACGAAGGCGAAACCGGCGTCACCGGCTCGGAATCCGGCCAGGTGATCCTCGTCATAGGGCTCCAGGCCCTGGAGCACGATGTTGGGGCGGAAGCGGATCATGTCCACCGGCGCGATGCCCTGGTCGGCCAGCTGGCTGTTCAGTTCCTCCAGCGAATGCAGGTTGGCGACCAGGAACGGGAAACCGTCGGCGAAGGCGAAGGCGTGCCGGTCCACCGGCAGGAATGAGTGCGGCCAGTCGGGATGGGTCTGGATCCAGCGGGTGACGTGCGGCAGGCTGGCCAGGCGGTGCGCCCGAGGGTGCAGGCGCAGCAGCCGGCAGGGCGCGCCAATGAATGCGCTCAACCACGCGGCGGCCTCGTCGCCCTGGTCGGCGCCCAGGGTGGGCGTGCCCCAGATGGCGACCGTCACGGCCTCGGCCTGCGCGCGCGGCGGCGGCACGAAGCAGTCGGCCTGGCCGGGGGCGCGCAGCCACAGGCCGTCCGCGACGGGTTCCGGGCGGATCAGCACCATGCGGGGATGCTGACGCTGGGTCATGAAGACGCCCCGGGCGTCCACGATCACCCAGTGCCGGTCGAAGTCCAGGCCGGATCCGGTGACGCGGACGCGTTCGTGGGCGATGCCGGCGCAGGATTTGACGGGATAGCTGTACAGGCTGTGGATGGCCAGGCGCATGGAAGTCTGCCGGTGACGGGGGATGGGAGACATTCTAAAACGGGAACGCAGGGTCGCCGGCCCGTTCGGCGGCGGGCGCGATCCGGTGCCGGCGCCCGCCCGTTCAAAAGGGCCCCAAATGCCGTAGCATGCAGGATTTGACGCGCGTTCTCGCGGCGGGAGATCCCATGCCCTTGAAAGACATCCTGGCCGCCCTGGTCGTCATCGTGGTGTGGGGCGCCAATTTCGTCGTCATCAAGGTCGGCGTGGACGAGATTCCGCCGATGCTGCTGGGCGCCCTGCGTTTCCTGTTCGTGGCGTTTCCGGCGGTGTTCTTCATCCCCCGGCCGGCCGTGCACTGGCGCTACGTCGTCGGTTACGGGGCGACGATCTGCCTGGGGCAGTTCATTTTCCTGTTCCTGGCGATCCACCTGGGCATGCCCGCCGGTCTGGCGTCCCTGGTGCTGCAGGCGCAGGCTTTTTTCACGGTGGCGATCGCGGCGCTGGTCCTGCGCGAGACCGTGCGTCCGCACCACGTGCTGGGCATCGCCCTGGCAGCCGCAGGTCTCACGCTGCTGGATCTGGGCGCGGGGGGCGAGACGGTGGTGCCGCTGGTCGGCTTTCTGCTGACGCTGGCGGCGGCCTTCAGCTGGGCGTCGGGCAATGTGGTGCTGAAGAGCGCGGGGCCGGTGCGCATGCTGTCGATGGTGGTGTGGGGCGCGCTGCTGCCGCCCATTCCGTTCCTGCTGCTGTCGATCTTTTTCGAGGGGCCGGACCGGATCTTGGACAGCCTGTCGCATCTCAGCTGGCGGGCGGTGGGTGCGGTGGCCTACCTGTCGGGTGTGGCGACGCTGATCGGCTATGTGCTGTGGGGGCGGTTGCTGGCCCGCCATCCGGTTGCCCGGGTGGCGCCGCTCAGCCTGCTCATTCCGGTGGTGGGGCTGCTGTGCGCCGACTGGTTCCTGGGTGAACGGCTGAGTCCGTGGCAATGGCTGGGCGGGCTTGTGGTGCTGATCGGACTGGCGGTCAATCTGTTTGGCGCCGGACTGCTCCGGACCCTGCGTCCGTCTTAGAATATCGGTTTGCGCGGCGCCTTGCCGCCGGGACTTACGTTTTCAGGAATACGCACTCATGTCGATCGATCGCGCCGGGCTGAACGCCCTGATGGAAATCACTTCGCGTCCGGAGCTGGTCTTCGTCCGCGGCGAGGGATCCTGGCTGGAAGACCACACCGGCAAGCGCTACCTGGATTTCATCCAGGGCTGGGCCGTGAACTGCCTGGGCCACAACCATCCGGCCATGATCGAAGCGCTGGCCCGCCAGTCGCACTGGCTGATCAACCCTTCGCCGGCTTTCTACAACCAGCCGTCCATCGACCTGGCCCGCCGCATCGTGGAGTCGTCCTGCTTCGACCGCGTGTTCTTCGCCAACAGCGGGGCCGAGGCCAACGAAGGCGCCATCAAGCTCGCCCGCAAGTGGGGCCAGTTGCACCGCAAGGGCGCCTACAAGATCATCACCTTCAACCACAGTTTCCATGGCCGTACCCTCGCGACCATGTCGGCGTCCGGCAAGGCCGGCTGGGACCGGAAATTCGCGCCGCAGGTCGAGGGTTTCCCCAAGGCCGAACTGAACGACCTGGACTCGGTGCGCGCCCTGATCGACGACCAGACGGTCGCCGTGATGCTGGAGCCGGTCCAGGGCGAGGCGGGCGTGATCCCCGCGACGCGCGAGTTCATGCAGGGTCTGCGCGCGTTGACCCGCGAACAGGGCCTGCTGCTGATCGTGGACGAGGTCCAGAGCGGCATGGGACGCACGGGCCGGCTGTACGCCTACCAGCATGCCGGCGTCGAACCCGACATCATGACGCTGGGCAAAGGCATCGGCGGCGGCGTGCCGCTGTCGGCGCTGTGCGCGCGCGAGGCCGTCTGCTGCTTCGAACACGGCGACCAGGGCGGCACCTATAACGGCAACCCGCTGATGACGGCGGTGGGCGTGGCGATCTTCGACACGCTGGCGGCGCCCGGCTTCCTGGACGAGGTCAACGCCCTCGGGCGGCATCTGTCGGCCGGCCTGATGGCGTTGTCGGACAAATGGGGCATGAAGGGCGAACGCGGTCAGGGCCTGCTGCGCGCGCTGGTGATGGACCGCGACGACGGTCCGGCGCTGGTCCAGGCCGCGCGCGACCGCGCGCCGGAAGGCCTGCTGCTGAATGCGCCGCGCGGCAACCTGCTGCGCTTCATGCCGGCCCTGAACGTCACGGCCGACGAGATCGACACCATGCTGGCCTGGCTGGACGATCTGATCGCAACAGCGCGCGCCTGAGCCGGGGCGTTTCGACGACCCTCCCCCATTCCGCCCCTGGACCCGTCCGCCTCTTGCGCGGGGCGGGTCCAGGGCGGCGTCGCCCGTTTCAGGTCGACAGCAGACGGCCCAGCAGAAGCAGGCGTTCGCGGCTCAGCCGCTCGCGCATGGGCAGGCGGGTGCGGCCCGGGGACGGGTCGGCGGCATCGAGTTCGGCGATCTCCCGGCGGATGTGCGTTTCGTGCGCCGGCCACCAGGCCGCCAGCTTGCGATCCGGAGTCAGCGCGGACAAACCCAGGCGGCGGAGTTCGGACCGGTTGAAGTCCTTCAGGTTCAGCGTCAGGATTTCCACCGGACTGTCGGGATGCCGTTCGCGCATTTCCCGGGCGACGGCGATGACATGCCAGTCGCGGGGATCGCTGTAGCGCAGCCCCTGTTCGTACCGCTCGATCTCATGCGCCATGGCGCCGGGAAAGGCGGACTGCATGGTGTCCCAGTCCGCTTGCAGATTTTCCGCGGGGATGTCCCAGATGCGCCGGGCGTTGCGCTTCCATTCATCGCCGATGCGCTCGCTCCAGGCCGGATGAAAAATGCCGCACGCGCCCAGCGCCAGCATCAGGCGGCGTTGCAGGCCGGACATCATGACGCAGGCGTCGAGGACCAGGATGGGGGCGGGCGGTGTCAATTCAGCCATGCCAGTGCGCCCTTGGCGGCGGCGCGGCCCCCGGCGAAGCAGGCGGTCAGCAGATAGCCGCCGGTGGGCGCGTCCCAGTCCAGCATCTCACCCGCGCAGAAGACGCCTGGCAGGGCGAGCAGCATCAGCCGTTCATCCATCGCCTGAGGGCGGACACCGCCCGCCGTGCTGATGGCTTCGTCCATGGGGCGCATGCCGGTCAGCCGCACGGGCAGCCGTTTGATCGCCGCCGCCAGCCGGGCGGGGTCGGCGTAGTCCTCCCTGCCCAGGCATTCCCGCAGCAGGCCGGCCTTGGCGCCGTGCAGGTTCAGGCGCGAGCGCAGATGGCTGGACCAAGATTTGGCGCCGCGCGGATACAGGACCTGACCGGCCACCCAGCCGGCATCGCGGTCGGGCAGCAGGTCGATGGTCAGCACGGCCTGGCCGACCTGATCCAGCGCCTCGCGCAGGCCCGAGGACAGGGCGTAGACCAGCCCGCCCTCCAGGCCGTCCCGGGTCAGCATGATTTCGCCGCGCTGGAAAGGGGCGTTCGTGTCGGTGCCCGGTGGCGCCGTTCCAGGCACACAGGCGGCGACCGATTTCAGGGGCTCGCCCGCGTAGCGTTCCTGGAAATGCGCGCTCCAGTCCGCCAGGAATCCACAGTTGGCGGGCCGCAGCGGCGCGATGTCCACGCCTTTTTCGGCCAGGATGGGCACCCAGGCGCCGTCCGATCCCAGGCGGGACCAGCTGCCCCCGCCCAGGGCCAGGATGACGGCATCCGCCCCGACCCGCGCTTCGCCCGCCGGCGTGGAGAAGCGCAACTGGCCGGATTCATCCCACCCCGTCCAGCGATGGCGGGCGTGGATGCGAACGCCTTGTCCGCGCAGGCGATGGAGCCAGGCACGCAGCAGCGGCGCGGCTTTCATCGTGGCGGGAAAGACACGGCCCGAAGTGCCGACGAACGTGTCCACCCCCAGGCCTTGCGCCCAGTCGCGCAAGGCCTGGGGGCCGAAATCGGCCAGCCAGGATGCCACCCAGGGCGCATGTTCGCGGTAGCGCGACAGGAAAGCGGGTTGGGGTTCGCCGTGGGTCAGGTTGAGCCCGCCGCGCCCGGCCAGCAGGAATTTGCGGCCCACCGAGGGCATGGCGTCGTAGAGATCGACGCGCACGTTCGCCGCCGCCAGTGTTTCAGCCGCCATCAGCCCGGCCGGGCCGCCGCCGATCACGGCAATCGAATTCGAGCGCAAAGGAGTCGTCCTTGAAAACCCGCGTCACGCATGTCGGCGGGGAATGGACGGAATTGTAGGAGATGCGGCCGACGCGTGCGCTGCGGGGGGCGCCGCGCGGCCCTTGCCAGCGGCGCGCGCATGACGCAGAATTCCCAGGTTATTCTTCAGCACACTGAACAATTTCCTCCAAGGAGACCGCGATGTCCACACGCACCGTTCCGCCGTTTCGCGCCGACCACGTCGGCAGTTTCTTGCGGCCTGTCTATCTGCTGGAGGCGCGTGACCGGCATGCCCGGGGCGAGATCGACGCCGCCGCCCTGCGCGCCGTCGAGGACCGCGCCATCGCCGAGGTCGTGCGGTTCCAGGAGGATGTCGGCCTGAAGTCGGTGACGGACGGCGAATTCCGCCGCACGTATTTCCACCTCGATTTCCTGCGGCAGCTCGAAGGCGTGACCACCGACGATCCCAAGGTGGTGACGGGGCCCGACGGCAAGGATCACCTGGCGCCGCCGTCGATCCTCGTGACCGGCAAGGT
>Ga0182738_1008714_pt1 | contig 10028 bp, 14 predicted proteins | sample eDN5th30CBELigMG_FD_128876 | JGI IMG/M metagenome (GOLD analysis project Ga0182738, IMG submission 128876) | Enriched Miracle-Growth compost microbial communities from Emeryville, California, USA - eDNA 5th pass 30_C BE-Lig MG (version 2)... ... | reverse complement strand
TCCCCTGCCGGTGCAGGCACCGTCATTCCTCGCGGTGACAAGAAAGTTCCTCCTCTGCTGTCCAGCCCCCGGCTGCGCGGGGGTGCGCCAGCGATCGTCTCCGTCCTGTCGATCGCCATCGAGGCCGCAATGGTGCGGGTTCGAAAACGGAAAACGGAGACTTAAAATGGCGACCATCGGCACCTTCAAGAAGACCGGCTCGAACGAATTCACCGGCGAAATCGTCACCCTCAGCGTCCAGGCCAAGGGCGTGCGCATCGTCCCCGACCAGCGCGCCACCGGCGAGAACGCCCCCAGCCACCGGGTCCTGGTCGGCCGCGCCGAGATCGGCGCCGCCTGGTCAAAGCGCTCGGGCGAGGGCCGCGACTATCTGGGCCTCAAGCTCGACGATCCGAGCTTCACCGCTCCGATCTACGCCAACCTCTTCGATGACGAGGACGGCGAGGGTTACTCCCTCATCTGGTCCCGCCCCAACGGTCGCCGCGGCGACTGAGGCGCGCAAGGCCCCGGCCGAGAGGTCGGGGCCTCTTCCCTGTTCGCAGGTAAGCCGTCACCCCGGCCGCTGCCGCCGAATCGATTCGGAATCGTTGAGCCAGGACGCGCGCAAAGCCGGGCTCAGGATCTCCGATTTCAGATAGAAGATCAGAGCAGAACGACTATTATAGTCGTAGTTCTGGAATGCGCGCCGGTCGCGATGGGAGGTGATCATGCATGATCACCTCCCGACAGTCGCGGGCCGCACGCGCGTTACTGGGTTGGACACAGGAGACGCTCGCAGATAAGGCCCGTGTATCATTGACCGCGCTCAAACGCCTCGAATCCGAAAACCGGCTCGAGGTTTACGAAACTACGCGCGATCAGGTTCGCCGGGCTCTTGAAGCGGCTGGAATAGTTCTCCTGTCGACTGAACGCGGACAGGGAGTGCTGCTTGTTCATGATCGCGACGAGAAAGGACGCCGGTAAGGGGGCGGGGAATACTTGGCCTGCGCGGGCGCGTCTTTCGCCGACAGCTACAACCTGTAACCGCGCGCGAGCCATTCACCCGACGGCTATTTTGTCCCTGGAGCGGCCAGTATGTCCTCAATGATCGAACCATTCGAGGATGATGCTCCCGATGTCGAGGAACTGACGGCCTACGACCGGACGCACATCAAACTTTACATGCGGCTCCTGGATGCCGCCGCCGACGGTGCCGAGTGGACCGAAGCGGTGGAAGTCCTGTTCGGGATCGATCCTCGCCTTGAGCCGGCGCGCGCGCGCCGCGTCCATGACAGCCATCTGGCGCGAGCGAGATGGATGACCCGAACCGGATATCGCCATCTCCTGTGGCAATCCTCGCCCCGGCACTGACCCGCCAGGCGGGGCCGTGAAGCGATGCCAAACCGGCATCGCTCAATGACGTCCATCGATCTTCCCGCATGCGGATGATGCTGGAATCGTTGAACAACTCGACCGTTCCGACAGGTGAGGAGGGGAGGATGCGGCCAGACACATCCCATTGGAGGGACAGCGATCGTTACGATTTCTACGACAGCCTCTCGGTCGAGGGCCTTGCCTGGGAATGCCTGCGCCGCTCCGAACCTTATCAGGAGCATTTCGCAGAACTCGCCGCCATGAATGCGGAGACAAACCCCTACACCGATGACGCCCAGCATCTATGGGGGTTGCGATTTCCCGGCGCGACCGAGCCTCTCCATGCTCCAGCAACAGGTCATCTGGTCGCCGCTCGTCAATCCTGCCGTTCTGCTCATCGACACCGCGCCGTCGTTCCTGCCGTCGCCGCCTCCGCTCGCGCCTGCTGACGGCCGCGACGGCCCCGAGGGCCTGTACGCGATCCACGAGGCCTATACCGACGCGCAAGTCCTGTATCTGACCGGCTGCGACGTCGGCAGCCCATCCTCCATCGTTCTGCCACTCGACAGCGATCTACCCGACCGACTTCAGGCCGTTCTCCGTCTATGGCATGCCGCAAACGCAGGGCCAGTCCCTCACGACGCGCGCGTGACACCCTATCAGCGCCGGCGGATGCGCCAGATGATGCAGGCGGCCGATGGCCGCAGCAACGGCGCCACCTACCGGGAAATCGCGATTGCCATGTTCGGTTCCGAGCGTATCGCCTCGGAGCCCTGGCGAACATCCGCACTCCGCGACACGGTCATCGCGCTGATTGAGAGCGCCTCCGCCCTTATCGAAGGCGGCTACCGCAGGCTGCTCCGGCACAAACGCAAGGCCTGAACCTGCCGCGCTGCGCGGGGGTGGGGATTCTTCAACCCCAATCTTCCCCATCCACCCCGCCGATCTTTCTCCGCCACCGTGGTCGCAAATCGCCGCTGGTCCTCTGCGGCGTCCCGCAACCCCACGGAGGCTCGATCCATGCACGCTGATCCCGCCGTTCTGCCGCCGCGCTACCTACGGACGAAAGAGGCGGCCGCATTTCTCAGCCTGTCCGCCAGGACACTCGAGAAACACCGCACCTACGGTACTGGTCCCGCCTATCACAAGCTCGGCGGGCGCGTCGTCTATTCCGTCGATGATCTCAAAGCCTGGGCCGACCGCGGCGCGGTGACCTCCACCACCGATCCGCGCGGCCAGCTGGTTCCGCCCAAGCGGCAGATGCCGACGGCCTCACCGCGGGCGGTCCGCACCGCCCGCTGATGACAGGACGGCGTCGAACCCTGTCGGAGCGCGGGCAACTCGATCTGTTCAGAGCGCTTCCGGGAGATTTCGCGCCACGAGACGCGCAGGATCTCATGGCCTATCCCTTCTTCTCCCTTTCAAAGTCCCATCGCGTTGCGCCGATCGACTTCAGCGCGGGAGCCGTCTCGATCCGCGTCGAGGCGGTCCCCGATCACGGGATGGCGACCATCTGGGACGCCGACATCCTGATCTGGGCCGCGAGCCAGATCGTGGAGGCACGCGATGCCGGACTGCGAACCTCGCGGCTCATGATGGCGACGCCCTACGAGATTCTCACCTTCATCGGCCGCGGCACCAGCCTGCGAGACTACCGGCGCCTGAAGGCCGCACTGGACCGGCTGCAATCCACAACGATTTCGACCACGCTGCGTCAGACGGCCGAAGGACGTCGCCACCGCTTCTCCTGGATCAACGAGTGGCAGGAGCGGACCAACCACAACGGCCGGCCTGATGGCGTCGAGATGATCGTACCGGACTGGTTCTACCAGGCCGTCCTCGACGATGCGCTCATCCTCACGATCGACCGGGCCTATTTCGATTTGACGGGCGGACTCGAACGCTGGCTCTACCGTCTCGTCCGCAAGCATGGCGGCCGGCAGAAGGACGGCTGGCGCTTCGACTTCCGCCACCTTCACCAGAAATCGGGCAGCCTGTCGCCGTTCAAGCGCTTCGCCTTCGAGCTGCGCGACATCATTCGGCGCCAGCCGCTCCCCGGCTACACGCTGTTCACCGAGATCGAATACGGCGGCCGGATGTTGCTGGCCTTCGAGCGCAGCCCAGCCTGTGGAAAACCTGTGGATGGCCTCGTGCCATCGGGAACCCGGACTATCGTGCTATCGGGAACCCGGGGCTCGTGCTATCGGGAACCCAAACAGGGCGTAACGCACGGAAATCGCGTCGAAAATCGCGCCCTTAACTTAGAGTCTAACGAAGAATCTAACTTTGAAGAGCGCAGACGCGATGTGCAAAAGCTCATCGTGAAGGTCGGCAATGCGCTGAAAGTAACGTCCGGCGACAAGCGCCAGACGCTGGATCGGAACGCCTCCGCCGACACTCCCGCAGCCCGTCAACGCACCCCCACGACGTCTTCCGGCGATCGCTCCGGAGGCGCGTCATGATCCTCGCCTTGCTCAATCAGAAGGGCGGCGTCGGGAAGACGACGCTGGCGCTCGCCATTGCGGGCGAATGGGCCATGCAAGGACGGCGGGTCATCCTCATCGACGCCGACCCGCAAGGCTCGGCGCTCGATTGGTCCGAGATGCGCGCTCGCGAGGGGTTGCCGCGCCTGTTCAGCGTGATCGGTCTCGCCCGAGACACATTGCATCGCGAAGCCCCCGCGCTTGCCAGGGATGCCGATCTCGTCGTCATCGATGGGCCGCCGCGTGTGGCCGGACTCATGCGCTCGGCGCTGCTGGCAACGGACATGGTGCTGATCCCGGTGCAGCCGTCACCCTTCGACGGCTGGGCGTCTGCGGAAATGCTGGCGCTGATATCGGAGGCGCGCATCTACCGGCCGGAACTGGTCGCTCGCTTCGTCCTGAACCGATGCGGGGCGCGCACTGTGCTGGCGCGAGATACCGCCGAAACGCTCGCGGATCATGACCCACCGGCCCTGGCCAGTCGCATTGGTCAGCGGATCGCTTTCGCCGCCGCTGCGCAGTCCGGACGAATCGTCCGGGAACTCGACCATGAGAGTGTGGCCGCGCGCGAAATCTCCGCGCTGGCGGCCGAGGTCGCGCATCTCGGCAGTCCCCGGAGCGCATCATGAGCGCCCGGACAAACAGGAAGGGCTTCGCGACCCGGCCGGCCGATCCAGAACAATGGATCAAGGCCGGACCGCCCCCGAAAGGCGACGAAGCGGCCACGAATACCGCCCGCCTGACCATCGACGTGACGCCAGAGCTGCGGGGACGGATCAAGATCGCCGCCTTCCGGCGCGGCACGACCGTCGCCGACATGCTGCGCGAGCTCCTCGCGCGGGAATTCCCCCCAACCAGCGGAGATGGCGAATGACCCCAAGCACGACACCCTGTCAGGCTCGGTCAGCGCAAATGGCCGACCGGTTCACTCGTGTTGAACTGATCTGGGTCGAGAAGTCGGTCGAACACTGGATCAGGTTCGGCCTAGCTGTGCGTGAAGAGATCCTGGACCGCCGCCGGCGTGTCCTCTCTTTCCGGCCGGGCTCCCGCTTTGCGCTCGTTCGCTGGGCCGCCAACGAACATGGAACGGTCGAGTCCCGGCTCGACATCCTGTGCGCCCCGCGAGCGGGTGAAGCCTATCAGACCGTGCCGTTCGTCGACCCCGGCGGTGTCCTCCTCCTGCGCACACATGGCTGGCCCAAGGTGGAGCGTATGCTTCAGATCATCGACGTGATCGAAGCGGCGGGTATCGATGCGGTGGAGGTTTCGCCCGATCACTGGCGGCACGTCCACAATCGGCTCGCCGCCGGCGAACGGCCGCGTCCCTATTCGCCAACGCAGCACCGCGCCTGGCTGAAACGGCGGAGCGTCCAGCCATGAGCCGCCGCGCCATTGTCTGGACCATGGCGGCGGCGGGCGCGCTGATCGTCGCGCCGCATTTGACCGGGCACGGTCCCCGCTTCATCTGGAATGCGTCGGCCAGCGCGCCGATCGGCCTCTATTCCGTTCGCCCTGTGGGGCGGCTCGAGGTCGGCGATCTTGTTGCGGTCATGCCGCCGGACGATCTCGCGGGCTTCCTCGACGCGCGCCGCTATCTCCCGCGCGGCGTTCCCCTGATCAAGCGCGTTCTGGCGCTCCCCGGCACCCAGGTGTGCCGGGATGGCGCGCAGATCACGGCTTACGATCACGCCTATGGCGAAGCCCGCGAACGCGACAGCCGGGGCCGCCAACTGCCCTCCTGGCAGGGCTGTCGGGTGATCGCCAATGGCGATGTGTTCCTGATGAACTGGGACACCGAAGACAGCCTGGACGGTCGTTATTTCGGGCCGCTCCCCCTCGCATCCGTCACCGCGCGCGTCGTGCCGATCTGGACCGACGAGAACGGCGACGGCCGCCTCGAACCGCAGGCGTCAACGCGGTGAACGCCTGCACGGGAGCGGACATGCCGCCCGTTCCCGGTCCACTCCGCCGCAAAGGAAAGGAACGTCCCATGCCGCAAATCGGTGAGTTCACCCGGCAGAAAACCGGTTTCTCCGGCCGCATCCGGACCCTCACGCTCGACAGCGAGATCGCCATCGTCGTGGTCGACACCGCAGGGGTGGAGAACGCGCCCGATCACCGTGTTCACCTCGGCCCGGATGAAAGCGGCCCCGAGGTCGGCGCCGCCTGGTCGCGCACCGGCGAGAAGGCCGGAGACTATCTCTCGGTGCTGATCGACGATCCCGCCCTGCCGCATCCGATGCGCGCCGCCCTGTTCCAGAACGGCGCCGACGCGACGTCGTGGTCGCTGCACTGGAGCCGCGCGCCCAAGCGCGCCGCAAAGGACTGAGCGATGCCGCAGCTTCGCTCCCGGCGTCGCCAGGGTCATGCGTTCGGGCGGTTTCGCGCCGCCCGGCGCACGGCCTCCCTTCTCCTTCTCGGCCTGTCGATCTCGTTCGCGTCCGATGCACTGGCGCAGGTCCCGGCCGCACCCGCGGCTCATGCCGTTCTGCGCGATCCGAACGCCCAGTATGTCGCGGAAGCCTCGCTCCGCTTCGGTATTCCGGAGCACTGGATCCGCGCGGTGATGCGCGTCGAAAGCGCGGGCGATCTGCGGGCGGTGTCATCGGCCGGCGCGATGGGCCTGATGCAGATCATGCCCGATACCTGGGCCGGGCTGCGCTTGCGTCACCGGCTCGGCCGTGACCCCTTCGATCGTCGCGACAATATTCTCGCGGGTGCGGCTTACCTGCGCGAGATGTTCGATCGCTACGGCAATATCGCGGCCATGCTGGCGGCCTATAATGCCGGACCGGGCCGTTACGACGAATACCTCTCCGACGGTCGCAATCTGCCCGCAGAGACGCTCGCCTATGTCGCGACCCTCGCGCCGATCTTGGGCGCGGATGGGCCGCCCGGCACGGCTTCTGTCACGCCCGCACCGCCGCCCGATTGGCGCGAGGCGCCGCTCTTCGTGGCGCGCGATTTCAGCCGCGAAGCTGCGGACAACCCGCCGCAGCAGGGCGCCCATTCCCTCGTTCCCGGAGCGGATCCGGGCGCCGCGGAGGGCATTTTCGTTACCGCGCAAGATTTGGGCGATGCGCCATGACCCGCCGAACGCTCCATCGCGTTCTGGCGTGCGTTTGCGCATCATGGAGGGCGAAAGGGTCGGGTGCGGGCACCACGACCGGACGATGGCAGGATAAAAGGCCGCACATTGTGGGCCGGGCGGTCGGTTGTTTTTATTGGGTTTTCCAGCGCGTTTCACACATTGCGGCGTCTCAGCACAATGTGCCGGAACCGCTCACCTGCCCGGAATTGCTCGGCTTTTCGCACATTGTGGGGCAGGGTCATGGCCGGTGAGCGCGAGTTTCGCATCCGCCCTGGCCGCATCCGCTCGACACGGGCACAGCATGTGCGCCCCTTCATCGCCCAGGCACTCGCGGCGGCCAAGAAGGCCGGGGGAACAGTGTCGCGCTCCGGTCGCGTCAGTTCTGGGAACCGCTCGCGCTTCGGGCATGGGCAGCGGGCCAGCATTCAGGCCAATCGTTTCATCACCGCCCGGTCACGGGGCGCCGTGGTCAAGGCGCGCGTCGTACGCCACTCAGGGCGAAACGCGCCTTTGGGAACGCATCTCGATTACCTCAGCCGCGAGGGCGTGACCCGGGACGGGGAGAAGGCGCGTCTGTTCGGGCCGGAGACGGAGGCTGCCGACCGGCGGGCCTTCGCCGAGCGCTGCGGCGATGACCGGCATCATTTCCGCTTCATCGTCTCGCCCGACGACGCGCTCGAGATGTCGGATCTCAAATCCTTCACGCGCGATCTCGTCGGGCAGATGGAAAAGGACCTCGGCACGCGTCTCGACTGGGTGGCCGTCGATCACTGGAACACCGAGCATCCCCATGTCCATCTGATCGTCCGCGGCGTTCGGGACGACGGGCAGGATCTCGTGATCTCGCGCGACTACATCAAGGAGGGGATGCGCGACCGGGCGCGCGATCTCATCACCATGGAACTGGGGCCGCGCACCGATCACGACATCCGGCGCGCGCTTGAACGGCAGATTGATGCGGAGCGCTGGACCCAGCTCGACCGCCAGCTCGTCCGTGATGCCCGCGATGCCGGTGCGATCGACCTGGCGCCGCATCCCGACCGTCAGCCAGATGAATACCAGGCCCTCAAGATCGGACGGCTCCGGAAGCTGGAAACGCTCGGCCTCGCCGAGCAGGTCGGCCCCAGGCAATGGTCGATCAACCACGATGCCGAGGCAACGCTGCGCCAATTGGGAGAGCGCGGCGACATCATCAAGCGCATGCATCGGGCTCTGACCGAGAAGGGGATCGAGCGCGGCACTGCAGGCTATGTGCTTGCCGCCGAGAGTCTCGACACGCCGGTCATCGGCCGCTTGGTCGAGCGTGGGCTCGATGACGAGCTGAAGGGGACCGCCTATGCGGTGGTCGATGGCGTCGATGGCCGGACCCATCACATCAAACTGCCCGATCTCGATGCCGCGGGTGACAGCGCTCCCGGATCGATCGTCGAGCTTCGCAGCTTCGACGATGCCAGGGGGCAGCGCCGCGTGGCGATCGCCGTGCGGTCCGATCTCGATCTGCAAGGCCAGATCTCGGCATCCGGTGCGACCTGGCTGGACCGGCAGGCCGTCGCGCGCGAGCGGATCGATTTTTCCTCCGGCGGCTTTGGCGCCGAGGTTCGCGAAGCGATGGATCGCCGCGCTGAGCGCCTCCTGCAGGAAGGGCTGGCGGAGCGTCAGGGGCGATGCATCGTCTTCACTCGCAACCTGATCGATACGCTGCGGCGCCGCGAACTCGACGCGCTCGGCGGCAAGCTGGCGGTCGAGACAGGCCTGCCGTTCAATCGGGCCGCCGGCGGAGAATATGTCTCCGGCACCTACCGGCAGCGACTGGCGCTGGCATCCGGCCGCTTCGCCATGATCGACGACGGCCTCGGCTTCCAGCTCGTGCCCTGGTCCCCTTCGCTCGAGAAGAATCTCGGCCGCCACGTCTCGGGCGTCGCGCGGGGCGATGGCGGCGTCGACTGGAGCTTCGGTCGCAAACGGGGCCTCGGGCTCTGACATTCAAAGGAAGGAACCACCATGTCCGCGACGAAAATTCTCTGGGGTCAGATCATCACCGTGTTTCTGATCGTCCTCGTCACGACATGGACGGCGACACAATACGTGGCATGGGAGCTCGGGTTTCAGGCGCAGCTCGGATCGCCATGGTTCCGGGTCGGCGTTTGGCCGGTCTATTATCCTCCCGCGATCTTCTGGTGGTGGTATTTCTATGAAGCCTATGCACCGGGCATCTTTGCCACGGGTGGGATGATCGCGGCATCGGGCGGATTCACCGCCATTGCCGTCGCGATTGGTATGTCCGTCTGGCGAGCGCGGGAAGCACGGAACGCGGAAACCTATGGTTCCGCCCGATGGGCGCGACCCGATGAAGTCAAGGCCGCGGGACTCCTCGATCCCGATGGTGTCGTGCTCGGGCGCTTCGATCGGGCCTATCTACGTCACGACGGGCCGGAGCATGTCCTGTGCTTCGCGCCCACACGGTCCGGCAAAGGTGTCGGGCTGGTGGTGCCCACGCTCCTGACCTGGCCAGGGTCGGCGATCGTCCATGACATCAAGGGTGAGAACTGGCAGCTCACTGCGGGCTTTCGCGCCCGGCACGGCAGGGTGCTTCTGTTCGATCCGACCAATCCGGGTTCCTCGGCCTATAATCCGCTGCTCGAGGTTCGCCGCGGCGAATGGGAGGTCCGCGACGTCCAGAACATCGCCGACATCCTGGTCGATCCCGAAGGCAGTCTCGAGCGGCGCAATCACTGGGAGAAGACAAGTCATGCCTTGCTGGTCGGGGCCATCCTGCATGTTCTCTACGCCGAACCCGACAAGACCCTCGCTGGCGTGGCCTCGTTCCTGTCCGATCCCAGGCGCACGATCGAAGCGACACTCGATGCGATGATGAAGACCGCGCATCTCGGAGAAGCTGGCCCGCATCCCGTGATCGCCAGCGCGGCGCGCGAACTCCTGAACAAATCCGACAATGAGCGCTCTGGTGTGCTCTCTACCGCCATGTCGTTCCTCGGTCTCTATCGCGATCCCGTCGTCGCCGAGGTGACGCGCCGCTGTGACTGGCGCATTGCCGACCTGGTGGCGGGCGAAACGCCCACGACGCTCTACCTCGTCGTGCC
>Ga0182738_1008713_pt1 | contig 10029 bp, 6 predicted proteins | sample eDN5th30CBELigMG_FD_128876 | JGI IMG/M metagenome (GOLD analysis project Ga0182738, IMG submission 128876) | Enriched Miracle-Growth compost microbial communities from Emeryville, California, USA - eDNA 5th pass 30_C BE-Lig MG (version 2)... ... | reverse complement strand
TGGTTTCAACAAGCAAGCTGTCATTCCACTCTCATAACACTTATGAATATCTTCATCACTATGGTTTGCCGTGAGTGCTACAATCGGAATCTCTGAGATCTCTTTTCTCTTCATCATCTCTCTCAGCACTCTCGTAGTCTCGAAACCGTCCATTATTGGCATTTGACAGTCCATTAAAATGACTCTAAAGCTTACTAATCCTCTGTGAGCTTTGATTACTTCGATAGCCTCTTGTCCATTTCCTGCCGTTTTGCATTGATATCCAGCATCTTTGAGATGGTTTTCTGCGATTAAGAGATTGAAGGGATTGTCTTCGACAACCAGAACATATCTCTCTTCAGAAATTTTGATAGGATCTTCTTCAAATGTATGGATAAGTTTATCATAGACTTTCTCGAGCTTGTTAATAGATTCGAAATTGTTGGCATTCACTGATCTTAACAAAGTATAATCAGCGATCTTGGACCCCAGATTCGGTTCGCCTGTTAATTCACTACAGCCATGCTCCTCTTCACCGTAGCTTGAGTTTTCTTCCAATTCAAGGCTAGGTTGCTGTTTATAATTCTGATTGAAAGCCTTTTTCTTCTTTTTTTCTGGGCTTTTACAAGGAGAAAAATCAGTCAAATCCTTTAAAATCGCAAAAGAGAAACAAGTTCCGCAGCCAAACTGGCTTGCCACATGAATGTTTTTATTATTATGGCCACCATTCAACAGCCCAGCAAGAGCATTAGATATCATAAGACCAAGTCCCACGCCATTTTTGTTAAAGGTTTCACCATCACGGAGCCTCACATACATTTTGAAAAGATTGTCTCTGTCTTCTTCCTTGATTCCTATGCCAGTATCCGTCACTGAAATATCAAGACCACAAGCTTCAGTTAAGCTATTGGTGATATTGATATCAATGCCTCCAGTGAAAGTGAATTTAATAGCGTTGCCAATAAGATTGATAAAGATCTGTTTGAGCCGGTTTTCATCGGTGTTTATGTGAAGAGGAACGTCTTTTTCGACATGAAATCGCAGATAAATGTTCTTTCTATTGCACTGGAATAAGAATAACTGTGTGACGTCTCTTATTGTCTTTCTGATATCAATCTTGCTGGTGTTTAACTTCAATGTTCCTTTTCGCATTTGCTGCAAGTCCAGAAGAGAATTTACCAGTCCTAATAATAAATTCGCATTGTCTCTGCAAAGATCCAGATATCCTCTGATTTTGGGGTCCTCAATTTTTGCTTCTGCCATTCCTAAAATCCCAATAATTCCAGTCAAAGGCGTCCTCAGTTCATGTGACACCGTCGCAATAATCCTATCCTTATTCTCTGCAGCCATTTTTAACGCCAATAGATTCTCTTGATAAGTAATATCATTCAGCAAAAATGCTACAGCATCCTCTTTATCCCACTTCATTTTCATTACAACCACTTCAAAAGATCTATTTTGCTGGCCTTCCACTTGATGAGAAGCTGAGAAAGACAGCGCTTTATGATCCAAACGAGGGTCTTTGATAAGTTGCTCTTTGAGATCTTCAAGAAAAACCCAAGAAGAAGTCGATTGATTTTCCGAAGGATATAACGTTCCAACCTCGCGAATACTCTCTTTATTGACCTTCAGAACGTCTAAATCGAGCTTTGGTGCCTCTTCGGTGTCGAGAACTATTTGTACAGTGTCGATAGTTTGTTGGGCTTCGAGTTTGCGGGACTTCATTTTTTCAAAAAGATTTTTGAAGGCTTGGTTTGAAAAGAGGCTTTTTGAAGCAGATTGATCGATTATAATGAGACTTTGAGGAAGGTGGTTCGCCATGAATTCTTTGAATTTGAGAAGTTCTTCACGATATTGAGAGAAATTGAAGAAGATTTTTCGTTCGCGTCGCTCAAGTAAATAAAAGTTATAAATAACAAACAAATCTATCAAGATGTTTCGCAAAATCGTGTCTGCCTGTACAGCTTCTGATTCTAACTGGCCAACAACGGCAAATCTGAGAGCAAAGCTGAGGATAATTGCAAGGATTTTTTGTTTGATTTCGGGGAATTGAGAGATAAGCATTAGATTAAGACTTGCGAAAGCATATCCTCTGATGAAGGTAAGCGTTTTTGGAACATGATTAAAGTCATTTGGGACAAACAAAAACCGACACACATTGAAAGCAAGGACGACCATCGCGACCATAATCTGACCAAATTTATTTCGCAGAAAGATTTCCGAACAATATATCAAAGCGATAACTGCAACAGCAATAAATGAACTCGCAAAGACTGTGTACTTTTTGTCAATAATGGCTGGGATCCCGACTGTGAATAGAAAAAAGGCCAAGAAGAAGAAAGTAACCTAGAAGAGAAATTTAGCAAAGACAGTAAAGAGGAAAAAGTACTCGGACGTTTTCAGAGACACTCTGAGAACGAATATGACGAAATTCTTGTTCAATGTGAGGATCTGGAAAATTGAGATGCAGTTTGGAGAGAAAGGATTTAAGCATGGAGATGGGGCGTAATTTTCTTTATTAAAAAAAAGGTTGTTTAACCGGTTTTCTTTTGGAATTAGAGATTGAGTTCGATGTTCACGAAGATTAAAATTTTAATTGCAAAAGTAGTGGACCAACAAAATAGCCAAGTCCTTTTTTGTTTATTTTAACCTCTATTAGGAACCTTTCAAAATGGCAACTCGTACAGTGAGGGGGAAAATTTTGAGTTGAAGCAGAGAAGAAAAAATTTTTGCCTTGCTGAGAAAATCCCGATCAAGAGAGAAAGCTCTTTTGATTTTTGCAAGTGCTCGAAAATTTTAATTAAAAATCAGCTTGAAAGACTTGTTTTGATAGAATCTAATTCCTCCAAGGTACTTGTCTTGAAAATCTATCGAGTTATGAGGATCTTCAGTCGTAACAGTAAAGAAACTTGAACTTTTGGTGATAGTTATGTAAAATGTAAAATTTGAAAAATAAAATCTAATACAACTATTTTGTCCTTTGAATTGGCAGTTACTAATGTAAAGATTCCTATGAAACTGAGTTTTGCTTGTATCAAGGTAATCATGGTTCGAATTAGAATTAACTTGTTTACAACATCAAAAGAAAAAATCGAAAGAAAAATAGAAGGATTCTGTTTATTAATTTCCCGCCTAAAGATTGATCCCCTGCCTTGTTCTTCATTCTCTTCTCGTGTCGAGATACCATCTGGTTAACATTCTATTTTTGTCATTGTTTCACCTTGGTAAGACTTGCGGAGGAGGCACTGAAGAAACGGACTGAGGTGACTTCGCAAAGACTAGAAAGAAATTTCTTTCCATTAATTTAATTCGATTTTTCTAATAAAATTATTTCTCATACTTGCTTTACCCTAACCTGTCTTTGGATAATTAATGCTTCGCAGGATCCTGGCAGCTATTCCTTGGCTGTTTGGGAATGTCATATTGAGGAGATTATGACAAAATAGAATGAAAGGTATCTTTCATATTAGAAAGGTCGAAAAAACAATAAAGAGATTTAAAGTTGAAACTTGAAGCTTCCAAAACGCTCAAATGAGCTTTTATTATTAAGAGGTTAGCTGAAAACACGTCAAGCTGAAAATTTGTCATCACTAGCATCCTTTGATTGAGATTTTTCCTTCGTATTTTCTTTGTATGAAGACTTTATCCTTGTTTATCATTTCGAGAAGACTGAATTTGCTTGAAATTGTTTCAGGAGATGAGCTTTGAGTTTCTAGGCAAGAGAAAGGTCGAGCTTTATAGAAGATTTCTTATCTCCTAAAATCTGATAGGGGCATTCTACTCTGGAAAATTGAAGCTTTCGATAAGAAGAAGTTTGAGTTGAGTTTCAAAAGTCTCGAAATAAATTATAACGAAGTATAATAGTGATTAGGACGTTTAAATAATGGATGATTTTTCTTTCAGAGGCACGTAATAAGAAAATTTAATAGATTTTTCCATTGGAATCTTATAGTAAATTTAACCGCCAAAAATAAAATGAAGCAAGCAAATCATCGTTAATTTTCATCTCAAATCAAGGATCTGACATTCCCTTCCCACCTCCCTCCATCTCTGGGCTTCTTAGCTTATCCCTATTGATCTCAGAAGAATTTGGCTAGGAAGCTTGAGAAATTTGATTTTCTCCCGCCAATGGAAAAATGACCATGGGATTTCATCCGTAGATCGTATTGCTTACAAATAAAACAAGACTTGATTTGGATAAGATTTAGAAAGGGCATACCAAATGAAATTCTTCGGATCAATTTGTCGAGGAAGAAAATAAAAAAAATTTTTTATAAAGAATTTGCTAGTTAATTTTCCAAGGGATATCAGACAGAAAGGGTGGAAAAGGAGCGCTTAAAGACCTGGAGAAATTTTCAAAGGAAAAAAATTAATTAAGATTAGATTTGAGCAAACCTTGAAAAGGTGATTTCTATTAATCAAAAAAGCAACCTTGATATTCGCCTCAATATCGAAAATACAACTCAATCAGCCTTGCTTTTTCAAATCTTTCTCACATTTATCTCATCAAAAACAGTCCTCGAAACCCACCTCCTTGGTCTATCGCTCACTCTTTCGATACATCATTCTCACCTCCCGACAAAAGATTTTCTTCATATTTAAAAGGGAGTTTCATTGACATAATGCATGCATCATGAGATATATTTTTATTAAACTGAACCAACTATATTATTAAATTTTTTTCGTAAATCCTTCCTTTTTATTCCTCTTATGCTTAGAAACTTCCTCCGTCTTGGAAAGCCTCTTCTTGGCTCCTTCCCTAAATGCTCGAAGTACTCCCTTTCCTGACATGAAAGCTTACTTTTAAAGGACACTTGCAACAGCATTGAGTTATAAATTCAATACAATAACAGTTGAGCAACCTTTGAATCCAGCAGTAGCAGCAAAAAAAGCAATGGCAGACCACCATAACAGCATCAGACTTATGCAAAGCTTGAGCACAAAGATGGAAGAACCAAATGGTATTGCTCGTGTTGACACTAAAACTGTATGAAGAAAACTTATCTTTAATGTAATTTCTTGATAATAGTGGGAGGAATCAGGTTTTTTGGGCCAAATGAAAGAGTTTTCAAAAGGATTAGAGATATATGAAGTCTCCAATCTTCCTGACACTCCAGGGAAAAATACTCCTTCTGGTTCATGGGTTCGATTCAAATATTCATTGAGCTCCGATGCCTCAATAAGAGACAGCTGGAAGAAGTTTTATTCTGAAGGTGTTCGTGTTGGCAAAATGCTCGAAATTATGGATTATTTGGCCGGAACTGTCGCTTATAGGTATGCTAAAGTCAACCCAACTGAAAAGAAAGCAACTATGGTAAATGTTTTGGATAAGAATATGGCTTATGAAAAATAAGGCAACAGCCTCAGTGTATGATGTCGCTATCTTTGAAAGCAATATTCGTTCAGATAAAGATCTTTTATTCACAGTACATATTTGAGAGAAAAAAGCAATGGGAATAAATTTTTAGGGTTATGTGTGTCATGTAGGAAAGACATCAATGGAGATTCGTATTGATATCACGCATTCAGAGGCTCCTGAAGATCAAGTCGGATCAGCTTATTTCATGTTTGTGGCTAGAAACGCAACGGATTACTCAAAGGCTTATACATTGCCTGAACTTTCCTTCGAAGGAGAAAAGAACCCCAAAAAGTGTATCATTAGAAACGAATATGGCAAGAGAAATAAAGAAAGAAAAAAGTCCTTCAGTGAAGTAATAATCGCTTTGGAGTGAGAGTAGTCTGAGATTTATTTATTAGAAATCTGTGTTTAAAGTGCCACCAAGTTCAGAAGAAAGTGTTGAGCTTCATCGTTTATTCAAATTAACACTTGATCCCAACGTAGTGTTTAAATATTTCCCCTTTTGAATGAACTCCATAGTTTATGGCAAATTGTTCAAAGATTTGTAGCACACAGCATGAAAAGTTGGTTTTGATGCATGTCCAAGATAAAAACAGGCATGGTAAAGTGTTCGGAGGTTTCGTGATGAGAGAAGCAACTGAATTGGCTTGGATGACTGCTTTATTAAATGGTGATGGAAGCTTCCCCCAATATGTTCATATTGACGATGTCGCCTTTGTTAGACCAATTCCTGTCGGCTCAATCACTAAATTTAGAGGTATTTTGGGGGTTTATAGCGAGGTTAGTGGAAATTTTTTAGCTTGTGTGAGTTATACTGAAGACAATCTTATGCATGTTGAAGTGACAGCTGATAATTTGAAAGCAAATAAGTAAGAATTTGAATGAGAATAATGGAAAATTAATGTCAATCTGTAGTCAAGAAGAAAGAGTATTTGAGGTTAATGTGACATTCTCAGTGGCATCTCCTCCTAAGCCTGTGATTCCTACTTCATATTTTGATGGTATGTTGTATTTGGAAGGTAAAAGAAGAGTCAACAATTTTTACCTTGTATAAAGAACCTACTGTAATACTTTTTTGAAATTGATTATGACAACACAATGCCCAAAAACCCTGAGACCTTCTTAAAAAGTTTTTCATTCAATAAAGAATAGTGATCAACCATGTACATAGATGGTGTCTAGATAAAAATACAAGCTAATTACTATACATCACAAAGGACATCAAAAAAGAGTCATATTCAAAAGTTGGCATTTAAGATCAACTTTAAGAAGTCCATTTTAGGAACGTTCATCACGCTCGGTAGAAGGATGATCAACATGGTGAGTTTCATAATCGTGATTGAGAGGTATATTTTCTTCAGAATCATCAACGAGACGAGGAACATCACTATAAGGAAGAAGCGATCCAATTTGTGCAGGCTCAGTTTCAGGAGGTCTTATATCAATTCCTAGACTACGAAGAGCATTGTTAGTTCTTCTATTTTTGATTTTGACAAACATGAACATGACCAAGGTGAAGGCAACAGCAATCATGACACCAATAATAATGTAATTCGGCAATGATCTGTCAGGAAGTGGATCGTCAGTGGTTGTGGTTGGGTCTTCTTTTGTAGAGGATTTGGTCTGGAATAAGGCTGTGTAAGCATTTGTGAGGATTTTCTGGAAGGCCATTGGCGAGGGTTTAGGAGAAAGGAAAAATAGGAAGAATTTTAAAAGTAATAAGAGAGATAATTAAGTAATTTAGCCGTTATTTATCAAGAGAAAATTGATTGGGGCATCTTGATTGAAAATGTAAGTCTTTTTATTATGGAGTACAGTTAAAAAACTGTCAAAAGAAACGAAAAAATATCAAGATGACAACAAAAACATATATCTTAATTTAGTTATTATGAATCTAAATCAGCATCGACACCATCCAAAATGTCTTGCAAAGCAGTAGCCAGATTTTCTCCATTCTTGAAAGATTTACCTTTCTTGAGCTTATTTTCAGGTTTCGCCACAGTGTAGAAAACTGGAGGCTTCTTGTAATCTTTCTTCACTGAAGTTGATCTCTTTACGGTCGATCTTCCCATAGATTTCTTTGTCATATTCAACTCCCATTCAGCATCATCAAAGACCTGAGTCTTTTCTTTGGGTAAAATCGCTCTTGATCTGTCTACAGACATATGGCTTCTGTGCTTAGCTGACGTTTGTCTTGAAGCGTTTACGACTTCTAAATCGTGAGCAATCTGTTGAGTAATTCCTTTATCTCTTCCTCTGACTGGAATTTGCTGAAGGTTAATCTCACTTTCTGGAGTCAACAATGAAGAGAAGTTAGGATCAAAACCACTAGCCTTCATATTCTCAAATTCTGACTCCATCTTGGCCAAGGTAAGCGGCTTGTTATCCATCTTATTTCCATAAATTGTTCTTGTGTTATCAAACAACGAGTCTTCGCCACTCTGGCTCAACAAAATTCTCTTTCCGCTTTCAGCAATCAACTCCTTTCTGTCTTCTTCTGCCTTTCTTAACCTGGCCAATTCTTCCTCCTCTCTAGCTCTTCTCAATCTCTCCTCTTCAGCCTTTCTCAATCTCGCCAATTCTTCTTGTCTTGCTCTTCGTTCTTCCTCCTCCTTTTCTCTTGCTCGTCTTAATCTCTCCTCCTCTTCTTCCTTTGCTCGGCGAAGTCTTTCTTCTTCGGCCCTTCTCAATATTGCCAATTCCTCCTCTCTTGCCCTTCTTTCTTCATCCTCTTTTTCTCTTGCCTGACGAGCTCTCTCTTCTTCGATCTGTCTCAATCTTTCTCTTTCTTCTTCTTTTGCTCTTCTGAGACGTTCCTCTTCTTCGGCTTTTCTCAATCTCAACAATTCTTCCTCTTCTGCTCTTCTCAATCTTCTCAACTCTTCTTCCTCGGCCCTTCTTAACCTTTCCAATTCTTCTCGTTCTTCTTGTTCTTTTCTGAGTCTCTCTTCTTCCAGCCTCTTGAGTCTCTTCTTTTCTTCCTCCTCGGCCCTTCGTAATCTTTGTATTTCCTCTTCTTCTGCTCTTCTCAGTCTTTCCAACTCATCCTTCTCTTCTTGTTCGGTTCTTAATCTTTCTTCTTCTGCTCTTCTCTGTCTTCTTAATTCTTCTAATTCTGCATCGGTTGGCCCATAACTATAGGGATCTGATCCAACAAAACTATCAGCTATTATCTGAATATTGTCCTCAAGTCTTGTTGTTAACTTGAGAATTGGCTTCCAAGATTTCTTCTTCGTGCCAGCATTCACTGGTTTGATCTCCATTCCATACTCATATGGTGTCATTCCTTTAAAGAATGGATCATCAATAAAGTCTAATCTTCTTAATCCTGATGAAGGACTCTTCAATCTTTCTCTCTGGAATCTATTATCTGCTTTATAATCTTCTTGATCCAATCTGTCATAATCACTGACAAATGGCATTGACACTCTCAATGCATTTCTTCTTCTTTGTCTCACCTCATCCTTTGTCAGTTCAATAACCTTTCTTGACTTTTCTTGACTGTCCTCTTCGTTCTCTTCTCTTTCAGGTCCAACTCCAGTAAATGTGACCTTCTTGAATGGAAGACTATAACTTTGTTGTTCACGCTCCAGCTCATTCTCTTCTCTTGTCAACGGTCTTGGCTCGACTTCCAGCTGAACGTGTGATTCTCCTTCTCTTCTTCTCGCTTCACGAGTCTCATAAGCGTCAGCTGTTTCTTGGAAGGCTCTTCTTCTTGCTTCCTGTTCAACATATTCTGCGGTAATATCTGGCGTATTATCTCGACTTACACCACGATATTCGACTTGGTGAAGAGCCTCTGGGGTCAAGCTGCGTTCATTTATAGTGTAGGATTCGATCATGGGAGAGTCATTTTCCTGTGGTGCTCCGATCAACAAAGGAGATTCATTAGGAAGTTGGCCAACAGTGGAAATATCAGGAGAGTAGTCCATTTCGTCTCTTTGGCGGAGATTTCGGCGAGTAGATTGATCACCCTGATTTTCATTCATGTTGAGGATGGTAATATGGTCAGTGTTGAGGTCAGATTTTTTTGTTTTTTGGAAGAGACTGACGTTTTGGCTCATAGCAAGACCACGGAGAGCCATGCTTTTACGGATTTCATTGGAAGTTTCAATATCTTCTAAGAGTTCTTCAAAGCCAAAAGCGCCTTGTTGTAAAGGAATGACCAAGAAATACACACAGGCTAATTTCCAGCCTTTGGGACTTTGTTTGCGGAACTTTCTGACCTCTCTGAAATAATCAATCAACTTCAAAACAAAGATGAAGATGATCACTACATTTATCAAGGTATTTCCAATAATTACAGTGTCAGCAAACAGCACGTTAGCGAGGGTATCTTGCACTCCATGGAGCTCCATAGCAATAAGAACTACCACAGAGATATTCATGATGAGTACTAAGCTCTCCACAATAACAATTTGGGCGTAGTTCAAGAGCTTTTTAAAGGGTCTCATATAGACGATATAACAGACAACGCCCAAGCTGAAGAACATCTGCAAAACTGACTGAATCATCGGGTTTGATGTGAACCAGCTGGCCAACAGCATAGGCATAGCTCCTCTACAGACATAGATCAGGTAGAAATATCTGTTGAGCCGGTTTTTATTGCCTTGGTAGCCATTGTGAATGACTTGGTTGCTTGCCACATAAAAGTTTTTTCCTTTTGGAGTTGGGACGCCTTCAAGCATTGA
>Ga0182738_1008711_pt1 | contig 10030 bp, 7 predicted proteins | sample eDN5th30CBELigMG_FD_128876 | JGI IMG/M metagenome (GOLD analysis project Ga0182738, IMG submission 128876) | Enriched Miracle-Growth compost microbial communities from Emeryville, California, USA - eDNA 5th pass 30_C BE-Lig MG (version 2)... ... | reverse complement strand
TCCGCAAGACCGAGCCCGGTCAGCAGCTCCGTCGCGCGGGCACGCGCATCGCGGTCGCGCCGCCCCTGGATCAATTGCGGAAGCATGACGTTCTCGACGGCCGAGAACTCCGGCAAAAGCTGGTGAAACTGATAGACGAAGCCCATCTCGGCGCGGCGAACGCGCGTGCGCGCCGCGTCGTCCATACGCGAGCAATCGCGACCGCTGACGACGACCTGACCACTGTCTGGCGTCTCGAGGAGGCCGGCGATGTGCAGCAGCGTGGACTTGCCGGCCCCCGACGGCCCAACGAGAGCCACCGCCTGGCCCGGCATCAGGGTTGCGTTTGCACCGTCGAGGACGTGGATGGCACGCGGCCCCTGATGGAACGTCCGCCGAAGCTCGACGAGCTCGAGGACGGGCATGACGGTCGGAATGCGATCTTGCACGTCACACCTCACTCGTAGCGCAGCGCTTCGACCGGATCGAGACGGGACGCCCGCCAGGACGGATAGAGTGTGGCCAGCACCGAAAGGACGAGAGCCATACCCACGATCGAGCCGGTTTCCGTTACGTCGAGCCGTGCCGGCAGCCGCGTCAGATAGTAAACCTGCGGGTCCATCAGCTTGGTGCCGAGAACGCTCTGCAGAACTTCCCGGATACCCTCGATGTTCTGGCAGACGACAACCCCGAGAGCGAGCCCCGCTATCGTGCCGACGACGCCGATCGAGGCGCCGGTTATCAGGAACACGCGCATGATCGCACCCTTCGTCGCGCCCATTGTGCGCAGAATGGCGATGTCGCGGCTCTTCTCCTTCACCAGCATCATGATGCCGGAAATGATGTTCAGGGCCGCCACGAGCACGATCAGCGACAGGATGATGAACATCACGTTGCGCTCCACCTCGAGCACGGTGAAGAACGTCTCGTTGCGCTTTCGCCAATCGGTCAGGTGGAGCGTGGGGCCTGCGGCGGCACGCAGCGGACTCATGACGCTGTCGACATTGTCGGGGCTGTCGACGAGAACCTCGAGCACATCCACTTCCGCCCCGCGCGAGAAATACCGCTGCGCCTCGGCGAGCGGCATGAACACCATCGTCTTGTCGTACTCGGACATGCCGAGCTCGAACACCGCTGCCACCTTGTAGCGCTTGATGCGCGGTGCCGTGCCGAACGGCGTCGAGGCGCCCTTCGGCGAGACAAGCGAAACGCTGCCGCCGACGCCCACGCCCAGCGCATCGGCAAGGCGTATTCCGAGCGCGACACCCTCCTGCTGATCGAAACCCTTGAGCGTGCCGAACCGCACGTTGCCCGAAACGAGCGGAAGCTTGTTGAGGCTTGCTTCGGAGAGTCCTCGCACGAGGGCACCGAGCGTGTTCTGCTGCGTCGAGATCATGGCCTGACCCTCGACCAGCGGCATCACCGCTCTGACGCCGGCCACGCTCGCCAACCGCTTCGCGGCCTGGTCGTAGTCTTCGAACGGCGCCTGGATCTTGTGTACGATCACATGCCCGTTGATGCCGAGGATCTTCTGGAACAACTCGTGCCGAAAACCGTTCATCACGGCCATGACGATGATCAGCGTCGCGACGCCGAGCATGATGCCGATGAACGAGATGCCCGCGATAACCGAGATGAAGCCTTCCTTGCGCCGGGCGCGAAGATAACGCCTGGCAAGCATCCACTCGAATGGCGCAAACGGTGCCGTGTCCACCGACCGCGACGGCGCTGCGGCCCGCTCCTCGAGGGCCGCTTCGGTCTCTGCAATCGCCATGCCGCTCCCCCTCCGCTTCACCGGGCCGGCGCCGACGGCAACCGCGGCACCGATGTCCGCATTCTGCATTCGATTGGCCGTCCCGGCGCCCCCGCCCCGGTCTTCGCCGGAGTTCAATATCAGGCTAGGTTGCGTCCGCTCTTTACGTCCTCGATCAGCGTCGTCACGGCTGCGTCCGGTGCGAGTGCGCGCCGGCTGCCGTCACGGCGTGTCTTTATCTCCACTTCACCCGCCTTCACGCCCTTCGGGCCTACAATTAACTGATACGGGCAGCCGATCAGATCCATGGTCGCGAACTTGGCGCCTGGACGATCGTCACGATCATCGACCAGAACCTCGATTCCGGCCGCTTCGAGGCGGCGTTCCAGATCGTCCACAACCCGGTCGGTATCCGCATCGCCCGGCTTCAGGTTGACCAGCGCCACCTCGAACGGCGCGACCGGGACAGGCCACACGATGCCGTCCTTGTCGTGGCTCGCCTCGATCATGGCCGCGACGACCCGGGTCGGGCCGATTCCGTAGGACCCCATGTGCACGGTGACGGGCTTGCCGTCGGGACCTTGCACGACGGCACGCATGGGCTCCGAATACTTCGTCCCGAAGTAGAAGATATGACCGACCTCGATACCCCTTGCCGATACGCGCTCCTCGCCCGCCAGCGCATCGTACGCGGCCTGATCGTGCATCTCGGAGGTTGCCGCGTAGAGCGAGGTCCAGCGGTCGACCGTGGTCTGGAGACCGGTCACGTCGTCGAAGTCGGTATCGGCCGGCGGGATGGCGAAAGAGAGATAGTCCTTGTGGCAGAACACCTCGCTCTCGCCCGTATCGGCGAGGATGATGAACTCGTGCGACAGGTCTCCGCCGATCGGCCCGGTATCCGCCCGCATCGGGATCGCCTTGAGCCCGAGACGCGCGAATGTGCGCAGATAGGCGACGAACATCTTGTTGTAAGCGTGCCGTGCGGCCTCCTTCGACACGTCGAAGGAATAGGCATCCTTCATGAGGAACTCGCGGCTTCGCATCACGCCGAAGCGCGGACGCACCTCGTCCCGGAATTTCCACTGGATGTGGTACAGGTTGAGCGGCAGGTCGCGGTAGCTCTTCGCGTAGGTACGGAAGATCCCGGTAATCATCTCCTCGTTGGTCGGCCCGAACAGCATCTCGCGCTCGTGACGATCCTGGATGCGCAGCATCTCCTTGCCGTAGGCGTCATAGCGGCCCGACTCACGCCACAGGTCGGCCGATTGGATCGTCGGCATCAGAAGCTCGATGGCACCCGAGCGGTTCTGCTCCTCGCGAATGATCTCGTTGACCTTCTTGAGGACCCTGAGACCCAACGGCAGCCACGCGTAGATCCCTGCGCTTTCCTGGCGGATGAGACCCGCACGCAGCATGAGCTGATGCGATACGATCTCCGCCTCCTTGGGCGTCTCCTTGAGAACGGGCAGGAAATAGCGGCTGAGGCGCATGAGCGTGAACGCTCCTTGTCAAATGCAGTGCGGACAGTCGGTCCTCGCGGACGCGAAACGAAATGGCCGCCCACAGATACCCCGATCGGCGTCGCGTCGCCCGCGGCTAATAGCCATTTCCCGCTTATGTGGCAACGTCGCCTGCGGATCGTCGCGCGACATTCATCTCGCAATTGCTCACTGACATGGCAAATTGTCACGGAAATGTGCTGACAAGGCGAACGGCCTTCGCTAACGTACGCACCGTTGCATAGAAAAGGGGTCCGCTCCGGCCAGCCGGTCGGCAGCAGCCCGGGTCTGGGGAGACCATGCGCTCCTGCCCCAACTCCACGGAGTTGGGTCACGAGCGCTGTAGTGCCGGTCGGCGATCTCCGGTCCAACGGAGTGGTTACGACCCGAAATACAACGATAACAGATAGTTCTCGCACTGCATTCACGGGGTTGGGCCTGAAGCCTGCCCCGATTGTTTTTTGGCTACCCCGAACGGCCGCGTGCTCATCGGCCTCAACGGCGCGCGCATCTCTTTGCAACCGCCCACGCCGCTCGAAGTTCCACGCCCAGTAGCTTGACGTGTCGAAGCCGGCTCAGCACGATGTCTGGACAAAGTGCGCCCATCATGCTCGCGATACCTTCCTATACGTCCGAATGACCCGCGCGGCGCCACCTCTGCGCTGACCTACGTTGCATCGCACCGCGCGATTGCGTGATGTTGTCGCTCAATGAAGAATTTGCCGCCCGTGGAAGCGGCAGGGCACCGGCAACGACCGGAACAGGGAACGCGACCGGAGCGATAGCCGAGGTCAACCAAAGGGAGAGACCAGCAATGGGTACACGACGCGTACGGGCACACGATCGTCGCATATTCCTGAAATCCGCGGCGGGCGCGGGGCTTTCAGCACCCCTTGTCGTTTCAGGCGCCTGGGCGCAGTCCAAGGAACCGGTGAAAATCGGCGCGACACTGCCGCTGACCGGCTCGCAGGCCGGCTACGGCGTCGACTTCGCAACCGGCATGAGGCAGGCGCTCAAGGACATCAATGATGCGGGCGGCGTCGGCGGCCGGCCTCTGGAGCTCGTCGTCCTCGACACGCAGGCCGATCCCGCCCTCGGCATCAACGCGATGAACCGGCTGATCAACGTCGACAAAGTGTCGACCGTCCTGACCGCCTGGAGCGCCGTGGTGAAGGCCCAGGCACCCGGCGCCAACCGCGACAAGACGCTTCTGCTGAACGTCGGTGCCAACGCGCCCGAGATCGCGAAGCTCGGGGAATTCGTCTACACCCTCTTCCCGCTGGCGGACGTGGATATCACGGCGCTCGCCAACTACACCTATAACAAGCTGGGCAAGCGCAAGGCCGCCGTTCTCTACATCAACAACGACACCGGTATCGATGCCGCGAAGGTCTATCGGACCGTATTCGAGAAGGCAGGCGGCCAGATCGTGACGTTCGAGGGCTACGATCCGAAGGCGACCGAGTTCTCGGGCATGCTGCTGAAGATGCGCGCCGCCAACCCGGACATGGTGCACATCCACGGCCTGCTGACCGACCTGCCGCAAGTGATGGCGCAAATGCGCCAGCTCGGGCTGCAACAGCGCATCTCCAGCTATTCCGCCGGATACAATCAGAAGATCCTGGATCAGCTCGGCCCTGCCGCCGAGGGCTTCATCGTCACGTCGCTCGCGCCGGGCGTGGACGAAAATCCGAACGTGGCGAAGTTCGTCGAGCGCTGGAAAAAGGAGCAGGGCCGTGCTCCCAACGGACTGCCTTACATCCAGTACTGCTACGATTCGGTGCAGGTCACGGCGCAGCTCCTGAAGCATGTGCTGGCAGCCGGCAAGCAGCCGACGGGCGAAACCATGCGCGACGCCCTGAAGGAGCTCAAGCAGTTCGACACGCCGCTGACCGGCAAGACAGTCCTCGATCTCTCCGACGGCCATCGCGTCAAGAAGCCGACCTATCTGCTGACGGTCGAAAAGGGCAAGTTCGTCCCGCTTGCGAAGATCGATTGACAGGACTGGCGCCCGGCAAACGGAAGACCGGAGGGGGTGAGGCAAGAGGCGGTGCCTCACCTTGCCCGGCGCACGGCTTCAGCCCATTGCCGCGATGCCCGGAGCACAGTGCATGACCGATCCGATCGTGCTGCTGCAGATCCTTTGGACGGGGACGGTGACGTCGCTTTCGCTGGTTCTGCTGACGATTGCCTTTTCGCTAACGCAGAAAGTGACAGGACTTTGGAACTTCGCCCAGGCGGGCTTCATGGGCCTCTCGTTCTACGCAATGTACTGGGTGCTCAACCACTTGCAGCTCCCGCTCGCTGTCGCGCTCGCTGCCGGCTTTGTAGCGGCGGCGGGCATCGGCTACCTCACGGAAGTGTTCGGCCTCGATGTCCTGCGGGCGCGCAATTCCGGCAATCTCACGTTCTTCATCTTCACGTTCATCCTGGCCGAGTTCATCATCTACTGGCTGGCGCTGCTGTTCGGCACGGAGCCACAGACGCTTTTCAAGAGCATCTTCTCGCCGGTCCACATTGTCGGCGGCATTGCAATCAGCGACTGGGATCTGCAGGCCGTATCGATCGCCGCCGTGATGGTCGCAGCGCTCTGGCTCTATCTGGGATGGACCAAGCAGGGCCAGTGCATCATCGCCGTCTCGGATAATGCCAAACTCGCCGAGCTTTACGGAATTTCTGCCGAACGTGCGTATCGCATCGTCGCCATCATCTCGGGGCTTTTCATCTGCGCCGGAATGTATCTCGTCGGCTCACGGGGTGGCGTCACGCCGAACTCGCCGTTCGAACTGGTCCTGACCGCGACCATCGCGACACTGCTCGGCGGCATGGGCCGGGTTTTCACGGCGGCTGCCTCGGCCATCATCATCGCGATCCTGCAGAGCTTCAGCGTCCTCTTCATCTCGGCGCGCTGGCAGGCGCTGCTGCTCTACATCTTCCTGTTTGTGACGATCGTCCTCTTCCCGCGCGGCATCCGGTTCGCCCGCCGAAAGATCATTCCCGCAGAACCCGCACCGCCGGCAGTAGCCGTAGCGGCCGACGCGACACCCGAGGTCTGAGAGAAAGCGACGATGGAATACATACTCACCATGGGTGTTCTGATCGCGATCTTCATCATCCTCGCTTCGAGCTACAATCTCGTGATCGGATATGGAGGCTTGGCGTCTGTCGCACATCCGATCTTCTACGCCCTCGGCGCTTACGGGGCTTCGCTGCTCTCCATTCACACCGGGATGCCGGCACCGATATCGGTCGTGTTCGGCGGTCTCGTTGCGATGATTGCATCCGTTCTGCTCGCCCTTTCCGCGCTGCGCGTCTCCGGCGACTATCTCCTGATCGTCAGCCTGGGCTTTCAGCTCGGGATCCTTCAGGTGATCAAGAATTTCGAGTTCACCGGAGGCGCAGGCGGACTCTCCTCGATCCCAAGCACGATCACCGGTCCCCTGCGCACACCGATCTATCTCGCGATCTCAGCCGCCGGGGCGGCTCTCACCGTCTGGTTGATCTACCGCATCGTCCACGGGCCTTATGGCCGCGCGATCACCGCCATGCGGGACGAGGAGCTGGCGTTCTCGGCACTCGGACGCAACGCCACGAGCCTGAAGGTCGTCGTATTCGCCATCGGTTGCGGCATCGCCGGAATGGCCGGCGGCCTCTACGCCTTCTACTTCCAGTACATCAGCCCCGAGCAATACGAGATCCTGCAATCCGCCTCGTTACTGACGATGGTGGTGCTCGGCGGCATGGGCACGACGTGGGGTCCCGTCCTGGGTGCCGTGCTGCTGATCGCACTGCCGCAGCTCATTACCTTCCTCAACCTGCCGCCGAGCGTGATGGCTCCGCTGCAAGGCATCATCTTCACGTCTCTCGTGTTGCTCTTCCTGTTCTGGCGCCCCGCCGGGCTGGTCGGCAATGCGCAGAAGCGCAGTCCCCTCGCGGCTGGTACGCAGGACCTGGGAGGCTCGGCATGAGTCCCATCCTGGAGGTCAAGAACCTATCCAAGGCGTTCGGCGGTATCGTCGTCGCCGAGAATATCAATCTGGACATCAGCAGCGGCGAGATCCTCGGCCTCATCGGCCCCAACGGCGCCGGCAAAACATCGCTCTTCAATTTGATTTCGGGAGTCATTCGCCCGGACGCCGGTGAAATTTATCTCGAAGGCCGGCCCATCACCCGCCAGCCGCTCTATCGCCGCGCCCGCTCGGGCGTCGCGCGAACCTGGCAGAACATGATGCTGTTCACCAGCATGACAGTTCTCGAGAACATGCTCGTCGCGCCGCGTACATATCCAGGGGAGTCGATCGCCAATCTCGTGCTTCGCCGGTCCGCGGTCCGCGCCGCCGAGGAAGCCGCCTATGAACGCGCGATGGGCATCCTGCAGCGCGTCGATCTCACGGCTGCGGCGCACGCGAAGGTCACGGACCTTCCCTTCGGCCACCAGAAGCTCATCGGCCTCGCACGCGCCTTGATGAATGACGGCTCGCTTCTCCTGCTCGACGAGCCGATGGCGGGCGTCGAGGGCGCCGCCTACGAGACCATGCAGCGCGTCGTACGCGAAGAAGCTGCGATCGGCCGAGCCGTCTGCGTCGTCGAGCACAACGTGTCTTTCATCAAGGATTTGTGCACGAGCGCCGTCTTCATGTCCTTCGGGCGCATTCTCGAGCGTGGATCCGTCGACAACCTGCTCGGGAGCCAAATGCTGACCGATCTCTATTTCGGGGTGTGACGGAAATGCTCTGCTACGAAAACGTCAGCGCCGGCTATGGGGACCTGGAAGTTCTGCGGGACATCTCGTTCACCGTGAACGAGGGCGAATGCGTGGCGATCTTCGGTCACAACGGCGCCGGCAAGACGACTCTCCTGAAATGCAGCGTGGGGGATGTCGCACCATCGAACGGTACGGTTACCTATCGCAACGACGCCATTCAGCCGCGCGCCGTGTTTCTGAATGCGCGCCGCGGCATCGGGTTCGTGCCGCAGGGACACAACGTCTTCCGCGATCTCACGGTCCGCCAGAATCTCAGGATTGCGGGGCTCAACCACGCCGAGTCCGAGACCACCATACAGGAGGTCTACCGCCTCTTTCCGTTCCTGGCGCAACGCGGCCCGCAACTCGCCGGCTCGCTCTCGGGCGGGCAACAGCAAATCCTGGCGCTCGGAATGGCGCTGATGACGAAGCCCTCGATCCTGTTGCTCGACGAGCCGTCCACCGGCCTCGCGCCGATCATCGTGCGCGACGTGATGAAGAGCCTCGAGCACATCAACAAGGCGACCGGCACCACGGTCGTCATCGTCGAGCAGAACATCCCGGCGACGATGAAGGTCGCGTCGCGCGCACTCGTTCTGAAATCCGGGCGACTGGTGTTCGATGGTGCAGCGGCCGAGCTCCAAAGCAAAGGCGACCTTTGGCAGTGGTTCTGAGCCGGACCTGACGAGACCACATAGACGGACGAGGCCGCTCACCGGACGAAGCGTTTCCGGTGTGGTGGCGGCTGCCACTCGGTAGCGGATGTCCCGGCTCCGCCAGACACGAGTTGCATCACGCACTTGCCGAAACTTGCCGTCTTACGGTGACGTTGCCTCGATTGGCGCTCTGCGGGCCTTATTCAGCGCTCTGTACGAGTACAAATTCATCCCCGCCTTCAATCCGTCACCGATAATGGTTCGCATGGACGCCATTTCGGGCCCGTTTCGTTATCTGCCGAGAGGATAGCCGCCATGAGCCGGATGCGCCGCACCGTCTACGCGTTCTCGATCGCCGCACTGCTCGCCACCACCTTCCTCACGCCCCCCGCCGGTGCGCAGCAACCCGCCAGCCCGACCTTCTCTCACGAGATCGTGACGCGCGACGCGGAACGGTTAGCGGAGAGGATGCGCCGTCTCGGCACGACCGAGTCCGGCCGGATCGCATCTCTGGAAGCCCAAGGCCGTCTGAGAGACTCCGGATTGGCTGCGCTCGCCGACGGCAAGAATGCCCGCGAGGCGCTGCGGCTGCTCACGCTCGCGACGGCGGTCAACCCGAAGGATCGGCAAGCGTGGATCGGTGTCGCCCGGGCGGCACTTGGCATTCCTGTCGATACCTTGCGCGGGTCGGAGCGCTACGAGCTCCCGGCAACGGCCTCGGGCGCGGCATGGCAGGCCTATCAGCTTTCCACCGGGCAAAGTGACAAGGCCGATGCCCTGGCGGTGCTGTCCGATGCTCTGAAGCGGCGCTCCATGTGGCGGCCGGCCATCGAAGCCTTGAAGACAAGCATTGCATTCGCACCGAACGATGAGCGTCAGAAAAGGCTCGACGCGCTTCGCGCCGAGCACGGTTTCCGCGTCATCGACTACAAGATCGACTCAGATGCCGAATCCCCGCGCCTTTGCGTGAATTTCTCGGAAGGGCTCGCCATCTCCTCGCAGGAGGCCGGCAAGTTCGTGACGCTCGACGGCCGCGAGCCCGAAAGCCTGAGCGCCGAAGGCAACCAGCTCTGCATCGATGGCCTCAAGCACGGCTCGCGCTACCAGATCCAGGTGCGCGCCGGCGTGCCGTCGACAACGGCCGAGGCGCTCTCGAAGACGTCCGAGATTGCCGTCTATGTCCGCGACCGGAAGCCTTCCGTCCGCCTTTCCGGACGCGCCTACGTTCTGCCGAGCCGCGGTCAGCGGGGCATTCCTGTAACGAGCGTCAACACCGACAGCCTGGACGTCGAGATCTTTCGCATCGGCGACCGAGGGCTCGCCGTCGCAGCGGGCAACGATAATTTCCTGAAGGAAATCGAAAGCTGGGACCTCGAGCAGATCCGCGAGCGGTCCGGGC
>Ga0182738_1008710_pt1 | contig 10031 bp, 6 predicted proteins | sample eDN5th30CBELigMG_FD_128876 | JGI IMG/M metagenome (GOLD analysis project Ga0182738, IMG submission 128876) | Enriched Miracle-Growth compost microbial communities from Emeryville, California, USA - eDNA 5th pass 30_C BE-Lig MG (version 2)... ... | reverse complement strand
TCAACCTTGCGCAATCTCGGAACATTTCCTTTCTTTGGGAGGACAATAGTACCTTTTGGTGCAATATGAGCTTTCGCTTGACGGGGAGATGAGTCGTGGTGCACTACTCCTGCATTCCTGGTCGTTGTTGCTGCAATTTGAGGCAACACAAGGTCACTCCTCAAATTTGGAACTGAAGAATTGCGGTTCATCAAGGGCCTAGCCTCACTTTTTGGAAATTCTTCCTCAAAATTCTTTGGACTATTCAATGTCGAAAATTTGCCAGTGTTCATTGACGTCTTGAGATTATTATGCCTTGAAGTCGCTTCAGTCGTAACGAAATCATTTGAAGCAAAAGTTTCTATCCTCAGGTTTTTCAAAGGGAGCCTTGCTTTAAACAGGGACGATGAATTCATCAACTTTAGTTTCCAGTAGTACTGTTTTTAAGATTAATCAGACGGACGAATACCACTTCAAATGAGTTTAATATATAATTTTTCTTCGTAATCTGATTTTAATCAAGAAGCTCTTTTAGCCTTTTCAAGACCTTTTGAATTTCCCTCCTTCTCGTAGATCAACAAGAACTTTCTCTTTTTCAAAAATAGGAGGTCCACTTTTTTCTCCAAAAGATTTTGTTGAGTTTGAAATAATTGGACTCGATACAAAAATTCTTTGGAATTAATTTGAAAACATCATCTCATAAAAATAGTATTTTGAACTTGCTTCTCTTTCATCATGAATTATACAGCTCAACAAACATCATTTTATTCTGCTAATAACTATTCACAGAATTCTCCAACAAATTCGTACAGAAGTACTGTGAGGTCCAACAAAAACGTTTATCCTTCTTCATATGCAGCAGCAAAGTATTACGTTGCAGGAAGTCAAAAAAATGAAAGATTTGACACGGACAATTCTCTTGACCAAGGAAGCAGCTATGAAGTCTCAAGAAAAAAATCCCCTTTGAAAGTTGACACAAACTTGTTGGGATCCAAAACTTACACAGGAAAATTCCTCAAAGATAATGAAGTGTTGTCAAAAGCCAATGAGGTTCTCGAGAGATCTGCAAGACTGGGAAAATCAAACTTGGTGCCAGACTATGGGAGAAGCACTCCAGTTATTGCCCAAACCAACTCCTCCTCTTCGTATCCTCGAAACACCAAAGCTTTCAATGTTCTTGCTAAAGCAGATCAAATTCTTCAACGATCTATCAAAGACTATACTCCAGTAACTGTTCCTGATACTTCGAATCGCACCCCATTGACATACCAAGAATCCAGCTTTGGAGGAGATAGACAAACTCCAACCCCAACATTGCCTGGAGAATCAAAAAGCAGCAAAACCTTTAGTATCTTGTCCAAAGTTGATGAAGCTCTCCAAAAATCATTCCAAATCACCTCTACCCGCACAAACATTCCTCAAGTTGTCAGACATGGCAGAGGCTTAGCTCAAGAGCCTCAAAGGAAACACGAAATTCAATCAGAATATAATTCCCACCGAAGATCTGTTTCACAAGACCGAATACAAAAAGATCTCACCAAGTATAACCAGGAAATCACAACAATATCAAATACATATCAATCACCAACTAAAAATGGATCTCGAGGTCAAGAAATTTTAGACAAGCATGAAGTAGTCAAAAGAAGTGCTTATGCTTCAGAACCTCAGAGTAATGTCAAGCAAAATCCGGTCGAGAGTTCTCCTATTCAACCACAACCAACTCCTATCCAAGGAGGAACCATCACTTTAGCAAAATCTCCTCCAAGAGTTTACATGCCAAATCCTACTAAAAAACCGAAATTTGCTGACGAATATTATGAAGATGGAAGCACTTATAGAGGCGAAAAGATCAAAGCTCTCAAGCAAGGCAGAGGAGAACTCGTATTTCCTGATGGAAGTAAATATGATGGCGAGTGGGAAAAAGATAGAAAATCTGGATATGGAATCAAGACATTTGCAAATGGGAATATTGAATACGATGGCGAGTGGAAGGATGACTTGTATCACGGAAATGGTATCTTGATGAATGAAGACGCTCAATTTGAAAGTGGCTTTGATTATAGAGACTTTAGTTCGACTGGAAGCCATTGGGTAAAATTTGAAGGAGAATTTATCGCTGGAAAAATGCATGGAATGGGCACTCTCACTTTATATAATAATGAAAGATATGTCGGTAAATTCCAATATAATAAAGTTCATGGTCCCGGTGTCTTCCATAAAACAAATGGAGATTCGATTAGTGCAGAATGGGATAATAATAAGCTCATTCGTGTTTTGTAATTTTTATAGAAATATTTCATTTATTAAGATATAAATTTATTACTCTAGCGAGTTAATTAACTTGCAAACCTTTTTCAAGCTTATAAAAGATGCCTTGATTTTTCAAGAGTTCTTCATATCCTCCTTGTTCAACCAGTTTACCATGAAGTAGAACAAAGATTTTGTCGCAATTTCTGACAGTTGAAATTCTATGGGCGATTGTTATTGAAGTTGATTGCTGCATCAAATGGTCTAAAGACTCTTGAATTATTTCTTCATTTTGTGAATCCAGGGCACTCGTTGGTTCATCAAAGAGGTAGAAGAGAGGACGACGAATAATGGCTCGAGCAATTGCTATTCTTTGCTTTTGTCCACCTGATAATTGACTTCCTCTTGGCCCAACTATTCTATTAAACCCTAATCCATAATCAACATTTTCTTGTTTCAAACACTCTAAGCAAATTAAGTTGTAAAATCTTCACGAAAAATACCAAATTGATTATTTTCAATGAACTGGAGAGCATTTGCATAAGTTGCTGCTGTTTTTATTTCTTCCATTGTTGTCTCTTTATTATTATACCTATTTTTAAAAGTTATAAAGGCCCTTCCCAAAGTAATTACTTGATGTTTTGTTCGATGGTACCGTTGAAGAGGACCGGTTCTTGGAAGACAATACCAATTTGTTTTCTCAAATGCTGGAGATCGTAATCTTTAATATCAAATCCATCAATCAGAATCTGTCCGGATTGGATATCATAAAATCTTAAAAGTAACTGGAAGATTGTTGATTTGCCACAACCACTTGGACCGACAAAAGCAATCTTTTGATTTGGCTCAATCTTGAAACTCAGATTTTGCAGCACAACTCCATTGCGGCTCGGATATTTGAAACAAACATCCTTAAACTCAATTTCACCTTCCAGTTGTTTTCGAATTGCCTCTTTATTTTGGGGATTTGCTATAGTCACCACATGGTCCAGGATATCAAAGATTTCTCTTCCAGCCTCTTTTGCTGCGCCGAGATCAATCATGTATTGGAAAGCAGCCCCACTTCCATAAGCAGCAAATACGAGAGCAAAAACTGTCGTGTACATATCGATAAACTCAATCTCTCCTTTGTTCAGGTAATAAATGCCCAGATAGAAGGAAAGGGCAAATACACCAAATATCAAAAACTGCGACATGCCAAAAATAAAACCAGCTTTATTGCCGCGCCAGCGAGATTCACTGATCGGCTTTCCAAGTAAATTCTCGTATCTCTGCACCAAGTTTGATTCCCTTCCAAACGAAGCCACTGTTCTTATATTCACAACCATCTCAGTAATAAAACCTCCTGACTCTTTGTAAATCCCTTCATTATTTGCAGAGTAGCCGCTCTGAAACTCCTGTTGGAAATATCCAGCAATCAATGTCAGAGGTACTGTCGGCAAAGTTACCAGAGTCACCTGCCAAGAAGCTGCAAAAGCAATTATAATTCCAGTCAAAAGGGAACCCAGAGACTGGACAACGATTGTCAAAACATTACTGATGAGAGCGTTCACAAGAGCCGGATCAGCAGCAAGTCGGGTCATGAGAGTTCCTGGGGTGTTTTGAGGCTGATCATAGTATTCGATATCCATCCTTAACATTTTTTTGTAAATATCAATTCTCATCAATTTTGTCATATTTTCTCCTATAATATGACCAAGTGAAGTTTGAATCCCCAGAGTCACCAAAATTGCAATTCCTAGAAACAAAAACATGAGTGATATAAAATTTGCTCGACTTCTAAAATTTGGATTCTCTGGATCATTCAATGTATCCAGCATTTGACCATATAACAAAGCAAAGCAAGGGAATATAGCACCTGTGAGCCCAGAGAAAATTATCATCATTATAAATGGAAACACTCCCTTCTTATTATATCTCAAAAGTCTCAAGAAAATCTTGAAAATATCCTCCTTATTCTTCTTTAGCGAAATTTGTTGTTCCTCAGAAACTCTCTCGTTTTTCAATAATTCTGCGGAAACAAGTTCATCATCATTGAGGTTTAATGATATTTCTTCACTTGCATGATTTATGCCATTTCTCTCAAAATCATGATTCTGCTGTAGTTCTTTCGTTAAACTATCTTCACCTCCTCCCATTTGCCCTATCTGATGAGTTGCCATTTTTTTGTATTGAGGATTTCTTTCAAAAAGGTCATTATGTTGGCCTTGATCGATAGCTTTTCCTTTTTCAATCACAATGATATTATCTGCGTCCTGAACAGTTGATAAACGGTGAGCTATGATGATAGTTGTCTTGCCTTGTGCTATCGTATTTAATGTATTTTGGATTTCCTTTTCGTTCTTTCGATCTAACGCGCTTGTTGCTTCATCAAGCAGTAAAATCTTTGGATTCTTCAAAATCACTCTTGCAATGGCAAGACGTTGTTTCTGGCCACCAGATAATTGCGCTCCTCCAGAGCCCACGAAGGTGTCGAAACCTTTTTCCAGTTGCGAAATAAACTCGTATGCTCTTGCCTTTTTTGTAGCCTCGATTAACTCTTCTTCAGTTGCGTCCTCCTTTGAAAACAAGAGATTCTCCCGGATTGTTGTTGCAAAGAGAACGGGCTCTTGTCCAACATACCCAATATTGCTTCTGAGCCACTTCAAGTTCAAGTCTTTCAAATTCTCCCCATCCAACGTGACTGAACCGTTCTCAACATCATAAAATCTCTCAATTAATTGCATACATGTTGACTTTCCTCCTCCACTTTCACCAACAAGAGCTGTCTTTTTATTCGCTTGAAAAACAGCCGTAAAATCATCAAGTGCCTTCTCCTTAGGTCTTGAAGGGTACGAAAAACTCACATTCTTGAAAACAATATCCCCTTGACAACTCTCAATCTTCTTTCCTCTCTCTTCATAGACATCAATCACTGGCTTCTTGTCCAATAAAGCAATAACTCGAGCGAGAGCTTCCTTTCCAATCGAAAAAGCCTTCAAACAAGGTGTGATTTGACCAAAAGAAAACATTCCATTTGTCAAACTCAAAAAGATTGTTAAAACTTTACCAGTGTCATAACCAGATGTACTGTCTTCGACAAGCTTGGAACCATACCACAGACCGACTGCATAGCTTGTATAAAGCACAAAAAAGATAAACGCCATTGAAATTCCTGCAATAATTCCATATTTTACTGAGACTCTTCTCACTGAATCCAAATTCTTGCTGTAATTCTCCAGTTCCAACTCTTCACCATTCAGGCTTCTCACAGTTCGAATCTGAGTCAGTGCTTGCTCAGCATACCCTCCGGCAGTCTCGTAAGCCTTAGCACTTGCACTTGTGAATTTCTGAATTGATTTAATCATGCACGATCCAGCAATCATCATTGGAACTATTATGAGAGCTGCCAATATCAGTGCAAGCTTCCATCCATTCATAATCGCAATTGTAAATCCTCCGATTGCGTTCCCCATTGTAAACGTGAATGTGCTCACTTTCTCACTAATTGCAGCCTGAATTGCAAAACTATCATTCGCTATTTTTGTCGATATTTCATTCGGGTTGTGCTCATCATACCAAGAAATCTCCTGCCGAAGAAGAGCTCGGAAATAAGCTATTCTGAATCTTATTGCTTGCTTCTCGCCAACAATCATCCATGTTGCCATTGATATATAAGATAGCACCCATGAGATCAGTCCCACAATCAAAAAACTGTATGCATACTTCCTTGCAACCCACATCAAATCAAAGAAATGTGTCTGAATGTCGTTCGTCAAGTCTCCAAATATCAAAGAAAAAACTGGTAATGCCCAACCATTCGAAAAGGATGCTATCAATCCCAAAAGCATTAAAAATGCATCCCATTTTGTCACAAACCGACCAAAGTCGGCCCAACTCACTGAAACTCTCTCCTCCTCTTGAATTACCTTTTTTTGTTGTTGTTCTGAACTGAGTAATGGCTCTTTTAGTTCTGGATTCATTTTTTAAATAATCAAAATATTCTTACTGCGGTTTCCTACTGATTAAATTATATCGTATCATAGGTTTCAAAATTACCCTCCCCATATTAAGGTTACATACTCATTTTCGAAAAATAAATAATAAAATCTAGCTTACATTATCACTTCCCGAATGATCTCTTTCTGCTGCTCAACAACTCGAGACAAAAGATTTTTCTATGAATCAGTTACAAGTAGGAAGGAAGGAATTTTCTTATTCCAGAATCGGGAATAATTTCGGATCTTCTAGAATTCAAGAGTTATTTCCCTTCCTTAAATCAATCTCAGGCGAACAAAAATCAAAATAAATATTTACAAAAAAATTTCTCGCCTGAAAAAAATGCTTGTTAAAAGATTATTGCTTCTGAAACAAAATATCACCCATCAGCAACTTGGTTTTATGAATTTTGCCCAGCCATTTTCCAGTAAAAACGACTTGAAGGACATTCCTAGACCTCAACATTCAACATCTGCTGAAGGATTCGCCAAGAAGTTTTCTGAAAAGGAAGTTGAAAAGTTGCTTGATCCCATGGGCTTTGTGGATAAAAGAGATCTCAACAGCTATGAAGGCCTCACTGCAGATGGAAAATTGAAAAAAGTGCTTGAGGAAAATCCCAACTCACAAGAAAAAACATACAACTATGATAACCACAACGTCAAGCCTCATGTCAAAGAAATGCCCAAAGAATATGGCTTTAAAGTAACTGGTCCAGAACCTACCCGATACGGTGATTGGGAAAAGAAAGGAAGAGTCTCTGATTTCTAATCTACCTCCCTACCTACCATTTAAAGTATTTTCGTGTTCTTTTGCATATGCTGCTATATTTACTTTATTCTAATCGTGAGGTTCTCTGTATCGTATCTCCTCTTCAAAAACCCCTAAAAACCAGTTAAAGACAATTTTTCGAAAAAAACACACCATTTCATATAAAAAATTTCAATTTGATTTGATTGAAAATTCTCCAAAAAATATTTTCATTCATGTCATTTCAATCTCAAAATTTGCCTTCAATACATTTGGGAAATCGGTATAAACTCACGTCGAACCTTTGGGATTATCCTTTATCCTCAATTATCAAACTCCTTCCTTTAACAAATTCTTATGTGCTTGCACTCGATTGGTATTGTAATCTTCATGTCATTGCTTGCCCTCAAGAGAATCAATCTTCTCTGGGTCCAGTTTTGTACCCTCCAGATATTGCAACAAAAGGTCATCCTCAGATACTTTTCACTCTTCAATACCTTCATCTCCGACAAGTCAGAAAAAATCCAGCACTGAATTTTGAAAAGAGAGATCTCTCTTTTTTTTCTCAGTTGGACTACTCACGAACTCATTACACAAACCTTTGTGTTATTGAAGATGGAAAAATCCTTTTTAAGCCAACTAATGATGACTGCACTTATTGTATAGACTTTAGGACCAATCGTCGTGATGCTCAAATCACATCAATTGACGATCTGTCTAAAGCTTGGATGATCACCAAGTTCAAAGCAGACATGCTTATCTATCAGGATCAGAAAACCTTTCAGCTTATCTTGTATTGTTTCAGATCAAAAAGAGCTAAAATTCTCAACTCTGCGAAAAAGGAACACCTCTACAGCCTCCAAACTCTCGAAAAAAGCAACCTCTGTATCGCTTGCTATGAAACAAGCTTTGAAGTTATTGATCTGACAAAAAATAAAATCTTGGAAGTCAATGCATTTGTCGATCTCAATAGCATTCAGCTTGTCACTTCGCCCGATGCAGATTCTTTTGTATTTTCCTATATTTCTGGGAGATCAGGGAATAAATTCATTTACTTTGAACTCTATACCATCCTTCTTCAGAATCAATCCGTCACCGTCCGACAAAGCGATGTTGTTCAAGTCGCGCCAGCTTCTGCCATTCCCTACATGGTGCAGTATATCAACCCAAATTGCTTGGTTTTATTGTCAAATTGGACAGCTGAAATTTATCGTGTCCAAAAAGAAGGATTTGTCAAACTCAATACAATCAAGCTCCCTTGTAATCTTGGATATGAAGAAACCAGCGTGGCTTTTTCCCCAAATTTTTGGTGTTTCAACTCTTTCAACAAAGAGAGCTTTCTTGTTCTAGTCGCTGATGAAAGATGGGGATCATTACAAATGTATTTGGACATTTTCCATCTCTCGAGTCCTTTGCCAAAAAGTGGGAAAACAACTCCAGCAGCATTAGATAATCAAGACAAAGCATCTCTTCCACTGAGTGTAAAGAGAATATTAAGTTTCAAGTCAGACTACATTCGATTTTTAGCCACTTGTAATGACCAAATTATCGCTCTAACTTACAGGCACAATGTCCTCCGATTCAACCAAAATAATAACCAAATTGAAAGAATCACAAATATATCAGGATTAATCAGTAGTACACAACAGAGTCTCGTCAAAATAAGATGCGTGAAACAGAATATAATCGCTCTAGTCTTTGAAAACGATACGGGGAGAGCAAATGTGATTGTTCTTGATTTGGAGTGTATCTCAGTTTTATTCAACAGCTTTCACATGGACAAGCATGACGAAATTCCAATGAAAAACATCGAAGTTCTCGATGATGTTTCTCGGATTATCTTCAAATTTGAGGTCTTGTCAGAAGAAGAGGACACAAAAAAATATATTGGAGAAATCGACTATCATGCTCTCAAAAATCATTTCAAGCAATTATTCCCATTTCCACTTGAAAGAGAGCCAGAGGCGTTTTTAAACCTCGGTGAACATAATTTCTGCTCTGATGATATTCATAGCCCGACTGTCCTCTCCTTTTTTAATCTCAATAACGGAGGACAAGAAGTTTCGGTTGATTTCTACTCGATCTTATATCCAGACCATTCCGAGAATAATGTGCTCGATATAATCAATCGCAACTATATCGACAGTGTCAAGAAAATTAATAATCAAACCATTGCTTTATATTATTCTTCACCTGATCAAATCTGTATTTACAACTGGCAAAATCAACAATTATTGGCAAAATGCGTCATAGAAGCACAAAATATCCTCAGACCACTCCAAAACTCTCTCCTCTTTGTTAGAAGTGAAGACATGGTAGACAGGTAAAATAAATTTTTTTTTTTAGAAAAATAACTTTTTAAAAGGACTCATACTGCAAATCTTTGCAAACTTAACCTCCAATGTTTGTTTGATCCAAAAACTAAATTTCCTCAAACTTTGCAAAGTACTGACTGGATAAAATACTCCATGGTCATCAAGGAAGAGTGTTTCTGGAGCATTAAAAGTCAAAAACAAATTGCTCTTGTAGAAAGAAAAAATTTTCCTGGTTCAATCAGTTTAATAAAAAAATACAATCCAAAGCTTGAACTTCTTTCTTTACTTCGTCGAGTAATTGGTACCACCTATGATTCAAATACTCTTCACCAAACCTTCCTGGCTTTTTCAAAAAATTAAAAATATGAATATAGATTTATGTTAGACAAGGTTGTGATAACAAATTCAACGTTTATATTGTAAATATTATTTAAAATAATTGTCTGTATTCTATATGTATGCTTTCTTTCAATCTAACCTGACCTAAACACTCAAAGATTTTCGTGTCAAACAGGGTTTTCAGAATTTGGAATTTTGAAAATTCGGGCCATTTTCCGGATTAATCTAGAGCCTATAGTAAAAATTTCTCAAAAATGGGAGACTTTTTTTTTTCATATTTTTTCATAATTTTCGAGTGTTCAAGTTTTCAGAGAAAATATAATAATAATAATAATATTTGTATCCTCAGATACGGCAAGCGGAGGTGAGGAATCTCCGCTGCTTTATTTATACATAAGGACAAAACCGTACAACGTAAAACCTTAC
>Ga0182738_1008709_pt1 | contig 10033 bp, 11 predicted proteins | sample eDN5th30CBELigMG_FD_128876 | JGI IMG/M metagenome (GOLD analysis project Ga0182738, IMG submission 128876) | Enriched Miracle-Growth compost microbial communities from Emeryville, California, USA - eDNA 5th pass 30_C BE-Lig MG (version 2)... ... | reverse complement strand
TCGTGAATGCTCAACAGACGGCACTTTAATATAAATTTTTCTCTCTGAAGAGCTGACAAAAAAACGTTGTCGGTTGAAACAAAATATAATTGATGATTTATAAAAATTTATATGGAGTGACTTTTTACCTTTGATTAAGATTGATAAAAGAAACTCGTGGTCTTTGATTCACACATTAGTTTAAATTATGATATCAAACACTCTTTTCTTTTCTGAAAATTTTGAGCACCCTATTATTCAGGTCAACAACTCACAGAAACTGATGAAATGTGGTCTCACCTTTCGATCACCAGGTTGAAACAAAAACAATATTTTAAATAACCAGTAGTTTGTTAGATTTATGCTGAACTCAATCAAGTTTGCCGCGAAATTAGCTCTGAGGATTGAAATTAAATCTTTCAGTTTTTTTCTTTATCGCGGAAAAAGAAAATGATCTGATTGATTGAAAAATCATTTTCCACCATAAGAAGGAGTGAAGCAAAGTTTCGAAATCAAGAGAATGGAGAAGAATTTGTTGATATAAGGAATCTTTATCGGAGAATATAAAAATAATAAAATAAGAGAAATTTATATATACTTGGTTTTTCTCACAAAAAACTATTTGTTTCTTTGAATTGCCTCAAACAAACTGGTTTCGTTTGGACCTTTAAACTGCACCATTTCAGAGATGAGAGATCCGGAAAATCGTGCCAGATTTTTTTCCCTTTTATATGAACCCGCCATGCAAGATATATGGTGCTTTGCCTTCACCATAAATTGACTTTGATTAAAATTAAAGAAAAAAACAAAGGCTGGACGGTTGCTCTTCATTTTTTCTTTCAAAATAAAAAATTCGAACCAGTGTGTGATCTTCCAGACTGAAATATAAAATTCATGAAAATTCAAAAATGCCTCAGACAAAAGTTCACATGCAAAAATTTCTGTTAAAGTTAATTTTAATTGAGCGATGTCATTAGGAAATGAGAAAACCCGCCAAAAGAATATTCATTTTGTTGAATAAAAGTAAAGGCGTACATTTCTGAGGGATTCTGCGTATGAGGCTGAGTAGTTTGTGAGATTAAAGTGGCAAATCTTTTAGTTTTTTGAGCAATTCTTGTTTAGGTGCTATAATTAGGTTTACAGTGTTTTTATTTAATAAACTTGAGACTCGAGTTAATTAAAAATATAATAAATACTTTTTTATCGCAAGCTAACCGGCAAATTATGTCAAAGACTCAAGCTGAAGAAGGTAAAGCTAATGGTGCCTCCAGTAACGGCAAAAAGAAGCAGGAGCTCCCCAAATCCATTATCCAATACTACGCAAAGTACAAGAATACAAAGAGCGATCTCCAAAAGAAGCTCGTAATGAATTCTATGTTCGAGATCGATTCCAAGTACGAGGTCATCGATGCCATTGGCCAAGGCGCCTATGGTATTGTTATTGCGGCTCGTGACAAGACTGTGCAAAAGAAAGAAAAGTCCTTCTTGGCGATCAAGAAAATCGAAAAGGCGTTTGAGCACAAGATCTTTACCAAAAGAACGATTAGAGAACTCAAGATTCTCAGACTCCTTCAACATGAAAACATCGTCGACATTAAAAACATCTTCCTTCCCAAATCCAGAGAAGAGTTCGAAGATATCTATCTCTGCAACGAATTGATGGAAACAGATTTGGCCTCCATCGTCAAGTCTCCTCAGCCTCTCTCTGATGAGCACATCCAATTCTTTGTATACCAGATCTTCAGAGGCCTTAAATATATGCATAGTGCTGGTATCATCCACAGAGACTTGAAGCCTAGAAACTTACTCGTCAACAGTAACTGTGACTTGAAGATTTGTGATTTCGGTCTCTCAAGAACCTTACACAGCACAAAGGGCGCCGGCAACATGACTGACTACGTCGCCACAAGATGGTACAGACCACCAGAGCTTTTGCTCGAGACCAAGGACTATGGTCCAGCTGTCGATATGTGGTCAGTTGGTTGTATTCTCGCCGAGCTGTTGAGAAGGAAGCCATTTTTGCCAGGCACTGAAACCAAGCATCAACTTGAATTAATTTTCGATGTTTTTGGTACTCCTTCTGAGGAAGACATCACCTCAATTCCCAAGCCTCGTCTCAGAAAGTTTTTGAGATCCGTTCCCGTCAAGAAGCCAAAGGCCTTAGATATTATGTTCCCCAAAGCCAATCCTCTTGCTATTGACTTGTTGAAAAAGATCATGGTCTTTAACCCTCAAAAGAGAATTACAGTGGAGGATGCCTTGAAGCACCCTTATCTCCAAGACCTCCACTACCCTGAAGATGAGCCCGTGAGAGACCCTGTCCCCAGCGCTGAGTTTGAGTTTGAGAAGTTCAATTTGTCTTTACAACAATTGAAGGATTTGTTGTATGAAGAAATCCTCTTGTACCATTTCGAAGACTTTAAAAAGGACTATTTCAAGAAGGTGGCTGCTGGCGAAAACCCATTCAAGCACATTATTGAGAATGAAAACGCTTTGAAGCCAGGCGAAAAGGAATCAGACGACGACGATGAATAGAAGCCGGTAATTTTTCTTTTTCCGGAAAATAGACAAGCATATATTGTTATTAAAATTTGCAACATATTTCTATTTATTTACCATTTATTATGATGTTAAATAAAATTGGTCCATTTACATATGAAAATGTGTCTCTTGGCTTGCATCTTATCCTTTTTTGTTCGAATCTCCAATATTGGTAAATGCAATCATTAATTATCATATGAATTTGATATTTTTATTCCTCCATACATATAGTTACAATAATCCAATCCAACCTAATCATTTTTGGAAATTAATTATATCTTGTGAGATCCTTCTGTTTTCAGAATTTTTTTTTTCCTTAATATTCTTCAAGGACTTCAATTTCAAAATTAGTTGAAATAAAAAAGCCAGAAAAAAAAGGCTGTATCAAAAGAATTTCTCACACAAAGAAGTTTTTAAATAATTCTTTAATTTAAAGAGGGTATTTATAATGGAGTTGGCCAAAGTTCGAAAAGACCAATTATTAGAAGAAGGAACAGAAATATCGAACGGATTTGCTAAGCCTCGAGTCTTTCAGCCTACAGACAGCTTTCATTACTACGATACAAGGTCTGGAGCTGAGTCTTCCGCTTTTTACAGTCATGAAGAGGGAAATAAATATCTAGCAATCCAAGAACAGGAATACCGTCTCAGACACACGTTCAGATTTTATTACGGCGTCATCTGGGCATATCTGGTAATTTTGAAAGGTATTTTATTTAATGTTGTGTAGATTGCCGCAGTTTCTAATATAATTTTTATTGTTGCAGGGATAATCGAGGTTCCAGACTTTGTGAAGCTGAATAATATTGTTCTTTTGATTTTGAATGCTTTAATTTCAGTTGCTGTAATTGTTGGAGTTGTGTCAGCAATTTCAGCAAGAATAACAGGAGATTATGAGAAAAATAAATTATTGATTACAAGTCTGATCATCACATTAGCTATTATTGTTTTTGAGATCCTTTATGAAATTTTCCTCGTCAGCGATTCTATCAATTTCAAGATCAGATTGTTGATTCAAATCGTGCTTATTGCAACCAACGTATTCCTGATTAATCGAGCCAAAAAAATGCTTGAAGCCTATAATCGTACATTTATTGTTCTCAATGCTTCTTTTTAACAAATTTCCTGTCTAGAAATTAAAAAAATGCAAGATGAGTTGGTTGTGCAATCATATTTTAGCAATTCTGGAACGACAACATCAAATGCTCAAAAAAATAATTTTTCCAGTGGAGAGATTGCAATTTTGTAATAGCTGCTGGTAAGATCAGAATCGTATTGTAAGTTATTTAATTGTTTCATAATGAATGTCTTTTGCAGAGGTGTTTTTTGCCATTGTTACTCGATATACTTTCATTTTATTTTGATTGATTTGATAAAAAAAATTATCTGATCCTTTCCTCTCCTCCTTCTACTGAAACAATATATTTATTGAGTAGGACGATAAATTTCACTTTGACAGTATCTCTGATTTACTAATTTTAGAAACGAAATGAGAACAAGAGCACCCTTGAAACTTTTGAAAAAAAGCTAAAATAAGATCAATATACTTTATTATTTAATTGAAATTATTTTAGAAATAATATTTCATTTCGAATTCGATACATCAAGAAACCCCACTCATGCACGAACCTCTTGACCTCCTACAACTTGATCAGCAACTTGGAAGAATAATTGTCAAAAATAAGGGAATCATTTATCCTACCTTGCTAGTTTTCGAAATGTGGCATTTATTGATACTTGTGATTTTGCTTTTTTCCATTGCAGCTCCCATCCAAAAAGTTCAAGACTTTTATAAGCACATCGTTCGACATTTGGGCTTGAAGTTCTATGCCACAAAGAGCGCGTTTTCAGTCATAGTCATTTACATTTTTTCATTTATCCGTTATTCTCAAGCTGCCCAAGCCTTTACTTTCTTGAATGTCGTTGTTTATAGTCTTTTGGCTACTTTTGATTATTTTTCTCGTCGTGGCTTACAAAACAAGCTGTACTTGAATGATATTAAGGGATTGAAGCTGTTTTTCTTTTCAACATTGTTATTTTTCGAAGCCAATGCCATTGCAACAATTGCAAGAGGAGTCAGAGAAGCAAGAGATAGCAAAGACTTTACACTTGAAGCACTCATTTTTGCATCAGTCTTGGCAATAATTTACCTCAAAGTCATTGGAGCTTTCAATGTTTTCCTCCCTCCCAAATCCGAAGTACCTGCAGCCGTTACTGAGATTTCAGAAAAAACTAGCAAGGATAAAAAAGAAAATTAACGAAATCTGTCTGCATAAGTTTGACGTGATATGGTTTGATATTCTATTTGATATAAATTGTATCACATGACACATGAATACTTCTCAAGCAAAAATCATACTCAATTTTGAGAACTGAGGCAAAATTTTGTCAAAATTTCTCCTTTTTCTAGTTAAAAGCTAAAATATAATTTTTACCATATCCTTATTGGAATTGTTAAAAGCAGACATGAAAGCAAAGAATAAAACATCAGAAGGTCTCTTTAGAGATATGAACAGTAATCCTACAATGTAGATTAAAGATGAAAATATGGTGACAAAAATGGCAAGCGAGGAGCATTTTATCAGATCTGAATTGTCCAACAAAGATTTGGAGGCCATGTGTATTGTAGAAGATCCTCAAAAGGCCCTTGAAAAATTGCTTAGTCTTTCAAAAAATGAGAATTTAACAGAAAAGTAAGCGAAATTTGCAAGAAAAGATAAAGATCATAATGATGAAGAATAAAATACCTTGATCATTTGGCTGAAATCATCACTAACACTGGAGAAGAAGGAATTACATCGTTGGATAATGTCTTGTCATCAATTGTAAAATTTTTGGGAGTAACTAATTGAGTTCCAAATAAATTTTTAGAAGGATGACTCAACAATCGATGTGAAAAAAGTCATGATAAAGCAAATAAATCCCATTGCAAGAATTCTTCAAAATAAAGTCTTTTCAAAGATGGGGATCATTTCATTTACAAAATAAAATAGGACTCGGCGAAGATTACAAGTCTACTCTTACCAATTCTCTCAGATCTTGTCATAAATTCACACAATCACGAAGTGAAAAAGTTTCTCTCATTTATATTCATCCTGGCAGGTAAAGGAGATGGCATGGAATGAATTTGTGGGAATTGGGATATTTCTCAATAAAGAAGAACAAGAAAAATATATCTTGCCAATGATTGCAAAATTGGTTCAAGATGATGATAATGAGGAAAATCGAGTTGTGGGAATAAAAGTAAGTATTTCTTGAAGAGAAGAATCAAACAGAGTAGCTTTTTAGTTCTTTAGCATTTGATTTTGGAGATGAATTAACAGAGAAATTTTTTATCAAGACAATATTGTCATTAGAGAAAGATACAGCAAGTATTCGGAAAGAAATTATTGCAAATATTCCATTGCTTGCAAAGAAGCTCTCACAAAAAGTTTTCAAGGAAAAACTCATTCCCCTTTATCTGAAATTCAGTAAAGATAAAAATTGGGGTGTGAGAAAATCCTGCGCAGAGATAATTTATGAAATTTCTAACCTTTGTGAAGGAGAGTCGAAGAAATTTCGAGAAAAGGAGCTGACTGATGTAATGAGTATTTTCTTGAAGGATTCTCAAAAAGCAGTAAAAATTTCGGCATATAAGAGCCTTAGACTCTTTATCTCCACTCTAAAAGATTTAAATATCCATCAAAACCTCTTTGAAAGTTATACCAATATGACTTCAGATCAGATAAAAAGCTTGACAACTGATAATCAAATTCTATATTCGTGCTCATATAGTTTTTCTGCCGCCCTTTCAGTTATGGGAGCTTCAAAATGGCCAGAGTTGTCAGAAACCTTCAAAGCTTTATTATTAGGAGACGATGAGGTTCAAAAACCTCTTGCTTATTCTCTGCACGAAATTGCGAAAATTATTGGCAAACAAGATGCGGAGAATGATCTGCTGTTTATTTTAGAATGCTACCTTAAAGGTCAAAGTAATGTTGTTTGAAAGGGATATTTATAAAGAATTTTTTGTTTTAGATGCTGAGATAAAATATGGAGCATTGAAAAATCTTCATTCATTTTTGGAAGTATTCCCGACCAATCAGAGAGACAAAATGGCCGATTTATACCAGCAATTAATAGTTTTATCTTGAAGAGGAAATTTTTCTCTAAATTTTTTGGATAGGATAATCAAAGGAATTGGAGAGTTTTGGAATCAATAGCCAGACAAATGGATAAAATAGTTTCAATTTTTTCACCTAAAATAGTTTTTGAGATCTTTGTTCCAATGTGTTTTGAACTGTGTCGACACCCTGTTTTTTCTGTTCGAAAAAAAGCAGCGAAAAATATTTGTCATTTGCTAAATGCCTTCGAAAACTCTTTAGATCATCAGAAGGCTATTATTGATAAAATTTTGGATTTTGGAAAGTCTAAACAATTTTCTGAGAGACAAATGTATGTTGTCATGGTTGGAAAAATCATGATGATGCACCACAAGTCAGAGCTATTTTTCAAATATTTTTATGATGAATTTGATCCTTTGATCAATGATAAAATTTCAGCTGTCAGGATTTCAATTGCTCAAACTCTTCAAAAATTATTTCAGAAAAAAAGTAACTTGAAAAAAAATATTTTATTGATTTTTTCCAAAGTTCAAATCATTGAAAGAGCAGAAATTCAGCAAGAAATTGAAAAATTAAAAAATGATTCTTCGTATACTGTTTGTGCAATAATTCATTCTATTTTATCAAAGTAAATTTTTGTATCTATTGATCCCAAAAAATTTCATTTTGAAATTTAAAGCACGCAAAAAATTTAATATATCTTGATTGTAAATAAAAGTAATAATTTATCCAAATCTTAAATTTAAAAGCAGGATGACAAGTAAACAGGGCTATGGTCCAGACTTGAAGAAGTTTATGGACAGAAGACTCCATATCAGATTGAACTCCAAGAGAAGAGTCACTGGCGTGATGATTGGTTATGATCACTTTATGAACGTTGTGCTTGATCAAGCTCAAGAACATGTTGGAAAAGAAGTCAGACCAATTGGAAAGGTCATGATCAGAGGCAACAGTATGATTATGTGGGAGTGCCTGGACAAAATTATGTAGAAATCTCCCTGTCTTGCATCCTTAAAGACAGGGAGGATAATCGAGTTTATACAAAATTTGAATGTATGAATAAGCTCACCACATTGCGATTTTTGTAGTGAAATATATACTTACTGCGGCATTCACTCTGGATATATTTCTATGTTATCGTCAAATTTGTTGTCCCTCCTATCCAAATACATAGTTTGTTAAAGAAAACCTTCACAAAATCTATGGATCCTCATTTCCTTCAATATGAATCCCTCATTTCTTATGAAAAATATCTAAGAACACCGAAAATAGTGAAAGATAAAGATCCGTTTTGACCATGATCAGCGTACTAAGAAGGGGCGTTTGAGTGGGCCACATAGGTGGGAAAGAAAAATTGAATTAATAATTTTCGATTAGAAGGAATTATGAATGGGTGGGGTGGATAATTTATTGATTGAGAATATTAAAAAGGATTGTTGTACACTTTAAATTTTTTTTACAAATAAATCAAAACATAAACCGTGTGATTGATGAAGATTAGAAACACTCAGTCAGTTGAGGGGATGGAAATTGTTGTGTTAAATGAGAAAAAATAAACTTCAAAACTTCATCTCGATTATTTTTGTTTGAAAAATCCTTGAAGATTCTATTTTAAAATTCGGTTAATCAATAAATTATGAGAAAATGAATGTTACAGCAGCAAGGTTTTTTGCGAATTTCTTGGCTCCATCAACCTTTCCCATAAACTCTTGGACTTTTCTCTCAGCATCTTTCATAAACTCCTCCTATATATTGTTTTGACAATAAATTTAAACATTCAATTTACCTCTTTTTGTCTACGAAGTCTGGCCATTTCTTCCATTCTATTGTATTCTTCATCTTTATATCTTTTATACATTTCGTCTTGGAAAGCTTTATAAGTATCTTGACTATTCGTTCTGTTGTTAGGATTTTGGTTTCTATTTGCTTGATTCCTGTTAAACTCTGAATTGACAGTTGAGAAGAAATCATCAAAGCTCTTGTAATTATTCTGGCTGCTTGCATTTGCAGTTTTACTTCCATATTTTTGTTGACTCTTTTTCATCGCGTCATCAAATTGCTTTGATTGTTCACTATAAAAGTTCTTGAAGAATTGCTTTCTCATTTCTTCATCATACTGGTAATATCCATTTTGATCTCCCCTTTGATAATAACCACCAGTTGCATTGCCGTAGCTTTGGCCTTGGTTTGCTGTGTATGGGTTATATCCGCTTGCTTTACCAGTAGATGAAGCTCTAGAAGCATTTGAAGAGCTTCCATAGGAGGAATAGCCTGAAGAAGAAGAACTGCTTGAGCTGGCCTTTCTCATATCATCATAATTTCTCTTTTTGGAATCATCGCTGAGAACCTCATAAGCCTCATTAATTTCTTTGAATTTATCAGCATTTCCTTTGTTAACATCAGGATGATATTGTTTAGCAAGCTTATAAAATGCCTTTTTAATATCGGCAGCAGAAGCGCTTTGTTGGACTCCGAGCGTGCCATAGTAGTTTTTCTTGATATCGAATTCCTGGACGCCGAAGCAGTTGATTTGTTTAGTAAATAAGAGTTTAGGTTGGCATCTTTGCCCAACAATTTTGGAGGTTCTGGTAAGATGTTGCATATTGACTTTTCAAAAAAACTTTTATTTAATAGGCAATAAAAGAATCGATTGTTCTCTCTCTCGAATTTTATTTTTTAATTTATTGAATTCAAAGATTTATTCTCTTACTCGCAATTAATTCTGTTGTATTTGAAGCAATGTCTTTATGAGTAAGTTTTTTCGACAAAGGCAGATTAATTGGGTACTTAACTGACTGATTTTTTACATGACGATCGTTTGACGAGAGACGCAAATTCTCTCCCTTATTATTGTAGATTGTCTGAGTACACCTCTTTTCTCTTGATTGGAATGTTTAAATTAAAATGAAAAATCTCTTCATAATTTGGAATCTCCCTGGAGAATGAGAGTAAAGAATTCAATATCTAGATTGGAACTTTAGTGTTCATTATTTAAGCGAAAGCCACCCGTAAAAGTTCCTTCTTTTAATTATTGAGAGACTTTGAAGGAATAATGAATGGAGAATCTGTTTTTAATTCATTATAGAACCGTAAATTTTACTCCTAACTCATTTATCAAAGATTAATCTCGAATAAAAAATCTCATTTAAAAAAAGTTTATAGAGAGAGAATTTGTTCGAATATGTCGCATTTTCACATGGATTACTTAATTGATTTTAATAACATGGAGGTTATAATCTTTAACAATTATAAACAACATATATATTCTTTTTTACAATAACCTATGCCATCATTATGTATTATATTAAATGTCCTAATTAATTTTTGAGAAAAGTTTTGTAGGCTTGAACGATTTCTTCGCCATACTTGATTCTAAGGATAGTGGTGTCAACAAGCATACCACCAACGAG
>Ga0182738_1008708_pt1 | contig 10033 bp, 7 predicted proteins | sample eDN5th30CBELigMG_FD_128876 | JGI IMG/M metagenome (GOLD analysis project Ga0182738, IMG submission 128876) | Enriched Miracle-Growth compost microbial communities from Emeryville, California, USA - eDNA 5th pass 30_C BE-Lig MG (version 2)... ... | reverse complement strand
GAAGCGACCGCTCGACCTCGACCGTGAAGTCGACGTGGCCGGGGGTGTCGATCAGGTTGATCTTGATCGGGTTCCCCTCGGCGTCCCTCCAGTGGCAGGTGATCGCCGCCGAGACGATGGTGATGCCGCGCTCGCGCTCCTCGACCAGATAATCGGTTACGGTGTTCCCCTTGTCGACGTCCCCCATCCGGTGGGTCTCGCCGGTGTAGTAAAGGATCCGCTCGGTGGTCGTGGTCTTCCCGGCGTCGATGTGGGCGATGATGCCGATGTTCCGAATCCGGCGCAAGTCCGTGGTAACGTCGTCGCTGGCCATGAGTGGTCTCGTTCCGCGTTCGCCGCCGTGAGTCATGGGATGAGGATATCGAGGTCGTGGCGGGAGGCCGCGAAGCGGCGGGCGCTGGGGCTCCGGCCCTCGACGGATTGACGATCGACGCGCCACCCGATCAGCTTAACCAAACGCCGCGCCCAACGCTGCGCCAGTGGGGCGCGAAGGGGGATTCGCGCCCTTCCACCGTCCGTTGTCAATCCAGCCGTCTGACAAATCCGCCCGACGAGTCGCCGCGCGGAACCTTTCCCGGGGGGCGGACATTCCTGTCTGCCCTATCACCAAATATCACGATTAGGGCAGACAGGAATGTCCGCCCCCCGAAGACAATTGCCTCGTCGCCTCCAGTGGCCATGCGTGGGGCTCGGCGGGAGACTCGCCCTCCCAAAACCGGAATCCGCCGGCCCGGTTCATTCGCCAACGGCGCGCCAAAGGCCGGCCCGGGTTCGGTTTGAACGGGGGTCGGCCTTTGGGGTGGCGATGGAACTTCGCGATTACCAGGCGAAGTGGGCGAACGCCTTGTTGGCGTCGGCCATGCGGTGGACGTTCTCGCGGCGGGTGATGGCGACCCCTTCGCGGTTGAAGGCGGCGAAGAGTTCGTCGGCGAGCTTCACCGCCATCGGCCGGCCCTTCTTCTCGCGGGCGGCGGCGAGGATCCAGCGGATGGCGAGGGTCTGTTGCCGGGTCTTGTTGACCTGCATCGGCACCTGATACGTGGCGCCGCCGACGCGCTTCGAGCGGACCTCGATCATCGGCTTGACGTTCTCGACCGCCCGGGTGAAGACGTCGACGGGCTGCTCGTTGGGCAGCCGCTTCTCGATCAGCTCCATCGCGTCGTAGAAGAGGCGCTGGGCGATGCTCTTCTTGCCGTCGTGCATCAGGCAGTTGATGAACTTGCCGGCCAGCTTCGAGCCGTACCGGGGGTCGGGTCGGAGGTGGGTCTTGCTCGCGGTGAACTTGCGGGCCATGAATGTCGATCCTGCGGGAAAATGCGATTCGGGAAATTCCAAAAGGAAAGGGGGCCGCGTTCCGACCCGACCCGACTCGGGCGGCGGCGCTCCCGGATTCAACCGCGGGGGGCGCGAACCGACGTCGGGGGCTCTTTGTTACTTCTTCTTGGCGGGGGCGGCCTTCTTCTTCGGCGAGCCGTACTTCGAGCGGGCCTGACGGCGGTCGCCGACGCCCTGGCAGTCGAGGACGCCGCGGACGATGTGGTAGCGGACGCCCGGCAGGTCGCGGACTCGGCCGCCGCGGATCAGGACGATCGAGTGCTCTTGAAGGTTGTGCCCCTCGCCGCCGATGTAGGCGGTGACTTCCTTGCCGTTGGAGAGCCGGACGCGCGCCACCTTGCGGAGCGCCGAGTTCGGCTTCTTCGGAGTCATCGTCTTGACCTGAAGGCAAACGCCCCGCTTGAACGGGCAGCCTTCGAGAACCGGCGACTTGGTCTTGTACTTCACGGGCCGCCGCGGCGAGCGGACGAGCTGATTAATGGTCGGCATGTGTCGGTCGTTTCCGTTTCCCTGTCATCCTCTAGTGGAGCCTGTTCGTCGAGACTCCCCGTTCCGTTCGACGGCGCCGGCCGGACCAACCAATCCAATCTGGTCGCGTCAAGTCGGGGCGGGTCGGTCGGAATCCGCCTGGGGATTTCACGACGCGCGCCGGCGGAACCTCCGCGGTCGACCCGGAGCCAAGGAAACGAGTCTACCGAATCCTCCCGCCAAGTCAAGAAGCGCGCCCGCCCGGAAATCAAGATCGTAGCGCCCGCGCGCTTGTGGACATTGACATTTTAGCGAACCGATTTTACGATCGCGACGGTTTTTCGACTTGGAACCAGGCGTCGCGGGAGCGTCGGCGGCCTCTTGGCGGCGGCTGGACCTCAACGGCGCTTTTGCCCGGGGGATCGGGCGACCCGCCAAACCCGGGGGAATGGACAGCGCGACGGTGCACCCCTTGAGAGCGACACGGACGGCGCCCACCATGCTCCCTCCACGCCACCAGTCGGACGTGGATGGCGTCCCCGCCGCGCGCCTCGACGACGCCGACCGCACCCACCCGCTGCGGGTCGTCATGCTGTACGACATGGACGCCTGCCGGGGACCGACCGGCGTCACCCGTCACGCCCTCGCGCAACTGGAGCGGCTCGCCCGGCGCGACGACGTGGCGCTTCGGCTCGTCTCGGGGCGGCTGACCGAGCCCGACGGCCGGGCCTACTGGGGCGGCCTTGGCGCCCTGCCCCGCCGCTCGCTCCCCCTCCGCACGCGCGACCTCCTTCGATGGTGGCGGATCGGGGCCTGGCCGCCGATGGAGATGCTCGCCGGCTCGGCCGACTGGATTTATTGCCCGGCCGAATATCTGGTTCCGACCCGCCGGGCGAAGCTGGCCGTCACCAGCCACGATGTTTTGCAGCATCTTCGGTTCGGACCCCCCAAGGCCCGCGACATGATGGCCGCGGCGTTCCGTCGGGCCGATTTGATCTTGTCGGTCTCGGAATACAACACCGCGAGGCTCGTCGAATCGTTTCCCGACTGCGCCCCTCGCGTGGCCCGGGTGCCCAACGCCGCCGACGACCTGTTCTTCGAACCTTGCGGCGACGACGACCGGACGCGGGTCCGGGCCGATCTGGGCCTGCCGCCGGGGATGCCCTATCTTCTCTCCGTCGCCAACTTCCAGCCCCGCAAGAACCTGATCCGGTTGATTCGGGCGGTCGCGACCCTACGCGAGGTCGCCGCTGGAGAACTGGCCCTGGTCCTTCTCGGCGCCGGCGCGCCCCACGAGATTCGGCCGCTGCGCGAGGCGGTCGCGGCGCTTGGCCCTCGGCCGGTTGTCCGGCTTCCGGGCTATCGTCAGGGCGCGCCCCTGCGCGCCGCGTACGCCGAGGCGACGGCCCTGGTTTTCCCCTCGCTCTGCGAGAGCTTCGGAATCCCGGTGGTCGAGGCGATGGCCCAGGGCATCCCCGTCGCCCTGGCCGACTCGACGGCCCTCCCCGAAATCGGCGGCGCGGCCGGTTGGTACTTCAACCCGACCGACGAAACGGCCATCGCCGGCGCCCTCCGCGACCTGCTCGACCGACCCGCCCAACGCGCCGAGCGCGTCGAACTCGGCCGAAACATCGCCGCCGGCCACCGCTGGTCAACCGCCAACGACATGCTCGTCGCCGCCTTGGCCGCCCGGTCGTAACCTCCAATGACATGGAGGTTCAAACCCAATACCGCTCAACGGGCGTTGCCAAATTGAAAACCTCCCGCCAGCGTGAGGTCGCCACGGCGGCGTGACCGGCCGGGAGCTTCCGCGGATCGACATCGGCAAGGAGGCCGACGCCTTCGCGTCGTGGTCCAATCAAGAGGGTCTCCACGCCCTGAAACGTATTCCTTCGGCATTGAAGTTGCCTACTAATACCGGAGCGAGACCCCATTCCCGTCACGTTCCGGGGAGAGTCTCATGGCCGTCTCTTCGCTGGACGCGGGCGAGTTGGCCGATGATGTGCTCGAAGCCCTTCGCCCGCGCGTCCCGCGCGCCCTTGCAATTCGGTTCCACGAAACCAACGCGGCGCTCATCCTCGGCGTCGCTCGCGAGATCGTCCGCCGCCGGCGGGCGGCCCAATCCCCCGGGGAACCAAACGTCGCGGCCCCGCCTTGTTCCCACCGCGCCGTCGGCGAACCGTTCCAAAACAAGTTGGAGAAACCCATGTGCTCGCACGTCGTCCGCGTCGGCGTCGCCTTCCTGCTCCTGGGCCGGCTCACGTCGGCTTACGCTCAGATCAGCTTCGGCGGGGGAGATGTGAGCGTCAATATTGGGGGCGGGAACGTCACGGTCGGGGCGGGAGGCGTCGGCGTCAGCGGAGGAGGCGCGTCGGCGTCCGTGGGGCCTTATGGGGTGAATGTCAGTTCCGGAGGGACGGGTATCGGCTTGGGACCCGGCGGCACGTCGGTGAGGCTTCCGAACGCGGATACATACGTCACCATCCACGGCGTGTCGGTCAGGCTCCCGGGCGGGAGCACCAGCTCATTCGATGGGCAAGGTTTTCACGTGAACATACCGGGCGTGGGGAGCGGGACGATCAGCCCCAGGGGGGTCATCTCCATTCCGGGCGTCGGCGCCTTCGGCCCCGACGGCATCAACGGGCCGGACGGGCGCCCCGTCTTCAATTATGCTCCCGACGGATTCCTGAAGCCGGCGAATTGGAGCGACGCCGACTGGTTCGCGGCCCTCAATCCCTCCGCGCAAAATATCCAGGAGACTTTCGCGTCCGATCAGGAGACGATGGAGGCCCAACTCCGGGCGGACTGGGACATCGTCATCTTCGGGACCGACATCGACTACGAACAATATTCGCGGCTCGCCGCCGCGATCGCCCTGGCGGTTTCCACCGCGGACCCGGCTCCCGTGTTGACCTATTTTCAGGATCTGCTCGATCAGATACGCGACGACCTCGTCAACAACGCCTCGCAAAGCCTTCAGGAGTTGGGCGACAGGCTCGACGCCAAGTTTCTCTATCAGACGTTCAACGACGTCGTGAATTCGGGCAATCCCAAGATCATGGAGATCTTGAATTTCAAGGTCGTCGCCGGGGTCAACGTTTATTATCACTCGAAACGCATATCGTTTGACGCGCCGACGACTTCCGGCTTTGTAAACCGCGTCGTCAATTTCGCCGGCCCGAATACTTACCGGCCCTACATCGGCGTCAAGTTCCCGACCAACCAGCCCGGCTCGACGGCGTCTCAAATCGGCGCGCGATTCAGGAACGAGACGAACGCCACGGTCAGATTTTCCCTCAATGGGGGCGGCGGACTGACGACGGATCTCCCCGCGGGGGACGCTCGGGAATACAACGTGGTGGTGGACCCAGGCGTTGCCCCCGCCGTGTCCATCTTTCAGCCGGGCGGGGGGCAACTCTCCTTCTATATCGAGCAAGGAGGCCGTTACGCGTTCCGGGTGGACGGGAACACCATCAAGAATTTCTACGACACGAATCCAGCCCAGCCCAACAGGACCATGTGGACGGGTTCGTTCCAGGGCAACTCGACCCTCTTTAAGCAAGTCGGCGCCGCCTGGCAAGAATTCCAGAACGGGTCGACGACGCCCACGTTCTCATTCATCCAGACCGGGGCGGACGCGAATTACGTCTATCTGCTCGATTCCTCTCGCAACATGCGGGTGGCGCTCGGCGACGGCGCCATGTACTGGCGCGCGAACGGGGGCGGCCAATGGAACGCGATGTACACGGGGGGATGGGGCACGGTTGACTGAGGGCGATGGTCGCTGGTGGTGATTGTTGAGTCAAATTCTGGGAGATGGCTCGGCCGAGGCGATCGGAGCATGGTGCTGATCCTCAACTTGGCCGCCTCCCCGGCCGCGTCCCTTTTTCCAAAATCATGAAATTTCCGACGCCCCCGCGATGATCTTACTTGATGGGGGAGGGTCGACCTTGCCCCGGCTCCTTGGCAATTCGATGAGATCAGCGCGGGGAAAACCCGGTGAAAATGTCCGAACGAAGCCAATTTTCGGCTGGGGCGCGCCGAGCGAGGCCAATTTTTGGCCGAACGAAGCCAATCGCCGTGTGGCCGCCTCGGGCGATTCGCCCTTGACCCCGCCGGGTGGCGGCTTCGACAATGGGAGGCTTGGAGCGTCGCGCGCCGGGCGCTCCCGAATCCCAAGAATCCCCGCCTCGTTTCAGATCAGATAGGATTGCGCGCCGATGTCCAATCCCGCTTCGACGGATTCCCAAAGCCCCTCGACTCGCGAGGCCGATTCGACGGGCCCGTTGAGCCAGACGCCCGACCGGCTGGGTCGATTCGGCTCGTTCGGGGGTCGGTTCGTCCCCGAGACCCTGATGGACGCCCTGAACCGGCTGACCGCGGCTTATCAAGAGGCCAAGGCCGACCCGGAATTTCAGGCCGAGCTGAATTACTACTGGACCGACTACGTGGGGCGTCCGTCGCCGCTTTATCGGGCCGATCGGCTGTCGAGCTTCGCGGGGGGGGCCGACATCTATTTGAAGCGCGAGGACCTCAACCACACGGGCGCCCACAAGATCAACAACGCCATCGGCCAGGTGATGTTGGCGCGCCGGATGGGCAAAAAGCGGGTCATCGCCGAGACCGGCGCGGGGCAGCACGGCGTGGCCACCGCCACCGCCTGCGCCCTCTTCGGGATCGCCTGCACCGTCTACATGGGCGAGGAGGACATCCGACGGCAGAAGCTTAACGTCTTCAACATGAGGACTTTAGGCGCGACGGTCGTTCCCGTCTCAAGCGGCTCGCGGACGCTCCGCGACGCCACCAACGAGGCGATGCGCGACTGGATGGGCTCGTCGAGCGAGACCCACTACACGATCGGCAGCGTGGTCGGTCCCCACCCGTTCCCGATGATCGTCCGCGACTTCCAATCCGTCATCGGCCGCGAGGCCCGCCGGCAGATTTTGGAGAAGATCAACCGGCTTCCCGACGCCATCGTCGCCTGCATCGGCGGCGGCTCCAACGCCGCGGGGATGTTTTATCCGTTCATCGACGACGCGGGAGTCGAGATGATCGGCGCCGAGGCGGGGGGCCGGGGCTCGGCCCTCGGCGAGCACGCCGCGAGCCTCACCAAGGGAACCCCCGGCGTCCTCCACGGGAGCTTCAGCTACGTCTTGCAGGACGACGACGGCCAGACCCAGGACGTTCACTCGATCTCCGCGGGGCTCGATTATCCGGGCGTCGGCCCCGAGCACAGCTTCTGGAAGGACAAGGGCCGGGTCCGCTACGAGAGCGTCACCGACGCCGAGGCCCTCGACGCCTACGGCGAGATCGCCCGCCGCGAGGGCATCCTCCCCGCCCTGGAATCCAGCCACGCCCTGGCCCAGTCGTTCAAGGAGGCCCGGCGGCTCGGCCCCGGCAAGGTCCTGCTCGTCTGCCTCTCCGGCCGAGGCGACAAGGACGCCTTCGAGGTCGCCCGCCTCCGGGGCGAGTCGATGTCGTGACGAGGCCCGGAACCTCCGCCTCCTTCCGTTCTCGGTAGCCGATTCATCGGGGGGACAGGCTTCTTGCCTGTCCAGGCTCGGCCCCGGACAGGCAAGAATGCCTGTCCTCCCACCTTGAAAATCCATTGACCTAAATAGTATCCCCCGCTTATGAACCGCATCGACGCTCTGTTTACCCGCCTGAAGGCCGAGGGCCGCAAGGCCCTGATGCCGTTTTTGACCGCCGGCGACCCGGATTTGGCGACCACGGCGGTCTTGATCGACGAACTGGCCCGCCGGGGCGCGAACCTCTTCGAGGTGGGCATCCCCTACTCCGACCCGATCGCCGACGGCCCGGTGATCGCCGCCAGCTACCACCGGGCGCTTCAGGGGGGCGTCAGGATGGGGGGCATCCTGCAAACCATCCGAACGCTTCGGGCCGAGAAGCGCGAGACGCTGGGCGAGACGCCCCTGGTGTCGATGGTCTCCTATTCGATCATCGCCCGAATTGGCGTCGAACGCTATTTGGACGACGCGGTCGGGGCCGGGCTCGACGGCCTGATCGTCCCCGACTTGCCGGTTGAGGAGTCCGAGTCGCTCCAGAAGCTGGCGACGGCCCGGGGGCTGAAGCTGATTCAGCTCATCACCCCGACCACCCCCCGAGACCGAGCGATTGAGATCGCCCGGCTGACCACCGGCTTCATCTATTATGTGTCGGTGGCCGGGATCACCGGCGAGCGCAAGGAGCTGCCCGCCGAGCTGACCGAGAACGTCGCCTGGCTGCGGACCCAGACCGACCTGCCCATCTGCATCGGCTTCGGCATCGGCTCTCCCGAGCAGGTCAGGCGGCTCGCCCCCTTCGCCGACGGCCTGATCGTCGGCAGCGCCCTGGTCCGCCGCCTCGGCGAAGCGGCCAATCGCCCCCGAGTCGAAGTCGTCCGCGAGATCGGCGAATTCATCGGCTCGCTGGCCGACGCCCTGAGGCCCGAGGCCGCGGCGAGATAGGGCGATGCGGCGGCCTCTCCCCCCGGGAACGCCGATCTCCCGATCGGCGTTCCCGGGTTTGGCTTTTTCAACCCCCGGCCATCACTGGCCCGGTACGGCCGGGGGCGCTGTCTCGGCCGCGCCGCCGGCGGTCGGGGCTCCTTCGGAGGGGCCGAAGGCGAAGGAGCGGATCAGGTCTTCGACCTGGTCGCGGAAGGGGACGTGGGGGTCGCGGGTGGTCATCGCGGTCACGACGAGGGTTTCGTCGCGGGTGAACTGGACGATGTAGCGGTCGAGGTAGATGCGGCCCCCTCGGATCGGCGGGCCTCCCTCTTCGGCGGGGGGCTTCAGGGCGGCCTCGATCCGGTAGACCTTGCGGTTCAGCGGCTTCCAGTCGGCCTCGTCGAGCCATCCCGCGGGCCCTTCGAGCACGTCTTGCCCCTCCTTTTTCCACTGGTCCATGAGGGCCTTTTGTTGTTCGACGGGATCGGCGGCGAGCCGATCTTTGCCGGCGTCGCCGGTCTTGGGGACGAGGGTAAGCTGGACGACGTCCTGGCCGTCGAGCCGACGGTCCACCAGGTCAACCCCTCCCTCGGGATAGACCTGGGCGATCCGAAGCCCCTGGGGATGGGCGACGTGGTATCGGCCCTGGGGTTCGTCGTAGGTGACCCAGGTGTGCGCCGGGTCGTCGATGGGGGCCTCGGGGACGACCACGGCGAGGGCCGACTCGCCGCCCAGCCGCCTCTCAAGAACCAGCTCGCGCGACCGAGTCAGCTTCAGCCGTCCCTCCTGGTCCAGAGGGATAACCGCCGATTCAGCCATCCGAACCTCGCTGATGTGGCCTTCGGCCTCGACGATCCCCGAGGGGCGCCTGGGCTGGCTGGCGGCGCCGGCGTCTTCCGCGGGCTTGTCGGCGGGTGGCGGAAAAACGAAGTGGACCCGGCCGTTGAGCGCCAGCGGCCCCTCCATCATGACGAGGCTTCCCTTGACGCTCAAAACGGCCGTCAGGACGGTTCCGCCCGGGGGCGCCCCCCGCACCTCCAGCAGCTCGGCGCTGATGTCGTAGTCGTCCTCAAGCGGGACGTCGCCGAGCAGAAGGGCCATCACGGGGCGGGGGACCACCCAGACGTCCCCCACGCGCCGGGGGGTCGTCGGCAGAAGGGAGGCCAACTGAGGGAGGAACGGGTTCTTGATGATCCGGTCGAACTCCATCTGCCGGAGCGGACGCCCCTCGGTCAGGTTGAAGATGTCGACCGGCGCGCCGGGGTTGACTCGATACCAGATCGTCAGTTGCTCCAGCAGCTTCGGGTTCTGGTACTGGCGAACCGAGGGAACCGTTGTTGAGAGCCTGGCCTGATCGTATCGGCGGACCACGTCGCTGGCCGAGCCGTTGGGCCGGGTCTTCACCACCCGCTCGGTGTAGATGGTTTGCAGCGTGGTTTCCAGGCTCTCGGGCGCCCCCTGGGGAACGTCGCGGGCCATCTTGATCTTTTCGCGGCTTCCCACCTGGTACTGAGTCAGCGATTCCGGCCGCGCGGGGTCGGGGGCCTCGACATACCGTTCAACGAACTTGTAGCGGAGGCTCAGCGGTTGAATCTCCCCAACGGCCGGCTCCTGGCCCTGGGCGACCGCCCGGCCCGCGCCCGCCGCCAGGACGATCAACAGGGCGGCCGAAACGGGCCGGAGGAGACCGAATCGCCTCGCGTCTTCTCGGATCCGCGTCTCACTCATGAAGGGCCCCTCGCATTGAAACCAAGATTGTTGAACCCGACGGCCGCCGCGCG
>Ga0182738_1008707_pt1 | contig 10034 bp, 12 predicted proteins | sample eDN5th30CBELigMG_FD_128876 | JGI IMG/M metagenome (GOLD analysis project Ga0182738, IMG submission 128876) | Enriched Miracle-Growth compost microbial communities from Emeryville, California, USA - eDNA 5th pass 30_C BE-Lig MG (version 2)... ... | reverse complement strand
TTGACGATGATGGATTCGTCGCTCATCGCCGGAACGTAAGCGCCCCCGGCGGTGCAAGAGCCCATGACCACGGCGATTTGCGGACAGCCCATCGCGGACAAGCGCGCTTGGTTATAAAAAATCCTTCCGAAATGATCGCGGTCCGGAAACACTTCCGACTGCAAAGGTAAAAACGCGCCGCCGCTATCCACCAGATAAATACAGGGAAGGCCGTTTTCCTCGGCGATTTCCTGAGCGCGCAGATGTTTCTTCACCGTCACTGGAAAATAGGTGCCGCCTTTTACCGTCGCATCATTGGCGACGATGACCACTTCCTTGCCCTCGACCACTCCCAAACCGGTCACCACACCGGCAGCGGGGGCCTGGCCCTTGTACATTCCGTAAGCCGCCAACGGCGAGAACTCCAAGAATTCACTGCCGGGGTCGACAAGGGCGCGAATTCTCTCGCGGGCGGTCATTTTGCCTCGGGCGTGATGACGTTTGGTGGCTTCTTCCCCACCGCCAAGCGCGGCCTCTTCCCAACGTTTATGCAAGGTGGCCGTCAGCTCCTGCATCGCGGCTTTATTCTCTTTGTAGGAGGAGGATTGAACTTGAATGTTTGAACTTAAAATACTCATGGGCCCGACCATAACCTGCTTTAGGCGGAGAGGTAAGGTTGGAGTTGCAGCCTGACCTGTAAAGTCACTGAGCCCAGTTGGGCTTCGTCTTGGCTCCACAGCGTCAAGATGAATTCATGGGACAAAGTTTTCTCTTTGAGAACCTGAAGGCGCAGTTGCTCCATTTCGTCGGAGGTCAGCCGAAAACGGATCTCGCAGGGGCCTCTTTGCGCCTTTAAAAATTCACTGTGAGAGCCGGTGAAAAGGACGGAAATCCCATTCATCCGGTCCTCAAGACGCAAAGCCTCCTCGACCGCCAACTCCGACGCCAAAATCAAAGAGCCCGTGTAGCGCGAGGGCGCCCATCCCAGCCAGTGCGGCGCCACCTGAACCCGCACCGAACCGGGCTCGGACTGCACCCACTTCAGCCCGTGAAGCAGGCTTTCCGGATTCAACCAAGTGGCCTGTGCATTCTGAAGACGGCCCTTTACCCAATGGCGGATCTGATGGCTCAACTCGAACATGTGACTTTCCTCCGGGACAATTCTAAGTTAGCTTATCCCTAAGATTCAATCCCTGATTCAAAAGGAAGCCTATGAAGTTCATCAGCTTGATCGTTTTCGCCGTGGCCCTGTCCTACACCTGGTGCCTTTCCCGTCAGTCTCAGCCCGTGGCCGAATCCGTCCATATGGGCATCCAGGATGACATGAAAAATATCATCAAAAATTACATTGAGAAACATGTGGAAGGCTCTCACGACATTCATTTCGAGCGGATGTGGACGGAAACCGTGGACGCCTCCAAAAAAGTGAAAGCCCATTTCGTTTATTCTTTTCTCGATCCTCAAAACACGAAGATTCAGCTGGACGGCGAAGCCCTGTTGAACAAAATCTCCGAGTCCAACGAGGAAGTGCGCTACAGTTTTGATGAATTAAAAATTCAAAACCAATCCATCGTTTTCGATGAGCCCATGAATATCGTGGCGGGGCGCGGAGACGGTGCTGATGACGAGGGGACTCCCGCTGAAAACGGACAGGAAGCGCCGGCGGAGAATGCGCACGATCAAAAATGAGTGATCGCTTTCAAAAAGTGGATGAAGAAGGGTTTTTACTTTCCGACGACGGGGCTCGGCTCGGCGACGAGTCCTTTGGGCGGGAATTTCTTTCCGCCTTGCGCCTCGATGAAACTTATCATTTGAAGTCTTCCTACCGGGGCACGGACGTGTTCGTCGAAGCTTTCGACGACGCTTTGGTGGTCAAACACCTTGCCTTGGCGGAAGGACAATTGGTCCTGGAACTTCCTTATCACTTAAAGGTAGAGGCGGATTTAAACACTCTCCGTCTGGATGAGTGGGATCGTTTTCACGGTCTGACGAAAGATCATGCGCCCTTTGTGTTCAGCCGCCAGGCGCAGGTGGAATTTTTCGATCTGTTGGATGCTTTTGATGACGACAGCGTCACTATGAATGGAATGAAGTACGACACTCCTCCTTACTTTGTCGATACCGCGGACGTCGGACGCGAATCTTTTTGGAGTGGGATTTATCAAACGGAAGAGCCGGGCTGGGATTTGAAAGAGCCCGCGCGCGCTTTGAAGGACGTTCTTCCGCAGTTGAAACTTGCGCGGCAACGGGTGTTGGTGCTGGGCTGCGGGCGCGGACATGACGCCGCCTTCTTGGCCCAGCAGGGACATTTGGTCACCGCCGTGGATTTGAGTCCCGTCGCCATTCAGGAAGCGCGCGCGCTGTATGGATCGGTGCCCGGTTTGGAATTTGTCGTCTCCGACGCGTTTGCCTTACCGAAAGATCTTGGACCTTTTGATTTGATTTTCGAACACACTTTTTTCTGCGCGATCCCTCCGGAAAAACGCGGTGACTTGATAAAGATCTGGCGATATTTGCTCGCGCCCGGAGGACATTTGCTCGCCATCTTTTACGTCATGCCCAAACCTTTCGGCCCGCCCTTCGGCGCCAGCGAATGGGAACTGAAGGAACGCCTAAAAAAGGGTTTTGATTTTCGCTATTGGACCCGCTGGCGCCACTCCCTGCCACGCCGGCAGGGAAAAGAGCTGGTGGTGTATGCGGAGAAGAGACCCTAAAAAAGGTGAGGCCCCTGATGCATTCACACCAAGGGCCTCAGAGTTTCGACACCAGGGTTTGACCCCTGAGGATTTTCGGTAAGCCGGATTCTGTCAGACCACAAAGCTTTGTCGAAAAACTTTGTGGGGACGATCATTCATCTGAGAAAGCCATTGCTGACTTCTTCAAGCAATCAACCCGAAAGCTTCGTGCTGGCCGCACTCAAACGCTTCCCTATTTGATCTTACTCCGCACAGAGTTTAGCTGTTTTCACTCCAGCAGCTCCCTTAAGGGCTCCCGTTCCCGCCCAAAAGATCAATGCCCTGGACCTTCTTTCTGTTCCACTGGTCCTCACCTTACGGTGGAGGGGCGTTACCCCCTGTGCCGCCATTCGGAGTCCGGACTTTCCTCCCCAACGCTTGTTCAGCGCTGAAGCGATCGTCTAAAAATCCACGGCCAAGATAGCATAGTTTCCTTTTTTAACAGTTAAAAAGTTTTCAGAAGCCGATTAAGCTTAAGCCCATGAACTTAAAGCACTTGAAACTCACCGCTTTGGTTAACGGAGTCAGTCTCTTAAAGATTCCCCTTTTGGCATGGTGCCTGCCCGAAGTCGTGCGTCTGGATGATCAGACCAGTGAGGTCAAAATCCGTCTCGGTTACCGCACCAAAAACCATTTGCGGGTGATGTACTTCGGAGCGCTCGCCATGGGAGCGGAACTTTCCATCGCTCTCATGGCCGTGGATCAAATTCAAAAAAGCGGAAAGCGCGTCGATTTCTTGTTCAAGGATTTCGAGGCCCAATTTTTAAAGCGCGCCGAAGGGCATGTGCATTTCATTTGTCCGGAAGCAGCGGGGGTCAAGGCCTTGATCGAAGAAGCTCTTTCGACTTCGGAAAGAGTCGAGCGCACCTTTAAAGGTCACGCCCTGGTGCCGGCCAAAAGTGAAGAACCGGTGATGACTTACTCGCTGACTTTATCGGTTAAAAACCGATCGAAACTTTCCTGACACTCTTTGATCATATCTTCGATGATCTGACGGCAGGGCTTGACGTTCTTAACCAATCCTACGGACTGCCCTGCACTCCACACGGTTTTCCAGGTGGGTTTTGTCGCCGCTTCTTCCAGGGATTTCATTCCCATCAAATGAATCAAGGGATTGACGTATTTTTTGGTACGGGGATGATTTTTTAATCTCTCCAAGTACCAGGGGAGCTCCAGCCCCATTTTTTCCACGTAAGGAGTTTTGATCACTGCCGCCGGAGTGCCTGAAATCCGCGTCGTCATGACGATGTCTTCGGGGCTCGCACTCACCACGGCGTCTTTATAGGATTGATCCACTTGGGCTTCACGACTGGCGATAAAACGCGTTCCCACGGAAACCGCCGACGCCCCTAAACAAAGCGCCGCCGCCAACGCCGATCCATGAGCAATTCCCCCGGCGGACACAACCGGAACATCCAATTTTTCTTTCAGCCAGGGAATCAATACATAAGGAGAAAGAGGACCGGCGTGGCCTCCCGCTCCTGTGCCCACGGCAATCACACCGTCAGCGCCCAAGTCTTGAACTTTCAGGGCGTGATCAAGTCCGGTGACGTCACAAATGACTTTCGCTCCGTTTTTATGAGCCTGCTCGATCACTTCTTTTGGATTTCCCAAAGAGGTGATGAACAATTCCACCCCCGCATCGAGAGCGTGTTTCAGATCATCTTTTTGACGAACATTACTTTTGTTCACGATGATGTTCACACCGACGGGTTTTTGCGTGCGCGCTTTTATTTCCGTTAAGGCCTTTTTGTACTCTTCGATGGGGCGGTAGTTGAGCGCGGGGAAGGTGCCTAAGGCCCCGGATTCACTGCTTTCCACGACCATATCCACATTGCTGACCAAAAACATCGGAGCCGCGATCACGGGATATTTGATGCCCATCATTTTTGTGAACGGAGTTTGCAAGGTCATTTCCGTTAAAGAATGCCATGAAGAACACGTGAAATCTACAAGGAGTGTAAAATGAGCGTGAAATCCATTATTAAATCCGCGGCCGTTATGATCGCCGCCACTCAATGTGGTCTGACGTGGGCGGCGGCCCCGGGAACGACCGCTTACACCTGCGAAATGGAAGTGGGCCTTCAAGGACAAGTTCTGGAAGAGACCACGATGAGCGCCACCCTGCTTTTGGAAAAAGACGGCGACTCCATGACCATGCGCCTTCCCCAAAGTGACGCGACCTTTGAAGTATTGGTTCAATACTACCGCTCCGATAAAGAAGACGACGGCACCGCCAATGAGCGCATTCAGATCGGCATCAACAATCTGCAAACCAACGAGCAGGAAGATTACATCAGCTCAAAAATCAAACCTCTCTTGCATGTGACGGAGCTGGCAGGATCTTTCAAGAACGCACAAGACCGCGTGCAAAAATTCGATTCGATCACCGTGCAATGTTACCCTGAGGAGAATTAGCGGCACAGGCTGCGGGCGAAGGTGATCATTTCGGGGTGGTCGGTGATCACGCCGTCGGTTTTCCAATCCAAAAGTTTGCCCAGCCAGGTGGTGTCGTTCACCGTCCAGGGGACCACGCGGATTCCCGCGGATTGGATTTTTCGTACCAATTCCGCGTTTAAAAAGGCGGCCGTCGGAGTCACGGTCGTTGTTTGAAGATCGCGGGCGATTTCCACGGCTCTTTCCACATCTTCTTTTCCGCCAAGCAAAGGAGAGATTTCCAAGTCGGGCCGGCGCTGTCTTAAAATTTTTAAAATGGGAAGATCAAAAGACTGAAACAAAAGCCGTGACGTTTCAAAATGCGAGTGGTCCAAGACTTCCAACATCAGGCTGACGTATCTTTCCCTGGCGGGGAAATACTCGGGATGGTTGGGATCATACTTCAGCTCCACGTTGATGCCCACCGGCTCTCCGGTGCGCGTGTGAAGATTCTGAAGAGCTGCGAACACTTCCGCCAAGGTGGCCACGGCTTCGGGATTTGCTTTGGTGCCACAGTTGTAACGGCGAATTTCATTTAAACTCATTTGCCGGAAATAAAGCTTTTGCTTTCCCAGTGCGCTGCCCTGGGGATCCAAACAATTGCTTCTTAAAAAAGGATCGTGCGCCACCACCACTTGGTCTTCGGCCACAGAGCCGTCGCGGGTGATTTGCAGATCCAACTCCACCATGTCGGCCCCCAACTCCACACCCCGTTGAAACGCGGAAATCATGTTCTCGGGCCGGTCCCAGGCTCCGCGATGACCTTGCACTTGAAAGTGATCCAAAGCTTCGCAGCGTGAAGACAGACCCGCCGCCTCCGAAGAAGGGTTTCGAGGGGAAGGCGTTCTCAGTTTTGAAACGCATCCACTGGTCAGAAATAAAAGGAAAACCATCAGGGCATTTTGAATTCTCATATTCTTTTTATCGGTAAAAAGAACGCTGATCTTGCTGGACTTTCGTCTTTATCTCTCTCTGGGAGTTATCTGAAAAGCTTCAGCTCGAGCACTCTGAAAGTTCCCTGATCGTCCGGGGAGACCTTTCCCTGCATCAGGAGCTGAACCATGCCGGCGCCGTCATTGTAATCGGCGGAGCAGTAGGAACTGATGTCGAGAACGGTTTTTCCGGAACCCAGGGAGACGATGGTCCCGCACTCGATCCACCCGCCGCGGGCCGTGAAATCGGCTTTGATTTGTTCGAACTGAGGGGAATTTCTGACACTCGCATCCAAAGGTCCGCGGTCGGCAAAAGCAAAATTCGAGACCAACGTGGCAAAGACAAAAGTTATTAGCGCACGAAACATACATCCTCCCTTTTCGCCTTCGCATCTTAGCAAAGAGACGAACCAAAGGGGGATCAAACTGCTTAAATGGAAAAATTTCTAAGAACCCGGGACCAGACATGAGCTAGAGCTTAAATTGGGAACAAGCCGAGGCTTCCGGGTTCTTTTGTTGCAGCCTTTGGTAAAGCTGCGTGTAGACGGCTCGCTCTGCCAGGGCCACGGGAACTTTGGCTCGTAGATTGGTAAACCATTTGAACTGCTTGAATCCCGTATTCAAGTTATAAAAAACCGCGGCAAAAGCAGGGTCGGTGTCAATCATCTCATTTTGCTTTTTCTTCATGGCCAAAGAAACCGTCAATCTCTTTTCCTCCTCCGCCTTACTCGCCGCGCTGATTTTTGCGTTTTCTAAAACGCCTTTGGCGGAATGGATCATCTGATCGAAGTCCCGTAAGGCCAGATTGTAAAGGTCGATGCTCTCACCTTGGACGACAACCTTGCGCTTTGCAAATTGCTCAAGGCTTATTCCCTCTAAGGAGGGCAAAGTTCCATTCTTAGCTTGTTGCCCATAATTTTTTAAAGCCTGATCCAGATTCTTGAATTCAACGCTTTGACCAAATTGTGGAAGCACTTGTGAACTCATGGTGCTCAATTCAAGCGTCGGTAGTGCCAGGTTGTTGCGACGACCGGAGTTTTCACCAAGATACGTCCCGTAATTTTCCATCGTTGCCTGGGTCATAAATTCGGAAACTCCGTAAAGCATTTGGTCGACTTTTGCACCGGTGACCGTCGAAATCATGGGCGAGGCCGGGTAGAGATGGCTGGCTCTGGCAAAAAGGTAAGTCCCTTCGAGACTTCGACCCGGTTGAAACTGGCTCCAGAAATCCGCATGAAAAGTTGCCCACCCTTCTTCATCCGCCTTAGATGCACTCACGACGCAGGTTTGCTTGGAAGCGAGAGCCATGCTCCCTCCGGAAAAACAGGAGGCATCAACGACCGCGATCAAGGCACCACGCGCCTCCATCTGCCTGAGCGGTTCAAGCAACCGATGAATCGACAAAGACCCATCCATCAGAGCGATCTGGTGTTCCGCTTCATCATGATCAGGTTCTAGCCCATGAACCATCAAATAGATCAGAACCTTGTCGCCAGGGCTCACGGTCTTTGCAAGCACTGAAAGTTGATTCAGAAATTCTGCGCGAGTAGCATTGCCGCTACCGTCGCTCGGACTGTCGGTAAGAAAGGCCGTGTTATAGCCGCCATCGTTTAGCTGATTGGACACTTGGTCAAGAAATGCCCTGCCAACATCCCCTACCCTCATGCCGCTCATAACAATAAGCGCGAATTTATGTGAGGCAGGAGTGCTTGAACCAACAACAGGCACCAGGAGACAGACGGCAAGAAGAAAGAACTTGAATCGGTCACCCATGGAGCCTCCCAAAGACGGCGTTTCTCTCCGATATTGCCAAAATTGGACCATAACCTCTGCAGGGCAAAGCGGGTCTTGGGGGAAAATAGAAGGGGGCCAACTCGCACAGCGACACTCCAGGGCTTTACAGGGCCCAAAAAAGGCCGACTCTTTCCGGGATTGTCTGTTGGGAGAACTTAAAAGAGACGACAAATTCCCTTAAATATGCACTTGTCAAATTTGACAATTTACGAAAACTCGGTTATATTACGCTATGTCTGACAAACGCGATTATCCTCTATCACTTACCGTCAATGGGATTCAAATCAACAAAGTCATTATTGATGATCACTATCAGAATAAACATTCCGAATCGATAAGCGACCGCCTAATTATTGAACTTGTAAAACAACTTGATGGACAAACCTTTACACCCGAGGCGGAAAAAGATGGATTCAAATATTTTAAAACGGAACCTTTATTCTATGAGGATAAAAGCTATCGGCTTATTTGGTTATTAGAAGAACATGAAATTTATATTGGCGTAGTAAACGCTTTTCGGAGGTGATTATGGCTAGAAATCTTAAATTAAAAGACGGCTCAACGGTTAGATACCCAGATGAAAAAGACATTAAGTCTTTTATGGATCAGCTTTCCTCTGATGAGGTTTTAGGAAGTTCAGTGCTTCCCCAAAACGCTTCCGAATCCGATAAAGTAAAATTTAAATTATGCTCTAAAATTGTAGAATATAAGTTAAAACATAACTTAACTCAGAAAGAACTTGCGGAAAAACTTGGGCTGGATGAGCCAGAGACCAGCCGCGTTCTACATTATAAGATCGAAAGATACTCCATAGAAAGGCTTTTGAATTACGCTAAAATTTTGCACCCTAAGTTGACACTGGAAATTTTTGCGGCCTAAAGCGAAATCCTCGGGAGGAAGTGGTAGGGAATGCCGGGCTCGAACCGACGACATCCACCTTGTAAGGGTGGCGCTCTACCAACTGAGCTAATTCCCTAAAAGAAGAACTTTTATAAAGGATCGGCTGCGGGACTGCAAACTCTTTTTTATGAGACCGCTTCTAGGGAGATTCTTGGCCTAAATCGCTCATGGGCTCCAAAATCATCTGATCCGTATTGGCCTTTTGGGTCTCGCTGCCTTCCATGACGGTCAAAATCGGAATCAGGTTACTGATCTCACAAGAGGTGCTCTCGGACTTATAATAAATACGCAGCTTCAGCCCGGGCACGTTTAAGGAGCTGATCGACGTCATCTTCACGAACACGGAGCGGCTGTTCTCATCCACATAGGTTTCCCCTTCCGACAGCAGATCGAAATTGGCGTTGTAAAGCCGGATCCGCAGATAGCGGTAAAGATATTGCGGATTGCGGGACGTGCTGATCTGAATGAAGTGAACGACTTCGGAATTCTTAACGACGAAGGTGGCGTTCAAGGACTCATAGTCGATCCGGCAATCTTCCGCCCACGGCCACGGCCAGGGAACGCTGGAGCCTCCCAAGGGATGGACACTTTCCTGGGCCGCCCACACGGGCACCGTCATCAACGCGGTCAATACCATCAAAATGAAATTTTTCATGAGCCTAAACCTTCCTTACTGTACCGAAATGCGCGTGCTCTTGTTCAGGTAATACCCGTTCTTAGCACGATGAATGTATTTTGGTTTGTCATAGTCCGGCTCAATCAGTTTCCTGAGCCGCTTGATCGTCACGTAAATTTTGTTGTCATGATACCGGGGATCGTAATCCTGTTTCCACACGGTCTTCGCCAGAGATTCCTTGGAGAAAACCTCGCCCGGATTTTTCAGGAAAAGCTTGAGCAGATCCATCAAAATGAATTGGTTTTTGAAATCGATCCGCCCCTTTTTGCGCTCGACGACCGCGTTGTTGGCCTTGTCGAAAATCAAATCGTATTCGGCTTCCTTCGTGGAGAGCGCGGAGAGTTCGTCCTCGATGTTTTTACTCATCATCACGAAACTATCCGGATCGACGATCTGCTTGGCCAACATCAAATAGGTGCGCGCCAAACCGGCATCCCCCATTTTTCGGTACGTGTAGCCGAGAGCATAAAGCAAATTGACGTAGGAATAGACGTTCTGCCGGCTGCGCAGCTTTTCCATCGCCGACCAGAAAATGTTTAAAGCTTCTTCGTATTTATTGCCGAAAACCAGGATGTAGCCGTT
>Ga0182738_1008706_pt1 | contig 10036 bp, 9 predicted proteins | sample eDN5th30CBELigMG_FD_128876 | JGI IMG/M metagenome (GOLD analysis project Ga0182738, IMG submission 128876) | Enriched Miracle-Growth compost microbial communities from Emeryville, California, USA - eDNA 5th pass 30_C BE-Lig MG (version 2)... ... | reverse complement strand
CTTGCCGCCAATGCAAGCAAATTTAACCGTTAAGGCTGTATATCGTCCTCGATTCTAATTTTTTCATCCACACACTAGCCTAAAGAAGAATCCAGTCCGCGTAGTTTTTTTCAAAATTCAATACTGTCAGACACCATTTTCTTTCTGAACTTCTGCTTCTGAACAAGGCTATAGTCGCTACTTGAATATGTTGTTATATCCTGATTTAGATACCTTTGAATTATCATACTAAAATTCCTTTCTCCAATTATTTTTCTGACTACTTTTTATTTTAGTTGGCTTTATTGGGCTATACTGATCATTTATCACTTTGGATTTACAATGAAGGCATGTATAGTTTCTATATTCAGGACTATTTATTGTCATATGTACTAAACGTTTATCTACATCCCAGCACCTTGGACAATAAGGTGATTTTCTTTCGAGATCTGACTTTTTCCAATAAACCTGTAAATCAAAAATTATTGTTTTTTGTGTTCTTGACTTCTTTATTGATTGGTATATATGTTTAAACATCTTAGAAATATAAGTTCTAACCTTCTTTATTCCCAAAACTATAGTTATTCCTAAACCACTAAATATCCATTGTACATTCCTTGATAAGTAATCTATACCATCTTTAAAAAGATTATTAATTTCATTGATCCAGTTCATTCTATTCTCCTTTTTCATGTATTTCTATTCTTCCACATAACGTTCTTGTATTAACGAAATTGAAAGGCTTGAGTCGGCGTAGCGATCGGGTCGACAGACTTAGTATCTCAAGGTTCCCACGTGAATCTTCTTCTCTGCCAACAAAGTATCACCAATGACCGAGGAGCGTATGCGACGATGCGTTAATATGGTGCTATACGCTGTTACTGCCTTCTTGAACTACTAGAGGATCACATAATTTCAAACCCAATTTCGCTAGCAAACATAAATTCTGATTTAAACTTTCTGAAATAATCTAAAAAAAGGTTATCAATATATTTACCATTGGCTTCAAAGATCTCGATTTCAAAATTATTTGATCTGCCATTCCAATCTCTAATTTTTAGACCACCTTCATTCTCATTTATTACAATGCTATAGTCACTAAAGAAAAACTCTGTTTCATTTTTGTCGTTTCTAACTCTAAATGAAGAAAACCCAACTCCTACTAAGTATTCTATTAACTGAAAATAATATTCTTTTGGAGTTATCAATTCAGCCTTTGATCCGTAATATTCAAAAAAGGCATCTTGATACAACATGTATTCAGAAATAAATAAGGTTAATTTTAATGGTATCTTTAATCTGGTATTATTTATTGTTTCCGTTATTAGAAATATCTCATTGAAATTTGATTCTTTAATTACTTCCACAAACTCAGGTATGAATAGAATATGAAATAGATATTTCCTTTCATGAAAACTTAAAAAGTGCTCTGTGTTGTTGACGATCAAATTAATATGTCGCAGTGTTTTGTCATACTTCTGATACTTTTTGTTCTTAGTTCTTATATTTTCAATTAACCTGCCGATAAACTCATTTGTTGATGGAATATTTGATGCAATTGCTCTAACAACATTTTCTTCTCCAACTTCAGAAATTAAAGTAATGTCTGTTACTTCAAGTTCATTTCTGTCAGATTTGTGAATAAAGTCCCCTCCATCTAATAAGGACAAAGAGTAACCAGCAACATTATCCATTCTTGCATTTGTTTCGTTGTAATAATATTCAGTTACTTCAACACCAAAGTACGATTCATCATTTGTGTGTTTCATGAGGAAATCAGGTTCTTCATTCTCTAGAATTTCAAACATATCTATGTCATATATTCTGGACAAAATCTCTATTTCTTTCTTCTTCTTCGTCATGTTTCCACCTCATTAAAATCAAGCAGTAATTACGCATAACGTCTTATTCACGAACGTCTTAAATAACTCCACATAAAAAGTATTCGTGAAATTACTGAGCTATCCTGCCCCTATCGTAACAGGACCTCACTATTTTAACACCTTATTTTCTTTTGAGACTAATCATCATTTTGAATTAACATTGCGCTTCAACTTGGATTTTACAAATTTATACAGTATAATGGTAGTAACCATTCCTTTTGAAACCGATTAATGAAAGGGAGTTGACCTCTTATGAAACGTAATGGCTGGATATGGACAAGTTGCATCGTTCTTTTGGGAGCACTGGGAATCTGGTTCTTTAGTAACCAAAATGAAAAGTCTCCTGATACTGAAATCATTTCTATTTCATCCCCATCTCCAACGGTAGTTGTTGAAACACAAGTTCCTATACCTACGCCGACTACTCAGCCTACATCTACTGCTACCAGTGAGCCTGAACAGCCATCTTCTACTCCAACTATTGATATTCCTCAAGCCACTCAACAGGTAGAAGAAACTACTCCTATATTGCAACCTGAAAAAGAAGTCTCTCATGTAGAAGTTCCAATAACCAAACCATCAGCAACACCTAAACCAACAGAGCCACCTAAACCAAAACCGAAAGAAACCGATAAGCCGCAATCTTCTAGTAAGCCTCCTAGCTACGAAGAGAAAGAAATTGAGCCAAATAAATCCACACCTGAACCTAATGCTAGTGATAAAAATACAAGTGGGAAAGTTTTTGTTCCAGGCTTTGGGTGGGTTGAAAACTCAGGTGAAAATCAGCGCGGTCAAAGCACTTCTGATGGAGATTGGAACAAACAAGTGGGAATAATGGACTAGCACTATACTATGATTGGAAAGGTACAGGTTAATCACCTGTGCCTTTTTAATTTGGGAGGAGTTTCCTTTGAAACGATTTTTAATTACCTTTCTTTTTATGTCCTTGATTCTGCTCAATACTATTCCTTTGGTTCAAGCAGAAGGTGAAAGCAATATTGATAATGGAGGAGGTGGAATGGGATCAGGCACATCACAAAATAAATGGTCCCCAGGCTACGATGGTGTAAGAGTCACAATAGTTCGAGCAAACAATATCCAACCTGTCTCCACTCCAATTGACTACACTAACAAAATAATACCTGCTGGCGTAATTCATTTTAAAAAAGTCAGTAAGCTTAGTTATCTAAATGGAGTACCACTAACCATACAAGTTGGAGGATATTCTTACGAAGCTCCTGCTACTACAATGCCTCGCATTATCAGCTCAGGCGATACAATCACCGATATTGAAATCATTAAACAATATTTTTGCTCCGAAGGCGCACTAAAAATGATTGCTCGTGATGCTGGAATCCAATACGATACATTAATCAATGGTGAATACAAACTTCTGCTAGAACCTATTGCCTACTTTACTTTTCAAGGTGGCTTCATCGCAATGACTGCTCACGAAGCTGCTTTATACGATCAACTCCTAAGTGGCGGGCTTCGCTCCAAAATGGTCAGTCTCACGCATAAGAACCTTCCTTTAGCGATGTTTTTGGAAAATCCCGATCTTGGTTTTCCCGCATGGAACGGCTCACGCAGCGACAGAGTAAGTAACGATCAAATTATTTCCTTGCTTGGACTTGGGATTATCCGTTTTCACGAAACACCTCCTCCTCCACCTAGTACAACTAGCTTGCAATATCGTACCAATACCGACGTCATTACATCTGTCCGACTATCTACCTCAAACGAAATTACGCCCCGCTCTCCTGCCAGTGTAACCTTCCGTATCATGGGCAGCAGCTATACTGTCTCCAATATTGTCATTCCCGAAGGTGACAGTCAGCTCCTTTGGGTAAAGTGGCGTACGCCAAGCCAGCCACAAACGGTTACGATTCAGGTCAGTTCATCAACCGGCTATTTAAGTCATTCATCCATTACTGCTTCTGTCGTTGATCTTAATCAAAATCTCCCACCTGACCCAAAAGCAACAGATCGAAACGATAGTTTTACCATCCCTAAAATTCCAAGCTATTCTGCTAAAACGTCAGCTTCATGGGGCATATGGTCAGCGGAATGGCATTCTTATTGGGTTTGGAAGTCAGACTGGGAGTGGATAAGCACTGGCGAAGATACAGGTTACTGGTATGATGATGGGTATTGGCAAGATAAAGGCTGGTGGGATTATACATGGACTGGCTATAAGGCTTCACTGTCAGCGACAATGGCTGTAACTCCCGATACCAAGTCTCCAAGCATTACTTCCAGTCGTATTAAATCTGGTTATGGTATTGAAATGAATACCACAACCCCCTTATCCTCTAATGCACCGAGCAGTCACATTACTGGCGCACAACATGCCGTCTCCTACTTCCCCGAATTCAACTATCAATCCTACTGGCGTTTGCATGATCTGAAAACAAGTGGATTAAACGCTCAGTTCTGGCTAAAGTCTAATGACTACTCCACCTATCAAAGTCGCGTACACTTTACACCGATCTGGTATCCAGATGGTGCCTATACGCCGATCACTCGTGTCCTTGATGCTTGGACACCAGATGGAATGCTTACGCTGCAAGTCCAAAAGAGTCTCACCATATCAGGCAATCTGTTCTCTGATTGGCATATCGCTCCACAACGCTAAACGAAAGAAAGGACGGTACTCCTGATGATACTCCCTATTATCATTCTGCTCCTCTGCCTTTTCGGTGGAGGAGCTGTTCTATTTTTACTCCGCGCTGGCAAGCGCCGCACCCAGCCAATAACAGATCAAGCTGTCCAAACCGCTCAGCAGTTTATCAATGTAAAAGATATTCGAGATCATTTCCTCTACACCACCAACAACTGGATGTTAACCTACCTACGTATTTTCCCTATCAGTCTTGATCTGCTAAGTCTGACAGAAAAAAAGCTGCTCATCCGAAAGCTAACTGCCGAGCTTTCTTCCATTCGCTTCCCCTTTAAGTTTCTCGCTGTTAGCCGCCCTGTTGACTTATCTCCTTTAATTACGGATTTATCATCGCTGTTGCCTTCCGCCGATGCCATGCAAAAAGAACTCCTACGACAAGAAATACAAGAAATGAATAGTTTTGCACAATCAGGTGAAATCGTAGAGCGTCAATTTTATCTCACGCTCTGGCAGCGACAAGAGCAAGGTAGTGAGCGTGACTTATTAGAAAAAGCTAAGCGACTTGTTCAGCATTTTGAAGATGCTGGTATACACGTTCAGCTACTCAAGCAGCAAGAGATCGTACGGCTGTGCAATCTGGTCAATAATCCTGCTTACTCCCACTTGGAAATGACCGAACCCGAAGAAGCACTGCCATTTTTACTGTACAAGGAGGGATAAGCTATGGACCCTGCAACTGCCAAGCTGTTGGCACAAATCGCGATTAAAGTAGCTACAGATGAGCAAGCTCGTAAACGTCTTTTTTTCCTTATTATTGCTCCTGTTGCTGGATTACTCTTACTAGCTTCAATGGTGCTACAGTTACTAACGTCTCCATTTGAGTCATTGAAGTTGCTTCTAGCTCCTAGTGAAGTCGAAATTGTAGATGACATGCGAATGGACTACGGCTACACTCAGCTTCTTCAATCCGATGAAGAGGGGTACAGAGAAAGTCACAACCAACAGTATGAGGACGTCATCTTCCAAGATGGCGGCAGTCGTGAAGTCGTGTATTACAACCAAATGGACGAACGCTGGGCAGAGAAAGCGTATGGTCCTCGTGATACGATTGGTGCTTCTGGCTGCGGCCCGACTTCATTAGCTATCGTAGTTTCAACCTTAACCGATCAAATAATTGATCCTGTTGAAATGTCCAAATGGGCATATGACAATGGCTATCTTGCTGAAGGAACAGGCAGTTATCATAGCTTGATTCCTGATGGTGCAAAACATTTTGGTTTACAAGTGGAAGGCGCAACGGTCAACGAGCAGCAGAAAATCATTGATGCGCTTTCTGCTGGCAAGCTTGTAGTCGCTATTATGGGCAAAGGACATTTTACTTCTTCTGGTCACTTCATGGTATTGCGCGGAGTTGCAGAGGACGGAAAAATTCTAGTAGCTGATCCTGCGAGCAAAAAGCGTAGTGAACAAGAATGGGATTTCAAAATCATTTTAGATGAAGCCCGCAAAAATGCCGCCGCTGGTGGACCCTTTTGGATTATTCATGAATGAAAGGAGCAGTCATTCCGATGTCAAACCATTCTCCTCACCCTAACCACTCCCTATTAAATGCGATTACTCCAATGGGGCTTGGCTTCTCTCGTACAAACTTGAGCATTGGAGAAGAAACAGCCAAAATTTACGGCGTGATTCAATATCCTCAAAAAGTGGATATTGGTTGGTTATCCACCTTAACCAATTTGCCAGCTACGATGGTAACAATCGGTTTTCAGCCGATTGATAATAGCGCTCTGATTAACGCACTCTCCAAATCAATTACACAAAATCGCAGTTTAGCTGACAATGCCAAAGACCCGCTTACTCGTCAACGCGCTGAAAAAGCTGTAGTTGACGGTGAGAACATCATGCTACAAATTGACCAAAATGGAGAAACGGTGGGGCTAATGAATATGGTCGTCATGCCATTTGCCCATGACGAACAACTGTTTACTCGTGCTTATCGGCGTGTCGAAAATACCTTCAGTATGACGCGTTGCAAAATTAGAACACTTGCACATCTGCAAAAAGAAGGCTTTACGCACTTGTCTCCCCTCTACCCATCGCAAGAACCCATAGAAAATATATTGAATAAAATTATGCCGATGAGCAGCTTTGTCGGAGGCTTTCCCTTTGCCAGTAGCGGTTTTAATGATGGTACAGGGTATTATTTAGGGCGAGATACAAGCGGTGGATTAGTGATTACTGATCCTTGGATGCGTGGCGGTGACCGCACCAACTCCAATATTGTGGTTATGGGCGTAGCTGGCGTTGGTAAATCAACAGCAGTTAAACACATCGCACTCAGCGAATACATGAAAGGAACTAAAATTATATTTGTGGACCCTGAATCGGAGTATAAAGAGCTGACTTTGCGACTAAACGGGGATTGGATTAATGCTGGCGGCGGCGCTGGCGGTAAAATCAATCCGCTGCAAATACGTCCCGCTCCTCGCGATGAGGAAGGCGAAGAACATCCACTATATAAAGATGAAGGCAATGGTATGTCAGACATGGCGTTACATCTTAAAAATTTGGAAATATTCTTTAATTTATACATTCCCGATCTGACGATGATGCAAAAAGCGGTCCTCAAACAAAACTTAATTGAGCTATACCATCAATTTGACATTACATGGACAACGGACATCTCCACACTCAAGCCAACCGATTTCCCCATATTCTCCGATCTTCATACGCTAATTCACAATAAAGAAAAACAAACACAAGACAGCATTTATAAAGAACTGTCCCTGCTACTGCATGATATTGCATACGGTGGGGATTCTTTTTTATGGAATGGTCATAGCACCATTCAAACCAATAGCCGCTGTATTTGTTTGGATACTCATTCCTTACAAAATACATCTGACAATATTAAACGCACCCAATATTTTAACCTATTATCTTGGTCGTGGGAACAAATGTCTCAAGGTCGCAATGAGCGTGTGATGCTTATCTGTGATGAAACCTATCTAATGATTGACCCCAATGTACCCCAAAGTCTTGTTTTCCTTCGCAATGTCGAAAAACGTGCACGGAAATATGAATCCAGTCTTGCAATTATCTCTCATAGCGTCGTTGATTTCCTTGCACCAGAAGTAAAAATGTACGGTCAAGCGCTGCTTGATATTCCTTGTATTAAAATTTTAATGGGAACGGACGGACAGAACCTTCAAGAGACGAGGGATTTATACAGTTTGACGGAGGCAGAAGTGGAGTTGCTTGCCAGTAAAAAACGTGAACATGCTTTGCTGATGATCGGCTCCAAGCGTATGCACATTCATTTTGACATCCCCACCTATAAATTTGCTTATATGGGATCGGCAGGAGGACGATAAACCATGAATCGAAAGAAGCAGCTTATAGAGCTTTTCATTTATATCGTGATTGTCATTGTCGGAACTATTCTATTATTGATGAAGGAATGATAACTATGATCCTATATTTAACCAGCAAAGCTAATGTGAATCTACTCGATTCAGTAGAATTCGAGCAAGACTTAACACTCAAAAAACTCATTGGGCGGTTTTCACTCTATTCTTTTGTTGTTAAAGATATGCGACACTTTAGCCATGTTCGATTCATTGTAGTAGATCGAAAAGCGGTGATGGAATCTGATGACGAAGTGATCCAAGCGCTACAAACGTTTCAGACGATGTATGATATTCGTATTATTATCATTGCGGAAGGATTAGCTAAGGACAGTACTTTTTTACATCAGCTTATTCAAACCAATGTGACAGACATCGTTACAGCAATTAAGTTTAACGATATTTATGATGAACTCAAAACTTGTTTTTCAAAACAAGGGATGCAACGCTACATTACCGCTGCTTTTTTTAGTCAAATAGCCAAAACAGAACCAGAGCCATTATCCAATGAAGAAAAATATATATTTACCTGCAAAAATGTGCGAATCGCAATAGCAGGAAGTGATCGGCGCACAGGTGTTACAACTACTGCCATGAATCTCGTCTATTGGATCAATGCACATGGAGGAAGTGCTTGTTATTTGGAAGCGAACACTAGCAATCATCTAGCTCATGTCATTCAGCTTTTTGACCCTGTTAAATCAGGAAATGCTTATGTACTGGAAAATGTCGACTTTTACATCACACCTGAACTGAATCAGGATTACAATTTTATTGTGATTGATTGTGGGGTATTAAATCATTCACAATTACAAGATACTTTTGCTAATGCAGATATTCGTTTGCTATGCGGAGCGGCTATGCCTTACGAACTACCAGCATTTTATCGTGCAGCGGAGCGTTGTAAAGAACTTCCCCACCATGTTCTGGTATTGTTCGTTCCCGATAATTTAAAACCCTATGTATGTAACATCATAAACAACAACATTATTTTTGGAGGGCATTCTCACGATCTTTTTGACTCTACCGCTAATGGTCAGATTTATTCTCAGCTCATTAAACCATTCATTAAACATATATAAGTAATCAATTACTTGAATCCTATGAGAAAATAGTACACTCAACTCTATAAAGACATTCTAGTGCTGTCCTTACATTATATGATTACTAACGCTGGAATCAAAAGATGCTTTCGAGATAGACAAGGCCGAAAACATTCCACATATATTGAGCTACTTTTCCAGTCTGGTTCAAATTCGATCCAATTTTATTGATCTCTAACATCCTTTATTTTATCGCCAATTGCTCCAATCCTTCTGCGGCTAATCATCTACTCCAGCCGCTCCTTTATTAGCTCGCACCCTTCGCCACACTTCCCACAAGATGTCCAGGTAGATCTTGTCATACAGAGCGTGGAATCTGTGCTTTTTGTTTTCCTTGGCCGCATAACCTAGTTTCTCTTGGAGTTGTTGAACGTTTCCTTTGGTGTTGTTAGCCATTTGGCATTCACTGACTCGCACCTACTTAAGTAACATGAACAAAGCAGGACTCCTTCCCTCCCACAGGTCGTATTGTCTGCACTTCCTCGGTAGTATGAGCGCCTCTTTACGGTTTCAAAAAATATTCCGTGCAGAGGAGAGGCTCCCCAGTTCTCTGTAATCTCTTTCATCATGCCACTCCTTCTACGCCAAAGGATTCTTCACTGTTGCTCCAAGTTCTAAACAACTTCCGTGGCCTTCGTCCATATGCGCGAGACTCAGCATCCTCTCTTCTCTCTTGCAAAGCCTTTTTGACGACGGGCAGAATACGCTTCACGTTACGACCTAGCACGTTGCTTGTCCCGTCTCTGACGGATACTTTCGTCGATACGCTTTTACGCACAGATTTCACCATACGCAGGTATCCTAGCTACACAGAGGCTTGACCACTCCTGTGATCGGACTTTCACCGGCTAGAAAATGCGTGCTTAGCTGGACACGCCGCACTTAAAAAAATCGCCGATAGCGATTGGCCAACGGCTACAAAGGTTCGAGCATTAAAGAAATTGTTCTTTATATCGGCTTGGCGGGATTCCCACCGCTTTGCAGAACACTCTGCTAAAGTAAAGAGGATTCTCGTAGCCGACAATGGAAGCGACTTCCCTT
>Ga0182738_1008705_pt1 | contig 10037 bp, 8 predicted proteins | sample eDN5th30CBELigMG_FD_128876 | JGI IMG/M metagenome (GOLD analysis project Ga0182738, IMG submission 128876) | Enriched Miracle-Growth compost microbial communities from Emeryville, California, USA - eDNA 5th pass 30_C BE-Lig MG (version 2)... ... | reverse complement strand
TTGATATCAACAACTTCAAGAACTTTATAAAAATTGCTAGTTATCTCTAATTTTCCTCTGGGGATTGATCTGTAATACAACAGGATATAATCTTTGAGAACTTCAAGATTTTCTTTAAATTTGCCGGTTGTGTTAAGTCCTCCATGTTTCACATAAATGTAATACAGATAGCACATCATTTCGAAATCAAATGCTGCAATATTTTTGATAATATAATCAGGCAAGCCTTCCCATAATTGTTTGAAGTTATGTCGAATATCTGAATTCTCAATAAAAACAAAGAAATCATATAAATCAGCAGGTTTGTAATCATTGATCCGGGTGCGACAAATTTGATCAAAGTAGGTCAAGGTATCTTTAGGGAAAAGCTGAAAATCATTATCGAGCTCTTTCGAAACCCTGGTTTCAATATAATTCTGGATGTCTTGTAATCTAGTTCTTGATTGATCAATGTCAAAAACATCCTCTCTCAATTTTTTAAGGATTGCAGGCTCTGTAATACCAAGCTCCGGAAGATAGTTGTGCAAATGTTCCAAATGCCTTAATTGGAATCCTCTGTTTTCTGTTGTCAAGAGGTAATCCCTCATAAACTGGAGGATTTTGATATTAACCGTAACATTGCTTGTCATACTCGCTAATCCAAGATTATAAGTCATATACGAGAAAGTCTCTGGATAGAAATTCGAAGCATCTCCATTGGTATTGAGCTCTTCTTTAATGATTTGGGATTCAACAAGATTTTGAAGATGTGAGAGTGTCTCGGAATTTACAAAGCCCCATTTTGCAAAGTAATATCCAATTTTTATTAAATGATGGAAGTTTGATGACGATGATGATGAGCTTTCTCCGAGCTCATTTAATAAATGTTCAGTGAAGCTTTGATGGAGGGTTTCAATAAAGTCAAAATTCATCCGATTGGTTTTTGAATAATCTTTGCAGACTTTTTCGAGATCTTTCAGAGGGAAAATCGCCTTTGCATATTCTCTTGTGACTAATTCTTCCAAAGAAACAAAGAAATTCTCTGAAAGGTTTTGATCTGTCAATTTTTGCAAATCAAGACTTCCTTTAAAAGCTTGGATAAGCTCATCAAATGAAGCATTCATTCTTTGGTCAATTATGTAATCTGTAGAAATCATCCAAATTTCTGGATCTTTGTAAAATTTTAGTGAGCCCATTGAATACAACAGGCTGCCAACTAAAGGATAATCTTCCTCAGAATTCCTGAGTCTTGATTTGATTTTGGTGAGAAGAGAATCAATTGAAGGGTTTTGGACAAAATTGAATTGAGCGTTGGAATTAGTGACAGCATTTGCGAGAGTATCAAGGAATACAATCTCTTCATTGAGCGTCAATTTGGTTCGATAACGTTTGTATTTTTCGACGATACTCTTTATATCCTCTTGAGAAGAAAGATTATATGCTTTTCTGATTTTATCCTTTGCAAATTTGTCCCATTGTTTGGGATTTTTTGAAGAAACAAGAGCATTGAATCCATCAACAGTGGTGGTGTTACTTGAGAAACTAGCAGATGGAATTAAAGGATGAAGATATTTGGAGAAAAAAAGTTGAGTGTTGCTTCGAGAACAACGATAAAAAATCTTTGAGAAATTAAACATTTTTTAATAAATTTTGGTAAGATATTCCACAAAAACACACTTTTTCTGGAGCAGGTGGATTTACTGTTATGATTCGGCAAATATTGTGGAGAGACAAAATATTCGATCTTAAAATAATGTATTGTGGAATAAAATTAAAAAGAAGTTTGAGAATTGGTTTCAATTCTATCATTCTTTCTTTGAAAAAAAAAATCGACAAAAAAATTTTGAAAATGTTTTTCTGAAAATTTCTCTGGATCTTTTCAAAGAAGTTTTGATGAGTCTGAAATAAAGATTGAAATTTTTCAGTATCATGTCCAAAAATTTCATATAAGATCAGTTTGATATATTTATTCTCATTTGCCTGAATCTCCATCCAATAGTAACCTGAGTTTTCTCCTGTAAATCTGTTTTAATATTTTGAGTCTGATTTTGCAAAATTCAAGAGACAATATCAGGGTGGTGGTATTATCATTCATGTGTGGTCATATTTTTTCATGTTAAACACAGAATAGGCAGCGCAACAATAACATTACAAAATACTACCAATACATCGTGCCAATCTCGCCAATAATTTTTTATTCACCTTGCTCGAGTTCATCATTAACAATTTTCTCAATTCTTTCACCGAGTTGCAATCTGAGGGCAATTTCTTCAGGGTGAGTTCTCAAAATTTGTTCATTATACCTATTAACATTATTCAAAAATGCTCCAGACTGTATTTTGAAAAATAAAAGTCGGAAAAAATTTGTACATATTTATAAAGTGATGGTTTTCAGGGACGGAAATATCGAGCTTGGGTCCTCTATTAACACTCATTTCATCTCTGAGATAGTAAGGAAGGTTGTTTATTTCTTCTAATGCTTCTCTTGCTTTGGCCAAAAGTTGTTGTTCTCTAACAAATTCTGCTCTCCACTTGTGATACTACAAGACAGTTTTACCAAAAAGATTTTTTTTAATTATACATAGAAATCACCATATTGCTTGGAATTTTCAGTGATAACCTTTTTCTCCTTAGCGTCAATAATTCTAGTGAATCTGTGAGTATTTCTGGATTCCTGGTATGCACCGAATAAAGCTTTAACTCTTCTGGGATCCATCCAAGCATGAAGGGGAGCTTCTCCAGTAAAATCAGTGGAATACACATTAATGTAAGAAAGTCTCTTTCTTTCTTTTCTTTGTCTGAGGGTTTTGGCAGAGACTTTGGGCATCTTTTTTCTCAAAGGAGTGTTGTTAACACATTGAAGAATAGGTGTTCTGAAAAAGCTGCTTAAACTCATGAGAAATATCTAAACAAAACGAAATTTTAATTTAGTGTGCTCACTTAAAATCTTAATTCTGGTTAGATTCACCCATAAAAAATCCACTATGAGAATGACTTCTCCTTCGTGTTCCCAAGGTATTTTCTGGGACCCTCTGTGAAAAGAAGATGATAGAAAGATCGAGTGAATTTGTTTTCATGATCAAGAAAAAAAATTAGATGTGAAATATTTCTGTTAAATGAATTATTATTTTGAAAAAATTGTTTCAAAATATTATAAAAGTTTTGTTTGAAAAAGAATAAAGGGAAGAGAAAGAGAGAAGTTTTCAAGAAAAAATCAATTCAAGGGTTTCAAAATTTTTTCCAACAAAAAAAATAACATAGAAATTTTATTGTATTTATTCTTTTCAAAAAATAAGATCTAGTTGAATAATGATAATTTTTCCTTTGTAGATTTTGAAATCGGATGATGAGAAGTTTAGGGAGAATTTTGTAAAAAGGACACAGGATAAGAGAGGATAACAAGGAGCGTTAGCTCAGTGGTAGAGCATTTGACTGCAGATCAAGAGGTCACTGGTTCGATTCCGGTACGCTCCTCTCTTTTTTCTTTAAAATTTTCTTCTTTTTTTCGACATCTTTGTCTCAATTTGAGCTTTCGCGAAAGAGCAGCATTGGCCAATAGATTTCGTTTTGATTTTTTTATACCAATAGAAGGCCCTTTGGAAAAATGAAAAGTGCCAATCATGAAAAGAAAGATGATATGAATGAGGCGTTAACTCAGTTGGTAGAGTATTTGATTGCAACTCAAAATGTCATCGGTTCGATTCCGGTACGTCTCTATTTTTTTCTTGATTTCAATATTTTTTCATTCTTCAAATCTCTGAGAATCAAAAGATTGTATCAAATCTGAGGTTTTTTTTCTCTCTCTAAAAGTGGCCTTGAAACGGATCGAAAGTTATTTCTTCAGACAGAAAAACAAAATGAGAAAAAGTGAAAACTGTCGATTCAAAAATGAAGAAGAGTATGAAAGGGGCGTTAACTCAGTGGTAGAGTATTTGATTGCAACTCAAAATGTCACCGGTTCGATTCCGGTACGTCCTTCCTTTTTCTGATAATCCTTTTTTCATTGATTTCCTTCTTCAGAAAAAATTCAGAAAAAGTGAAAACTGTCTATTCAAAAATGCAGAAGAGTATGAAAGGGGCGTTAACTCAGTGGTAGAGTATTTGATTGCAACTCAAAATGTCACCGGTTCGATTCCGGTACGTTCTTCCTTTTTTGAGCGGAGTTTTACAAACCAAAATAATTTCTTTTCATCTCCGAGACAACTTTTTCATTTGAGAATAATTCATGTGATTAATTATTTAATTACAACATAAAAGCATTATCATCATATGAGCAAACTTTATTATACAAAATCCTTTCTTCTCAAAAAGAGAAGAATTATATGAATATCAACTTCAATTTCAACTTCGTCACATCTATCTACATATTAAAGAATTCTATGCTTATGCCTTTACAAACTGACTCAAACTTAAAGTTCTATCAAAAAGTGTATATTTAATCTCCAAGCTTGGCCTCAAAGCTTTAATTCTCACATCCAACCAATAGGTCAAACCACAAATCTGTTCAAGGTATAATTTTCTCAGATTGACAAAGGCATTTGGATCCTTGAATAAAGTTTCAATATACATTCCTTTTGGTGGGAATTCTCCAAGGCCTTTATCACAATGTCCTTCTGCATGTTCCAAATGACCCAAATGCAAAATCTTGAGTCTTTTGTGTTTACTGAGTCCTCGAATAGTTAAGCATTTGACCCAACTATCACCAGACATGTTTACTTCTTCTAAATAAGGACATCCTTCACATAACACTGAGAAATCTTCTTGAATAGGACATTCTCTGATATTGAGAACTCTTAAATTATGCATACTGCTTGCAAGGTATTTATGGAAATGATCGCCAAAGCTTCTCATAAAGACAAGGGAGAGGTTTTGAATGTTGGGAGCATAAGAAAGGTTTTGAATGAATTTATCAGTGATTTTGGAGCATTTTTCAAAACAGTTTCTGACTACGTGAAGTTCTATAAGGCTTTCACCAAAACGTTTGAGCAAAATTTCAAGAGACTTTTCGCCCAAACGAGAACAATATTCAACTCTTATAACTTCAAGATTCAGATTAGATTGACAAAGAAGTTCGACTCCCTCAAGTGTCAAATTCTGATTGTAATTGATAGGGTGTCCACCAAATGCGAGTTTCTTGAGTTTGTGGCAATATTTGGAGACATATCCAAAGATAATATTGGTGAGATTTTCACATTTAAGCAATGAAAGAGATCCTATTTGAGGTCAGTTAGAGATGAATTAACTCAGGAAATATTTTACGGAGATGGGTTAATTTTGATACGAACAATTGGACATCATCGTCAGCAATAGGAGATCCATCCAATACAAGACTTTTCAGTTTTGGGAAGGCTTCAGTGATGGCCTTGATTTCATTACTGTTGAGAGGTTTTTTTCTATTCACATGATTTTCTATATTAAACTCTTCCAAGTTTTCAAGGCCAACACTTCCCAGTACTGTGGCAAAATCAATATTGGTATTCTTTAATTTCAAAGATTTCAAAGTCTTTGGAACAAGCATCAAGAACCTGGAAAATAAGAGGTGAGAGATTGTTTAAGAGATGATTTTTTACGAGAGAGTATCGGTAGTAGACATGGATTCATGTAGAGTTAATCCTTTGAGGTTTTGAGATTTCGTCAAAACTGTCATGAAATTAAGGCTATTCATTCTGCGGGGGAATTGAGATAAATCCATAACTTGTAGGAGTTCAGAGCTTTTATTGATAGTTTTCCTCCATTTCGAGCAAACACGGGTAATAACGATCATTTCAATGATATTGAGATTGGAAAAGATTTTTTGAAGTAGAGAGAGGTCTAAATTGTTGATAGCGCAATCGGCGACTTGTTGATTTAACCATGATCTTCTAGGGCCTTCTTTGGGACTTGCAACCTTCAACATATTTTTATTTGAAGCGTTTTACTATCAAACAAAGTTTAATTATTGGAAAAAATTTAGTTGTTATTTTTTCTGTGTCTGTGAGGAGGTCTTTTTGGAGAAAAAAGTGATGAGGAGAATGAGAGTAAAGCTCTATGAAAATAAAAAAAAATGAAAATTCTGAGATGGAGGGAAAGCTTTTCAAGAACGAATGAGATTTCGTTTTTAAAGGAGGTAAAAATTCAGTCTTTCACAGGACTGATCAAAGAAATAAATTTTTGTTGAGCAAAGGACATCTCAAGAGGTTTAGTAATTTTCCCCTCGATCATCAAGAGAAAGTTTTCGATTGGAATATAAAATTATTCTTGCTATTGCAAAAGAGATTTAGTTTGAAGAAAAGGAAATAAATATCCAAAAGGTCTAATGCTTGCACCAGTTGCTTTATCAAAGAACTAAAAGGAGATACCGACGAAATTTTCACACGTCAAACCAAATTGATGTTTAAAAATAAAAGATCCAGAGCATTTTAAGTAAAAAGATTTTTGTATTGTCCAATCAAGGCCAATTCTAATTCATCAGTTTGAAATAAATACGGTGAGTACAAAGGAAACTTTGCTATAAGAAAGAGCTTCCCATTCAATTCTAGCTATTATTTCGTATTTCTCGAGAATTTTTGGATGCTAAACTCAAAATGTTTTAAGGAAAGTCATTAAGGAAAGTAAATCTGAACAGTATGAAATTTTGAATTTCATCCTTTAGTCTTCGATAATTTGAAATTCGGATCCTTATATTGATCTGTCACGACCAATTACTTTCCATCAAATGCTTTTTGATGCTCCTCAACAAATGATTTTCTCTTCCTTGATAAATTTTCTGATCTTTAAAAGTCTTGAATTTTATCAGTCATCAAAGGTTAGTTCGCACAAAAGAAAGATAGCATCGATTCAGAGCCCAAGAAGTTTTTCATATCATACGTGTAAAAAATTTTAATGACAGAAAAGTTAAATTATCCTCTTTTTCAGTTGATTATAAGGGTTTAAATCCGAAACATTTCTATGAAATTAATAATATAAATTAATAATTTTACAAAGAAATGGAAACAGAAAACACTGCTCTTCAAAACGATTTCAAAACCCTAGACCTCCCAAATGGCGAAACTATTGCTTACCGTGAAGCTGGTGACTCTCCCAAAGTCCTTGTTCTTTTACATTGCTTTGGCGGGTCTTCTATTCTTTTCAGGAACTATTTCTCCAAGTTCACAGATAAATTCAGAGTGATTGCTTTTGATTTGAGAGGACATGGCAATTCTTCCTTCAATACAAAGATGGTGAAGCTCGAAGATTTAGTTGAAGACATTAAGCAGAGTGTTGATCTTTTGGGCTTGACAAAATTTTCGATTTTAGGTTGGTCTGTAGGTGGAGGAGTCGCCCTCAAATTTGCAGCAGATTACCCTGATTACGTTGAGAACGTTATTCTTCTCAGTTCAATTAGCGCACAAGGAGTTCCTACATTTAGATGTGATGAAAATGGAGTTCAAACTAATGAAAGGGTCCAAACTGAAGAAGAGACTTTCAAGCAGCCTTTTATCCAACTTCTTCTTGGCATTGTTGGACAGCAAGATAAAGTAAAAGTGAGAGAATTAATGCATGGAATGTTATATACTGGTAAAGGGGGAGACGAAAGTGAACTCGTAAAGTTACATGAAGATTCATTTTTGCTCTGCAAATGCATTGGTTACCTCCAAAATGCAATGAATAAGTTTAATATTTCTCATGAGAATAATGGTGTTACAGATGGAACTGGGGAAATTAAACATGTTCAGGCACCAGTATTGATTCTTCATGGAAAGAATGATATCATCATACCATATTCAGAAAGCGAAAAACTCAAAGCATTGCTCCAAGAAAAGGCAGAGCTCAAATTATTTGATGAAGCTGGGCATGGCCTCATCAATGATTATCCTGAAGAAGTCATTAATCTCATTAGAAATTTTATCTCCAAATAAGCGGTGATATTAAGGGATATATAAAGTATGATCCCTATTTAATTTATAAGCTTCTTCTTTGATTTAACTCATACTGTCAAATAATATATATCAGTAATTCCATTGACACCTCTTCGTCTGCGAAATAGGGAATGATTGAAATTTGTCTCTCAAAAACCTTTCTCAAAAAAAAATTGCTGGAAGAAGTAGAAAATATAGAAAGATTTTAGTCGTTTACTTTGGTGATAATTGAGAAAAGGTTTTGAGTCCTTATGCAAAACTATCATGAAGATTTTTAAACAGATTTATTAAGAGCAAAAGGAGATAAATATCCAACGCCAAAATAAAGCTTTATCAAAAAACTAAAAGTCGAGGCCAACAAGATTTTGGTACGTAAAATCAAATTAAATGAGCCGCATTATTTAAAATAAAAAATAATTTTGGTATTTTTCAAAGGAGGCGGATTCAAGCTCAGTCATTTGGAATAAACAAGAAGAAAACAAAGTAAATCTCCAGCAGGACATAGCTTTTCTTTTAATTCTTGTTGGAATGTTCTCTTTCTTTCGAATTTTCAACCACTCAACCAAACATATTTTCATGGAAAGGAAATCTGGATCATACAAACCTCTGATTCAATATTTTAATTGTCTATAATTTGAGATTAAGATCAGAAGATTGATCTGTATCTCGTCACTTTCAATCACCTTAAGGAATCAAATTTTTTTTCTGCTTAACAAATGAGTATCTATGAATAGGTTCCAGATTCTGAGAAGACTGGAGGTTTAGCATGCTTTGATGAGCATAAAAAGAAAGTTATTGTCATTTAGAATCCAAGAAGTTTATAAAGTCATTAGATGGTAAAAAATTCAATTAGAAAAAACTTAAATATCCCCTTTTTCTGTTCGTTCTCTGAGTTTAAATCTGTCATACTTCCATCAAATTAATAATAATATTTAAAATTAATAATTTTACAAAGAAATGGAAACAGAAAACACTGCTCTTCAACACGACTTCAAAACCCTAGATCTTCCAAATGGTGAGACTATTGCTTACCGTGAAGCTGGTGACTCTTCAAAGGTCCTTGTACTCTTGCACTGCTTTGGTGGATCTTCTATTCTTTTCAAGAACTATTTCTCCAAGTTCACAGATAAATTCAGAGTGATTGCTTTTGATTTGAGAGGACATGGAAATTCTTCTTTTAAGACGAAAATCTCGAAGATTGAGGACTTGGTTGAAGATGTAAAGCAAAGTGTTGATCTTTTGGGCTTGACGAAATTTTCGATTTTAGGTTGGTCTGTAGGTGGAGGAGTCACCCTCAAATTTGCAGCAGATTATCCTGATTATGTTGAAAATGTGATTCTCTTGAGCCCAATCGGCGCACAGGGATCCCCTACATTTAGGGTTGATGAAAATGGAGTTCAAACTAATGAAAGGGTTCAAACTGAAGAAGAGATTTTTAAGGCACCTTTTGTTCAATTTATGCTTGGGGTGATTGATCAGCAAGACAAGGCAAAAGCAAGAGGAGTATTGACTAATGCATTTTATTCAGGCAAAGGAGGACATGACAGTGAAATTGTGAAGCTTAACGAAGATACTTTCTTGTTATGTAAATGTAATGGCTACCTCAATAATGCTATGAATAAGTTTAATATTTCTCATGAGAATAATGGTGTTACAGATGGAACTGGGGAAATTAAACATGTTCAGGCACCAGTCTTAATTCTTCATGGAAAGAATGATATTATTGTCCCGTATTCAGAAGCTGAGAAACTCAAAGCATTGCTCCAAGAAAAAGCAGAGCTCAAAGGATTTGATGGTGCTGGACATGGTCTCATCAATGATTATCCTGAAGAAGTCATTAATAGTATCAGAGATTTTATCTCCAAATAAGTGGTGATATTCAGGGATATATAAAGTATGATCTCTATTTCATTCATAAGCTTCTTCTTTGATTTCACTCATCATACTGTTAAATAATATATAAGTAATCCCATTGACACTTCATCTGATAAATAATCATCAAAATTTGAGTTTCAAACATCTTGTTCAAAGAAAATAGGAACAAAATAAAAAGAAATAAACTTTCTAGCAGAAAAGAGCATTTTAATTTTGGAAAAATTTTTTTCAAAATACTATTTTTTTTCCTTCTTCCAGAAAAAGAATTTAGTTTTTTTCCAAAAAAAAAATTTGCTTTTAAATTCA
>Ga0182738_1008704_pt1 | contig 10038 bp, 9 predicted proteins | sample eDN5th30CBELigMG_FD_128876 | JGI IMG/M metagenome (GOLD analysis project Ga0182738, IMG submission 128876) | Enriched Miracle-Growth compost microbial communities from Emeryville, California, USA - eDNA 5th pass 30_C BE-Lig MG (version 2)... ... | reverse complement strand
GCTTGTCCTGGTCGCGCGTCAGGCTGTCGATGGTGAAATCGAGATAGGTCGGCACCAGATTCTGCATGGAATCGCCGTAGAAGCGGATCAACTGGCGCAGGAAGGTGATCGGCAGCAGGTTCTGCCCCTTGTTCTCTTGCTCGAAGATGATCTGGGTCAGCACCGACCGGGTGATCTCATCGCCGGACTTCGCATCGAAAACCACGAAATCCTCACCCGCCTTGACCATGTTCGCGAGGTCCTCGAGCGTCACATAGGTCGAAGTGCCGGTATTGTAGAGCCGGCGGTTCGCGTATTTCTTGATCGTGGTCGGTTCTTTTTCCTTGGTCATGATCGCTCCCCTCGTCCCTCTTGCGTGATTGTCGGGCTGGCGCGCCGGGCAACCTGTCTCCCACATCGCCACGATAGGAGCTTTCCAGGAATCCACCAAATTGATTGTGCGCTGCATTGTCAGTCCCATGCTGCGCAAACGATGCATTGCAACAATCGCGCAGCGTGAGCCTCGATTGACAGCCTCCGCCACCCGGTCTCTGATTGTTTCAACCGACAGTCGCCAAACCCCGATCGAGGAAAAGCACCATGGCTTCAGAAAACGACATCGTCATCGCCGCCGCCACGCGCACCGCTGTCGGGTCCTTCAACGGCGCCTTTGCCAATATTCCGGCCCACCAGCTCGGCGCCGCCGTGGTCAAGGCCGCGCTGGAGCAGGGCAAGACCGAGCCGGAAGCGGTCAGCGAGCTGATTTTCGGCCAGGTGCTGACCGCGGCCCAGGGCCAGAACCCGGCGCGCCAAGCCTCGATGCTGGCCGGCCTGCCCAAGGAGACCACCGCCTGGAGCCTCAACCAGGTCTGCGGCTCCGGGCTGCGCTCGGTCGCGCTCGGCATGCAGCAGATCGCGACCGGCGATGCCTCGATCATCGTCGCGGGCGGGCAGGAATCGATGTCGCTGTCGCCGCATGCGGCGCATCTGCGCGCCGGCACCAAGATGGGCGACCTGAACATGGTCGACACCATGATCAAGGACGGCCTCTGGGACGCCTTTAACGGCTACCACATGGGTGTCACGGCCGAGAATGTCGCGCGCGAATTCCAGATCAGCCGCGAGCAGCAGGACCAGTTCGCCACCGCCTCGCAGAACAAGGCCGAGGCGGCGCAGAAGGCCGGCAAGTTCAAGGACGAGATCACGCCCTTCACGATCTCGACCCGCAAGGGCGACATCGTCGTCGACCAGGACGAATATATCCGCGCCGGCGCCACGATGGAGGCCGCCGCCAAGCTGCGCCCGGCTTTCTCGAAGGACGGGACGGTCACGGCCGGCAATGCCTCGGGCCTGAATGACGGCGCCGCGGCGCTGCTGCTGATGTCGGCCGCCGAGGCCGCGCGGCGCGGCGTCACGCCGCTTGCCCGCATCGCCTCCTGGGCGACGGCCGGCGTCGACCCGGCCCTGATGGGTACCGGCCCGATCCCGGCCTCGAAGAAGGCGCTGCAGAAGGCTGGATGGTCGGTCGACGACCTCGACCTGATCGAAGCCAACGAGGCTTTCGCCGCCCAGGCCTGCGCCGTCAACCAGGGCGTCGGCTGGGATCCGGCCAGGGTCAACGTCAATGGCGGCGCCATCGCCATCGGTCATCCGATCGGCGCCTCCGGTGCCCGCATCCTGGTCACGCTGCTGCACGAGATGGCGCGCCGCGACGCCAGGAAGGGCCTCGCCACCCTCTGTATCGGCGGTGGAATGGGAATTGCTCTTACCGTCGAGCGCTAACGCTTCGGCGGATTTCATCGAGACCGGAATTCAACCGGTCAATCTGGGGAGGAACACATGGGGAAAGTCGCCCTCGTTACCGGCGGTACGCGCGGCATAGGCGCGGCCGTGTCAAAGGGGCTGCAGGCGGCCGGCTATACGGTTGCGGCCAGCTTCGCCGGCAATGTCGAGAAGGCTCATGCCTTTCAGGCGGAGACCGGCATCCCGGTGTTTCAGTGGGACGTGAGCGATGCAGCGGCCTGTGCGGAGGGCGTTCGCGCCGTCGAACAGGCCGTCGGGCCCGTCGCGGTGCTGGTCAACAATGCCGGCATCACGCGGGACGGCTGGTTTCACAAGATGGACCAGGATCAATGGTCCAGCGTGATGCGCACCAATCTCGATTCGATGTTCACCATGACGCGTCCGCTGATCGAAGGGATGCGCGAGCGCGGCTTCGGCCGCATCATCAACATCTCGTCGATCAACGCGCAGAAGGGGCAACTCGGCCAGGTCAATTACGCGACCGCAAAGGCCGGCGTCGTCGGTTTCACCAAGGCGCTGGCGCTCGAGAACGCCCGCAAGGGCATCACGGTCAACTGCATCTGCCCCGGCTACATCGATACCGACATGGTGATGGCGGTGCCGCCCAAGGTGATGGAAGGGATTCTCGGCCAGATTCCGGTCGGTCGCCTTGGCAAGGCCGAGGAAATCGCCGCGCTGGTCGCCTATCTCGCCTCGGACGCCTCCGCCTTCATGACGGGCGCCGTGCTCACCATCAATGGCGGCCAGTACATGGCGAATGGCTGATCGCCGGTAGCGGATCTGCCATCGCTCATAAAAAAGGCCGGCGCTCAGCGCCGGCCTTTTTCATTGGGGGCGTCGTTCGCCCGATCAGCGGCCGGTCGGCTTCCGGTTCTGGCTGTAGGCGGCGAGAATCCGCTGGATCTCGTCGCCGATGTCGCCATCCTCGGCGGCCGGGTCCTGCGTCGGTTCCGGCGCCCGGGCGGGTGCCGCGATGCGGGCAGGGGCCCGCGGCGGCGTGGCGCGCTGCGCCGGCGGCTCGACCGGCTTGGGCGCCGGCCGCGGCATCTCGGCCTCGCCGTCATCGACCAGCACATCGACCGCCTGGGCAATCGCGGCGAGGATCGAGCTTTCGATGGGGTCGCCGGCATCGTCGGGCGCCGGAGTGGAGAGGCGCCGGGCGGGGGGCCGCGTGGCGACGGCGGTGCCGGCCGGGGCGCGGGGGGCTGGCGGGCGCGCCGGGCTGGCTGACGGCGCGGGTTCGGCAGCCGGTTCCGGGGCAATCGGCCGGGGCGCGCGCGGACGCGGCGGGGCGATGTGGGCGCGGGGGGCTGGCTGCGGTGAGGAAATCTCGGCGAGCAGCGATTCCGGATCCACCTGCGAGCGGCGCGGCGCCGGCTGCGGCGGCTCGGCCCGGACTTCGGCGCGAATGCTGGCCTGCGGCGGCGGCGTCTGGGGCGCGGGGCTCAGTACGGGCGCCGCGGGTTCCGCGACCGGACGTGGAGCCCGCTCGACGGGGGGGGCGACCGGCGGTTCCGGCGCGACCGGTTCGGGCGCCGGCTCGACGATGGCGTGGACCTGGATCGGTCGGCTCGGCTGGGGCATGCTCGCCGAGATCGGCTGCAGGCTGATCGGACGCGCTTCGCGCGGGGCCGCCTGCGGCGCCACCGGATGGGCCGCGGGTTGCGCCGACAGGCGCGAGGCGGCGGAAACCGGCGATGGGGCGTCCGGCTGCGGCGCGCTCACAGACCGCTGGAACTGGGGCTGGTACGCCGAAGGCGGCTGTCGCGTGGCGGGTTGCGGCGCATCGGGCTGCGACACTGCCGGCCGTGTTCCGGCTGTCTGGACCGGGGCCGGCTGCGAGGCGGCCGGCATGGGCGGCGGCGACGGGATCGGGCGCGGCGCCGGGCGTTCGACCGGAACGGCTGCGACCAATGGCGCCTCCGGCGGCGGCAAGGCGGCGGCCGGGGCCGAACCGTCGCGGCCGACGATCCAGGTGCTGATCAGTGTCTCCATGCCCTCGTCGATTTCGACGCCGGCATTGCGGGCGAGATAAAGCACCTGCTCCTTGAACGCTTCGGCCAGCTTTTCCGGGCTGTCGCTGGTCGAGAAGACATGTCCCTTCAGCGCCAGTCCCTTGACCACGAAGGCAATCTGCCGGCGCGATGCGTTGCGGCCATTGGCCGTCAGCCGCGCGGCGACGTTCTCGGCGGTGGTCTGGAAGTGATAGCCGTTCTCGGCCACTTCGCGGGTCAGCGCACGGAACAGCTCGCCATAGACGCGCGGCGAGAACAGCGGCACGTTGGTGGCCTGGTGCACGCGGCGGGCGAGGCCAGCCAGGCCGTCGCGCTCGCTGCCATGGGGGCGGCCCTGTGCGTTGTCCTCTTCCGCCTCGTCCGTCGTCTCGGGCGTTTCGCCATCGGCGGTGGGAGCGAGCAGGGCGATCAGCGCCTGTTCATCCAGCGCGCCGTCCGCGATGGCGCGATAGCCGGACGAGGTCGTCAGCGTCGAGTAGATCACCGTGGAGCGGTTGTAGGAGCGCAGCCGGTAGATCACCGGCGTCAGGTCGGAATCCGCCGACAGCAGGATGAATTCCTCGAAGCCGGTCTGGTGCGCCAGCGCATCGATGGTGTCGAGCACCATGTGGATTTCCGCCGAGTTGCGCTCGCGGCCCGGCAAAGGCGGGCAGTCGACGATCTGGAAGCCATGGCCGGTAAAGGCGGAGCGCGCCTTGCCCAACAGCTTGGGATCGGCATAGCAGCGGCGCATCAGGATGCGGCGGCGGGCGATCTCCTCGCCGCGCGGTTCCAGCAGCAATCCGGCCTCGATCGCCTCGAGCCAGACGCCGGGCCGCAGCGCGAAACGCCGCGCCATGCCGGGATCGCGGGCCCGAAGGCTCAGATAAAGGCTGTCATAGTCGACGAAGAGAACGCTCTTGATTGGGGCCGTCATGACCTATCCCTGCGGTACACCAACGTCTTCCCCCCAAACTCAGATCTAGGATTTCATGCCATTGCCCCAACGGCGACCGCACCTTAACGGGCCGTCGCCGATTTGGCGATGCCGCTTCGCCACTCTCGATGAAGAATGGCGGTCTTCTCCTCAGCAACGCTCGGGCTGATCGAGCGGAACCCAGTCCGGCGCCGCCAGTTCGAAGCCTTCGAAACGGAAGCCCGGCGCCACCGTGCAGCCGACCAGCGTCCAGTCGCCCAGGCTCCTGGCCGCCTGCCACCAGCCGGTGGGCACGATAACCTGCGGCTGCTCCCCTGCCAGAACATCGCCGCCGAGACGAAACGTCTCGGTCACGCCGCCATCTTCCGAAAGCGACAGCTCGATCGGCGCGCCGGCATAATAGTGCCAGACCTCGATCGCATCGATCCTGTGCCAGTGCGACTTCATGCCCGCGGCGAGCAGGTAGTAGATCGCCGTCGAGGCGGGCCGGCCATTATGGGTGACGCTGTCCTCGAAGGTGCGGCGATAGAAGCCGCCCTCGGGATGCGGTTCGAGTTCGAGCTTGCGGATGATCTCGTCGGCCGAGCTCACTTGAAATTGTCCTTGGCGGTGCGGATGGCGGCGAAGACTTCGGAGGCCGGGGCGGTCGGCATGTCCATGGCGGCGCGGACCTTGGGGTCGCCGGCGCGCAGATAGGGGTTGGTCGCCTTCTCGGCGGCGATGGTCGTCGGCACGGTCGGCTTGCCGGCGGCCCGCAGCGCACGGATTTCCTCGCCGCGGGCGACCAGCGCCGGGTTGGCGGCGTCGATGGTCATGGCGAAGCGGAGGTTCGATTCGGTGTATTCGTGGCCGCAATAGACGACCGTTTCGTCCGGCAGGGCGGCGAGCTTCTGCAGCGAATCCCACATCTGGTCGAGCGTGCCTTCGAAGACGCGGCCGCAGCCGAGCGCGAACATCGTGTCGCCGACGAAGGCGAGGCCGTCTTCCGGCAGGTAGTAGGCGATGTGGCCCAGCGTGTGGCCGGGCGTGTGGATCACATGCACCGGATGGCCGGCGAAATCATAGACGTCGCCCTCGGAGAGCGTGTTGTCGATGCCGGGGATGGTGTCGGCCTCGTAGCTCGGCCCGGTGATCGTGCAGCCGGTGGTCGTCTTCAGCGCCAGATTGCCGTCGGTGTGGTCGGCGTGGTGATGCGTCGTCAGGATTTCCGTCAGTCTCCAGCCTGTCTTGTCGAGCGCGGCGCTGACCGCCGCGGCGTCGGGGGCGTCGATCGAGGCGGTGCGGCCGGAAGCCTCGTCGTGGATCAGCACGCCGTAATTGTCGGAGAGGCAGGGGAACTGGAAGATTGCGAGAGCCATGACGAACTCCAATATGGGCGTAGGGATGGGGTGGCGTCGTTTCGGATCGTTACCTAACATCGTCGCGCCGACATCGACAGGGGAGATCGTGCTTGGAACAGGGCCGTACGTTGACGCCCGACGTGCTCGATCTCGCGAGCTTCTATACCGAGCGGCTGGGCGGTGTCGCGCAGGGCCTGGTTGCGGCCAAGCTGGCGGCGCTCTGGCCGCGCGTCACCGGCGACCGGGTGCTGGGGCTCGGCTATGCGACGCCCTATCTCGCCCCTTTCGTGGCGCAGGCGGAGCGCGTGCTCAATTTCATGCCGGCCGCCCAGGGGGTGATGAACTGGCCGTCCGAGGGCGGCAACCTGGCCGCGCTCGTCGCCGAGGACGACTTGCCGCTGACCGATTCGTCGATCGACCGCATCCTGGTCATCCATTGCCTGGAAACGGCGTCCAATGCGCGCGAGACGCTGCGCGAACTCTGGCGCGTGCTGGTGCCAGGCGGCAAGCTGATCGTCGTGGTGCCGAACCGGCGCGGCATCTGGGCGCGGGTGGAGAGCACGCCCTTCGGCTATGGCCGGCCGTTCAGCCGTGGTCAGCTGGCGACGCTGCTGCGCAATACCGAGCTCAGCGAGACGGCGTGGAGCGGCGCGCTGTTCGCCCCGCCCTTCGCCAGCCGGATGCTGATTCATAGCGGGCGTGGCTGGGAGCGGACCGGGGAGATGCTCTGGCCGGGCTTCGCCGGCGTCCAGATCGTCGAGGCGACCAAGCTGGTCTATCAGGGCCTGCCGGCGCGCAGTCATCGCCGACGCCAGCCCGCCTTCCGCCCGGCGCTGGCGCCGCCCGGATAGATCTTCTCCGCCGTTGTCGGCCGCCACCGCGATGTTTTCTTTGATTTTGCGGTTGGGCTTGCCTATGAATCGGCCGCCGCCGGCCGCCTTGGCGCGGCCTGTGTTTTTCCCGCCAAGAGCCGATCGGAACGATGGCCTCGACCGAGACAAAGAATTCTGCCACCGAAGCAGACGCGGTGACACTCGCCCGCATCCGGCAAACGATCGACGAGCTGGATGCCGAGATGCATCGCTGCCTGGTCGAGCGCAGCACGGCCATCGACACGCTCATCAAGGTCAAGGGCACGAGCCGGCCGGGCGCCGCGTTCCGTCCCGGCCGCGAAGCCGACATGATGCGCCGGCTGGTCGCCCGCCACGAGGGGGCCCTGCCGATCTGGACCGTCGAGCATATCTGGCGCGAGATCATCACGACCTTCACGCGGATGCAGGCGAATTTCGACGTCGGCATCGACCAAGGTGTCGCCCGCGACGCGCTGCGCGATACCGCCCGCTTCCTGTTCGGCTTCACCGTGGCGCTGCACGGCTATGCCGACGCGGTGGCGACGATCAACCATATCCGCGAGACCGGCACCGATCTCGGTCTTGTTTCGGCCGAGCAGCCGGCCTCCGCCGGCGCCTGGTGGCGGGCGCTCGGGCGTCCGTCCGCGCCGCGTATCATGGCGATGTCGCCCTATATCCGAATCGCCGGCCGTCCGGCCGAGCATCCGACCTTCGTCATCGCGCCGGAACTCGCCGATCCGACGCCGCCTGACCTTGACCTTTTCGCCGTGACGGCGATCGGCAAGGACCCGTGGCCGGCGATCGTCGCGGCCGGCGGAACCGTGCTGGCCGAGGCAGGGGCGGAAAAGCTGATCGCTCTGCCGGTCGGAACACCGGTCGCCGCCCTCGCGGCGCATGCGGGATTCGAGGATGTGGCGCGCGTGGGCGCGCTGTCGCGCGGCATCGCCATTGGCGATGTCGACGCCAATCCAGTTCTCTATGAGCGCCTCGGCGAGGCGGGAGTATCGTGATGAGCAAGTCGTCGAAGACGCCGGACACCAAGCCCGCCGACCGGCCCGTGCCGCGTCCCGGTGTGCTGGATATCGCGCCTTACGTGCCGGGCCGCTCCAAGGCGACCGGCGGCTCCAAGGTCTACAAGCTTTCCTCGAACGAGACGCCGCTCGGACCGAGCCCGGCGGCGGTTGCGGCCTATCAGGCGACGGCCGCCAAGCTCGAGATCTATCCGGACGGCTCGGCCGGCGAACTGCGCGCCGCCATCGCCGACGCCTATGGCATCAATGCATCGCGCATCATCTGCGGCAACGGCTCCGACGACGTGCTGGCCATGGTCAGCCATGTCTATCTGGGGCCGGGCGACGAGGCGATCTATTCGCGGCACGGCTTCAACGTCTATCCGATCCTGATCCAGGCCGCGGGCGCCACGCCCGTCGTCGCGCCGGAGAAGGACCTGACGGCCTATGTCGACGGCATCCTGGAACGGGTGACGGACAAGACGCGCATCGTCTTCGTCGCCAATCCGAACAACCCGACCGGCACCTATCTGCCGTTCAGCGAGATCCGCCGGCTGCATGCCTCGCTGCCGCCGCGCGTCCTGCTGGTGCTGGACGCCGCCTATTCGGAATATGTCCGCCGCAACGATTACGAGAGCGGCATCGAACTCGCCGGCAGCGCGCCGAACGTGCTGATGACGCGCACTTTCTCGAAGATCTACGGCTTGGCCGGCGTGCGTCTCGGCTGGGGCTATGGTCCGGCCGAGGTGATCGACGCGATGAACCGCATTCGCGGCCCGTTCAACGTCTCCGCCCCGGCCATGGCGGCCGGCATTGCGGCGCTGCGCGATCGCGCGCATATCGACGCCGCCGTCGCCCATAACGAGGAGTGGCTGCCCCGGGTCACCGAGGGCATCCGCTCGCTCGGCCTCGAGGTAACGCCGAGCGTAGGCAACTTCGTGCTGATCCATTTCCCGGACGAGAAGGGTCGCCGCGCCGTCGACGCCGACGAATATCTCGTCTCGCATGGCATCATCCTGCGCGTCATGACCAGCTATCACCTGCCCAATGCGCTGCGCATGACCATCGGATCGGCCGAGGCGAACGAGGCGACGATCGCGGCGCTCCGCGACTTCGTGCACCGGACGGCGCCCTGATGTCGGAGCCTCTCTTCGGCAAGCTCGCCCTGGTCGGCATCGGCCATATCGGCGCCTCGATCGCCCTCGCCGCGCGCCGCGCCGGCGTCGTGGGCGAGATCGCGATCTCGACCCGCAGTCCGGCGACGCTCGCCCGCGCTGAACAGCTCGGCCTGGGCGACGCCTATTTCGCAGACGCGGCGGATGCCGTGCGCGATGCCGATCTCGTCATCGTCTGCGTGCCGGTCGGCGCGTCCGGCGACGTGGCGAAACAGATCGGCCCGCATCTGAAGGCCGGCGCGATCGTCTCGGACGTCGGTTCGGTCAAGGTTTCCGTCGTCAAGGCGATGGCGCCGCATCTGCCCTCGGCCGTGCATTTCGTGCCCGGCCATCCGCTGGCGGGCACCGAGCATTCCGGTCCCGATGCGGGGCTGGTCGATCTGTTCCAGAACCGCTGGTGCGTGCTGACCCCGGCTGAAACCGTCGATCCCGCAGCGGTTGAAAAGCTGATGGCGTTCTGGCGCGCGCTCGGCGCCAATGTCGAGGCGATGAGCGCCGAGCACCACGATCTGGTGCTGGCGATCACCAGTCACCTGCCGCATCTGATCGCCTACAACATCGTCGGCACGGCCGCGGACCTCGAATCCGGCATCCGCTCCGAAGTGCTCAAATTCTCGGCCTCGGGCTTTCGCGATTTCACACGCATCGCGGCCTCCGATCCGACGATGTGGCGCGACGTCTTCCTCAACAACAAGGAAGCCGTGCTCGAGATGCTGGGCCGCTTCAACGAGGACCTCGCGACGCTGACGCGGGCGATCCGCAATGGCGACGGCGACACGCTGTTCGACCTGTTCACCCGCACCCGCGCCATCCGCCGTTCGATCGTCGCGATCGGCCAGGACACCGCCGCGCCGGACTTCGGCCGCCGGGATCACACGAAGCCGTAGGGGTTGAGGCCCGCGCTTGCTTCACCTCTCCCTGAGGGAGAGGTCGGAGCGAAGCTCCGGGT
>Ga0182738_1008698_pt1 | contig 10043 bp, 10 predicted proteins | sample eDN5th30CBELigMG_FD_128876 | JGI IMG/M metagenome (GOLD analysis project Ga0182738, IMG submission 128876) | Enriched Miracle-Growth compost microbial communities from Emeryville, California, USA - eDNA 5th pass 30_C BE-Lig MG (version 2)... ... | reverse complement strand
ATTTTTTTCTATGTTGTCAAAAGCTCTCATCTCAACTTCAAACTCAGAGCCCAACTCTGAACCCACCAATAATGTTCTCTTCTTTCTCAATCTCACCCAACCTCAATATGTAATTCGGAGGTAAATCCAAGACAATTAATAGCCAATGCAAAATATTTAGAGACCTATATATGAATAATGCTTCTCAAATTACATTAAATAAAAACTAATTAAAAAAGGCCAACTTACTTTTCCCCTTTTTGGCCATGTCAATGCGACAATTGTCAAACAAAGACCAAAAAATGGGTGGTAAAAACAGCCGCCCTCACCACACAAATACCAACATATGCTGGATCTGTCATCAGGAACCAAATTTAAACGGCAAAAAAGATGGGTCTGAAGATTCTTCTGAGTTCTTCACAGCTAGATCATTATCTTTCCGCCCTTGTCTATGCAGGGGCTCTATTGGAATAGTCCACCAAGAATGTTTAAATAAATGGGCATCTGAGAAATATAAATCGATTCTCAAGAACAATCCTAACACCCAGGATGATCTTCCAGTGATTTGTTGCCCAAATTGTAAAGCTCCTTATGAATATACAGTTTTTGAAATGACGAAATTCAAAGGCTTCAAAAGCATGAAACTTGTTTCTATGGAAAGCCTTTGGCTGCTCTTTTTGTTGGTGGCTCAAATTTCGGTCCTTATATATGATATCTTCTACCTCTCTAAGAAAGAAGAAAAAAATAAAACGGAGGAAACTGCCAATGAAGCCTCTCAGTCCATTAATTATATGGAACTCTCGAAATATTTACACATTTTTACTGCTCTGGTTGTCATTTGTGCTGGTGCGGTCAATCTTCTTGAGTCGGCTCATAAAGAAACGAAAGTCGAAATCCACTCTCAATACTAATTAAAATCTCACATTCTTTCCTTCTTCGAAAAGACTTGCTATTTGAATTATCAAAGAAGATGCAGAGCAGTAATATTATGTGTAAAGGAAAATTTGAAATTGACATTTTTTGTGGAAAGACATATACAATCAGATTCTATATTACGTCATTCCGCCTCTGTTAGGTTCTTTATATAGCGACTTTGTTGTAAATTTATACCAACTAATATTATACTCCCAGATTATCGTTATCAATCCCATCTATTTTGTAAATTTGCTTTTCAAAATCCCTCATATTTTCACATAGAACATAAAGTTCTCTTGGGATCATTGTTATTATGATCCCAACGAGCCTTTTAAAACAATACTTATAACAATCATTATAAGTTTATATAGATTTTAATAATTCATTACATTATTTATTTACAGTTTATTTCGAGAATAAGATTTAAAGAATAGTGATACTAGGCATGTGTTTCAAGAGGTTTCTAGCTGAAATCAAAGCTTCTGCAGTAATCTGGGGACATCTAACAAAAATCTTCAGCATCCAAACAAAATAGTTTAACCCATTACCCTGATAAATTCAAGTTAAAATCCTTGACTGTCAATGCGTTATTCACAATATGAGCTGCGATATCCTTCAATCCTTTGTCTGTCACTTGTCTATCCAGCAAATTTTAATATCTCCCCTGTATTATTATTCATTCCATACCCTGTAAATTCCAAGTTCAAGCTTTGTAAATTCTTCAAATTATTGGTCACCAACAATGTCAATCCTGTTGCTCCTTCATCAGTTATTTGTCTATCAATCTCAATCAACTCGAATGAGCTCAAAGATTACCCGGAGACATCAAGATGGAACTCCTCAATATCCTTCATAAAATCACTGATCTGATTGCCTAATTCTAACACTGCCTGATCTGTCAGCTGAGTACATCTAAAAGAGAAAAATTAGGTGCAAATATTTCCCAATATTACCTTGTGAACCAAAGAGAAAGCTTCTTAAGGCGTTGTAGATTCACTAAGCGAACGGCAAGTCCTGTAACGCCATCGTCTGTTATTTGATAACAACTACAAAATTTTTAAAAGGGGAAACTCCACATAAGGATCATTACTCTGAGAAGTCAAGTTTCAAGTCTTGTAGATCACCTAAATTCTTAACAAGTTGCTCAATCAAATTCTTCAAAGCAGCATCTGTTAGTTTGTTACACCTATATTTGATTAGAAAGGAGAATTCTTTGGAAAAAAGACCCTCTGACTGATAATGAGAAAGCTTGAAGACCTTTCAAATCCCCGCTAAATTGAGACATCAATTCATCAAGACCTTTATCTGTGATCTTCACACATCTAATGAGTTGACAAGAGAAGACTAAGCAAGGTTAAAATACCTGATTAAAGAGAGGTCCAAGGAGCGAAGGATCTTGAGATTATTGAACGAAGAAGAGATTTTGCCAACACTTTCATCAGTTATCTCATCAAGCCTTATTTTGAAAGTTTTAGGATAAAACTCAAAGAATGAATGATACTCTCTCAGAGAGAAAACAATATTGGTCAAGCAAGGGAGATCTTTAGTAACATTCGAAAGGAAATCGTTCACCCCCAAGTCTGTTGTCTGATTCGAACTATTTTTTGTTCATTTAAGTTTTTTCTTCATAATATTTCCCATTACTTGGCTATTTCAACTCGCAGATTCTCAAGGCTCTTCATATTTTCTCCTACAGCGACGGCTATCTCCTTTAACCCACCATCACTTATCTCCCTATTTTATCATTATATTCCCAACCTTCAAAAACTAATCTTACGTTTTAAGGCTCAGTTGAAGATGCTGTAACCCTTTGAGAGTGCTGAGATGCTTGCCTAATTCCTTTCCACCATCATCAGTTATCTGCTTCAGTCTAATGGCCAGAGTATTAGTTTTTGCATTTCAATACTTTATTACTCAACAAATAACCCGAGACGATCTAAGGTGCCAAACTTGTATTTCTTCAGTGTTTTATCCATGTCTTCAAAGAACTTTCCCAATGTTCCATCTGTCATTCTATCAAACATTTACTATTTGTCCTTTTCTTAATAGAAAAATAACACTTTCCTCATCACGAAAACCCCATGTAAACTCACAAACCCTCTTTGTGAGAACTCAAAGGGGGCAAAAAACAGTGAGAAAAGTGTAAACTCAGAGAGGAGGGAAGGCAAAATATACATGTTATTAGGTCCTTCTTTGAGATGAAGTTGGAATTCGGGTTCAGTTTGGATTCCGACAATTTCGCTCCATTGTTTATCGAGCTCAACTTTCACTAAGGGAAGGTTAGTCAGGGGACAAAGAGGAAGGCTTTTTTACAAAGGTCCAAGCTTGCAACAGGTTGATCTTCCATGATAGAAAAGAGTATAAAATTTAATAAAAAGACAAATTTTGTGTTTTAGCTGTTGTTATTAGGTTCAATAAATATACAAAATTAGAGTCGAATTTTATAAGATTAATCCTCCAACAAAAAATTCTTGAGAAACTTCTATTTTTGAACAAGTTCTAAATTACTTTTGTCTCTTTGAAAAATCCTTGAAAATTCAACTTTCAAAGACTCAAATTGTTATTCTAATTTCCAGCCTATTTTGTTTTCATATCTAAAATGATCCCACAGAAAAATCAACTCAAAAATCTTTTTACCTTTGTTGTGATCTTTGGCTTTTTCCTCTTCTCAAAAAATTTTTTTCTTTTTCTATCAGAAGGCATTCCCTATAAATCATCGAGTTTTGCTGATAGTTATTATGAAAAACAAATAATTCGAAAGAGTAAATCAAAAGAAATATCTCTTTGCAAAAATTTCCAAAACTAGCTCAAAAGCAGATTTTTCGAAAAGGACTTTCAATGTTTTTTTCTAATAAAATCTCTCTTTTAAGTTTGAGGAGGTTATCTTTTCAGACCTATTTTTCCTGAAGAAATGATTCTCTCTAAAATTGAAATATTCAGAAATCTTCTTCAGCTCTATGTTGTATTCACAAAAATTATTCTTCAATTAATTCTTAATACCACTACAATATCATCAAACAAAACCTTTTTTTCGAGAATTCACTTCAAGTTAGCCTTGACACTTTGACAAAGGCAGTGATGAAAGCAAAGGACATTAATCATATCATATCATAATTTCATAATACCATATTCACTAAACACAGCAGCAAACATGCAAATATTGAATAATAATCAAAGAATATATACTATACTCTCAATAAACACTCCACAACATTGGATTGAAAGCAAGTATTCTTATTTAATAACTTTTTTAGAAATCATTCAAAAACCCATAAAAATCTTTATTCACTTATTTTTTTACATATTCTTTCTTTAATTTTTTTCAGTTGTTTTTACAAAAGTAAATTGTCTCACACGGTTCGAATACTTATTCTCTTCAGTATAATCCGCATCCAAGAAAGGATGTTTTGTATTCTATGAGAAAATTATTAAACATCCCCCTCAAAAACCTCTTACAATTGGCATCTCGATTTCATCTTCATCAAGAGCATCAAGCATAGGAGGCTCAATTTCCTTTCCTTCAAGTGCCTCCCAATCAACTCCTGCGAAAAATGGATGGTTTCTCAAATCCATCTTATTCTTCACTCCTGGTCTTTGATTTGGATCTCTATCCAATAATTTCTATCATTCAATTATTCCTCCTCTCTCAAAATCTTCCTTTACCATTAAGAGATTTCTGGCTTCTTCACTTAAAGTTTTTGGTATCACAAGCTGAGCTTTCCTAATATCATGATACATCTTTGGGATATCTTCACAATAAAATGGAGATTCTCCTGTCAGCATCTCATACAACACAGTTCCTATTCAATTAACTTTCACCTCTTAATAACCTCCCTTACCGATGCCATAGATATCGGCAGGTTTACCAACACCACGGTTTTTGAGCATTTCAGGTGATAAATATGCAGGAGACCCGCAGAAGGATTTTGTCACTTCATTGTCTTTGACTCCTTCTTTTGAAAGACCGAAATCAGCCAATTTTATATGACCATCTGTATTGGTCAAAATATTCTCTGGCTTCAAATCTCTGTAGATAATATTCTTTGAATGAAGATGTTCAACTGCAAGAATGAGCTCAGCAATGTAAAACTTGGATTCTTCCTCGGTAAACGTTCCCTTGTTTGCCAAATGCAATGATAGATCTCCTGTTGGGCAATAATCCAATATCAAATACAAATATTGTGGTGTCTGTATATTTCAAAATCAATAAAGTTAACCTCAAAGAAAAAGACCTGGAAAGCGTAATGTAAGGCCAGAATGAAAGGATGATTGGTAGATTTCAGCACATTAGCCTCAGTAACAGCATATCGCAATTGATTCTTCAGGATCAAGTTTCTCTTTCTCAATGCTTTCATTGCATAAATCTTTCCGTCATCAACCTTCTTCACCTATTAAAAATTACATTAATCCCTAAAGTCCCCCAAGTTTCTTTACTTTATAGACTTTACCAAAAGCGCCAGAGCCCAAAACCTTGAGAATCTTGAAAGATTGGAAGTTAACTTTCTCATCAAAACCTTCCAAATTTGCTTCTTCCTCTTTGCCTTCTGCCTTCTGCTTACCATCTTGATCTCCTTGGAAACTACTATTCGTCTTTTGCCCAGCTCCTTTGGCGCCTTTGGGAGAAGCAGCTAAGCTCTTTGTGGCTGGGTTTTTACTAGGAGGAAGATCGTCAAGCTCAACTTCATCAGTGATTTGTCCAAAACATCCTGCGACATTTCCTCCTGCCTTCTGAGCCATTGATTTCCTCACTTCTTTTTGTAAGTTCTCCTCAAGATAGTTCGTGTAAACTGCTGCCTGGATGATAAAGGTAACCCATTGGTTAGCAATCTCCTCATTATGACATGCCAACACGTGTCTTCTTTGATACATCAATTGAATATAATGAAGGTTTTTATCTGAATTCATCCTCTTCACTCCTTCTATACTATTCAATGGAATAATCTCCCTACAGATATGGTTATTTTTCTCAATTATTCAAAGCCATTTACAGGGGCTTATTGGGACAATCTTCTCTTTTGGAATATCTGACCAAAGTTCCTTCATCGGCATTCAGAACAAAATATCTTTTGTTCATTTGATACAAGAAGTCGCCTCTCTTATACATCCACCCTTTCACAATAGGAGGTTTCGGAGGGCAAAACTCCACAATAGCTCTTCTCATTATCGAATATTCAATCAAATCCTTTATCTTTCCATTTGATGAGACCAGATCTGCTGGCAAAATTCCCTGCTCACTCTTTATTCTAAACCATATGAGAATGGTACAAGACCCAAATTTACCTTGCATCAGCCCCTTTTTCCAGCAAAAGAGCCACCATTTCGGACTTTCCATTCTTCACAGCGATATGCAAAGCTGTCATTCTTCTCGTTACTCTATCTATCTCCACCTTCTGTGCAGTATTATTCAATATAATCTTCGCAACTATTTCAGATTTAGTCTCCATTCTCCCCTTAACACCCTTACTTTCAATGTGATTTTTGTGACTGGCTAATTGCAAGGGCGTCCATTCGTCCTCAGAGATAATATTGACGTCACCTCCAAGCTTCACCAACTCTGTAAGCGCCTCAACAAAGCCGAAATAACACGCCCAGTGAAGGGAATTCCACCCAGCACTTCCTTTCTCATCTATCAAGTTCTTGATCTTTGTCTCTTTGTCCACCGCAGATTCGTAGAAATCAAAGAATCCCTTCATCTTTATCAAACTATTCGCCTTTACTTCCTATCGAAAACTCTCAATAAAATCTCCTAAAAAATCCAGTGAGTACCTTGATGAATCTATTGACTTCATCTTTACTCTTTATTCTCTTTTTCTCAGGCTTTATTTCGCCATTATTTTTCTTTCTAGGCGTCTGCTCATCATCACTCGACAACACATTTTCTGATAACGTATCAGAATCTTTATTGGACTCCCCAACAGATCCAGGATTCGAGCCAAATTTCGACAAAGCAGTTGATGCTTTATGCCTTATTGTATTTTTCCTTGTATATTCTCCATTCTCATCTTCATCATCTTCCTCCTCATCAACCTTTGACAAAATCCCCAGCTTTGCAAAATAATCACCTTTTACTGTGTAACTTCTTTGTTTCTTTTGAAAAAGATTAGCACAAAGAAAATTCCCTTTACGATACCACATAATCCTCTTCATCTTGTTTCTCATATTTCTCCAAGAACAATATCGATTTATCCTTGACACCGTAATGAACTAAAGGGAACCCAGGAAGCAGCTTGATCTAAAGAAGTATAAGGAGATTTTATCAAATAGAGTTTATCAACAGTGACTCCATCACGCTTGAAAACGAGAATTTGAGATTTTGCAGGGATGTCAAACTTCTCAGCGAGGCTGTTATTCAAAGTAGAAATGTCAGTTTCAGGCTCTATATCAATGCCATGGGTTGCGAAGTTTCCCCAGGCAGAACAATGACGTATAATGATTCTCATATTTTTTTAATAGGAAATATGAGTTTTCATTAAATAAACTTTTAGTCGTAAAAATTCAAGAGATCTCTATATCAACACACAGGTTGCTTTAGAATATTTTGTTAAAAAACCTCTTGCCCTGATAAACACTAGCTGGATCTTTAATTAAAATAATACCAATTTAGTTGACAAATCCCTTTAAATTCTTGCTTATATTCAGTCAAAAAACCCAGCCTTGATGTCAAAAACCTCTTTAGAGTGAAGTCCCTTTCTGTCAAAAACCCAAATAAAACCATCCCCAAAATCTTAATTTCTGGGTTTTTCGACTTGGAATTCATCGTCTTCCTTTCATACAATCATATTTGCGCTCTGAACCCTTTTGGTACTTTGGCTCTCTTTGAAATTTTTCATAGCTCAGCTATTTATCTTTTCTTTGAATCTCCTTGACAAAGGGCATTCAATATCTGTATCACAATAAAGTTCGAACATAAAACTTGTTATGAGGAGCGTATTCTGATTGATTAATGAAGATTTGACCCTCAAATAAAATTTTGAATAAAAACTGGGTCTTATATATTGGATTTGGCACGAACTAATTTTCACAGTATGTTCACTTGTCATCATAAATTTTCCGCGCTAAATCTCTTGATTTGCCTTAATTTATCACTAACAACCTCCCAGTCTCGAGAAAAATCCGGCAAGAAGAACTTTCTATACAGGGATTGGGCTTTATGAATATTCCAATACCAAAATAATTTTATTGTTTAATTAAAAGATTTTTCTGAGGGTGCGAATTGATTTGTTCTGTGTGAAGATTCCAGAAGTTTAGGTTTAATTTCTTCAGAATAATAATTCCTCTGTATTTCTAATTAAACAAACTCAGAAAATAAAGATCTAAACAGTTTGTTTGGCAATTTTTCCCTCTCAAATTGTTTAATCAAACCCTTTTCCAGTTTTCTCTTACAAGTTTTAGAGCCGATTTTAAGCCTATTTGTCTGAGGTCAATGCAAAGGAATTAAAAATAATAAGGCAAGGAATCTCAATCGTTATGAATTCAGTTTTTTTTCTCAACAAAAAAAAATTAATAAGAATGAGTCAGAAAAGTTTTTTATTGTAGAAAAAAAGGTGAAAATTAAAATCAGTTGTTTTTCAGGCAAGAACAACTGTCAAGTAAACCAAAAGAGATGCAGTAAGTATTTCGTTAATTCATGAGATAATATCTTCCATTTTTGCATTGAGGAGACTAATTGTATATTTTTATGCTTTATTTCAATTTCAAAATCCTCACCGAGAAAAATCTTTTTTTGATGAGGTAACAAGTGTCGATTTTTGTTTGGATGATTCAAATCGAAGAAAATAACTCATAAAAGATGTCCCTTTTGGATAAGCAAAATTGTTATTCTTTCGAAGAAGAGTTCTTTCTTCAGAATTAAGAGGAATTTAAACCTAATTCTTTGTATGATTCTTCAACAAAAAATCTGCAAAATAAATCTTGGAATAAATCGCTAGTTTTTGAGCAGAAAATTTTCATCAGCAAGAGATCCAAAAACGGCATTATTTAAGTCAATCACAGCTCATCGTTTATGTAAAATAACTGAGAGGGGTCCGAAGTAAATTTTTCCCCCAGAAATATTTGGTTAAATCTTGCGAGTTTGTCAAAAGAAAAAGGTCGAAGCATTGGAGAAAGAATGAGAAATCTGAATTGAAAGGGCAAAACCTTCGTTTTGATTCTGAATAGAGATGTACAGTGTGTTGGAAACAATTTTTTTGTAGAATTGACAAGGAAAAAATTTCCCATGATAATCAAAAGTTTCAAGCCGAAAAATGTGCAAAATTATTTGTGAAAATATTTTGGACAAAGTTTAAATTTCTTCATGAAAATAATTGTATGAGTTTTGGTTTATTTTAAATTTGATTTGACTAATTAAAATCTCAAATATTCAAATTGATTTTCGAATTATTTTATTCAGGTTAATTAATTTTCACAAAAAAAGCAGATATTAGAAATAATTTTCACATATTTTTGAAATATTTCTTTTTCATTATTTTCATTTATTATAGAAAATTTACACATAACACCATCCACTTCAATTTTTTTTCTCATTTTGAAATCATTAAAAAATCGCATTGGAGGTTGCTAAAAGATTTTTGAAATGATAGGGATTTCTTGTTCAAGTTTTTGAAATGACAGATAAGAGTTTATTTGGAGGTCTATTCTTCATAATTGAGTAAGTTTGAAATTGGTTTTACAAAGCTACTACTTCTATATTTTTATCTTTATTATTGATCAATCCGAAACTTTTTCAAAAATCAAATATCATTCATCAATACATTTAAATTATTTCTCTTAATTTATTTGCACATATCCTTCAGTTTAATAGCATTATGAATAAAGTCAAATTTCTGTCTCCTCTGAGAGAGGACATCCGAACGTTCTTTTTTATGAGTTTAACGAGAGTTTTATGTGCAGAAGATCACCATCTTTTCTGAATTTTGTATTGGCAATTTATATGGATTTTCGGTAATTTTAAATAAAAGAGGAGACATGGAGAGATCCAGATAACATTATTATTGAAGATTTGAATGAATATATTATTGAGAAATTTTAATAGGATTTGTCATGAATTTAGTGCAGAAATTTTAGAAACTATTATCGAAAATTTGACTCTATTGCTTTCCTCTCCATGTCTCTCTTTGAAATCTCTATTCTTTGGCAACTGTAGCTACAAT
>Ga0182738_1008696_pt1 | contig 10045 bp, 9 predicted proteins | sample eDN5th30CBELigMG_FD_128876 | JGI IMG/M metagenome (GOLD analysis project Ga0182738, IMG submission 128876) | Enriched Miracle-Growth compost microbial communities from Emeryville, California, USA - eDNA 5th pass 30_C BE-Lig MG (version 2)... ... | reverse complement strand
TTTTTGACCTTACCTACACCGATTCAATTTTAGAACTGGAGTTACAGAATCACTAAAGGCAAATCTAAAGCAACAATTTTCTTATGTCAACAGTCTTAAAATTTTATAATTTTCTCAATCCTTTGAATTTTTTTCTCTTAACGAAAAAGCCAACGTTGACTGAAAAATTTATTTAAAATAAAATATCGCATTTTTCAAAGAAGATTTCTTGATTAATTTCTGTGATTTTCCTCCAGATTATAATTATTAATTCAACTTTTATTTTCAAATAAATCTCATAGCAGGTCTCTTTGCAATAACAAATGAATTTACAAAATCAAAAGCAATGTAATAAACTTTTTAAAATTATAGAATGTTGTTGGTTTGACATTTTTACAAGTGGGCAGACCTTTTCCTCATCAAACCGATCTTCATTTCCAAATTCAATTTAGTAAAATAAAATGTTCTTTGTAAACAAATTCAACATTCTTTCGAGTATAATTCCCCATAGGCAGGCGAATGATAAAGTTATCCAACGATTTTCGCAACATATTCAAAAAGTTAACAAGATTCATCAATGGAAAAATTCAAATAAATTCTCCCTCAATATATCAAGGTATTCCGAAAATTGTTTGATTATTCATTGGCTTGCAGATGTTATGAAATTACAGATAGAAGCTTGGAAATCCTAGGTCAAATGATAGCTCAGCAATTTCCACTCTTAGAAACTCTTTCTCTAAACTTCGAACAGTAACAGACATTTTTTTTTGAGATCATTCTGTAAGGTCTGATAAAATTACCAACTGTGGAATAGAAAAATTCTTTGCTCAGACAAGTCAAATTTTCTTCAACTTACAAGACTTGCAAATTAGCCTTGGACTGTAAAAACCAGAATTTCAAAATTCTATTCAATAATATCTTTAGTTGTGAAAATCTAACAGATGAAGGGTTGGCAGTTCTCGCAAAATTCTGTTCAAGGAGTCTTCTTCACATCAAAAAATTTTCGATTAGTATTTGGGGGTAACCAACCTTCTTGGAAATTTTATATCAACTATATTATTTCAAAAAGATGTGATAAAATTACTGACGAAGGAGTCAAACATTTTTCATCTAAGATTCTACGAAATCTTATTCAACCAAATCATTTTCATCTTGACTTTAAAGGGTAAAACAATTCTTTTTGAAAATTTCATTCCCAATCAATAGATGTGACAAGATTTCAAATAGGGGAGTTCAAACATTGGCTAAAAATATATCAAGAAGTGGAGCCTCCCTTAAAGAATTATCATTGAACTTTGGCCTGTAGATAATAAAAATACAAAACTTGCTTAATTGTTCTAGATGTTCAAAAATTACAGGCGAAGGACTGGATTTCTTAACGAATTATCTCAATAAGCACGCCTTCAAATTACAAAAGCTCACAATTAATCTTTGGAGGTAAAATTTATCTTGAGGAGCTCTTAATCATATCAAATAGGTGTGACAAAATCACAGGAGATTCTGTGAAGAGGTTTTTTCAGGTTGTTACTTCCCATCTTCTTTATTTACAACAACTGATTGTTGATCTCAAAGGGTTAAAATTATCCTTTTCTCTTTATAAAAATTTCCTTAGATGCCAAGAACTGACAGATCAAACTTTTTATAAAATATTTCAAGATGAGAAGAAAAAATCATCTCTTTTAAAAGAATTATCATTAAACCTTTCCGAGTAAAAAAACTTACATTCTCAGATAGCTTTAAATCAAAGTTGTCAAAAGATTTCTGATCAAGGAATTGCAAACTTAACTGAAGAAATTGGAATTTATCTAAATCTAAAGTCCTTATCACTTTCATATGAAGGGTAAAATTCAAGCAGAATATTGAGGTTCTCACTTCAAAAATTAATAGATCCCAATGCATCACTGATAAAGGAATTGAGCAAATAACAAAAAATATTGGCCAAAATCTGAAAAATATCAAATACTTGTCACTAAATTTTGCAGCGTAAAAAAATTTCGAAAAATATTTTTCCAACATTTTTAGTTGTAGCAACTTGACAGATAAAGCTATTGAAACGACCGGACGTTGCTTGAAAAACCTCGGAAACCTCGAAAAGCTCGACCTCAACTTTGCATTGTAAAATTTCTTCATTTAAAAATTTTTTTCCTCTAAAAATTCAAAAGTATTGAGACAGTTACAGAGAAAGGAGTCTCAACACTGTTTGAATACGTTGGAAAATATTTGATTAATTTGCTACAAGTCACAATCGATCTATATGGGTAAGTGTTTGTTTTTCAAAGAAATACTCATCATTTAATTTTCCATATATTTCATCTGATTTCACAAACATTCTAGATGTCCAAAAATTCTCACGAAAAAAATTGAAGCATTGACTCAAATATTGCAGAGTAAACTTATTTGTCCCCAAAATATCTCAATCAATATATAAAACCAAAGTTTCATTCTTTGCATAACCATAAACTTATTTTTCTCAAAAAACTACAAGTTAAACTTTCTCTAAAAAATACAGGACACATAGGAGTCAAAAATGTTGGTTTACTCTCGAATAATTTTATTCTGAATGGACCCCTTTTTTTGTCAACAGGATGAATTTACTTGCAACTATTAAACCCAAAATTAATTTGTCTCAGCGCGACTAAAAGCTAAAATTAATAAAAAAAGAGGGACTTGATATTTCCTGCAGGAAGGATTTCTAGACTAATTTGGCTTGCTCTCTAGGCCTTCAAAAAAAGCTTCCACACTCAAACAGTCCTTTTTTCATTCGTCTCCCACTCTGGAGAAATTCTAAAAACTGCTGATTTTCTCCTTCAAAGGAATAAAAAGTTGATAGATCCTCAATTTTTCTTGAATTCGTCTCGGCGTTCCATGACACATTCATCTTACGGTAATCCTCAATAGCTTTAGACCAACTTTACCAAGAAAAATAAAATTTTAAACATTATTCAAATGTTCAAGTCGAAACGATGACAACAGAAAATTTTGAAAATATTTTGGATGGGGAATGATCTATTCCATGGGAATTTTCAAGACTGCATGAATAAAAGAGCTCAATTCTTACCCAAAAGTCTGGAGGGCCAAAGGAGGGTAATCTTATGGACTTTAATGAATACGAAGGAGGTTAAAATTATGATATAGCTTGAATTTTTTTCACCTCTAATTTTAAATTGCGGAAGCTAGATTTCAGAAAATTTTTGCAAGGAAAAAAGACTCGCAACAACCCCATTTCAGCAAGTCACTGATCCTAAAAGGCTTCATGAAAGAAGTGAAACCTCCTTTCCTTTTTTAAAAGGCTGAAAAGGCAAATCGATAAAATTTCGTTAATTTTTTGCGGTTGGAGGGAAAAACAAAATGAATCCAAGAAGGACGGAAGCATGAAATTTTCCCCTCCTCATCAATGAAAATTTTATTTCGCCAAGGGGTCGTCAATGAGAAGCATTGAGATCATCCATAGCTTAGAGATAATAAAAAGCTCGAAATGCTGCTTGAAAAATCGTCAAAATATTTTTTGAAGAAGAAAACCTGCAAATTTTCTATTTTTATCAAAATAAAAAGTGGAAAATGGGAGGTTCCTTGATTGGAATGACTCCCGCTTGAAAGATGAATAATTCAGGGGGAAAAATCAATTTATTAAAAAATCTCTTTTCAACTATAATTTAGACATTAAACTTGGTGGCGCTTTGATCTTAATAATTTTAACAAAAAGTACCGCTCCGCCTTAATCTAAAAAGACCAATTAGGACCTCACCCTGAAACTGTTCTCCAGATAACTTCACTTCAAATTTCCAACTTGCTCCTTCTGGTCCTTGAAAAGTCCAGATTATTCCTCTTGAAATGATGATTGATGAGTTAGTTCACAATTTGTCCTTTTTGAGAAAGGAAACTCAAGAAACTAAGCATTTGCTTCAATCCCAAAAGGGCTAAAATTGCAAAATTTATCCCAAAGTCTGATTGCGCATTTATTTAACAAGGTGATCAACAATTATAAAAAATAAAAATTTCATTCCTTGCGAAACAAGATGAAGCTTAAAATGAATTTGCTTCTTGCACTCCTGCTCCCAATATTATTCATGCGTAATCCCTTATCTATTTATTTTCTTCTCAAGTCCCCTTAGAATCTGCATTGTGTCAATTGACAATGCCTTCCAATCAAATTTCGCTGCAGACAAGCTCGGGTTATACTCTCTACTATGAATTTAATACTGACACGAAAACTGCTCGATTTGGGTTGGATATCAATCAAAATGTTGACTTTATGGGTATTGGGTTTGCTGATGCCTCCAGTTTCGGTATGGCTGGGTTTGATATTGCTGCTTTCATATTCGTTCCCTCAACTACTAATTCCGGACAATACACTGTCCAAGTTCAAGATTTATTTGCAGGAGAAAATTCACAACCCCCAGCAGATACAGATCTAGGTGGCACATCTGATTATACTCTCATAGACTTCTATGCAGTCGCTGGAAGACGCCAGGTTCTCTTTGAAAGACCTATGAATACTGGAGATCAATGGGATTATACCTTTGACGCTAGTCAAAATGGAGTCAATATTGCCATCAGTTGGGCTTGGCTCTCCAATGGAAAAGCTAGTTTGGCCTATCATGGTCGTACGAATCGTGGTACGATCCTTGCTCCTCTCACTTATTCACAAACAACTGAACCTGGTGAGAACGGTGAAGAGACCACCGAGGGGTCAACTGAAGAAACCACTGAAGAAACTATCGAAGAAACACCTGAAGAAGCTCCTGAAGAATCTACCGAGGAGACTCCAATTCCAAATGAAGAGAATGATGGTCAAAATACTGAAAATAATGAAGAAAACCCGAATAATACTGAAGAGGGGGATATTGAATCTTTAGTTCCATTAACTTTCCCACCTTCATCTGCCAACTTTTCTGCTGATTTGACTTTTTACTATGAACTTTTAGAAGATACCAAGACCCTCAGGATGGGGCTCGAAATCAACAAAAATGTTGATTATTTTGCTGTAGGTTTCTCTGATGAAACTAATTGGGGCATGGCCAACTTTGATATTGTTGCTTTTGTTTTTAAACCCTCTCTTTCAGCTTCAAGCACAATCGCTGTTGACGTACTGGATCTCTATTCTACGAAAACAAGCCGACCTCCAACTGATACTTCGCTTGGAGGCACCTCAGATTATAAAATCATCAAATACTATGTCGGTGATAATCGTCGCCAAGTCCTTTTTGAAAGACCATATGATACTGGAGATAGCTTTGATTATAAATTTGATCCTGAGCTTGCTCCTGCCAAAACAGCAGTAAGTTGGGCTTGGAACATGATTGAAGAATCTGACTTGTCTTATCATCAAGATCATCGTGGAACCGTCTTGCTTGCAATGTACCCAGACAACAGCAACGGAGAAGATGGTGGTGAAAACACCAATCCTGGTGGCACTACAGATCCTCCTGGAGGAAGTGATACAACAAAATCCGATGCTCCATTAACCTTCCCACCTTCTAAAGTTATTATTGCAGACTCAGGAATGGTCATGTACTTTGAATTTAATGATGCAAGCAAGATGATTACAATGGGCTTGGAAATTGGGAGACCCGTTGATTTCTTTGGGATTGGCTTCGCAGATGAAGGTAATTCGGGCATGACTAATTTTGACATGGTTGCTTTTGTTTTCTCAAGAAGCCAAGGAGGCAATGTGGCTGTCAACACATTAGATCTCTATTCCACTGAGGATTCTCGTCCTCCAAGTGACTCTGCTTTAGGAGGAAGTAGCGACTATAAGCTTGTGAGCTTTTACACCGACGATCAGAGGAGCCAAGTTCTTTTCCAGAGAGCCTATGATACTGGAGATGCCTATGATTACACCTTTGACCCTTCAAATCCGAACAAAAATATTGCGGTTAGTTGGGCGTGGCTCGCCAATGGAGGTGGGATAATGGATTACCATGGTCGCCAAAACCGTGGAACCATCCTGACTCAGATGTACAATGGCCTTGTTGGAATTGGAAAAGATTATTACTCAGGCATCAACACGAATCTTTTCTTTAAATTCCATGGCTACCTTTCCCTCTTTATGTGGGGTATTTTGATTGATGTTGCTATCTGGATTGCTCGATATAGAAAATCCTCCAAAAAACATATCGCCATTCATCTTGGACTCGCAGGTTTAATCTACGTTGGAACTGTCATCTTAACTGCTATTGCTCTCAAGCTAAGTAAGTACTTTATTTGGAAATTCTTTAACACTTTTCAAGGAGCGAGTGGAGTTGAAGGATCGTTATATGAAGCTCATCTTGCTCTCGGAATCATCACTTTGATTCTTTCAACATTACAAGTGGTTGGAGGTTTCATCTACAGACACAAGATGGTGAGTACCAAATCAACTAGAAGCCTTCCTCGTCTGACTCTTATGCATAAAATCCTGGGTATTGTCACATACCTCATTGCAAAAATCCAACTTATTATTGGTCTCGAAATTTTTCAACCCAAATATATCGGAATCCTTATTGCCGTCTATGGTCTTTTAGTAGTGCTTTGGGTCGCTCATGGCTACTTCTTCAGATTTACTGACGTTTTCAGGAGAAGAAACGCCAAAATTATCTCAGATTCTCACCCAATATCTGAACAACATAAAACTCTGTTAGCACTTTTAAACGATAAAAGTAAATCTCTTGATCTCGTCTCTTTTATCTCATCCTCACATAGCACCTGTTTCACAAATTTTGCAAGCTCCTGAACTGAAAAATTTGAAGTGGTGTATCCTGGATGGTCAAGTTTTCCAATTAAATGGCTTTAACCATCCTGGAGGAAATTTCATTACAAACCAAGTTCATGGTCGAGAAGTTGGGAGATTCATTTATGGAGTTGCTGGACTTGAATCATTTACTGGCGAATCTAAACACGTCCATTCTTCTCAAGCATATTCTTATATCAGGAAAAATTATATTGGAATCATCCAAACTAATTACAAAGTCCTTCTTCCAATGTAAAAGAAAGTTTTGAGAGTTCCTTTTTTTAATTCTTCCATAATCTAGGTCTTTGAAAAACCAGACAAATCCAAATCCAGAGAGACAGATGCCAATGGCAAATAATCCGACTTGGGCTCTTTTGCAAAAAATAACTTTAAGTGAACACACTACCAAGTTTATTTTCAAGAGTGATAAATTTGAAGTCAATGAATGGACTGAAGATATTAGAGATCTTGGAAAACATCTCAGAGTAAAATTTTTTATGAAAGACATTTTCCTGAACAACCAAAGGTTTCGCATATTGCTCATAGCAAAGTTCGTCTTTATACCCTCGTTTTGAGTCAAACAAACGCAAGAATTCAAAGAAGACAACTCCTTTTAGAAAGAACGAAAGATTCTACAAAACTCGCTGGTATCTGAAAACCTTACTCTCATGGGTTCTCATTTATTTCATTTAGAAGCTTTGGTGAAAAACTCTTCAGTCAAAACTATTCCTCTCATTGTCAAAAATTATGTTGTTCCAACAGAAAACACTTTTTCATCATTCCTTCATAATTGCCCAGAAAACACAGATGGTTTCCATATTGAAGGACCTTATGTAAGGGACTTTCTTTTCGAATTCTTAAATCCTTTTTCAGGGAACAGGATTTGGCCTGACTTTGGAATCAACTGGCCTTCACTATATTTTTGCAGCTGGAACAGGCATATTGCCTTTCTTGGATCTATTCGATTTCCTGTTGGAAAGTTTATTGGATCCTAATCGTGAAAATTGCAATCTCTTCAAAAATGGATTCAAACTCAAGATTTTTGCTTCATTTAGAACTATTGGTGATTTTGTTGGACTTGATGTCGTTGAAAATTTGATCAAAATCAATAGAGAAGCTGGACTTGAAGATGCTGTTGAAATGATCATCAGATGCAGTGATGCAAAAGGAAGTCAGTTATTCACTGTGAGCTATGAAAATTTCGATCACGAATTTATCAGTAAAAATGTTGATCGCAACAGTGAAAGACTCTTTGTTTGCGGCCCTCCTGGCTTCAACAATAGCGTACCATCGGAATTACAAAATCACGGAATTCCAACGTCCAAAATCATGTTGGTTTAGTTGGAAATTTCTGCCCTAACTTACTACATTTATATTATTCACTCGTATTTTAACGTTCTTTATATTATGCGTATAACTTACATAAACCAATAAAAATTTTCCTGATTCAATCGACAAAATGAAGAAAAAAATGTTCTCCAAGGAAAATGAACAAAATGGATCAAGTTTTTGAAAAATTAGTTTAACAACTTCTTTTTCGAATTCAAAATTTCTCTGAGATTATTATTGATGTCAGAGGGAAAGAAGAATTTTGAACTATCTCAAATCAAAGAGGTTCCTCAAAAAAAGACTCAAATTTTCTCTAAAGAAAGAAAAATTGAAAATGAGGCAAAAAATTTTTTTTCAGAAAGATTTTCTTCAAATGAAACTTTTCAGAGAATTTTTCGAAAAAACGTTCTCTCGGAATTCTTTTTCTGAAAGATTTGTTGCATTTCACGAGGAAAAGTGAATCTCCAAGGATGAGAACAGAAAATAACAATATGATATTCTCGAGTCATTTGGAGTTCGATAGATGCCAGGAAAAGAAGTTTTGTATTTTTCAGAATCCCTGGCATTGAAATTTTATGAGAATATACAATGTGAAAACTCAGAGACAGTCAATTTTCTTTTTAAATGTTATCAAATATTCTTCATTATTTATCGATAATCACTGTCATCATCTAAATTTTTGTTCACATACTTACTACTAAAATCGAATTTTTTGTGAATCTTATTCTCTATATTGCCATCCTTCTCCCGTTTTCTGTTAAAATAAGCATAGTCGTTGTAATTCTTTCTTCCATTCGTTTCATTATTCCTCCTATTACCAGAATTACCTCCTTTATAACCATAATGAGGCCCTTCATTCCCATAATTGCTTGTTCTGGGGCCGTAATCACCTTCTTCAACAATTTCATAATCTTCTCCTCCATTTTCGTCATAGTAATTATCTTCAACTCCCTTGTAATAATTACCTCTCCCATAGTCATAATTATTTCCTTGATGGTTTCTATAGTTAGTTTGAACCAAGTCACGATTATTTATTTGATTGTGCCTAACATTATTTCCTCTATTGTTCGCATAATCTTCTTCATCAACAACATCATAGTCACTTTGCTGTGCATGAGAATTGCCTTGTTCAACAATATTATAACCTCCTCTTCCATCGTTGTTTTGGACAAAGCCATGATTATCATAATTGTTTTCTCGAGCGTCGTGGTTCCTTCGAGCATTCTGAAAACTATTTTCTCTGCTACCATTTTTTTCTTCTTCAACAACACTATAATGACCAGAATTATTTCCTCTAGAATAAAAATTTCCTCTTCCATCGTTCCGAAAGTTATTACTTCGATTTCCATAATTTCCTCCAGGAACAACTCCATCGTAATTTTGTCGTGCATTATAATTACCTTGTTTAACAACATTATAATTTTCTCTTTGGTCTCGAAAGTTTACATCTTCAACTGCATCATAATCATCTTCTTCGGGGGCATAATGAGCTTGATCATCCCCAAAATTATTTCCTCCATTGTTTCCATAATTATTTTGTTCAAAGCCATGATTCTTTTCTTGGGCACCAAAATTTCCTCTTGAATTCCCATAACTTCGTGCATTAACAACACTATAATTATCTCTCGCATTCTGATAATTCCCAGAGTTATGTTTTCGTGGACCAAAATGACTTTGTTCAGCAATCTCGTAACCTTCTCCTTCATTTCCATAATTATATGTCCTGCTTCCGTTGGAATTTTGATCAACATTCCTTTTCGGAGAATTGTTTTGTCTTTTATAATTCCTTCTTTCATTCATAAAATCATTATGCCTTTCTACATTCATACCACCATAATTATCTCTTCTAGGGCCATAGTTCTTTTGTCGCGCACCAGAATTGTTTTGTTCAACAACATTATAATTTTCTCCTCCATTCCCATAATTAATCTCTTCGATTGCACCATGACTGCCTCTCTCATTTCCATAATTATTCCCTTGATTGTTTCGAAGATTATTTTGTTCAAAATCAGGACGAGCATTAAAATT
>Ga0182738_1008694_pt1 | contig 10046 bp, 14 predicted proteins | sample eDN5th30CBELigMG_FD_128876 | JGI IMG/M metagenome (GOLD analysis project Ga0182738, IMG submission 128876) | Enriched Miracle-Growth compost microbial communities from Emeryville, California, USA - eDNA 5th pass 30_C BE-Lig MG (version 2)... ... | reverse complement strand
GAGGAGGGGGCGGAGCCGGGCCGCGAAGGACGCATCCCGGACGCCGGCCGGCCGGAGACCCGCCGCGAGAGGCGGGCCCGGCTCTTCGGCGACCGAGAGGCCGGCTCTCTGCCGGCCGCCTGAGCGGGACGAGGCGGACCTCGGCCCGCATCCGCAATCCCCCGCGTCCGCAACCAGGATTTCCTCCCATGCCGCTCCCGGGATTCCTCCCGACGTCCGACGGGCCGCCGACGACGGCGGCCTCGCTGGCGAGGCGATGGGGCCCGACGATCCTCGTCGCGGTCCTGTCGGCCGCCGCCGGCTTCGCCTGGAACGCCGGCCGCAACACGCCCCCCCGGCCCGACTCGGTCGCCGCGATGAAGGCGGTCGGCCGGGCCTACCCGAAGGCCCTCGCCTCCGCCTACGCCGAGGCCTGGCTCCATGGCGCCGACGCCCTGGACGCCGGCCGAGGCGTGTCGGAGGCCCTCGGGGCCGTGTCCGACGCCTGGTCGGCCGGCCGCACGGCCCTGTTCGACCGCGAGATCGCCCCCGCCTTCGCCGCCGTGGTCCCCGAGGGCCGCCCCGACGCCGAGGTCTCGGCCGCCGACCGCGCGGCCCTCGCCGCCCTCTGGCGCGGCCTCGCCGCCGGCCTCACGGCCGCGAGGTGACGCCGCCCCCCCCCAACGCGAGCCCCCCATGAGCGACACGACGCCTCCTCACGCCGTCGACGGCTGGCTGGGCGCCGACGAGGTCCAGCGCGGCTTCGCCGCCCGCCGGCCCACGTTCGTGCAGGCCGCCGCCGGGCTCGTCCGCGACGACGCGGGCGGCCCCCCCGTCCTCCTGTACAAGGCCTTCCGCGACGTGCTCGGGTCCTACCCGGCGTACCCGGCCCAGCAGATCGGCGACTGCGTGGGCTTCGGCCACGGCCACGGCCTCGACCTCCTCCAGTGCGTCGAGATCGCGCTGGGCGAGGCCTCGGACTTCCGCGAGTCGTCCACAGAGTTCATCTACGCCGCCTCCCGCGAGGCGGCCGGCATCCTGGGCAACCGCGACGGGTCCTACGGCTCGGCGGCGGTCTCGGCGATGTCCACGATCGGCGTCGCCAGCCGCGAGATGCTCGGGGCGGGCGGCGGATACAGCGGCGAGCGGGCGAAGTCGTGGGGCTACTACGGCGCCCCGGCCGAGCTGAAGGCGAAGGCCGCCGCGTTCAAGCTGGGCTCGGCCGCCCGCGTGACGACCTGGGCCGAGCTGACGGCCGCGATGCGGAACGGCTACCCGGTCACCATCTGCTCCAACCAGGGCTTCACCATGGCCCGCGACCGCGACGGCTTCTGCGCCGCGAGAGGCTCGTGGGGCCACTGCATGCTGATCGCCGGCGTCCGGTTCGACCGCCCCGGCGCCTGCATCCTCCAGAGCTGGGGGCCCGACCAGCCGGCCGGCCCGCTGGCCCTGGACCAGCCGAGCTACAGCTTCTGGGCCGACCGCGCCGCGGTCGAGTCGATCCTCGCGCAGGGCGACTCCTGGGCCCTGGCCCGGGCGCCCGAGTTCGCGTCCCGGCCGCTGCCGGAGCGCTGGAGCTACAGCCGTGCCGCCTGAATTCGAGGCCCGACGACCTCGGATCCGCCGGGACCCGCCGCACCCGACCCCGGCCGGGGCCGCGGGGCGCCCGGCGTCGAGGCCCTTGGAGGACCGCATCCTGCTGGCCGTCCTGGCCGCGGCGGCGGCCCTCCTGGTCCTCTCCGAGTCGATCTGGGAGCTGATCCCCACGCCCTGACCGGGGCGAGACGAAAGGACGAGAGCCATGAAGTCGACGCTCAAGCTGATCCTCCTGATCCTGCGCCATCACAAGACGTACGCGGCGGTGGCCGCGGCGGTCGCCTCGGGGATCGGGATGATCCTCTCGAAGAATTACGACCAGGGGCTGGAGACGATCTTCCAGGCCCTGACGGTGCTCTTCAGCGGGGCCACGGCGGCCGGGCTGCACGCCGGCTCGGCGAAGCCCGAACGGCCGTGAGCGCCGCGCCCCCGGGGTGCCGCGCGACCGGGCGTCCCCCCTCGGAGAAGGATAGATAGACGCCATGAGCTACTTCCCGGACTTCTCGCAGAACCTCGCCTACGCGGGGGGGCTCCTGGCGACGACGACGGCCCTGGTCGCGGACTCGGTCTCGACCGACCCGGCCGTCGGGGCCGGCTCGTTCCTCCTCGGGGGCGCGGGCCTGATCGCCGCCGTCTCGGCGTTCACGAAGGACTTCTGGCAGGACCGGCAGAAGCAGCGCGAGCACGAGCTGGCCAAGCTTCGGATCCGGGCCCGGGCCGACCACGCGGCCGAGGCGGCCGAGGCGGCCCTGGGCTGGATCAAGGCCGCACGCGACGCGGACGGAACCCTCCCCCCAGTCCCCGACATCAGGCCCTTCCCGGACCCACGCGATGATGATTAACCACGCCATGGAGACGTTCGGCGGCTGGGCGACCAGCCGGCTGCCGGCCCTGATCGCGGCCGTCTGCCTCACCGCGGCGGCCATCCTGCTCATGGCCAACGCCCGCCGCCGCGAGGCCCAGGCCGTCGAGCGGCTGCGGGCCGCCCCCGGCCTCGCCGCCGCCGGGCTGGAGGGGGGCCGCGAGTGCCGCGAGGACCGGGCCCGCGTCCACGGCGCGATGCTCGACAAGCTCGACCAGATCCTCTCCCGGCTCCCCGAGGCCCGCTGAGGCCCCGGGACGGCCGGGCCCGACCCATCCACGTCCCGTAGAAAGAAGACATCATCATGGGTGACGGAGTCGCGACGACGGCCGTCGGCGCCCCGGCCCCCGGCCCGGGCGACGACCGGGCCCCGACCCTGGACCACCGGCTCCGCGAGCGCCTGGCCTCGCCGAGCGACGACCCCTCGCGGACCTGGGCCGAGCGGGCCGCCGACGCGCTGATCGCGGCGGCCGTCGCCGGCGACCTCCGCGCCTGGGCGGTGCTGGCCCGCCGGGCCGGGCCGCCCCGCGACGAGGCCGAGGCCGCCCCGCCGCCGATCGACGAAGAGACCGCCCGCAGGGTGCTGGAGGCCGTGAGTGGACGCGTCGAGGATCGCCCATCTGATTAAGGCGGCGCGCGACCGCCGCCCCCGGACGCGGGACGAGCTCCGCGCCTGGGTCCTCGCGTTCACCGGCGTCCGCATCCCGGCCCGGCCGGTCTGCGCCGGCCACTCGGCGCCGTTCGAGATGTTCGCGTCGCAGGTGCTCGACCGGCCCTCGCTGGCCCTCTGGCACGGCCCCCGCGGCAGCGGCAAGTCGTTCCTGTCGGCCCTGGACACGCACCTGGCGAGCCGGTTCAACCCGCGCCACGAGACGCACGTCCTGGGCGGCTCGCGGGCCCAGTCGGAGCAGATCTACCGGGCCCTCCAGGCCGCGGCCCTCGAAGGGGGGGGCGTGCTGGGGGGCGACCGCGACGCGGTCCGGCGGCTGCTGAAGACCGAGGCGACCTACGCCAACGGGTCGCGGGTGGCGATCCTCGCCGCCAGCCCCACGAGCGTCCGCGGCCCGCACGTCGCCAGCCTGAAGCTCGACGAGGTCGACGAGATCGACCCGGAGATCCGCGAGGCGGCCCTCGGCATGGCGATGGACCTCCGCGGCGTGAAGGCCAGCGTCCTGATGACGTCGACCTGGCACCGGCCGGCCGGCCCGATGGCCGACCTGGTCGATCAGGCCCGGTCCGGCGCCTTCCCGATCCACAGCTACTGCGTCTTCGAGGTCCTGGAACGCTGCCCGGCCGAGCGGAGCGGGCCGAACCTGGAGAAGTGCCCCGAGTGCCCGCTGATGCCCTGGTGCCACGAGGACCGCGACGCCGACCCCCGCGGCCGGCCGAAGGCCAAGCGGAGCGACGGCCACTACGGGATCGACGCCCTGGTGCAGAAGGTCCGCGGCGTGTCGCCCCGGGCCTTCGCCAGCGACTACCTCTGCCGCGGCCCGAAGGCCGACGGCGTCTGGTTCAAGGACTTCGACGAGGCGGAGAACGTCCGCGAGGACGCCGACTTCGACCCCTCGCTCCCCGTGCACGTCGCGATCGACTCGGGCGTCTTCACCGGCGCGGTCTTCTTCCAGGTGCGGCCCGGCTGGGCCTGGGCGCCGACGCCCGAGCCGGCCCGGGTCCACGTCTTCGGCGAGTTCCTGGCCGAGGGCCGCTCGGCCGAGGCCTGCGCCCGCGAGATCGTGGCGATGCTGGACCGCGACTGCGGCAAGGCCCCGCGCCACGTCTCGACCGACTCGGCGGGCGGGGCGCGGAACCCGGTCGGGCCGACGGTCGTCTCGGAGTACCTGCGGTGCGGGCTCGTCGGCGAGACGGGCCTGCAGCCCTGGCCCCGCTACCCCGGCTGCGTCCTGGAGGGGCTCAACCTGATCGAGAGCCTCGTGAGGTCGGCCGACGGCGCCGCCCGGCTGACGGTCCACCCCCGCTGCACGCGGCTGGTCGCGGCCTTCCAGAGCTACGCCCGGGCGAGGCGCTCGGGCCAGTGGATGGACTACCCGGCCGACCCGCAGCACCCGTGGGAGGACCTGATCGACGCGCTCCGGGGCGGGCTGAGCCTGGCCCTGCCCGAGGGGACGTCCCCCGCGACGCCCCCCCTCCGCCGGGCGAAGGCCGGCCGCGTGTTCTGAGCGTCCTCGGTTGAACGATCCCTCACACGAGCAGAAGACACCATCCCATGCTGACACCGAACACGATCGGCGCGTCGGTCTTCCCGATGCTGGGGTCCGGCATGCCGAGGCTCGCCCTGCCGGACGGCCGCCGGATCGACCACCCCCACCCGGAATGGCAGGCCCACCAGCTCCGCTGGCGGTGGCTGCTCGACTCCTGGGAGGGGGGCGAGGCCTACCGCACGGCGGTCTACGGCCACGACCCGCAGGGGATGCCCGTCCGCAACCTCGTCCGCCACAAGCGGGAATACCCCTCCGCCCTCGACGCCGGCACCTATCCCGCGAGCGGGAGGCCGATCGGCACCGACCCGGCCCACCAGGCGACCGACGACGACTACGAGCTGCGCCGGGCCCGCACCCCGGTCCCGACCTTCGTGGCCGAGGCGGTCGAGGCCCACCTCGCCCGGATCTACAGCCGCGAGGTCCGCCGCGGCGGGCCCGACCGGCTGGCCTCCTGGTGGCGCGACGTCGACGGCCGCGGGACCACGATCGACGACTTCATGTCGGGCTCGGTCGCCCCGCTCCTGCTCGTCCTGGGCCAGCTCGACCTGATCGTCGACCGGCCGGCGGCGCCGGAGGGGGAGGAGGTCCGCACGCGGGCCGACGAGATCCGCCTCGGGCTGGACTCGTGCGTGGCCTCCTACATCCTGCCCGAGAACATGGTCTGGTGGCGGCTCGACCGCGCCGGCCGCTACCTGGAGTGCCTCGTCCGCGAGGTCTCCGACGAGGGCCGGGCCTCGTGGCGGCACTGGGACGAGTCGTCCTGGACGCTGTTCGACGAGAAGGGCGAGGTCGTCAGGGGGCCGTTCGAGCACGGCTACGGCCGGGTGCCGATCGTGCGGGTCTTCGACCGCCGCCGCCCCCGCTGCCGGAACATCGGCCTCCCCCGCTACGAGTCGATCGCCGAGCTGCAGCGCGAGTACTACAACCGCGACAGCGAGCTGATCCTCAGCGACACCACGCAGGCCCACCCGCTGCTCCAGGGCCCGGAGGACTACGTGAAGGCCGACGGCGCCGTGCCGATCGGGCCGAACTGGCTCCTGCCGAAGAAGAAGAACGCCCAGGGGGGCTCGGCGACGTACGAGGGCTTCGACGTCGTGCAGTTCCCCAAGGAGGGCGCCGACTCGCTCCGGCTCAACAAGGCCGACCTCCGCGACGCCGCCGACCGGGCGGCCCTGCTGCTCAAGCCTGCGGGCGCCGCCGGGACGGGCGGGTCGACGGTCGCCCAGAGCGGCGTGTCGAAGCGGATCGACCAGGCGGCGGGGAACGACCTGCTCAGCAAGGTCGCCTCGACGCTCGGCCAGGCCGAGCGGCGCCTCGCCGAGCTGGCCCTGGCCGTCATGGGGGGCGGGGCCGCGACGGCCGAGGACCGCGAGGCCGTCCGCATCCAGTACCCCACCTCCTTCGACCTGTTCACCGGCGAGGAGCTGGCCCGGACCGTGGGCCAGTTCCAGGCCATCCTGTCCGCGGCCGGCAACGCCCCGAGGACCGAGAGCGAGATGCTCGGCAAGCTCGTGCGGGTCATGCTGCCGGGCCTGGAAGACCACGACTACGGCGCATTCGACGCCGAGATCGACGCGTACCTCGGGCTGGACGCCGCCGGGGGCCGGGGAGAGCCCTGAGGGGCCCCCCGCCGACAGCCCCGGCCGCGCCCGCCCGCCACGCCCCCCCGAGAGGACCACCCGTGAACGACCAAGCGAACGTCGAGATGAAGGACGGCCCCGGCGCCCCGGCCGAGCCCGAGGCGCCGCTGTCGGCCGAAGAGCGGCGGCGGCTCCGCTCCCTGGAGTCGCAGCTGCAGGAGTTCCGGCGGATGCAGGAGGCCGCCCTCGAGATCAAGGAGAAGGAGCGGCTCCGGGCCCTGGCCGAGAAGGGCCAGATCGAGGAGGCCCTGGACCAGCAGCGCAAGACCTGGGAGCAGAAGCACGCCGAGGCCGTCTCGCGGTACACGCTGCTGGAGCAGCAGGTGTTCGGCGAGCGGAAGGCCTCGGCGATCGCCGAGGCCTGCCAGGGGAGGGCCTTCGTGGGCGAGACGGCCGAGCAGAAGGCCGCCGCCGCCGCGATGGTCCGCCGGCTGCTCCAGGACGAGTTCGAGACGGTCCGGGAGCCCTCCGGCGCCCTGACGGTCCGCGAGAAGGCCAGCGGCCGCCCGGCCGCCGACGCCCTCCGCGAGCGGCTCGAGTCGCCGCAGTTCGCCATCTTCTTCGCCCCGACCTCGCGCGGCGGGGCCGGCGGCGACGCCAGCCGCCCCTACGCCGCCCCCCGCGGCGCCCAGCCCGGGTCGCTCGAGGCGATCGTCGGCCAGTGGAAGGAACGCCAGAACCAGTACCAGTCCTTCGGCCTGCACCCGATCGCCTGACCTCCGCCGTCGCGGGCCCCCCGCACCGCCCCGTCCCCCGGGCGTCCGGCCCCGTCGGCCGCCGCTCCCCCACAGGTTCCCAACCGGAGTCGACCTAAATGCCTTCGTACGAGAACGGCCCGCTGACCCAGTTCTCCGCCTTCAACGCCGGCGTGCTCCCGAACGACGTGTTCGGCGTGGCCATCAACTGGTTCGTCAACCGCACGCCGCTGACCTCGCGGCTGCCGAAGCTGCCGGTCGGCTCGCCGCACTTCCTGATCGTCAACGACAACTACCGCCCCCGCGCCGTCGCCCTGAACAACGGCGGGGCGCTGGCCGCCGCCGCCGGCACGCTCGTCGCGGCCGACGCCTCGGTCTTCGACTCGGGCGACGTGATCCAGATCGAGCAGGAGTACCTGCTGGTGACGGGCGTGGACGCGGCGGCCAACACGCTGACCGTGACCCGCGGCTACGCCGGCACCGCGGCCGCCTCGCACGCCGACGCCCAGCCGATGTACCTGGTGAGCAACACCCGGACCGGCGCCGAGACCAACGTCTCGGGCCTGAGCCGGATCCCCCAGGCGACGACCCAGTACTGCCAGACGGTGCAGCACGCCTACCAGGTGGGCGGCGCCCTGCAGGCCGACGCGGGCTACGGCTCGGCCTTCGCCACGCCGCTCGACCGCGACCGGATGCTGGCGATGCAGCACGTGATGGACGACTTCGAGTCGGCCGTCTACTACGGCAAGGGCGTGGGCCTGACCTCGCCCAGCAGCCGCCCGCTCATGAAGGGCATCCAGTCGCTGCTCACGACCAACAAGGTCTCGGCGCCGGTCAACGCCGCGGCGTACAAGCCGTCGGACCTGATCCGCGACACGATCCAGGCGTGCTTCAACGGCGGCGGCAACCCGAGCCTGCTGCTGGTCAGCACCGACTTCCTGTCGGCCTTCGCCGTCTGGGGCCACGCCGCGATGCGGGTCAACGCCGGCAGCACCGCCTTCGGCACGCCGATCGACCTGTTCGAGGCCCCGTTCCTCTCCGGCATCTCGATCGTCCCCGCCCCGCTGCTCCGCCCCGGCACGGCCGTCTGCCTGTCGGCCAACGAGGCCCGCATCCGGCTGAAGCGCTCCATGATCGACAAGCCCCGCGGCTCGCGCGGCGACGCCTTCGAGGGCGACATCATCATGGAAGGCGCCGTCGAGGTCGACAACGAGGCCCATCACGCCTGGGTCTCGGGCATCACGGCCTTCTCGGCCGCCTGACGCCCGCCCCGGCCGCCGCCGCCTCTCGCCCGCCCCGCACGGGGGCCGCCCGGGACCGCCCCGGGCGGCCCCCCACGCCCGAACGCGAGCCGACATGAACATGAGCGACACCTTCCGGTTCCCCGGCCTGTGGCCCTACGTCGAGCGCGCGGCCGAGGGCGCGGACCTGCCGCACCTCGGCCAGTCCAAGGGCCTCTGGCACTGCAAGCAGGTCCAGGACGCCCTGGGCCAGTACCCGGCCCTCGACGCCGAGAGCCGCCGCGAGCTGCTGGCCCGCGTCCGCTCGGTCCGGGACGCCCTCGCCGCGACGGTGCGGGGGATCGACCTGGCCGTCCGCGAGTCGGTCGGGGCGGTCGAGGGGGCCCCCGCCGCCGAGGCCCTCGCGGCCGCGGCCGACGCCGCACCGAAATCGACCGCGGCCCGCCGCCGCCGCGCCTGACCCGGCCCGTCCGCCCCCCACCCGAACGCCACGAGCGAGCCCCCCATGAGCCAGCCCGACCGACTTTCGACCGTCTACGCCCGAGACGAGGACGTGGCCGTCCGCGCGACCGGCGACTTCGCCGTGCTCGCCCCGGCCTGGCAGAAGATGGCCCAGGGTTCCGACGGCGCGTTCGCGGCCGGCTCCCCCTGGACGCTGGCCTCGGACTCGGTCGACTTCGGGGCGGCCGGGGTCCGCGAGGGCCACGTCGTCCAGCTCCGCAAGCCGGCGACCGTCTTCAAGGGGGCGGGCGAGCTGTTCGCCGTCGCCCGGGCCGAGGGCGGGGGGGTGGTGCTCCGCCGGATCGGCGCGGCCGAGGGGGTCGGCGCCCCCCCGGCCCCTGCCGCCGGCCTGGCGGGGGTCGAGTTCCTGATCGCGACCCTCGACCCGCAGGCCGAGGAGGCGAGCTTCGACCTCAACCGCCGCTTCAACATCGACCCCCGGCTCCCCGGCCGCACGCCGGCCGACCTGCGCGACCTCCGCGACCTCCGCCACGCCTGCGTCCTGGGCGTCCTCGTCCAGCGCTACGCGGCCGAGGCCCGCGGCGGCGAGGGGGACTTCGCCCTGAAGCTCCAGCACGCCAAGGCGGAGCTCTCCGAGGCGCTCGCCCGCCTGGAGCTGCGGTGGGCCTCGGCCTCCCCCGACCGATCGACGTCTTCGTACTTCTCCACCCGAATCGTGAGGTGAACGCCCATGCCTTTCCTGGTCTCCCGCGAGGGCGGCGTCCGACTGCTGGCCGAGCTCCTGGGGGGAGGGCCGCCCGAAGACTGGCAGCTCGGCCTCTACAGCTCCCCGATCACCCCGTCCGAGTCCGACACCGCCGCGACCTACGCCGCCGCCGAGGCCTCCTTCGGCGGCTACGCCCGCAAGCCCCTGACGCGCAGCGTGTCGGCGTCGACGTGGAACCCGCCCGAGCTCCAGCCCCCGTCGGGCTCGCCCGCCTGGTCGCCCCGCTCGCAGGTCGCCCGCTCGAAGTACGGCGCCGCCCCGCAGAGCTGGTCCGTCGGGGCGACCGGCGGGCAGGTCCACGGCTATTTCATCGTCGGCGCGACGAGCGGCAAGCTCATCCTGGCCGAGCAGTTCGCGTCCCCCCGCACGCTCCAGCCGGGCGACACCCTCTCCATCTCCCCGGTCTTCGAGATCGCCTGACCGGACGGCGGCGGGCGGCCCGCGCCCCCGCCCGCCCCCACCGGCCCGACCGAACCCATTCCTGACGAGGGCATTCATGGCGAATTTCTACGTCTCCGCGACGCGGGGCTCGGACTCGACCGGGACGGGGACGGCGGCGAGCCCCTGGAAGACGATCGGCAAGGCG
>Ga0182738_1008692_pt1 | contig 10047 bp, 9 predicted proteins | sample eDN5th30CBELigMG_FD_128876 | JGI IMG/M metagenome (GOLD analysis project Ga0182738, IMG submission 128876) | Enriched Miracle-Growth compost microbial communities from Emeryville, California, USA - eDNA 5th pass 30_C BE-Lig MG (version 2)... ... | reverse complement strand
GGTGATCGGTGGCCAGCCCTCGCTTGGCCGTCATGCCGTTTTCGGCACGCTCTTCGCGCGCGGACCCGACGGGCAGGTGCATCGTATCGACCGCCACCCGGTGATGTCCGTCCATCCGGTCACACCGATGCACGAAGCCGATCTGATCCGGCATCTGGCAACACTTGGCTTGAATGGGTTGCAGCATGTCGGACGCGCCCGCTGCGGAGGGGCGTTTCCGCGATTCTACGATGCCCTCGATCAGGCGGATATTTCGGCTATCGGCAGGGATCTTCTCTCTACGGGAAACAGGTTGCTGGTGATGGGGGCGTCTTCGGTCGCCGAGGCCTGGCTCGCCGCGCAGCCTGTTCGAGCGCATGTCACGTACCCTCCCGCCGCTTCCAAGGGGCCGGTCTTCGCCTTCGCCGGCTCGCGTTCATCGCTGACCACCTCACAGATCGCGGCTGCCTCGGGCTTTTCCTGCCTGCCTCTCAATCCCGGTGAGTTGATGGCGCAGACCGAGACTTTCGATGCGGCGGCTGCCTGGTCGAAGGAACGTCTCGATCGTGGGCAGGATTGTGTGGTCTACCTGACGGCAGAGAAGGCCGCGGGCAGTTCCGCGGCCGACATCGCTCGGATGAGTGCGGAGTTTGTCGCACAGGTGGTCGAAACCTCCGGGATCGGGGGTCTGGTCGTCGCCGGAGGCGACACCTCAAGTGCCATCGTCAACCGGCTTGCACCTTGCTGGCTCGACCATGCCGGAGACATCTGTGCCGGAGTTCCGCTTCTCCGTGCGGGCTATTGCGGGACCGACCTTTTGCTCGCGCTAAAGGGCGGCCAGATGGGCGGTGAGGATTTTTTCCCCCGCGCATTGGCGGCGATCCGTCGGCAGCCTCATTAAGTGCCCGGCACTTACTTATAAGGAGTCGTGCCCATATCGCGCCCAATTAACGCCACGATCCCCCCTGATACATCTTCCTGCCCACGGGTCGCGCCGACCGGTCGGCAAACGCGAAACCGATAATCAGGTTTTTCTGCGACAAGGGACTGGTCAACTCCGTGGAACAAGCCGCTGGTTGTGACGACGGGGTCATCCTGGGCAAAGGCGAGGCTTTCAGCGAACCGTCCGAAGACATCTGCATCCCATCCAGCCTGGTGCCCCGCACGGCCTCCCCGAAGGTCACCCATTGCCGGGCAAGGGTCGATATATCTTGGATATCGGTGAACGAGCGACCACTTCTCCACAGATTACATAGCCTTCGCAGGTCGATTTCCATCACCGATAGTAGCAAAACGGATCGCGACGACCATTGATACGCCACTCGATGATGCTATATTGTCTGTCATGGCGTGTGCTGCGTGCGCCCAGGGCGGTCCCTGACTACGGAGACTGGTTAAGACCCGTTTCCTGTAGGAGCAGTGCAATGAAGGCAATCCTGGAAATTCGCAGTTCTCACCTATGGCATGGTAAGGGATGGCGACCACGTGTTGTCAGATCATCAGACCGCGAGGACGTATTTGATGGCGCTCTCCTGGCTGCGAGTGATCTTTCTGGGCTGCCAGACGGGTTTATTCGCCAATGATCTTTAAGCTGCTTATGGACGGTTACGGCGTGGAAGACATTTCCTTGAAAGTTGGGATACCGGCCAGTGAGATGAGATTCGTGGTGACTTTACTGCGGGAAAATGGAAGTCTCGAAACTTTGATCAAGAAAGCCCGATGCGATTTTTCAGATAAGGGGAAGCTCGGAGTTTCAGGGGTGGAGCGCAATGAAAAATCTCAAGCAAGATAAACGGCGCTGCGCCGAAGGCGACGTTCAGGACGCAATTGAAAAACAAAACGTGGAAAGCTTCGATACAAAATTTGTAAGTTTTACCACCACGCCGAAGCAGGCCTTTAGGAATCTTATTATTCTTATCGCCGTATATGCCGCTGCTATGGGTGGAATTTACCTCATCCTGAACGGCTAATGACCTGTTGGGGATGCCCAGCCGCAGTCACATGCCCACGTGAAAGAAGTGCGACGGCAGAGGGTCCCTGGGGCCTCAGGACCCGAGCTTCTGGAGCAATTTTTTTTCGATGCCCTGCATCCTTGCCAGAGCCTGTTTATCCGTAGGTTTCAACGCGCGCATCATGTCCTCGGCAGAGGGGGCGGGCTCATTCTCGCTGAGTTCGCTCAAGACAGTGCGGGCGATCCCCTCGCACGGGCCGGCCGCGGCGGGCGCATCCGGCAAGGTCGGCGCGGCAGAGGTGGTTGCATCGATATCAGTCGTCGCTGTCGGAGGGAGGGCTTCGCGCGCATCGCTCGCGGGCGGCGCTCCCGCCTCGGGATAGTCGAGAGGCATGCGACGCTCAATGCGTTGGGTCAGATCTGCAACCTTCTCTCGCAGGCTGCGCAGATCCTCGGCCTCCCGGGAGGGATAGGGCAGGGATCCCTTCTGGGCGGCCATGATCTCGCGGAAATACGGATCCTCGTAATAGACGATGCGATGGGCGATGACCGGGTGCTGGCGCTCCGGGACCAGGATGACCTTGTTGCGGTCGAGCTTTTTCAATTCATCGGGTGTCATCAGCGGGCGCTCCTCGTTGCGCCGCGAGATCGAGCGGCGCAGGAGACCGGAGCCGTCGCGGGACAGGCTGTCGCTGACCGCGAGTTTCGTGGTCTTGCCGAGGCTTTCGGAGATCTCGCCTGCGGTCTTCTTCTCGTTCGGGGCGAGATAGAGCTTGATGCCGGCCGCGGATTCGATGCCAAGGCGTTCATTCTCGCTATAGGGCGTCGATTCCAGCCCCGGTACCGACTGGGTGATGATCGAGACCCGGCCGCCATGGCCGGCCAGTTGCTTCAGCGAGGAGACGATGATCGGCATCGGGCCGAGCTGGTCGAATTCGTCGAGCATGATCTTCACCGGCCAGGGCTCCTGTTCCGGATCCGGCATGCTGGCGCGCAGGGTGGCGATGAGCTCGCCGAAGAACAGCCGGATCAGTGGCGCCAGGGTGGTGATCGCATCCGAGTTGACCACGAGATAGACCGCCATCGGCCGGCGGCGAAGATCAGCGAAGGAGAAGTCATTGCCGCTGGTCGCCCGGTCAATGGCCGGATTGTTCCAGAGCGAGAGGCCGGCGCCGCTCAGAACCGAGGCATGCGAGGACAGCGTGCGGTCGGAATAGCCGGCGAATTTGCGGAAACTCTGCCTCGCGCTCGGATGGCGCACCTCCTCGGCATGGGCGGCATAGGCGGCCTGCGTCGCGCCCTGACCGAAGAGGATGCGGCAGATCTCGCCGATGGTCGGGCGCCCGCGTTCAATGGCCAGAAGCCCCGCGGCAATGAAGAGATCGCGGCCTTCGGTCAGGAAGTCGCCGGCGCTGCCCTTGTCGGAGACGGTCAGGAAATAATCCGCGATCTTGGCCAGCTCGGTATAGCATTCGTCGCCATGCCGGATCCGGGCGACGCGTTCGAGCGGGTTATAGCGATGCGAGGGGTGGTCGAAATCGAAGGGCGAGAAATAGAAGATCGCGTCGCCCTGCGACTGGCGATGCCGGGAGGTGGCCGCGAAAAGCTCGCCCTTGACGTCGAGCACCACCATGGAGCCGGGAAAGAGCAGCAGGTTCGGGATGGCATAGCCGACGCCCTTGCCGGCCCGGGTCGGAGCCACGACCAGGCAATGCGGGAACTTGTCGTAATCCGCGGCGATCAGGGCTTTCCTGCCTTTCGGCGGGCCAAGCTTGCCGAAGACCAGCCCGCGGCCGACCGGCTCCAGCAGGCCATTGCGCCTGATCTCGGCCCGGCTCTGGAAATGCGCCTGGCCGTATTCGGTCAGCTTCTGGCCGAAGGAGAGGGTCAGTGTGAAAACGGAGAGGAGCAGCGCGCCCCAGAGCGCGAAGCTGTAGCTGCTGGCCCAGGGCTCATGGAAGAGAAACTGCCCACCCGGATAGTGCCGGAAGAGCACGAACATGTCGCCGGTCAGCACCGCGGCGCCAGTCTGGAAATTGAACCAGAAGCTCCCGGCCATCAGGCCGAGGAGACCCCCGGCGATCAGGGCGATGGGCAGAATGATCAGGAGGCGCGGCATGCTCAGCGTTCCCCGCTCAATAGCCAAGCCAGCCGAGGAGTTCGGCGGTGACGGCGAACCCGGCACCGAGATCGCGGCGCACCTCCTCGGGATCATGGCCATGCGCGCGGATCAGGCGCTCGGCCTCGGCCTCGGAGAGCCGCGGATGCTCTTCGGCAAAATCCCAGCTGGTCATGGCTGGCTCCCGCCTTTGCGCTCAAGCCCCGGAAACCAGACCTCGAGAATGCCGCGCTCGGATCCCTGCCTGCCGGCCTGAATGACTAGGTCGATGGAGCCGCGCAGGTAGCGCAGGACCTCGGCGAAACTCAGTTGGGTACCCGTTTCCAGGACGAGCAGGGCGAGCTTGTCGAGGGCCTTCTGGGCGCTCTCGGCATGGAGCGTGGTGAAGGAGCCGCCATGGCCGCTGTTGATGGCGGAGAGCCAGGTCACGGCTTCGCAGCCGCGCAACTCGCCCAGGATGATCCGGTCGGGCCGGAGGCGCAATGTGGCCTGCAGGAGCCGGTTGGCGGAACGGGCGGAGGCGTCATCGCGGGTCGCGACCAGGCTGACATGGTTCGGCTGGGTGGGCATCAGCTCCGGCGCATCCTCGATCAGCACCAGACGCTCTTCGGAGGGGATCATCCATTGCAGCCGCCGGGCCAGTTCGGTCTTGCCGGTCGAGGTGCCGCCGGAGATGAGGATGTTGAGATGCATGCGGACTGCCGCATCGAGAAACCGGTCCGGATCCTTCCCAAGCCCGACCATCTGCCGGATCCCCGAGATCCGCGCCTGCCGCTCCTCCTCGGATGACTTGTCCGGGGCGCGCAGGAAGCCGAATTTGCGGGGTTGGTCACCGGGCGCACGGCCCCGGAAGAGCCTGAGCGCGATGCTGGTGCCATTGGCGACGGCGGGGGGAATGATCGCCTGGGCCCGCAAGGTGACGGGACCGGAGTTGATCGTGGCCGAGACCATCGGCATCTGCCCGGTCAAAGGCTGGCGCACCTCATTGGCAATCTGGCTGGCGAGATCGGTCACCTCGTCGGCCCGCAGGCGCAGATCCGCGACCTCGACCATATGGCTCGCGCCGCTGCGCTCGATCCACACCCTGCCATCGGCATTGATGGCGATCTCGATCGCGGCCGGATCCTCGATCAGGGCCTGCAGTCGGCGCAGGTAATGGGCGAGAAAGCCTTCGCTCATCGAAAGATCTCCAAATCGGTGTTCACACGGACGATGACCACCTGGCCATGCGGAATGGTGATGGTCGGGCTGCGGTTCAGATAACCGGCCATGACCCCGCTGACCGCGCCGGAGGCGCCCTGACCGATCCCGGCATAGATCTGGCCGAGTTGATTGTTGTCGTCTTCGTCCTCATCGCCGTCGCTGGCGGCGGCCTCGAGAATGGCGGGCAGGGCGCCAATGACCGAGACCATGGCGGCGGCCCCGAACCGGCTCAGGCTGTGATTGTTGACTTTCCCGGTCAGGCCTGACCTGCCGACCCGGTCGGTGCCATAGCCTTCCAGCGCCACGGTCATGCCATCGGCGCGGATGATCCGGTCCCAGGCGATCATCACCCGGAGCTGCCCCTGCTCGATCTCGGCGGAATAGCGGCCATAGAGTTTCGATCCGCGCGGAATCAGGATCTGGCTCATATCCATCGCCCAGACATCCTGGCTGACAGTGGCGGCGACATTGCCGGGCAGGCTCGACTCGATCGAGGTCTCCAGCACCGCTTCGATCATCGTGCCCTGGACGATGGTATGGCCGGGATCGGCGAGACGCTCGGCCCGGGTGATCGCCGCGCGCGCCGCACCGGCGCGCAGGAAATCGGCGGGCGCCTTGCCGCTGGCCTCCCCGCCCGTGTCGTCACCCGCCGCCTGCGAAGGGCCGCCCGCAGCCCTGCTGCCGCTGGCGCTGAAGGCGACGATCGGCGAGGTGATCTGGCGCTGGCGCAGATCGGCGACCTCCTGGCGGCGGGCTTCCAGATCGGCGAGCCGCCGGGCCTCCTCTTCCGCCGCTGCCGGGTCGGTCGGACCGAGCCCGGCGCTGTTCAGAAGCTCCTCTTCCAGCCGCCGGCGCTCGGCCTCGGCCGCGGCGCGAGCCGCCTCCTTCTCTTCTGTGCGCGCTTTCTCTGCCTCGACCTGGCTTTGCAGCCGCTCCAGCGCCGCTGCACTCTCGCGCTCCATGGCGCTGATGCGCCGGGTCAGCTCGGCCAGGGCCGGGTCGGGCTGTGTCTCCTCCGGGGGGTTAGCCTGAATCTCGGGTTCGAGCTCGTGTTGGACTGGAGTGACGGTCGGACGCGTGGTGGTAAAACCCGCGAGCCCACTCTCCTGCTGGAACTCGCTCACCGTCGAGGTCGGCAGGCCCGGCGTGGTCGCCGCATCGTCTTCTTCGGGCCACATCAGGCAGGCGCCCATCCCGATGCCGAGCAACAGCGTGGCGGCCGGGACCAGATAGGGCGTGAGCTTGCGCCTGGGCCGGGTCGGTTTCTTGAGCCGCGCCAGCCGGTCGCCGACCCGGGCTTCCTGTTCGTCGGACATGCCTTCCCCCCTCAACGGCCGGTGACGCAGACGTAATCTTCGCCATAGCGCAGCACCCAGCGGGTGGAGCGGCCGGAGACGATGATGACATTGCCTTTGCTGGTGCTGTTGACGGCGTATTCGCGGCCCTTGTCATCGGCACGGAAGATCGCCGGCATCGGCGCGCCGGGCGGGATCTGGAACAGGGTCCTGCCGTCCGCATCCGAGACGCCAACCGGGGCGAAGCCGGCCCCGGCGGGATTGGAGACCGCATAGCGCAGTTTCTTTGCGGGCGCGGTGGGCAGTTCGCGGATGCCCGGGGCGGCGCGACCGGCCTTGCCGCCACCGCCGCCATTGATCCTGACCGACCAGTTCGGGGTGCCCTGGCCTTCGGTGACACGCAACAGGTAGAAGCGCTTGCTGGTCTCGACGATCAGGTTGGTTTCGGCGCCGGCGACCTGCGGCTTGATGGTGAAGACATTCGGGTTCTCCATCTCGGAGATCTGGAAGCTTTCGCTGTCACCGGCGGCGACATTGAAGATCCGCTCGCCGGGATCGAGTTCGATCAGCGTGCTGTTCAGAAGCCGGGTCGAGACATGATAGACCTGACCCTCGGCATAGGACGCCGAGGTGATGCGGCTGTCGCGCGCCCCGGCTTTCGGGCGCACTTCGGCCAGCGCGGTGCCGGGCAGGGCAGTCACGGACAGGCTGGCGAGCAGCGCCAGGCTCAGGACGCGGGCTCGGGCGCGGAGGCGGATCCTATTCATCCTGCTGGTCCTTCAGTTTCTGGGCCTCGAGGGAATCCGCGCTGACCCGGTAGCCGGTCACGACAAAGCCAAAAGGGTTCTGCCAGACCAGTTCCAGCGCGGTTTCCCGGGTCGGAAGGAGTTGATAAGTCACCGTGGCGGTGAAATTGCCCCGGCGCTCGGGCTGGTTCGGCTGGCTCAGCGTCTTGGTGAAGCGCAGCTGCGCGATGTTGTCGCTGACCGGGGCGATCGAGAGCACCTCGACTTTCACCCGGGCCCCGTCGCCATAGAGGGTCGGGGGATAGTTCGGGTTTTTGCCATCCCAGAGATTGCGCAGCGACTGTTGCGCCTCGCCCTGCGACTGGCGGAAAGCGCGCAGCATCCGCGCCTCATTGTCATGCGGGTCATAGGTCTCGCGGGCCAGCACATAGCCGTAAAGCAGGCTCTGGCGCACCGCATCGGCATGTTCGATCGTGGCGCGCTCGACCTCGACGGCGCGTTCGGCAATGCCGGTATCGCGATCGACAATGGCCAGATAGGCCTGGGTCTCCTTCAGCGGCATGAGCGCGAAGGTGGTGCCGAGGCCGAGGAGGCCGCAGGCAACGCCGCCCGCCGCGACGATCCAGGCCAGTTTCTCGCGCCGGGTCGGCTCGATCAGGAGCTGCCTTGCGACAAGCCGTCTCTCTTCAGACAAAGCGTCCGTCATGAATTTCTCCGGATGATCTCTTGCGTCTGGGTCGCTATTTGCCGCGGAAGGCGGTGATGGCGCTCAGCTTCGCGCGGAGCGCGATGCCGGCCTCGCGGGCGCTGCGTTGATGGATGCCGCGCTGGCTCTCGCCGACCAGGCCCTTCGCGGTTTGCACGGGATGGGCGAGCGCGGCGCCTGCGGTGCCAACACCCAGGGCGCTGGCGCCCCGGGTCATCCCGCCTTGCGCGGCATTCCTGAAGCCGCCGGCCGCATTGCCGGTGAGGCGCAGTGCCTCGGGTGCGATCGAGGCGAGGCGCATTTGCCCGGTGATGTTCTGGGCCGCTTCCGGGATCTTGAGGAGGGCATAGATGCCGACGAAGATCACGACCAGAAAGCCCAGAATGCCCGCCACATTGTCGACCGACGCCTGATCCCGATACTGTTCCGCCGCCATGGCCACGACGGCCGCCACGACCGCTGAGGCTGCGATCGGGTACATCAGGTAAGAAACGAACGAAGATAGCCAGGCCTCAAAGAGCGGCTTGGTGCGTTCGAAGATGGTGAAGATCATCGCCAAGGGCGCCACACCGAGCAGGAAGGCGATCATGATCTTCGCGAAGCCGACGATCAGGATATAGGCCGCCATCAGGAATGCGAGGACGACATAGAAGAAGGCACCCAGGACGCCCCGGGCGATCGAGCCCATGCTTTTCAAGACACCATCGGTGGCTTCGCCCATTCTGATCGTCAAATTGTCCATGACGGTATTAACGCCGCCGCTTTGGCCGGAGACGACATCGAAGAAGCTCAGAGCAAGATTGCCACTGGCCTGGGTCAGGGCCTCGTAGAAGGTGCTGAAATTGGGCCATGAGAAGGCGAACAGATAGACGAGGAAGATCCGTGTCGCGATGGCCAGGGATTCCTTGGCCGACATGCGGTAGACACCCATCGCCATGTTCATGCCAATGAGCAGCAGCAGGAAGGTCAACATGATCGTCCAGATTGGTCCGAGCGCGCCGGCAGTGTTCTCGAACAGCGCCTGCCCGGTGGATTTGACGCTCTCGTCCAGCGTGTTCAGAATATCGGTGACGAGTCCCATCAGAACTCACCCCCGCATATCGCCTCGGCCTGATCAGACAGTTTAAGAGATCGTTTGAAATAGTCGTCCCCGACGTCGTAGCGATTCCACTTATCGCCGCTGCCAACCTCGATGTCCGCGATGATTTTTTCGACCTCGGCAAAAGGCGCGACCTTGCCCTGACAGGTACAATCCCGAAGGTTCAACACACGCTTCTTCTGCACATAGGCATAGATCATGCGCTGCGCGTAGGCGTCCTTCGATGCGGCATCAAAGGCTTTTGAAGCCACATATGGATCCTTTTCGCAGCGGCGATAAGGGACGTTCTCCGTCAGGCTCATCCCGGCGCCCAACACTCCGCCCACTTCCCCGCGCGGCATGACGCGCAGGAAATCTTCCTCAGCCTGTTGCTGCTCCGGGGTCAGCCCGAGGTCCAGTCCCTCCTCATTGATCAGCCGGTCCAGCCCGGCAAAGGGGGTGTGGTTTGAGGGAGCAGCCGGAGCCGATGCGGCAGGCTCCTCAGCGTTCGCGATGTCCATGCCCACGAAGGCGATACCTACAATGGCGATGACGGCGGCAGCAGCGGCTCCGGCCAGAATGCGACTCTTCATGCTCATTCCTCCAGCCTGACGGACAGGTATTTCTCTTCATCGGCCGCGGTCGCGGCATCCATGATGCCGGCCTCGCCCATGCCGACGGTCTGGACCGCCTGCATGGCCCAGACATTCGCGAGCGCAATGCCGAGCTCGGCGGTGACCCGGGTATTGAGATCGATGGCCTGCTTGAGGTTCTCCGTCCCCTCGATCTTCTGCACCAACCCGTCGATCCGGGTCAGGCTCTGCTTCGCGCCCTCCGAGGAGGCTTCGGCGGCGACGGACATGAAGGCATTGACGTTGGCCGCCGTGCCGATGCGCGCGGCGCTGCCCTCTTCGCTCTGCGCCAGCTGATCGACGCGGGCCCGCTCGAGCCCGGCCGATCTGAAGGCGCG
>Ga0182738_1008691_pt1 | contig 10048 bp, 9 predicted proteins | sample eDN5th30CBELigMG_FD_128876 | JGI IMG/M metagenome (GOLD analysis project Ga0182738, IMG submission 128876) | Enriched Miracle-Growth compost microbial communities from Emeryville, California, USA - eDNA 5th pass 30_C BE-Lig MG (version 2)... ... | reverse complement strand
TTTTATCCTTTATTTATGAATTTTCATAAATGCGTTATGATCATCGTGTTGAGTTTGAAACCAGTCTGACTGAGATATAATAATATTTATACAAAATATGAAATACCCTTTCAATGGAAAAAATTTATCAGGGAAGCAACTTTTAAATTTCTACAAGGAGAGAGTATAATTGGCTACTTGAAATTTTAAATTAGAAAATTGGCACACTGACAGATTTTTCCGGGTTTTGTCTTAAAATGAGGATTTTTGAATCCCATCAGACAAGAAAAGGGATTTGTCTTGCTATTCGAGGAGATAACTTGGTGATAGTTGGAAAGTACAAATTTGAAATTTTGGCCAAATTCTCTTTTTCTTTCTATTTGTTGAGATCGATTGAATGTTTTTTACAAATATTTTGAAAAATTAGAGGGCATGCTTTTTAGATAAAGAGGAGGGTTTTAAGGAATTTGAATTTCTAATTGGATTATAAACGTTTGGTTCAGGTAGTGCGAAGATGGGACTTTAATAATAAGCTGTTGTGTTAAATTCTATTATCATTATTTATTTGAGAAAGCAGTTAAGGTTCAAATTTGTTTTAAAAAAATGGAAAACATTAGCAAGGAAAACTTTTTCTCTTTGCATAATATCCCCTTGGAGACACAATCAATGAAACGTATTTTGATGCCTCCATTCGACAGTCAGCAGAATAAGCTTCGAAGCAAAAATGTGAAGACCACGAGTAATAACATTCGAGCCGGAGATTGGGTTTGTTTGATCTGCCAGAATCTCAACTTTTCCTTCCGTGACGAATGCAACAGATGCCAAATGCAAACAAAAAAGCAAAATTATGTGCAAGGCCTTCTTTATGGCCCCGAAAGCCAGAAGGTTCGAAATGACTGCGGAGACAGACCACCTCTTCAGGATTTGACGAATTATTCAAATTATGATTACAATATGGAGTATCAGCAGCCAGCGATGGGGATTTTTCCGACTCAAAAGGAGGTCAAGACAGAGCGAGTAATGGAGCCTGTTTCCAAGTCAACTTCTCCTTCGGATACTTTTGACGTAAGCGAAAGGGCGGATTTTGATTTTTCTTCAAATTATGGCTTTGAGAACGTTTTGCTGTTGACCCCGCCACGTGCCACAAAGAAGGCTGAGCAGCTCGAAGGCTATGCTGATTCATACGAAGAAGGCTTTCCGGCTTATCGTTCTCCAAAGCAGCTTCCTTCAGTGTCATCAATTCTGAGGGAGGTTGTTTCCGAAAAAAACGAGAAGCCTTCAAAATTTTCTGCAAATGTGAAACTTTCTTTTTGTGAAATGAGTACTGGAGACACTCAAGCAGAGTGGGAGAATAAATTTCAGAATCCCATTGAGTACCTGAATTGTCTGAAGAGCAGATTGGAGGATGACCAAGATTTCGATCTGAGTCTGATTGATTTTTCGATTGACGAAGATGTGAATAAGCCTATTTGTTTGCCAAAGGAGCGAGAAAAGCATTTTCAGAAGATGCAAAGTTTCCCGTTTTCTGTAAATAATAACGGTGTAAATGAGGCTCAAAGGAGAGCAAAGCCACTGAAGCAAGATTGGGTGTGTTTGAATTGTGGAAACCTGAATTACTCATTTCGGAAATTTTGTAATCGTTGCCAGATGTTGAAATAAGGATAGGTAGGTTGCTAGTTTACTTTCTCCTCTGTTTAATATTTTTCAGAAATTTTATAAAGATATTTTGAAGTGTTGAGTTTATTTTGTGTGTTGTCTGACATTGTTTTGGTTACTTATTTAGTTTTGAATTTTTACGAATTATTAAATTTAAATTGATATTTAACAAATGCCAAAGATAAAAACATCTAAAACAAAGAGAGCTCCTGAAGGATGGGATTTGATTGAGCCTACTTTGATGGAGTTGGCTAACCAAATGAGGGACGCCGAAAACGAGCCTCATGAAGGAAAAAGAAAACCAGAGAGTGTGTGGAAAATTTTCAAGATTCACCATCAACGATCAAGATATATCTATGACCTTTTCTATAAGAAGAAGGAGATTTCAAGAGAGTTATATGATTACTGCATTAGAGAGAAATGGGCCGATGAGAATTTAATTGCAAAATGGAAAAAGGCTGGATATGAAAGATTATGTTGTCTTTCCTGTTTGCAAACTAAAGATCATAATTTTGGTACCACTTGTATTTGTAGAGTTCCCAAAGCCAAACTTGAAGAAGGTAAAATTGTTCAATGTGTTCATTGTGGATGCAGAGGATGTGCTTCTGGTGATTAACATCCTCAGATTATGAAGACAGAAAATCTATGAACCTTTTGTATTTGTTTATCATTCAAGCCAAGTCAAGAGCTTTCTTTTTAATTGTTTGCAACTTTTTATTTGATCCCAAAATGAGCATAACAAGAAACCTCTTTATTGATTTCATCTACAAAAATTTTTTCTGACAATTCTTGGTAACCAGGCTGATCCATGCATAAACTTTTCTTGTTTTCTCAACAAATAAAAAAACAACTTTTTGGGCTATGGAGAAAATCAGGGTTCGGAATTTTCCAAATTTTTCTCGATCTGATAGATTTTTCTGAATTAAGAAAACTCGAAAATTTTTTTGTTCCATGATCCGATTTAATTTTATGATGGAACTCTTGAAGTGTAGGAAGTAAAAGACCAATTTTTGGAAAAAGAATAATTTCAACAAAAAGATTCGAAGATGATAGTAATCTCATCTCTTCAATGAAACGTACCAAATTATTCAATTTATTTTGGATTGAGCCAAAAGATAAATTATTTGAGATTTCGCGGGAACAAAAATTTTGAGTGGAGATGAAAAAATGAGTCAATATCATGATTGCTTTGATTTTATCAGCAATGAGTGTTCTCTCGCTATTTGCTTCTCCAAGACGATGCAAGAAAAGAGGATGAAGAACGGAGCGAAACCAACAAGGGGTGAAAATATCAAAAGATATAGTGCGATTAATTTAAGAGCGTCATTGTTTGAGATATGAAATAAAGGGAAGTACTTCAATTATTTAATAACACGTCAAATCCTGAATTTGAAATTATATAATATAAATAACTAATTTTAATTTGCAAAATGGGTTTCGGTCAAACTTTAGGCAGAGTTCTCTTCATTGTCTTCTTGGTTGTCAGAGGTGCTCAACACGTCCAAAAGCCAGATGAATGGACTACCAAATTCAACCAAAAATACCGTGAATATTTCGATATCACTGCTAAGCTTCCTTTCATTAAGGAGAATGTTCCTGGCCACATCTTGGGACTTTTCCACCCTGAATACTTGTCAGTTTTTGTTGGTAACTATGGGAGATATATCGGATATACTGAGCTTTTGACTGCTGCTTGCATTCTTCTCCAAGTTCCTCTCTTACCTTTGATTGGCGCAACTTTACTTTTGGTCGAGACTGTCTTGTTCCTCAACCCCGTTAAACAACCCATCGGAAACGAGCTCTACTACTTTATTGTGTACGTTGCTATTGTCGGCATCGTGTATATGATGGCTTTCGCTCCCCCTCTTATCAAAACTGAAAGAATCAAGGAAGCTATTAAGAAAAATGTTGGTGGTGAACGTGCCGCTAGAGACCAATCAAAGAGCCAAGGAAAAACTAGCACTGAACGTACTGGCAGTCAAGGCAAGAGATCCAAGAGAGATTAAATAAAGAGGGAATTTATAAATCTTTATAAGATTGCAAGTATGTTTTAATTTACGACATCTCTTTATTATGACTTGCTACATAAATAACAACTTAGTATCGATAAGTGTTGTCGAGTACGAATTTGATTAGGCAAAAACAGGAAAATTTTTAAGGCATTTCACTAATTAAAAAAAATTTAATACGACCAATTTATTGTATACAAAAATAAATAAAAAAAAGGATGGGTAACAAACCATCTAACTCGGCAAAGAAGTATGAAACTCAGAAACCTTTAACCAAGAGAGCCTCGATAAACTCTGCTCTAAACTCTGTGGATGACTTGGGTACTTTTCTTGGTGAATTATCTAAAATTTCAAGTCCCCAATCAAATTAATGGACAAAGAGTTTCCTCAGTCAGAAGTCATAATGAGAATAGTTATGTGAGATGTCCAAGCTGCCAGAAGGAGACCATGAATTATAATTTGGATGAATTCATGGCTTGTGACTTTTGCAGGCAAAAGATCAAGAATACAAATGGAGAAATAGGGTAAAGTGGTTTCAAAACCTTTATAAAAAACTGGATCAGGATGCTATTAAACGCAAAGAGCAGCATAATCGACCTTATAGATTATCGGCCTTTGGAAAATACCAGATTACAAAATGTTCAAGAATTACACCAAGTTGTTCTTTCTGTTGTTTGGGAGAGTGTGCCCAGTGAGATGAAATTTGCCAGCAAAATTGACTATAGCGGAGTGATGACCAAAGTTTTGATCCCATTCTTTGAGAAAAAATCAAGAATACTCCGAGAGAACATGTTTTTTAATGTGAATAATATTTCCTTCAAAGTGTCTTTCTGCAACCCTGGAGTTGGCAAAGTTTCCCCAAACACTTTGATCCAATGCTACAAGTACTTTGAGTTCTAAAGAAGTGAATTAACCTTTCCTTGAACAGTTTTGTATATTTGAATAAACCTGCTGCAAAGGTGAGACTTGTACCTCTTTCAAAGAACAGCAAAGTGTCATTACAGAACATTAAAGACTTTATGGCTAAAAAGAAATATAAATATCATTTGGAGAAAGACCAGATCTTGTCCATCAATGGAGAAGAGATTGTCGTCACCAAAATGTATCCTGATTCTGGTATTGTCAAAGAAAATACTGTAAGGATTTTGATTGTGATGTGGGGTTGAGAGAAATTTGTAGGATTTTCAAATCAAAACTGATGACGCATTAGAAGGAATTCGATCAATAACTTTAATGAGTTTCAAGGTTCTATCTATCTCTTTGATGTCATCACCTCATCTAGATTTCCATAGGACAAGCTTCCTTTTTATATATTGCATAGTGTGGATATTGAAGAATTAGAAAAGGCTCTTTTATATAAAATTGTGAAGCCATATTTTAAAGGTGTGAAGAGATACGTGAAAAAAGGAGCTTCAGTCTTTATTGATGAGATTGAATTTGTGGTCCATTCATGTACTCCTTCATTTGGAGTCATTATGGATAATAACATGATTTCTCACTCCCTTTATAAATCCAAGAGTAATTTTATTGATGAAAAAAATTTCTTAATTACATAGGCGATTATCAGAAGAATTATCCTCAACAAGATGGCATAATTCAAGATGATAGAAAAAGAAAGAAGAATATTGTTTTTCGAAATCAAAATGTTGTCCACCAGCAGCAGGCTCATCAACAAAATAATGATGGTGAGGCTTCTCCTCAAGAAGAGAGCAAAGAAAATCCCCAACAAGTTGATGAAAGATACAGACACATAAATGACAGAGATGATATGCAGACATTACATGGTGATAGGAGAAGTCGGAGTCGCAAAAAGAAAACAAATGAACCAAAGAAAGATCCTAGTCAACTAGATAAAAATCAAGTTGAACCAAATAATCAGCAAATTGAGCCTCCTTCCAACCTTCGTCCTCAAACAAATAATACACATGAAGCACACGTTCCTCAAAGGATGACGATGCATGTGCATGGACAGAATTTTTATCAACCTTCTATCGAACCAGTTAATAATAATAGATTACAGCAAAATAGAAATAATAATCTCATCTTAAACAAAGAACAAAATGAACGAAATGAGAGAAACGAAAGAAACGAGAGAAATGAGAGAAATGAGAGAAATGAGAGAGGCGAGAGAAATGAACAAAACGAACGAAACCAGAATCATAATCATCAAAGCCTTAACCATAACCATCACCACCATCATACTCATCATCAGCAAAATCAACACAACCAACATCACCAGCATATACAGCCAAGACCTTTAATTCCAACCGCTCCAACTCAAAATCAGCCTCAATCAAGGGGTCTCAGTGCATTGAGAATGCTTGCAGTAATTTGAATTTTTATCGAGTTCAATATTTATTTTTAAAGGGAGCCCATCAGCACCAGCATCAACATCAACCTCAACAAGGTAGAGGTCATTCACAAAGAAGACAACAACAACCAAAGAAAAGTAAGAAACTAAATCTCAAGAAAAAATTCAATTCATCATTTTAGCTGGAAAACCTGCTACTAAAGAACAAATTGAAAGATTACCAGTTAGAAAAATAGATTTAGAATTCCTCAAAGAAAAGAGTTTAACTACTGAAGACTATACAAGATGTTCAATTTGTATTGGAGAATATGAAAATGATGAAGAAATCCGTACTTTACCTTGCTGTAATTTTTAAAAAATAAAAACCTCTGCTAATCTTAATTACCTTTATTTAGTGCATTATTTCCATAAAGAGTGCGTCGATCAATGGTTGCAAAAAAATAGAGTGTGTCCAATTTGCAAAACAAGTATTTTGAGCTATTAATTACTGTAATTATTTCAACTATATCTTTAGTAAGAAAGTCTTTTTTTTATTTTCTTTGTTCAAAAATTCATCAAAAGAAATGTAAAATTTCATAAATGTATCTAACTCCATATGAATTTTGTGATTTATCCATTTTATAAAACAAAATTTTTTTTCCCTCTCAGAATCCGCGAAGTGAGTAAAGTTTGGAACTATTACAGAATATATACAGATCGATAAAGATAAAATATTTCATTAGAAAATTCTGAAGCGCGCCATGTTTTCAAGCAAATGGTCCAATTTATCTCGTATGTTTATGCTATTCTTGATATCATCTCAGTTTGTTGAGAGCTCAATGCTGTCGGAGAAATATACAGAAAAGCTGGAAATATTTCAACTAAGATCATCTTCGGCGAGTCCAAAATCATTATGGCATTTTACTTTTGATTTCGAAAATGATTTTAATGTTGAGAACCACATAACATATGAGGCGGTTCCATCAAGGTCTGTTTTAGAAAACATATTTCTGTACTCGAATACGACAGATTTAAGGATCGAGGTGGCAAATGGAAAACCAAATGAGTTTTTGCTTGATCAAGGATCATTTTATTTTTCTCTGCCAAAAGAAGGAAAAACGGTTTATGCAAGCGAATCTGCGAGATGGGGTGATCTAATGTATCAAATCCAGGAGATATTTTCTTTGAGCGTTCAACATCTGGCAAAAAGAAACTATTACAAGTATGAAAGTGACGTGAATAATGTGAAAGCTGCAAATAAAAAAGAACAAAGAGACAACTTTCCTAATTATGAATCTTCTTTCCTGTATGGAAGTGATCCAACAGACTATATTTGCAACGATTTTATTGAAAAAATGAAGGCCTTTTTCCCTTGCAAAGGCTCCAAAGGATTATTTACCAAGCTTTCTATCCCAAAGATTTTCAGTTCAGATTATATTTCAAGCTCAATTGGTTTTCACTATGACAGAGAAGTCAATAAAGCTTATTTCAGAGTAGAGGTTAACATAATTGGGGAGAATGATCTGCTCAATTCTTCAGAAAAATATTCACAATGCCATCGCTATGAAACCTCTCAACTTGTTGACCATAGATCCCTGATCAATCCTTCAAAGGATTATGAAAGGATTGATATTGGGGAAGACTCGTTCTTGTTGTATAAAATTGACAACTTACCTCAAGACTTGTACTCGAAAAATATTTTGAGTTCCCGCCGCTATATAACAAACTCGAGGTTCAATTTCGAGTCGAAGTTAATCCATGAGCTAACAAACAAAAATGGAGCTGATAAAACAGTGAAGGCAGTGTTTTATGAATATTTCTTGAATCAGCAAATTCACCCAATTTTCCACAAGATAACTATGGTTTTAGACAATAAAGAGAAAGTTGATATCAAAGACAAGGTGGAGATTGAATATTTAAAAGGAAAATATTCTCTTGTAAAATTCAAGGTCGAGATTCCACGAAATTCGACTCTCAAAATAGAAATACCATTCGAGAAATTGCTGAAGCCTTTTGAAAATTATCCTCATGATCCGGCAAGAGGTGAAGATTTGATTCCATCTTTAGTTTTGTTGAGTGACCAGAACCGCATTTCTAAAGTGGTCTCTGATAATATTTTGGTTGAGCTGCCACATTCAGATTTTTCAATGCCTTTTACAATCATTGCTATTGTCATGTCGATAGTTGGCTTCCTCTCAATGAATATTTACAGAGCTATATTTGAGAATCCCAAAAAAATTGAAAAGTCCAGATTAGAAAAATTAAAAGAAAAAATAAAGGAAAAATGCTTAAAAAGAAATAAAGATAAAAAGGATTAATTTTTCAAAGTTTTATTGTTGTGTGTATTTGTTGTTATATACAAAATGATTTCTTGAGGGAAAAACCTAATAATAATAATAATTACTTCTTATCAGAAATATAATTTTCGACTTAATACCAAAATAAGAGGGAAATCTCATCAGATTTTAGATATCATTGAGATAGATGTTATCTCACTTGCAAAAAATGACCTCATTGGCAACGGAGGGAGCTCGAGAAATTATTCTCGAATGATTTTTCTAGAATGATAAGAAATCGAAATCTGGTCAAGAAGAAAAAAGTTTTGGAGCTAAAATCTTGATTTTTAATTAGATCTTTGCATTATAAAGCCCGCCAACAGCTTGGAAAAATTAATAATTAGAATACAAAACTAAATGTTTAATTTTCTCGCCCTGCTTTTTACAGGTCTCCTTGTTGTAGGTGTGTACCTCTACAAGAAATCATTGAAACCACAAGTCAAACCACAAGCCCCAGTGCAAGTGCCAAAGAGAAAAGCCAGTGGGAAGCAAGAAACTCCCGCAGCTGAAACAAAGACTGAATCAAGTCAACCCCAATTGTCAAACAAGGACTTAAAGCGCCAGGAAAATGAACTCAAGAAAGCACAAAAGAAGATCAAGAGAGCAAATCCAACCCATTCAACCTTTTTGAGAGGTTTCAAGGGATTTAAAGGAAGCGTTTCTGATTTCGATGTTTCTCCTGACGGAGAATATGTTGTTGCCTGCAGTTCAGATGGCACTTTTAGAATTTTCAGATCCACAGATTTCACTGAACAAGAGCCTCAAAGCATCTATCACAAGATCGATTTCCATCAACCCACTTCCATCTCCTTGAAGCACGACAAGAAACTTGTTGCTGTTGGAATGGCAGAACCCAGAATGGTGGAGTTCTATTCAATTGATGAAAAGACAACTTATGATGACGGCGTGAAAACCAAGGTTTCTGTGAGCTTCCTCAAGAAAAGTGACGAGAGATTGCACAAGACAAACATGAAGCACATGTTTTTGGACTTTGAAGGAAAGTTCTATGTTACTGGCTCTGATGAAGAAGATACCACTATTAAGGCTTGGAGCTTAAGTGGAGAAAACTTGGCATCCTTTGCTACCTCTCAATTGAGAAATCATCATATCCTCAGAAGTGAAAACGGTCGTTTCTTGGCTGTTGCTGCCTGGACTTCAGATGTGATGATCGTTGAACTCAAGACAAACAAAGATGGAAGTCTCAAGAGTTTGGGCAAAGCTATGGCTTTGAAAGGTCATCGTAAAGGAATTATTGATGTGAATTTCAATCCTACAAATGATAAGGTTGTCACTTTATCTAAGGACCAAACTATTAAGTTGTGGAACATTGACGTGAGATATGAAATGTCTGAAGATCCAAAATGCCTTGAAACCATAAATATCAATGACCACGAGGAGCTGAAGGTTCTCGTTGATGCTACCGCAACAAGATTGGGTTTGTTGAGTGTGAACTCTAGAGATCTTATCTTGATGACTCATCACAGCAACATCATTATTTTTGATGTTCAGAAAAATAAAGTCATCGACACCATTGTCAATGCTCATAGTGAAGGATCTCAAATTTATAAACTCGCTTTTAAAGAGCATAAAGGAAAACCTTATCTCTACACCTGCGGTGATGATGGAAGAATAAACATGTGGGACTTCGGAAGTTTTTAAATTACTAAGCATGTATATTTCTTGTAACTTCTATACGGCTTGATAAATAAATGAATGGAAAAAATAACCTAAATCTAATTTACTTTAGCTTTTGAGTTTTGAGTTTAGTGAATCTAGAA
>Ga0182738_1008690_pt1 | contig 10048 bp, 9 predicted proteins | sample eDN5th30CBELigMG_FD_128876 | JGI IMG/M metagenome (GOLD analysis project Ga0182738, IMG submission 128876) | Enriched Miracle-Growth compost microbial communities from Emeryville, California, USA - eDNA 5th pass 30_C BE-Lig MG (version 2)... ... | reverse complement strand
CACGCGCGAATAGGCGGCGATGAGGCCCTCGCCGAAATAGCCCCCCGCGGTGCGCGGCCCGGCCGCGTCGGCGAGGGCCGCGCGGACCTGCGGCTCGCCGGCGAGGCTGGTGTTGCGGAGCACTAGGCTGAGATCGGGGTGGGCGATGAGGCGGCCCGCCCCGTCGACCATATAGGCGGACCCGGAGCGGCCGACCTCGATCGAGGCAACGAGGTCGCGGATCACGCCCGTCGTTTTCGCCGCCGTCAGCAATCCGGTGGCGGACGGGCTGGTCCAGAGCATCGCGCGGCCGGGGGGAACGACGACAGGGGTCACGCATCTCGGACCGGCGCACGGCGGCAGGATGATCGACATCCTGATGGCGGTGGCGCCGGAAACGTCCATCGTCGTGGCCATGGCCAACGTCATCGACGGCTCCCGTGTCGCGGCGATGCGCCCCTACTTCACCGAGGCCGCCGCGGCCCACGGCGTCGCGTTCGAGGAGGTGTTCGTCGGCAGCGTCGATGAGGTCGGGCCGGCGGTCGATGCGATCGCCGCGCGGCCGGGCACGGCATCGTGCTCGCGTTGAGCAACTGGGCCGCCAACAATGCCGACGCGTTCATTGCGGCGATCGATCGGAACGGCATCGCCGCCGTCTATTTCGCGACGCGCATGGTCGTGGCCGGCGGCCTCATCGGCCTCGGCGTGGACGTCGCCTGGTCGTTCCTTCAGGCGGGGGCCTACGCCGGGCGCATTCTGAACGGCGCCGATCCCGGCAGTCTGCCGGTGCTCTCGCCCCGCACCGAACTCACGGTGAATCTGCGCACGGCCGCCGCCCAGGGCATCTCCATCCCGGTGACGCTGCTGGCGATCGCCGACACGGTGACCGAATAGGCCGCAATCCGGGCTTTGGGCTCATGCCAGGTCGGCGGACCCTCGGGGAAGCCCAGAGGGTCCGCCTCGCCCCCATCACATCGGCGGGTTGCCGAGCCCCCATCTGGCCGTCAGCTCGGCCACGGTTCCGTCCAGCTTCAACGCTTCCAGCGCAGCCTGGAGCATGCCGAGCAGCGCAGTGTCGTCGTCGCGCACGGCCATGTTGGCCTGGATCACGCTCTGGCTGACATAGGTGTCGACCTCGCGGACATTCGGGAACTGGCCCTGCGATTGGGTGTAGCGGATCGATGGGCCGCCCTGGATCACGGCCGCGACCTCCCCCGCCACCAGCGCGTCGAGGGCGGCGGCATTGGTGGGATAGGTCCGCACGTCGGTGATGCCGGCGTCGGCGAGAATGCCGAGATAGATCGTCGCCCCGACCGTGGCCCCCACGGGCCGGCCCTCGAGGTCGGCGAAGCCGGTGTAGGCCGCATCGTCGTCCGCAAGCACGACCATGGTCTCGAAATTCAGGAACATCGGCCCGGTGAAGGCGAGCCCCAAAGCACGATACTGGTTGGCGGTGGTCGGCGGGGTGTCGATCGGCAGGTAGGTGCCCCCGAGCGCCGAGCAGACCACGTCGATGTCGCCGTTCGCCAGCGCCGGCATGATCTCCGTCAGGTTGGGGGGTTCGGCGTGCTCGAATTCGAGCCCCGCCTGCTCGGCGACGGCGCTCATGAAATCCCCGCAGAAGCCCATCTCCCCGAACGGGGCGGCGCCGGTGCTGGCGACCCGCAGCGCCTGAGCATTCGACGGCGACACGGCAATGACGGCCATTGCGGCGGCCGCGCCTACGACAATGCGTTTCATCTCGGCTCTCCCTCAAGTTCACGCCGGCCCGTGCCGGTCGATCCCGAGCCTGACGCATCCCCACCCCCGCCGCCGTGACGGACGTCACAGCGGGATCGAGGGCGGGAAATCATGAAGAGGTGAGACGAGGCCCGAACGCGTGATGGCAATGGCGGTCGCGGGTCCGAGCGCCGGCGGAGGGGCGCGTGCCTTCCAAGACGCCGCCGGCGCGAAATGGCCTTCTCGAGATATCGCTCCAGGGCGCGGCGATCGGCCGACCATCCCTCGACATCGCCTGCCCGCAGGATCATCATGCCTGCGCTGTGATTTCGGGAGGCGCTCCCATGCAGCAACCCGGTCAGGCGTGCATGCTGATCGCGGACATCTCGGGTTACACCGACTATCTCGCCGGCGTCGAACTCGATCATGCCCAAGACATTCTTGCCGATCTCATCGGCACGGTGGTCGGAGCGCTGCGGCCCCGCTTCCGGCTCGCCAAGCTCGAGGGCGACGCGGCGTTCGTCTATGTCATGACCGAGGTGCTCGACGCCTCGCTGTTGCAGGATGCGGTCGAGGGGACCTATTTCGCCTTCCGCCGCCGGCTGCGCGACATCCGGTCATCGACGCAATGCGAGTGCAACGCGTGCACGCTGCTGCCGCGGCTCGATCTGAAATTCGTCGTCCACCACGGGCTCGTCGTCACCCAGCGCATGGCCGGACGCGAGGAGCTCGTCGGCCGGGATGTGATCCTGATTCACCGGCTGCTCAAGAACGGCGTCGAGGCAAGGATCGGCCACCTGCCCTACGCGCTCTACACGGACGCCTGCGTCGCCGCGATGAAGATCGACCCGGAGGCCCAGGGGCTGATCCGCCACACCGAGCGGATCGACGTCATCGGCGAGGTGACCTGCTGGCTGCGCGACCTCGAGGCGGCCTGGCAACGGCATCTGGATGCGAACCGCCTCGTCGTCGCCCCCGAGGACGCCGTCTACGCGGCCAGCTGGATCGCCCACGCGCCGCGCGAAGCCGTGTGGGATTTCTTCACCTCCCCGCTGACCCGACCGAGCTGGGGCCACGGCGTGAGCGAGGTGCGCGAGGTCTCGGCCGGCAAGACCCGGCGCGGCGCGGGGACCGTCAATCACTGCATGCACGGCAAGGACGTGCTGATCGAAGAGGTCGTGGACTGGCGGCCCTACGACTACTTCACCACGCGGTACGATCTGTCGGCCATGGGCGTGAACCGGCTGACGATGACCTCGACCTTTGCCGCACTCGACGACGGCAGCACCGAAGTCGGCGTGCGGGTCGCGCGGCCCAAGCCCCGCGAGCGCGCCGCCTTCGAGGCGGTGTTCGAGATGTTCCGGGTCTCGTTCGAAGCCGGGGCGCTGAATATCGTCGCCCATTTCGCCGAGCAGCGGACGACAGCGCCCGACACCGAACCCGCGCTTCCCGTCTCCCATCGCCGCTTTGCGAACGAACCGGTTCACCGGCACCACGCCCATGAGGCCTGACCGGTTCGGCCGGGAGCGCGTCAGGCCGCGGCGGGGGCGCTCTGGGCCGCGTGTTTCGCCTCGAGCCGGGTGACGGCCTCCGCGGCGCCGAGACGACGGGCGGCGTCGAGCGCGTGCCCGTAATGCGAGGCGCTCTCGGTCGGGGCGTGGACGCTGGCGGCGAAGTCGCCGGCGAGCTCATAATATTTGAGCGCCTTCTCGGGGACGCCCGCCAGGTCGAAATGCTGGGCGAGGCGGTGCGCGTGCTCTTCGATGCGGTCGGCGAAAATGGCCTCGATCGCCTCGCCGACGCGCTGATGGAGCTCGCGCCGACGGCGGTTGAGGATGGTGTGGTAGGCCGCGTCGCGTGTCAGCTCGTGGCGGAACATGTATTCGAGCTCCGGCCGGCGGCCGCACTCGCGCAGCAGCTCGAAGCGCTCGAGCGACCCGAGCTGCTTGTCGAGGGCCATCGCCGAATCCGAGATCGCCTGCAGGATACGGTAGTAGAACGAGCGGCCGATGACGGCGGCCATTTGCAGCGTGGCGCGCGTGTCGCGGTCGAGCCTGTCGATCCGGGCCATCAGCAGCGCCTGGAGGTTGTCGGGGATGGCGATGTCCTCGACCCGTGCCGAGGCCGCCCAATGCATCCCGTCGGCGCTGCGGGTGACGACGCCCTGGTCGACGAGCGTGCGGACGATCTCCTCGACGAAATAGGGGTTGCCGTCGGCCTTGCGCAGGATGAGACGGCGCAGCTCGACCGGCAGGTCGGCGATGGAGAGCAGCTCGGAGACGAGCGCGTCGGCATCCTCGGTTTCGAGGGGCTTCAGGACGATTTCCGTATAGCGGTGCGGCAAGTCGGTCTCGGCCCGCTGTTTGACGACCCAGGCTGGCGCCTGACGCTCGGGCCGCATGGCGAAGATGACGAGAAGCGGCACCTCCTCCACGAGCTGCAGCACATGCAGCATGAGGTCGACCGAGGCCTGATCCGCCCATTGCAGGTCGTCGGCGACGACCACGGTCGCGACCCGCTCGGAGGTGCGCATCATGCCGGGCAGGATGTTGTCATAGATGTCCTGCTTGACGACCTCGGGAGGGAAGCTCTTGCCCTCGTGCAACTCCTTGGCCGCGATGATCCGCTCGAAGGCGACGCTGCACAGCGCGACGGCCTCGTCGTCGCCGCCGGAGCGGCGGATGTAGGTGACCACCTTGTCGTGGATGACCTCGGCGGTGTCGTCCAGCTCGATCCCCAAACTGTTGCGCGCGTAGTTCTGGAACAGCGCGAACGGCCGCATCGCGTCGTAGGGAATGGCGGTCATCGCCTCCCAGCGCCCGGCGGCGAACGATTCCCATCGCGACTTCGCCTCGGACAGGAGCCGGCTCTTGCCGAGGCCGGCTTCCCCGATCAGGCCGACGATGCCGCCACGACCCTCGCGGAGACGCTCGAGGGCCGCATGGAGCAGCCCGAGCTCATGATCGCGGCCGACAAGGGGCGCGGCGAGGGGACCGAGCCCGCGCAGATGGTCCGGGTGCGCCTTGGGGCCGAGAACGCGGAACGCCGCGACCTTCTCCGCCTTGCCCTTGAGCTCGATGGCGCCGAGCGGCTCGAGGTCGAACAGGGCGGCGACGAAGCGCTGGGTGTCGCCGGAGAGCTGGATCGTGCCCGGCGCGGCGGTCTGCTCCATCCGGGCGGCGACGTTCACCGCATCGCCGAGCGCGGTGCGCTCCATCGCCTCGGGCGAGCCGACATCGGCGACGACCACCGGCCCGGTGTTGATGCCGATCCTGACCTGGAGATCGATGCCGTGCAGACGGTGCATCTCCGCCCGCAGCGCCGCGGCCGCCTGCATCATGCCGAGGGCGGCCAGCACCGCGCGGTTCGGATCGTCCTCGTGCGCCACCGCCATCCCGAAGAAGGCAAGAAGCGCATCGCCGAGCAGGCGGGCGACGGTGCCTTCGTAGCGCAGCACCGGGGCGCTCAGCCGCTGGAAGACGCCGTTCATGATCTCGGCCCAGTCTTCCGGGTCGAGCTGCTCGGCGAGGGCGGTGGAATTGACGACGTCGCAGAAGAGGGCCGTGACGACGCGGCGCTCCCCGCGCAGGCCGGCCCGCGCCGACGGCGGCATCTCCGCCGCGGTTCCATTGGGGTCTTGGCGCGTCGCGCCGCTCGCTGGGTCGGTGCCAGCCATGCGACACCCCCGCTCATCGCTCCGGGGCGGCGACAGCGCCGCACCCGCAGAACGCCGTTAGAGTGATCCCGTCGCGCCCGTCGCGCAAGGCGCTTCACAAATCAGCCCGTCACCGCAGCAAGGACCGCGGCGATGCCGAGATAGGTGAGCTGGTGGACCAGCTGGTCGGCGCCGAACACGTACCAGTGCAGCGCCTGCGAGGGGACCAGGGACCACCGGCGGCCGATCCGCTCCTTCACCCAGTCGGTGTGATAGTGGACGAGGAACTCGACCGCGATGATCGCCGCGCCGGTGCCGAGCGGCGGCGGCAGGATGAGGAAGACCGGCGCGGTTCCGAGCGCATGCAGCCCGGCGTGCAGCAGGCCGCCGGCATGGCCGTAGGTGCCCTTGTGCCGCATCTGGTAGGCGGTCTGCAGCAGGAAATCGAACACATAGTGCTTGATCTGGAGCCAGGCGAGCACCGCCAACAGAGCCGAGGTCCCTTCCGGCACGTCCTCACTCCGGTGCGGGCAGGGTCGCCGCGTCTCGCCGTCGCCGGGCCCGCGTCCCGGCGACGGCCGCTCAGCCGATGCCGAGCGGCTGCAGCGCGGCGCCGAGGGCGCGACGGTGCGCTCCGCTCTCGTAGTTCAGCATCGCGTCCGGTGGCAGCGGCGTCTCGGTCAGGTGCCCGCCGGCCCGCACATAGGCCACGGGGTACATCGCCCCCGAACCGTCGGCTTCGAGGACGAGGGCGATCCCGTCGCGCTCTTCTTCGTCGAGAAAGGCGGCGAGCGGTATTATGCCGGCGTCGCGGATGCCCTCGTCGGCGCCCACGGTCAGCACGCGCGCGAGGAACCCCTTCTGATGCCAGAGCTCGGGTCCGCGCGTCGCCTCGTCGAGGAGGAACGGCACCACGGCGTCGGGCGCAAGGCGCGGGTGCGGGATTTCGATCCCGAAGCGTTTCGACGCGAGGCGGCGCGCCAGGATGAGGGCGTTGTACCGGTGGCCCTGTACGGCGCCCGAGTTCGGGGGAATGCCGAACTTGGCGAGGCCGCGCACGCCCTGGGTTATCGTCCCGGCGAAATGCAGACCCGGCACGGTGGTGCTCTCCCACCAGCGGGTTTGCGCCGGCAGGCCCGACTGGCCGAAGGTCGTGAGGCCGAGCTTGGGCAAGTCGCGCAGCGGGGTCGTGAACCCGGTCGCGCTGATGACGTCGTCGACTTCGACCGCGACGGCGTCGTTGGAGCCGGTCATCCGGAAATGGACCACGAGGGCGTCCCCGCGCCGCTCGATACGCTCAGTGGCCGCGTCGAGCACCCCGACGCCGCCGCCGAGCACGTAATCCTCGTAAGGCAGGATATAGCGCGCCCGCACGCCGACGAGCGAGTTGACCACCACGGACAGCCGGGCCGGGGAGGGGGAGGACAACAGGATCGAGCGCGCCCACGGCAGCAGCCCGGAGGCGATCTCGAAGCCGGAGTTCTGCTTGCCCAGGATGACGACACGCCTGTCGGCATAGCGCTCGGCCGGGCCGACATCGGCGTAGTGCCGAGCGAGTTCAATGCCCGGAATATCGGGATTCCAGGGGTCGGCGACCCCGACCGCGAACACCGCGTCCCGGCAGGCATAGTCGCCGTCCGACGTCTCCAGCACGAAGCGGGCGCCGTCCGCGTCTTCTTCTCGCCGCGTCTGCAGCCAGCGGCAGCCATAGCGCACGGCGAGCCCCGTGCGTTCGGCGAAGGCGGCGAGGTTCGCCTCCATCGCCGCGCGGGTAGGGTAGTGCGAGGTGCCGTCGAGATGGCGGGCGGCTAGCGAGCGGGCCTCCGGTTCCTCCGCGATCAGGCTGTTCCAGTCGCAGCGCTCGAAGGGGCGCGAGCCCGGCCCGCCCGCCGCGTGCGGCTTTGTCCAGGAGAGGAGGCGCTGGAACAGCGGCCAGCGCCGGAACATGCCTCCCGGGCCCGGATCGGCCGAGATCACCGCATGGCGTATGCCGTAGCGATTGAGGCCGTAGGCGAGTTGCAGCCCGCCCGGGCCACTGCCGACGACGACGACGGGGTATTCGCCCGGAGGATAGGGGCGGGTTGCGCTGGCGTGGAATGACGGCCGGGCCATGAAGGGAGCGTTCCCTAGGCGCGCCTTCGATTGGAGTCGCGCAGGCGCCGCGCCTGGGCCTGCAGCATCCGGAACATCACCTGTGGATGGGCGAGGAGGAACGGCTCGGCGTCGGCGGGGTCGAGGACGAGGCAGCGCACGTCCGTGAGGGCGATCACGTCGGCGGTGGGCGGGTCGCCGATCAGCACCGAGACCTCCCCGAAGAAGTCGCCCCGGCCCAGCCGCGCCCTCTCCGCGCCGTCGACATGGACTGTGCATTCGCCTTCGAGCACGAAGTAGAAGCCGGCGCCACGGAAACCCTGGCGCAGTATCTTGTCGTCGGCCGCGAAGACGGCGACCGCGAGCTGGTCGACGACACCCTCGCGCTGGGCTTCGGTCAGGTCCGCGAACAGCGCGAACCGCGCCAGGTCCGACACGATTTCCGACCGGCTGCTCACTCGGATCCCCCGCACCGGAGCCGATATTCATCATGCGCCGGGTCGCTCCCGCGGCCAAGCGGGATTCGAGCGCCTTGCGAGGCGCGATGGAAGGCCGTGGGACTCCGGGCGGGATCCGCACGCCCCGGGTCAGCGGATTGTCCCCGCCCAGGGCAGGCGCGAGCGGCCTCGCGGCCGCAGACCGAACACGCATCGTGGCGGAACGGGGTTTCCCGCTCGGCCGGCGGCCGGGCGGGAGGGGACTCAGTCGGCCAGGAAGCAGTAGAGCAGGCCGGCGCCGCCGGTGGCGACCAGATCGGCTTGGCCGCAGCCGCGCGAGGGGTGGGCCGCGTTCCAGGGTGAAATGCCGGGCTGCAGGCTCCGGCGGTCGGCATGGCCGAGCATTGCGGCGCCTTCGCCGTTCGACGTCCAATTCCCGCACGTCATGTCCCCGGCATCCGCCGGGAAGGCCGTGCCGTCGGCCTGCGTACCGGTCAGGATGTCGTGGGTGACGGGATTGGGATTGTCGGCGGGCTGAACAGGGTTGCCGTTCGCGTCGAGCGGCACGAAGGCGATCATGTCGCCGTTCTCGGTCAGGGCAGTCTCGTGATTGATGTTGACGTCGTCGTCATGCAGATCGTCGACGTTCTCCGCGATGAGAACGCCCTCGACATTGTACCAGGGGCCCGAGCCGATACGATCGCGGGCGTTCACCGCATTGTCGCCCTGCGTGCTGAGATAGGCGCGCCAGTCCGTCCCGGCCAGCCCGGCAGCGGCGGCGAGGGCGGCACAGTGAGCATCCGCGCCTTCGAGACCGCCCAGATTGGCCCCATCCCCCAGCCCGACGCTGGTGACGAAGAAGCTCGGGCCCGCCTCCTGGGCCTGGGTTGGGAAGGCGACGGCTGCACCCAGGAGCGTGCCCGCACCGATCAACAGTCGAGTGGAAGCCCTCATCGGTTTGTTCTCCGTTGCTCACGAGAGATCTGCGCCTCTCGACCGTGAACACCTGTGGCCGCCGAGGCGCACGTCAATGTGCGGTCGTTCCCGGCGTTCCCGCAAGTCTCGGAAGGCTGTCGAACATCAGCCGCGCCGGATCGGCACGAGAGCTCGACGCTTATGGCCGAGCCCACCACCGCAAACGCGTCGCAAGTCCCGTGGAGAGGCCCCGCTTCCAGCGAGGAAAGGGGCCTGTATTGCCGAGGGAGCACCAACGAGTGCGTGGGATTGAGCGGCGGCCGGACGAGTTCATCCGGTGGGATAATCCGGCGTATTCGGACGCTTGCGCGAGCAAATGGCGGAGAGGGTGGGATTCGAACCCACGGTACGGTTGCCCGCACAACGGTTTTCGAGACCGCCCCGATCGACCACTCCGGCACCTCTCCGCAACTCGGGCCCTGGTCGAAGGCGCGCGGACCATACACAGCTCACCCGCCAGCGGCAAGCGGGCCGCCGGGACTTCGCGAGGCTTCTTTCGATCGGCGCCCAAGGGAGTTATCGAGGGAGGGGCGGTCGTCGTCGACCTCGCGCGCGGCCGGGATGCTGCGAGGGGGCGGGGCGTTGGGATGGGGCCTGCGCTTTGAACCGCGCCGGAAATCTGCTACCCGCCGACCGTCACGAAAACCGTCGGGGAGGCAGACATGACGCCCGGGGTGCGCCCGCTCGTCGCCGGCAACTGGAAGATGAACGGGCTTCGGGCCGCCGAGGCCGAGTTCGTTGCCATGCTCGAGGGCGCAGAGACGCTTTCCCGGGTCGACCTCCTGGTCTGCCCGCCGGCCACCCTGATCGACCGGTTCGCGCGCATCGCCGGGGAGGACGGACGGATCGCGCTCGGGGGGCAGGACTGCCATGCCGCGCCGTCCGGGGCGCATACAGGCGACGTCTCGGCCGAGATGCTGAAGGACGCCGGCGCGAGCGCGGTGATCGTCGGCCATTCCGAGCGCCGCGCCGATCACGGCGAGACGGACGCGATCGTCCGCGCCAAGGCCGAGGCGGCGCGGCGCGCGGGGCTGCTCGCGGTGCTCTGCGTGGGGGAAACGGCCGCCGAACGCAAGGCCGGCTCGACGCTCGACGTCGTGGGCGCGCAACTCGCCGGCTCCGTGCCGGACTGGGGCATCCCCGAGACGCTGGTCGTCGCCTACGAGCCGGTCTGGGCCATCGGCACCGGGCT
>Ga0182738_1008689_pt1 | contig 10048 bp, 8 predicted proteins | sample eDN5th30CBELigMG_FD_128876 | JGI IMG/M metagenome (GOLD analysis project Ga0182738, IMG submission 128876) | Enriched Miracle-Growth compost microbial communities from Emeryville, California, USA - eDNA 5th pass 30_C BE-Lig MG (version 2)... ... | reverse complement strand
TCCCGCCTGGGCGAAACGAAATCGGAGAGAATAAGTAATCAGACGAGTCGAATCCGCGCGATCTTGCGCTTGCCGACCCGCGCGACAAGGCCGTCGGAGACCAGAACCAGAGTCTTCGGATCGGTGATCGGCTCGCGATTGGGGCCGATGTTGAACCCGCCCTGTTCGATCACCCGGCGAGCATTGGACGTGCTCGACTCCAGGCCCAACTCCTTCAAGAGCAGGGGGGCGGGAATCCGACCCTCGGCGTCGAGCTTGTCGGCCGACAGCTGGGCGATCGGGATGTCTTCGGGATCCGCGCCCAAGGCCCTGCGGCGGAACTCGGCCGCGGCGCGTTCGGCGGCCTCTTCGCCGTGGTACTGGGCGACGATCGCCCGGCCGAGCGCCTCCTTGGCGTCCCTTGGGTTCACGCCCGGGGCGAGAAATTCCTTGATCCGGTCGGTCGGCAGATCGGTAAGGAGCGTGAAATATTGCTCCATCGGCTCGTCGGGGACGCTCATCACCTTGCCGAACATGTTGTCGGGATCGTCGGCGACGCCGATATAATTCCCGAGGCTCTTGCCCATGCGGCGAACGCCGTCGGTCCCCACCAGGATCGGCATCGTGATCGCGACTTGCGGCTCCTGCTTGCGGAGCGGCTGAAGCTGTCGGGCGACCAAAAGGCTGAAAAGCTGCTCGGTGCCGCCTAGCTCCACGTCAGCGTCGATCTCGACCGAGTCCCAGCCCTGCATCAGCGGATAGAGGCATTCGTGGAGATAGACGGGCTTCTCGGCGGCGATCCGCTTGGCGAAGTCCTCCCGGGCCGAGATTTGGCCGAGGGTCATGTGGCGAAGGAGGTCGAGGACATCCAGGAACGACCACTTGCCGAACCAGTCGCCGTTGTGGTGGACCTCGGCCCGGTCCAGGTCGATGATCCGGCCGACTTGTTTGAGGTAGTCGCGGGCGTTGTTGGCGACTTGTTCGCGGGTCAGGGCCGATCGGGTCTCGTCGCGGCCCGAGGGGTCGCCGACGAGCGCCGTGTAGTTGCCGATGATGATGACGGCCGTGTGCCCGAGGTCCTGAAACTGCCGGAGTTTGCGGAGCGGGACGGTGTGGCCGAGATGGACGTCGATGCCCGTCGGGTCGATGCCGTACTTCACGCGCAGGGGCTTGTTCTCGCGAACCGACCGCTCCAGCATCTTGACGAAGTCGGCCTCGGGGACGATCCGATCAACGCCGCGTTGAAGGATCTCAAGCTGACTGGGGACATCGAGCATCGGTTCACGTGACTCCTGAAGCGTTCACGCCATCGCGCGGATCTCAAACCGCCGATTCTAGACGCGGCGCGGGCTCTTAACAAGGTGGTCGGGACCGCGCGCGGCTGTTACGATTTGCCTGTGAGCCCGCTCATCGTTCCGCCCGAGAACCGCCCAGCCCATTGAGGTTGCTTTGACGTTCGCTCAACTCGAAGCGTTATTCCTGTCTTCGCTCTCCCTTCTGCTTCTGGCGATTGTCTTCGGCATGCTCTTGGCATGGGGCTGGGCGTTTCAGCGAATCGCAAAAGGCGCGTCGCCCGCGCCATCGCATCCTCTTCGGCCGCTCCCGATGGCGCATTGGGGGGCCGGAACAATCCTGCTGGCGACCATCCTCTATCTCGGAACGAGCGTCGCCGTGGGGACGACGTACTCCGCGTTGACGGGCGGGCGAGGCGCCGACCGGAAAGCCGACCAAGTCGCGGCCAAAACCGAACCGGGAGGACCAAAGGGCGCCGAAGCTCCCATCGAGGCGAAGCCCCGCGATCCCCTGGAGACCATTCTCCTGACCAGCGTGGCGAGCATCTTGTTCTGCCTCATCGCGTTTCCGGTTCTCCGGTGGTGGTCGGACATCGAGCCTTCGGATCTCGGTTTATTCGTGGATCGTTGGCGACTCCAAATCCGGTTCGGAGTCATCGCCGCGTTCTTGGCGACTCCCGGGACCTACGCCATTCAGTTGGCCGCCACCAAGATTTGGAGGGTGAACGAACACCCCGTCCAACAGATGATGATGGAGCGGTTCACCCCCACCGTGGCGACGCTCGCCCTGCTCTTAACGGTCTTCTTGGCCCCATTGGTCGAGGAGACGTTGTTCCGGGGGATTCTCCAAAGGTGGTTGACCCGTCTCTTCGGTTCCGGCCAACGCGCCGTCCCGCCCCCGCTTCCCGCGTCCTCGGCACCAACGGTCAACGACGCCGCGCCTCTTTTTGACGAACCCGCGATTTCCGAACCGGCCGCTGAACGGGTGGACGAACCTCTCGTTCTCGACCCCTCGGATTCGAACGCCGACGAGCCCGGCGCTCGGATGGCGATCGTGACCACGTCGATCCTCTTCGCCGCCCTACACGGCGCGCAGTGGCCGGCGCCCATCGCCCTGTTCGTGCTCTCGCTGGTTCTCGGCGGCCTTTACCAGAAGACGGGAAGCCTCCTGGCGGCGATGGTCATGCATGGAGTCTTCAACGGGTTCAGCACCCTCCTGCTCATCGTTCAATTGGTGGGTCAACACATGAATCTGAAAGGGTAGGAGCCCATCTCGCGCGATTTGGGGGTGCGAGGCTGGGATGATGAGAAGTTGATGTTGACCAGCTCCGCCGCTAATCCCCGGCTTCGTTGCGCCGCGTGGCAAAACTTCGCGGCGAGGTCCGCCATACCAGCCCAACGCGCCAGCCTCGCCCTGCCGATGAGAGAACGGCGCGTTGGACTTTTCCCGCATGGACGCGCCTCGATCCCGCTGATAAATTATGAAAACCACTGGACTCGACGAGTCGATTCCAGGCCCGGAACGATTGTGCTGAAGTTGCGGGCGGCCCAATCCGATTATGATGGGGCCTCGGTTTCTCCCGCCTCGGTTAATTTAGGGGCTCGCGCGGTTCGACCCGATGGGAGGTCTCGCCTCTCCGGCGCCATCCCGCGACCGATTTGGCGAGGGGCGCGCGTCCCTCGGTGTGTTGGGCATGGTGGAATGGCGGCCCGAGCGTTTTCGAGCGCGAGCCCTCCGCCTCAAGGAGTTTTTCCCTAGATGAGCGACGATGGTTGTCAGAGTAAGAAGTCCGCGACGGTTCATGGCGGCTTCGAGTGGGCGGGGGCCGCGGCCCGAGTTCGTCGGGGGAGTTATTCCAATCGCGCGGGTCGTCGAGCCGCCCTTCTGGGCGCTCTGACCGCGTCTTACGCCAACGCCTCGCGAGGCGGCCGAACCACCTCGTCGGATCGCTCGGGCAACGAGCGATAACGGTTCGCCAGCCAGAGAATCGGGACCGGAGCGAGCCGCCGAGCGTCCCAACGACACCTCCGACTTGTAATGGAATTGGGCCGATCTCCCCAACCCGGCGCTGCCTTGGAGCGGGGAAATCGGCTTTTTCTTTCGCGGGCAAAGCATCCAATCACGCAAACTCCATGGTGTTTATCCATCGCCCCCGCGCGACCGTCGGGAGGCTGGAGCAAGGAACGGTGAGCCTGATGGTTTCGCAGACCACGGTGGCCAGGGCGCCCCGGAAGGAATACCAGTTTCGGGATCGGGTCTTGACCGTCAGGCGGGGGCACCCGCTTCCGCTGGGAGCCGCGCCCACGCCCGACGGCGTCAATTTCGCCGTGGTTTCGCGGTACGCGACGGCCGTCTGGCTCGTTCTGGGCGAGCCGTGCAGCTCCAGCTTCGAGACCGAAATCCCGCTCGACCGCCGCCTGAACCGAACCGGCGACCACTGGCACGTTCGGGTCGATGGACTGCCGGAGGAGTTTTGGTACGGCTACCGGGTGGACGGGCCTCGGGAGGAGGGATTCCGGTTCGATCCCAACGTGGTCTTGCTTGACCCCTACGCCCGCGCCGTCTCGTGCAGCCAGCCTTGGGGGGTGAAGTCGAACGTGCCGAGGCGAAGCCTGATGGGCAAGTCGATGACCGACCGCAACGGCGTCGTCCGGCCGCGGACGCCGCTTGAGGACACGATCATCTACGAATTGCACCTTCGGGGCTACACGATCGACCCAAGCTCGGAAGTTACGCACCCCGGAACGTTCGACGGTCTGGCCGAGAAGATCGATTACCTCCGATGGCTGGGGATCACCGCCGTCGAGCTTCTTCCCGTCGACGACTTCGACGAGAACGAATGCGCCTTCGTCAACCCGCTGACCGGCGAACGGCTGCTCAACTACTGGGGATACAACCCGATCTCGTTCTCGGCCCCAAAGGCCGCCTACGCCATCGATCCCAGGCGGTCGGAGCCCTGGGACGAATTTTGCGCGATGGTCGATGAGTTTCATCATCGCGGTATTGAGGTCATTCTCGACATCGTCTTCAACCACACGGCCGAAGGGGGATACGGGGGGCCGACCTACAGCTTTCGGGGGCTCGACAACCCGCTCTACTACATGCTGGACCAGCGGGGGAACTACCTGAACTTCTCCGGCTGCGGCAACACGTTCAACAGCGATCATCCGGTGGTGCGGAACCTTCTGCTTTCGTGCCTCCGCAACTGGGTGGCCGAGGCGGGCGTGGACGGCTTTCGGTTCGACTTGGCGTCGATCCTGGGGCGCGACCGCCGGGGCAACGTGCTGGTCCACCCGCCGACGATCAACCTGATCTCGGAAGACTCGCTGCTCTACGACACCAAGCTGATCGCCGAACCCTGGGACGCGGCCGGTCTGTATCAAGTCGGCACCTTTCCGGGGGGAGGCCGGTGGTCGGACTGGAACGGGCGGTATCGCGACGACGTTCGAAGCTTCTGGCGGGGCGATCCCGGCATGGCCTCGGCCCTGGCCACCCGAATCTGCGGCAGCGATGACCTGTATCATGGCCGAAGCCCCTTGCTTTCGATCAACTTCATCTGCTGTCACGACGGCTTCACGCTCAACGACCTGGTCTCCTACAACGAGAAGCACAACGAGGCCAACGGCGAGGGCAACCGCGACGGCTCCAACGACAACCGGAGCTGGAACTGCGGCGTCGAGGGCCCGACCGACGACCCGGCCGTCAACCGGCTCAGACAGCGCCAGGCCCGCAACCTGATGGCGACGCTGATGATCTCTCAGGGCGTTCCCATGATCCTGGCCGGCGATGAGTTCCTGCGAACGCAAGGGGGCAACAACAACGCCTGGTGTCAGGACAACGCGACGAGCTGGGTTGATTGGTCGTTCGCCAAGAAGAACGCCGGCTTCCTTCGGTTCGTCCAGAAGATGATCGCCCTGCGGCTGGCCCACCCGGTCTTCCGCCGCAAGACCTTCTTCGGCGGGGGCGTCGACGGGCATCCTCCCGAGATCCTCTGGCACGGCGAGGATCCGGTTCGACCCGACTTCTCGCCCACCAGCCGCTCGCTGGCCTTCGCCCTCGACGGCAGGCGATGCGACCGTCCGGGCGTCGTCGACCGCGACTTCTACATCGCCATGAACTCCGACGACCGGGCCATCGACTTCAAGGTCCCGGCGTCCCCCTCTGGCCGGCCCTGGCGGCGGCTCGTCGACACGGCCCTCGAATCGCCAGACGACATCCTTAACCTGGACGAGGGCCCCCCGGTGGCCGTCATGGCACCCTACAAGGTGGAGGCCCGCTCCCTGGTCATCCTCGCCTCGGTGGAGACCGCGTGAACGGAGCGGCGGGTTTTCGTTGAATCGCCCGGCTACTTGTCGCGCGGGAGGTCGTTGTCTCGAACCTCGCGGAGTCGGTCGGCCAGCTTCGCTTCGAACGCCTCGACCGTGGAGGCGAACTCGGGTTTGACGGCGAGATTGGCGTATTGCTTCGGGTCGGCGAGCATGTCGTAGAGTTCAACACCCTTCGATGCGTCCTCGCCGTATTGAATGTAGGCCCATCGGTCGTCGCGAAGCAGGAAGCCCTTGCTCGAAGGCGCGACGCAAAAGACGGCGTCGCGCACGCTCGCCTTCGGATCACGGAGCACGCCGCTTAAGTCTTTCCCCTGCAACCGCGAGGGGACTTCGAGGCCGCAGAGCTTCGCGGTGGTGGGATAGAGATCCAGCAATTCGACGAGCGCGTCACTCACCGCGGGCCTCACTCCCGGCGCGGCGATGATGAGCGGAGCCTTGGCGGACTCGTCGCGGAGGCTGACCTTGGCCCAGAAGTCATGCTCGCCGAGATGATAGCCGTGGTCGCTGGTGAAAATGACGATGGTGTTGTCGGCCTGTCCAGACTGGTCGAGCGCGTCGAGCACCTTGCCGACCTGCGCGTCCATGTAGGTCACGGCGGCGTAGTAGCCGCCGACGGCCTTCCGCTGCCGGCGCTCGTCCATCTTCATGTTCAGGCTGGTCTTATAGTTGACGCCGGCCTTCGGAATGTCGTCCCACTCGCCCGGGAGCTTCGGCGGGAGAGGCATTTTGTCATAAGGCTTGAAGGCGTCGAAATAGCTCGCCGGCGCGACGAAGGGCACATGAGGCCGCACGAAGCCAACGGCGAGGAAGAACGGCTCGTTCGCCTTCGCCAGTCGCTCGATTAGCTCAACCGCCTTCGCCGCCGTCTTGCCGTCGGAATGCGCGAGGTCGTCCCCCTCGGCCTCGACCACCACGAAGGTATTGCCCCCCATGACCGGCTTGTCGCCCTTGGGGTTTCCTTCGAGCGTCTCGCCCTCCCCCTTGGCCTTCCACTCCGGGCCGGGGCTGTTGAATTTCTCGGTCCACGACGCCGGGTCGTCCGCCCCGTCCACGCCCGCCTCAATGTCGCCGGGCACGCCCATGTGGTAAATCTTGCTGACGCGCGCCGTGTGGTAGCCCGCGTTCTTGAAATGTTGCGGCCAGGTCGCCCGGTCCCCGATCCGCGGCCGAGGGCTCGTGTAGCCAAACACTTCGGTGGCGTGCGGATAATAACCCGACAGCAGCGACGCTCGCGATGGCCCGCAGTAGGTCGCGTTGCAAAAGGCGCGCGTGAAGCGGACGCCTCGCGCCGCGAGCCGGTCGATGTTCGGCGTGTGGCAGACCGTGTTGCCGTAACACGACAACGCGGTGGCGGTGAGATCATCCGCGATAACGAACAGCACGTTGGGCCGGTCGGCCGCGACGGCGTTCGCCACCAGGCCAACCAGCGCGAACAGGCCCGCCAGAGCCGGCCGACACACCCCCGGGAACCTTCGCCCACCGCTTCGAGTCGCCATAAGCCATCTCCACCAAAAGCGCGACGTTGAACGATCCGAGCATAGTGGCGGGGAGGTCTCGACGACAGTGAATTTCCGACCGCGCGCGAGAAAACGCCGAGAGTTCGAACACTCGGCGTTTCGCGTTCGCCAACGGGAAGCGTGCTTGCGTTCCCGTGGATAAGTAAGGCTCCCCGACAAGGACTCGAACCTTGAACCTAGCGGTTAACAGCCGCTCGCTCTACCGATTGAGCTATCGGGGAATTGGTTTGGGGGGGGTTGAGACGGATGGAGAATCCGCCTGGAGGGACGGAATCCGATTCGCGAGGCGATGATGCTCCAAAAAATCCCAGCTCCCCGACAAGGACTCGAACCTTGAACCTAGCGGTTAACAGCCGCTCGCTCTACCGATTGAGCTATCGGGGAATACGCCCAGGAGGATACCGGCCCAAGCGGGCGAACTCAAGGGCAGTTTGTGAATTTCGCGCGTCGCTCGAAGAGAGCGGAACGCTCGGCGATTGGACCCGGCCCAATGGTTTCAATCGGGCCGGGAGTCGTTTCGATCCCCTGGCGGGGGATCCCGCCTCCAAAGCGAGGCGCGAGGGGTCGGATTGGATTAGGCCGATTCCGACTTCCCGCGCTGCTCGATCGCCTTTTCGAGAATCCCGACGATCAGAGCGTTGAGCGAGGACTTGTCGTCCTTGGCCCAGCTCGCGAGCTGCTCGTGCAGCACGGGAGGCATCCGAATCTGGAAGTGAACAACCGTTTCGGGCATGTCGCCAACTCCTCTATGGGGAAGAGAACCCGTACTCAAAGCGACGTCGTCGGGCGCTGTCGGCCGTTTGCGTCGGCGTCGCCGCGGCGATTGGGGCGTGCATTGTCATTGTACCCCAATTCCCGGGCGGCCATTGGATCATTTTTCCGACCTCGGCTTGGTTCCCGTCGCCTTTATTGTGGCGATTCGTGCAATGAGTGCAAGATCAATCGCGAGTTTCTCTCGCGACCCAAACCCCCACGGGACGGGGAAATACGGAATCTCGCGATTGCAAGGGCGAGCGCCGTGGTCCCTCGGCGAGCCTTGACGGCTCACGCGAGGGGCGGCATACTCCGCGGGGTTCCCGCCGCGATGTTCCCCGGTCAAGGAGTGACCACCGATGGCCCGCCGCAAGGTCAAACGTCCCTGGCTCGATTACCTCGTCTACCTGCTCACGCGGGCAACCGTCGTCTTCGCGCAATCGCTCTCGATGGCCCAGGCCTACGCCTTGGCCCGGTTCTTCGGCTGGGTGATGTACTCCGTAGACAAGCGCCATCGCCTGGTGGGCCTTGAGAACCTGCGCGTGGCCTACGGCGACCAGATGACCGAAGCCCAGCGCGACCAGACGGTTCGGGGCGTCTACCGCCACTTCTGCATGATGCTCATGGAGATCTTCCACACCCCCAAGCGGATCACGCTTGAGAACTACCGCGAGTACATCAAGCTCGTGGGTCATGAGCCGGTGCTGGACCGCCTCCTTTCTCAAAGACCGATGATCATGCTCAGCGGCCACTATGGCAACTGGGAGATGGCCGGCTACGTCTTTGGCCTCTTCGGCTTTCCGACGTACTCGGTCGCCCGGACGCTCGACAACGCCCACCTGGAGCGCTACCTCCTATCGTTCCGCGAGCGAACCGGCCAGAAGATGATTCCCAAGTCGGGGGGCTATGACCAGATCGTCGAGGTCCTCGAGACGAACAAGCCCCTCTCCATGCTCGCCGATCAAGACGCCGGCCAGCGCGGGCTGTTCGTCGACTTCTTCGGCAGGCCGGCCTCAACCCACAAGGCGATCGCCCTCCTAGCCATCGAACACAACGCGCCGGTGGTCGTCGGCGTCGCCCGTCGAACCGGCCCCGGCTTCCGCTACGAACTCCGATGCGCCGAGATCATCGAGCCCGGCGAATTCACCGGAGGCCCCGACGACGCCCGGTTGCTGACCCAGCGCTACACCAGCGTCCTCGAAGACCTGATCCGCCAGGACCCCAGCCAGTACCTCTGGCTCCACCGCCGATGGAAGCACCAGCCCCAGCCCCGCAAGAAAGCGGCCAAGCAGACCGCCGCCTGACTGCGACCGGATCGCCGCCGGAACCGCCCCAAGAACCTCGTCCCACCCCCGCGGATTGGGTTCGTTCGGCGCGGCGAGGCCAAACGGGTTTTTGAGGCAAATTCCCGCTTGGCCACGGTTTGCGCCGAATCGCCAATTTCCGGATTGGCTTCGTTCGGCCAATTTTTCGCGACAAATCGCGAGCCGACCCTTATCCCGGATTGGGTTCGATCGGACATTTTTTCGCGACCAGCCGCGCGTCGCCCCCCATCCCGGATTGGCTTCGTTCGGACGGTTTTCGCGCCGCGCCGCGCGTCGACCCGGATCCCGGATTGCCTTCGTTCGGCCAATTTTTCGCGCCGAGCCGCGCGTCGATCCTTCCGAATTTTCAAAGAGCCGCTTCGGTCGAGCAATGTAGACCGAGACCTTTCCATTTCATAAGGTCAGCGCGAGGCGGCTCGCAATTTCATGATTTTGAAAAAGCGTGGCCCGCGCGCTCGGATCGCGCGGGCTGCGCCGGATGAAACGGACGGGCCGCTTCCGATGTTTGTTCTCGGTGAACGGATTATTCGACTCGTCGGGTGGCCCGGGTTCGGGGCGAACCCGGGGCGTTCAGCGCTCAGGCTCAGGCTCAGGCTGGAAATTTTTCCTTGGCGCGAGGGAGTACAGCGCCCCGGGAGGACAGGCATTCTTGCCTGTCCCGCGCCGAGTCTGGAAAGACAAGAATGCCTGCTCTGAATATAGGCTCGTTCAGGCCCATGAACGGCCCGTTCCGGGCCGGGGACGGGGGCATCCCCGCCCCCTCCCCCGGGCCGCTGGCCCGGGCTGACGGAACGACCCCGTTGGGGTCGAACGCCGGCCGCCGTCCCGAAGGCACGGTTCCGTCAGCCCGGGG
>Ga0182738_1008688_pt1 | contig 10049 bp, 8 predicted proteins | sample eDN5th30CBELigMG_FD_128876 | JGI IMG/M metagenome (GOLD analysis project Ga0182738, IMG submission 128876) | Enriched Miracle-Growth compost microbial communities from Emeryville, California, USA - eDNA 5th pass 30_C BE-Lig MG (version 2)... ... | reverse complement strand
GGCTTACCTGGCCCGTCAGCGACGACTTGAACGGGAAGGCCGGCGTCCACCAGACTTCCGAGGACATGCCGTTGCCGAGCGGCCCCATCGCCTCGACGCCGCCCGGGAACAGGAGTGCCGCCGCCACCGTGACCGCCTTCGGCTTGAAACCCTGCTGGTTGCACTGGGTGACGAAGGTCTTCAGATCGTCGGGGTAGGTGATGCCGCCGATGATCTCGCAGTTGTTCTTCTTGAACTCGGCGATCTGGGCCGAGAAATCATTGGTCCGCGGCTGGAAATAACCCGGCACCACAACCTCGTAGCCGGCCTTGCGGGTCGGTGCCGGCAGACCGTACTCCTCGTTGCCCCAGGTCTCGCCATCGATGTTCTGCGGGAACAGCATGCCGACCTTCTTGTTGGTCTCGAGCTGGTTCCAGAGACCGACGAAGGTGTTCAGAGCCTCGTCGAGGCCCCAGAAGAAGTGGTTGGTCCACTCGAAGGTCTGCTTGCCGCCGCCGCGCGGGAACACGACCGCCTGCCAGGGCGCGCCGGACGAGATGCAGGGCGTCTCGTAGAGTTCGGCCTGCTCGGCCGCCGGCAGGATGGTGTCGGTGGTCGAGGCCGGGACGAGCAGGTGGATCTCGTCATTGAGGATCAGGTTGCCGGCGATCTCGGCCGCCTTGTTCGGATTGGACTGGCTGTCGCGATCGAGGATCTCGATCGCATAGGTGTCGCCATTGGCGGCCTGCAGCTGCCCACCGAGCAGCGCGCGGATCTTCTGCAGCGTATAGCCATCCGTCTCGCCGAACAGAGCGAGCGGACCGGTCGTCGGGCTCAGATAGCCGAGCTTGATCGTGCCGGCTGTGGCGGCGCGCGCATAGCCCGGCAGGGCCAGCGTGCTGGCCGCGACGCTGGCGCCGAGGCCCTTCAGAATGGTCCGGCGGCTCGGCCGGATCCCGGATTTCACCAGCTTGTTGTAGTAGGTCATTGTCGTTCCCTCCCATTGATAAGGTGTCTCCGGCCCCGCCCTCCTCGACGAAGCCGGCCTCAGGTCGAAGCGTCAGGTCATGCGCGTCAGAGACCCGCCGTCGATGACGATCAGCGAGCCGGTGAAGAACGAACCGGCCGGCGACGCCAGCAACAGCGCCAGGCCCTTGATGTCCTCGATGTCGCCGATGCGCCCGATCAGCGACTGGCTCTCGAAGGCGGCGCGGTCGGCCTTGTTGCGCAGCCTTCCGCCGGCGATGTTGGTGATGAACGGGCCTGGCAGGATCGCGTTGACCCGAATGCCATAGGCGCCGAGTTCCATGGCCATGTGGCGCACGAAGTGGTTCACCGCCGCCTTGGCCGGCATGTAGGACGTGCCGACGATGCTCTCGTTGATCATGGAGGCGATCGACGACGTGACGATGATCTCGCCGCCGCCATTCGGCTTCATGTGACGGACGGCGTTCTTCACCGTCGTGTAGACGGAGTTCAAATTGAGCTCGATGCCGCGATCCCACTGCTCGTCGGGAATGTTCTCGATCGCCCCGCACGGAAAGCGCTCGCCTGTCACCGTATTGAAGCCCGGACCGGGATCGATGCCCGCATTGGCAAAGACCGTATCGATGCGGCCCTGCTTGGCCACCACCGCGTCGAAGGCCGCGGCCATCGCCGGACGATCGCTCACATCCACCATCTGGGACCAGACGTCCCACCCCTTGGCCGTCATGTCCGAGACGAGCCGCTCCGTGCCCTCCGCGTCGATATCGAAGATGCAGACCTTGGCGCCATGCTCGGCCATGATCTCGGCATAGGCCCGGCCGATGCCGCTGGCGCCGCCGGTGACGATCACCGACTTGCCCCTGACATCGAACATTTTCTCCAGCGCGGCCATCAGTTTACTCCCGTTTGTTCCATAGAGACCTGAGCGCAGACGCCGCCCGGCGTCCGCCGCGATCAGTCCTTCTTGCGCGACAGCACGAAGTCGAATTCCACGTCGTAGAACGGCGCCTCGATGCCAACCTCGGCGGCGGCCTGCGCATCCTCGACCTTGCGGAACTCGGCCAGCAGGCTTTCCTTCACGCCAAAGACGGCGTCGGAATTGATGTAGGGATCGTCGGGATCGAAGATGTGCGTGGTCAGCGCATCGAACCCGTCGGCCTCGACGATGTAGTGGAGATGCGCTGGCCGGTAGGGATGGCGCCCCAGCGCGACCAGCAGTTTGCCGACAGGGCCGTCATCCGGGATCGGGTAGTATTTCGGCTTCACGCCGCGGAACCAGTAGCGCCCGTCGGCATCGGTGCGGAACACGCCGCGCAGGTTGAACGCGGGCTGGATGCCCTGCTGCTGGACGTCGTAAAAGCCCTCGTCATTCGCCTGCCAGACGTCGATCTTGGCGCCCGCGATCGGCTTGCCATCGGTATCGAGGATCCGGCCGTGCACGAACATCGGCTCGCCCTTCTGGTCGAGGCAGATGTTGGAGCCCATCGGCAATTCCGGCGCGTCGGCGACATGGAACGGCCCGAGCACCGTCGATTCCGAGGCGCCGGAAGGCTTGCGGTTGTTGATCGCGTCGACCAGCATCGAGACGCCCAGCACGTCCGACAGCAGGATGTATTCCTGGCGCCAGTCGTTGCAGATCTGGCCTGTCTGGGTGAGGAACATAATGGCGGCGAACCATTCCTCCTGAGTTGGTTCGATCTCCTTGACCGCCTCATGCAGCTTGCGGGTGATGACCTCCATCACCTGCTTCAGGCGTTCGTCCTTGGCGTTGCGGTTGCGCGCCACGACGACCTCGGCGGAGTCGGCTTCGGTGAAGTAGCCGTATTCGTGTTCGTCAATCATGGGGTTCCTCAGCGCGCGAGAACGGATGTGAGAACGCGGCGCAGCTCGGCCGCGGGGTCGGCGGCAAGTGCTTCCGAGCGCCAGGCGACGTGGTGGTCGGGGCGGACGAGCAGACAGCCGGCATCGCGAATTTCGCTCGCACGGGCCCAGTCGCCGGTGTGGTCCTCGACCGCCCGGCGCGGGCCGATCACATGGGTGCGGATCGGCAGGCCGAGTTCGGCGCCCACCTGCGCGGCTGCCTCAACCCAGGCCTCGCCGCCAATGCCGGTCAGGAGAGTGAACTCGCCATGGCCGCAGAGATCGAGCGTCGAGACCTTGCGGCCGGAGCGCTCGAACACCCAGACATGCGGCAGCCTCGCGCCCGGCCAGGTCGTCGGCGCATAGTGCAGTTCGCGGTCCTTCTCGAAGGCCGGCTGCGGCTGGCCGTCCGTCACCACGGCATCCGAGGCATAGCGCTGGTTCATCTCGACGCCATGCGCGTCGAACTCGTATTTCTTGAAGGCGATCGCCTGCCGAAGCGCTTCGCGCTGCGTTTCCGCTGCGGCGGTCGCGTCGCAGCGCGCCTCCATATTCTTCTGGATCTTGACGTGGTCGACGCCGCCATCCATGCCGAGCGCCGCGAAGATCGGCCCGAATTCGCCGATCGACTGGTTGGCGCGCGTCACGATCTGGCGCGCGATCGGCGCCCGTTCGACCGTGTAGCTGTCGAGAAGGCCGAGACCCGCCTGCCCCTTGACGACCTTGGCGAGCTTCCAGGCGAGGTTGAAGCCGTCCTGGATCGAGGTGTTGGAGCCAAGCCCGTTCGACGGCGGATGCCGGTGCGCGGCATCGCCCATGATGAAGACGCGGCCCTTCTGCATCTCGGTCGCGAAGCAGTTGTTCACGGTCCAGGTGTTGGCGCCGAGCAACTCGATCTCGAGCTCGGGATCGCCGACCAACTGCCGCGCGACGTCGGTCGCGAGTTCCGGCGTCACGACCGGCGGCGGCTGGTTGATGTCGTAGCCCCAGACGATGAGCCACTCGTTCCACGGCCGCACCATGCGGACCAGCCCCATGCCGATGCCGCCGACATCCGCGCCAGGCTGCATGACCCAGTAGAGGACGCTCGGCCGGTGCGCGACATACTTGGAAAGATCGGCGCGGAACAGGATGTTCATCGAGCCGCCGACGCCCATCTTGCCCTCGAACGGCAGGCCGAGATGCTCGGCGACCAGCGAATTGCCGCCATCAGCGCCGACAAGGAACTTCGAGCGGACGGTAAAGTCCTTGCCGGAAAGGCGGTCGCGGCAGGTTGTGGTGACGCCGTCCGCGTCCTGGACGTGGCGGACATATTCTGTGCTCATACGCGCCTGCGTGCCGCGCGAGCAGGCCGTCTTGAACAGGATCGGCTCCATGAAGGTCTGCGGCAGATCGTTCATCAGCGACGGCGACGACATGAGATGCTCGGCCTTGGAGAGCGGGTGCATGCCCCAGCTCTTCATGCGGCCGATCTCCTCCCCGGCCAGACTTTCACAGAAGACGTTCTCGCCCATCAGTTCCTGCGGCGAGGCGTGCATCACCGCCTCCGCCTCGACCTCGGGGCCGAGGTCGCGCAGCACTTCCATCGTGCGCTGGTTGGTGATGTGGGCGCGCGGCGTGTTGGACAACCAGCGATAGCGGTTCACCACCATGTTGGCGATGCCATAGCTGGACAGCAGCGCCGCCGTGGCCGAGCCCGCCGGCCCCGTCCCCACGATCAGCACGTCGGTTTCGATATCGACCATCAAATTCCTCCCTCGATCTTCGGCCCGACCAGCTTGCGGCGGACGGGAAACAGATGCAGGCCGCTGCGGGCCGAGATCAGCCCCCACAGGCCCTTCGGCGCAAACAGCATCACGGCGATGGCGATCAGGCCGAGCGTCATCAGGTACCAGCTGCCGTAGTCGGCGAGTGCCGAACGCAACAGGAAGAAGACGATCACGCCGAGGATCGGCCCCTCGATCGTGCCGATGCCGCCGATGACGACGATGAAAATGACGTAGGCAGTCCAGTCGGTGACCGCGAAGGCCGCATCCGGCGAGATCCGCGCCGTCTGCAGGAAGATGAGCGCGCCGGTCAGGCCTGTGGCGGCGGCGGCGATCAGGAAGACCGCCCATTTGATCCGGCCCGCATCGACGCCGACCGACCGCGCCGCCTCGACATTGTCGCGCACGGCGGAAAGCGCCAGGCCGAGCCGGCTGCGCAAAAGCCAGTAGATCCCGCCGGTCACGGCGACGACAAGCACCAACGCCAGCCAGTAGGCGAGGATGTCGCGTGCGGCGGCCTCGCGCACGCTGAACAGCGCACGGATCAGGTCCGTGCCGAGGATGTTGCTGGTCGCCTCGCGCGGCAGAGAGGTGCCGGTGCCGCCGCCGAGCGTCTTCCACTGCGCCACCAGAAGGCGCGTCACTTCGGCGATCACCCAGGTGCCGATGGCGAAATAAGCACCCTGCAGGCGGAAGGCGAAGTACGCGGTCGGAATGGCCAGCATCAGCGCGGCAAGTCCGCCGAGCGGTATTGCCCAGACCGGATTCCAGCCGAGAAGGATGACGCCGGCGAACATCGCATAGGCGCCGATGCCCACAAAGGCCTGCTGGCCGACCGAGACCAGGCCGCCATAGCCGGCGAGCAGGTTCCAGAGCTGCGCCAGTGTCAGCATGGTCAGGATGAAGAACAGATCCTGGATGACGCTGCGCGACGCGAACGCCGGCAGCGCCAATCCCACGATGACGAGGACGAGCATGGCGATCGCTGTAACGATCCCGGCCCGGGTGCGGGTGGTCAGGCTGTACATGCCGCCCCTCAATCCACGGCGCGCGGGAAAAGGCCGCGCGGCTTCAGCAGCATCACGATCAGGAAGGCGACGTGGCCGGCCAGGATCTGCCATTCCGGGTTCACGGCCGCGCCGAAGGTCTGCGCGACGCCGATGATCACGCCGCCGGCCAGCGTCCCCCACAGGCTGCCGAGCCCACCGATGATCACCGCCTCGAAGGCATAGATCAGCCGCGCCGGTCCGATCGCGGGATCGAAATTCGACCGCATGCCGAGATAGAGGGCGGCAATCGTCACCACGACCATGGCAAGGCCGGTGGCAATGGCGAAGATCCGCTTCGGCTCGATCCCCATCAACCCCGCCGTCACGGCATCGTCCGAAGTGGCGCGAAACGCGCGGCCGAGGGCGGTGTGATAGAAAAGGCCATTGAGCGCGACGATCACCACGATGGCCGATGCGAAGGTGAGAAGCGGCATCACACCGACGGTGACCAGGCCGAGATCGAGCGAAGCGCCTTCCAGCGCGCCCGCCGGAATGCGGCGACTGTCGGCGGAGAAGGCTTCGAGCAGGCCGTTCTGCAGCGCGACCGAGAGACCGAAGGTGACGAGCAGCGGCGGCAGGATATCCTTGCCGAGCACGCGATTGAGCACGACGGTCTGCAGCAGCCAGCCGAGGCCGAACATCAGCGGCATGGCGACCAGCGCCGCGATCCAGGGCGACAGGCCGAGCAGGGTGACGCCGAGCAGCACCAGGTAGGCGGCGAAGACGATCAGGTCGCCGTGCGCCAGATTGACCAGCCGCATGATGCCGAAGACCAGGCTCAACCCGGCCGCGAACAGCGCATAGAGGCCGCCCAGAAGAATGCCCTGCACGAGGGTGTCGAGCCAGATCATGCCGCCTCCCCGAAATAGGCGGCATGGATCTGCTGACGCGTGACGTCGCCGGCATTGGCCACGAGCGTGACGCGGCCTTCCATCATGCAATAGACGCGGTCGGCGACGGCGAGCGCCTTGCCGATATCCTGCTCGACCACGACGATCGCGGCGCCGCCGGCGCGGATCTTCGGCAGCGCCGCGTAGATATCGCGGATCACGACTGGCGCGAGGCCGAGGCTGATCTCGTCGCAGAGCAGCAGTTCCGGGTTCGACATCAGCGCCCGGCCGATCGCCACCATCTGCTGCTGCCCGCCGGAAAGCGCGGTTCCCGGATTGCGGCGCCGCTCGCGCAGGATCGGGAAGAGATCGTAGATCGCATCCAGATTCCACGGACCCGGCGCCCTGCGCACCTGCCCGCCGATCAGAAGGTTTTCCTCCACGGTGAGCGAGGGGAACAGGCGGCGGCCCTCGGGCACCATGGCGATGCCGCGCTGCATGATTTCTGCAGAGGACAGTGCGCCGATCGGCTCGCCCCGATGCAGCACCATTTGGGCGTCGTTGCGCAGGATGCCGGTGATCGAGCGCATCAGCGTCGACTTGCCCGCGCCATTGGCGCCGATAATCGCCACGCATTCGCCCGGAGCTATGGCGATGTCGACGCCAAAAAGCGCCCGGAACTGGCCGTAGTTGGCGGTGAGGCCGCGGGTTTCGAGCAGCATCAGACCTCGAGCCCCAGATAGATCTCGCGCACTTCCTTCGAAGCCATGATTTCGTCCGGGGCGCCGATGCCGATCACCCGGCCGAAATCCAGCACCAGCAGCCGCTGCACCACGGAGGTCAGCGCATGCAGGACATGCTCGATCCAGATGATCGTGGTGCCGCGGGCGTGGATCTCGCGGATCGTCTCGACCAGCGCCTTGCATTCGCCCTCGGTCAGGCCGCCGGCGATCTCGTCGAGAAGCAGAAGCTCCGGCCCGGTCGCGAGCGCGCGGGCAAGCTCCAGGCGCTTGCGGTCGAGCAGGCTCAGCGAACCGGCGACGACGTTGGCCTTCTTCAGAAGCTCGGTGTCCTCGAGGATGCGCGCGCAGGCATCGACCATGTCGGCCTCGCGCCCGCCCCGACCGAAGGCGGCGGCGGTCAGCAGGTTCTCGAACACGGTCAGCCCCTCGAAGGGCTGCGGAATCTGGAAGCTGCGCCCGACGCCCATGCGAACGCGCTCCATCGGGGGAGCGCGCGTGATGTCACGACCGAGGAATTCGATACGGCCCTCATTCGCCAGCACATTGCCGGTGATCAGGTTGAACAGCGTCGACTTGCCGGCCCCGTTCGGCCCGATAATGCCCAAAGCTTCGCCGCGCGGCGCCGAGACGGTCACGGCATCCGTGACCTTCAGCGCCCCGAACGACTTCGAGACATTTTCAAGCCTGAGTATCATTGCTGCCATCCTTGGGGGCACCTTGGGAGCCGGATGGATCGGGGGCGGCGGCAGGCGCCGCCCCGTTTCCGGATCAGGCCAGGGCTTCCATCTTGCCGGCGGTCGGGATCTCGGGCGCGTTGGCATTCTCGACGATCACAAGATCGAAGCCGCCACCGTCCTTCTTCCGCCACTGCCCGCCGACCAGCGGCGTCTTGCAGACGTTCTTCGCCGCGAAGGGCGGCACGCCGACGCCGTTCCACGCCACCTTGCCGACGACGGTCGACATGTCGGTGGCCGCGATGGCGGCGGCGACTGCGTCGGCATCGGCGGGATCCGACACACGGCCCATGACATTCGCCGCCACTTCGAACAGCGAATGGGAGAAGCCGATCGGCTGCGTCCACGGACGGTTGGTCTTGGCGCTGAAATCCGCCGCCAGTTCCGCCGAACTCTGGCCGGTGAGCGACGACTTGAACGGATGCGAGGCCGACCACCAGACTTCCGAGGAAAGGTTGTGGCCCGCATCGCCCAGCGTCTCGACGGATTGCGGGAACAGGATCGCCTTGGCGACCGTCACGGCCTTCGGCTTGAAGCCCTGCTGCCGGGCCTGGTTCCAGAAGGTGGTGAAATCGGGCGGGATCACGACGCCGGTGACGATCTCGGCATTGGCAGCCTTGAACGCATTGACCTGCGCGGTGAAGTCGTCCGAGAGGTTCTGGTACCGGCCGGGATCGGTCAGGCTGAAGCCGGCCGCTTCCAGGCCGGGCTTCAGGCCGTTCTTCGGGTCGCCCCAGGCATTGCCGTCGGCATCGTTCGGGAACAGGCCACCCACCTTGCCATTGGTGTCGAGCTGCTTCCACATGCCGGTATAGACGGCGATGATGTCTTCCAGCCCCCAGAAATAGTGGAAGGCGAAATCGAACGGCTTCCACGAGGACGGGTCGCCCGGATTGCCCTGCTGGCCGATGAACCAGGGCTGCCACGGCGCCGTGGTCGAGATGACGGGCATCCCTTCCGCTTCGCAGGTGGTGGCGACCGGATTGGTGTTTTCCGGCGTCGAGCCGACGAGCATCAGGTTGATTTCATCGTCGACGATCAGGCTTTTCGCCACCTCCGCCGCCCGGTTCGGGTTCGACTGGCTGTCCTTGACGATGACCTCGAAATTCTTGCCAGCGTCGGAATCCAAAAATGCCTTTATGTTATACGCGTCGCTCTCGGCGAAACCGGCCAGAGGGCCGGTTTGCGGCGAGACATAGCCCAGCCGGATCTTGGCACCCTGCGCGATGGCAGGCGCGGCAAGGCCCGAAGTGGCAAGGGTGAAACCCGTCGCCGCCGAGGCTTTCAGTAAGCTCCGTCTCGAAATCATGTGTTTCTCCTCCCTCTTGCTTCTTCTCAGCCCCCCGGACGGCGTCCCTCAAACGCCGCCTGGAGGAGTTCGCGTATCGATCCCGGGTCTATTGGCCTCGGGTTCGCGTAGGCATTCTTGACGGCGATCGCCGTGGCGCGGTCGAGATCGGATTCCTGGATGCCGATCGCCTGGAGGCTGAGCGGCGAGCCGACCGACTGCGCGAAATCCCAGAGCCCGCCGCCGGCCGAGCCGCCGCCGAAAGCGTCGGCGATCGGATGCAACAGCTCGGGCACCGCCTGTTCGTTGAAGGCGGTGGTGTAGGGCAGCAGGATGGCGTGGGTCTCGGCATGCGGCGTGTCGAACGAGCCGCCGAAGACATGGGCCAGCTTATGGTGCAGCGCCATGGAGACGCTGCCGAGCGCGGTCGAGCAGCACCAGGCCGCATAAAGCGCCTGCGCCCGCGCGGCCTTGTCCCGCGGCTCGCCGATCAGGCGCGGAATACCATCGCGAAACGCAATCATGGCGTCCCGGCACATCAGCTCGATCACCGGATTGCGGTCCGGCGCATAAAACGCCTCCATCGCGTGGGCGATGGCATTCATGGCCGAAGTGACGGTGAGGCCGACCGGCAGGCTCAGCGTCAGGTCGACATCGTAGATCACCGTTTCGGGACGGATGTCCGGCGAGCGGCGCGTGGTCTTTTCGCCCGAAGCCGTTTCGCCCAGGATGTCGGTCATCTCCGAGCCGGCATAGGTGGTCGGGATCACGACCTGGTCGGCGCCGGTACGCACCGCGATCGCCTTGCCGAGG
>Ga0182738_1008687_pt1 | contig 10050 bp, 6 predicted proteins | sample eDN5th30CBELigMG_FD_128876 | JGI IMG/M metagenome (GOLD analysis project Ga0182738, IMG submission 128876) | Enriched Miracle-Growth compost microbial communities from Emeryville, California, USA - eDNA 5th pass 30_C BE-Lig MG (version 2)... ... | reverse complement strand
CCAATTGGCCAGATCAGGCGATTTCGGAAATTTATATCTTGGATTTCATGCAGCGCATGATCCGCCGGGGACGCTGGAAATTGAATCAATATCAGGGCTATGATTTTCCACAGCTTTTTGATGTGCAGGATGATCCCGGCGAAACGCGCGATCTTGGAAATGATCCGTCGCATCAATCCGTGCGCGATGAATTGATGTCCCAACTCAATCAATTTGGCGGCATCGAATCCGTCGCTGAAAAGGCGCGCATCAGCAAAGAAAATTTCTGTTTCGTCCGCGACAGCGCGCGCAAAAGCCCGCCGCAAATCACCGAAGTGTGGGAACTGCCCAAAGGTTATAACCGCTGGGAAATTCCAGGTAAAATCGCGTGAATGTTGTAAAATATACCTTGTAATGAACGCAATCAATATTCCCGCTTCCGCAATTGGTTCCGGCCAGCCGGGCCAGCTTTTATCCGATCAATCCGTGCATGAAATTGTGCGCGAGACGCTTTCCTCGATGGACGTGGCCGGTAAAAAAGTACTTTTAATCGTGCCCGACAGCACACGCACCGCGCCGGTGGGATTGATGTTTAAATCCATCTATGAACAAATCGGCCATAAAACAAAAGCGCTGGATGTTATCATCGCGCTGGGCACCCATCAGCCGATGAGCGAAGAAGCCATTAATACGCGGCTCGAAGTTTCCGCGCAGGAACGCAAAGAACGGTATGGCAGCGTGCAATATCTGAATCATCATTGGTCAGATCCCGAAACGCTGGTCAATATTGGCACCATTCCCAGCGAAGAAATCCACGAACTTTCCGGCGGCCTTTTTTCGATGGATGTGGATGTGCAAATTAATAAAGTTGTATATGATTACGACTTATTGATAATTGTCGGCCCGGTATTTCCGCACGAAGTGGTGGGCTTTTCCGGCGGCAATAAATACTTATTTCCCGGCATCGGCGGCCCGGACATTTTGAATTTTTTCCACTGGCTCGGCGCGGTGGTGACTAATCCCAAAATCATCGGCAATAAATGGACGCCGGTGCGCAAAGTGGTGGATCGTGCGGGATCGTTTGTGAAGATTCCCAAGCTGGCTTTTTGTATGGTGGTGTCTAAACACGATTTGATGGGATTGTATGCGGGAAGTCCCGAAGCGGCCTGGTCGAAAGCGGCTGATCTGAGCGACAAAGTCAATATTATATATAAAGACAAACCGTTTCATACGGTGCTGTCGCGCTCGCCGGAGATGTATGATGACTTGTGGACGGGCGGCAAGTGCATGTATAAGTTGGAACCGGTGGTGGCGGATGGCGGTGAATTAATTATATACGCGCCACACATCAGCGAGGTATCGGTGACGCATGGAAATTTGATCGAAAAAATTGGTTACCACACGCGCGATTATTTCCTGGAGCAGTGGGATCAATTCAAGGATTACCCGTGGGGAATTCTGGCGCATTCCACCCATGTGCGCGGCATTGGCAAAATGGAAAATGGCGTGGAAAAATGCCGCGTTAAAGTAACATTGGCATCGCAGATCTCACCGGAAATGTGCGCGCAAATTAATATGGGCTATCGCGATCCCGCGACGATTAATATCGCCGATTTTGAAAATCGCGAGGATGAGGGGATTCTGTATGTGCCCAAAGCGGGAGAAATGTTATATAGATTGTCCGATCCGCCGGAATGGCAGCAAGGCGGGTAGTGCAGCTCCCTCTCCCCGGCTTGTCATGAAACCCTATTTTCCGAGTGTGTCATTTCGACCGGAAAAATTTGCCCAAGCAAATTTTGGAGTGGAGAAATCCTGCCGTTTTTACATCAATTCAATCCCAAAGACAAGATTTCTCCACTTCGCTCGTTCCTCGCTGCGGTCGAAATGACACACTCGCAAGACATGGGACTACCTTAGCCTTGTAAGAATATTTTCACTTTCTCCAAAACCATCTCCACACTAATATCTCCCATCTTCCCCGCAGGCGCGATGACCACCGCATCCGGTTGTTCCCAGGGATAATGGCGCAATGCCAGATCCGGCAGCATTAATGCGACGATAGGCACTTTCACCATCGCGCCGAGATGCATTGGCCCGGTGTCCACGCTGATCATGATTTTCACTTTTGCCAGCAATGCCGGCAATTCGGTGAGGCGCAATTCTCCGGCGATGTTATTGATGGCTGGCGAGTGGTGGGACAGATTGATGATGTGATTGTTATAGGGAATATCCACCGCCGCGCCGCTTAAAAGTACTTTTAAGCCGTGTTGCGAAATCAGATAATCAGCCACTTTAGCGAAGCCTTCTGCGGACCAATCACGCGCGCGATCATTGGAACGTGTTTGCATGATGGCGAAAGGCGCGTCTATTTTTAAATGATTTAACAGGCGCTGCGCGGCGTCATTTTGTTGCGGCGAAATCGGCCATTGAAAAAGTACTTTTTCGACATGTAACGGTTGGAGATTTTCCAGATTGTTAATGACGGCATGGCGCGGTTCGTCGAGCAGATGCGTCAGATGCGTCATTAAAAACGAAAAATTAGCGGCATTGGGTGGCTCATAGAAAATGCGATCCGGCCCCAGCCGATGCGGTGTTTTACTCCAAAAGGTGACGAGCCGCGCCACGTCATCGCCACGCGCGTCAATAGCCAGATCATAGTTGCCGCGCATTTTTTTAGCCTGTTTGCGAAGGGAAATAAAAGCGCTTAAACGTCCCGTCGCGCCGGGCTTGTTGGGAAAGCGCGGCGAATCGCCCAGCATGATATGATCCACCAGATGCAATTCATCTAATAACGGAGCAAACGGCGCGCGCACCAGGGCATCGATTTGCGCATCCGGAAACTTCGCCCGCAGAGCCGCCAGCGCGGGAACGTTCATCACGCCATCGCCGATATGATCCAGCCGAATCCATAAGATGCGTTGCGGATTCGGGGGTAATATGCTGTCTTCTGACAGAGACGAAAAGTACTTTTTCCCCAGCCGCGCCGCGAATTTTGATAGAGAGGATAGAAGATGACTCATAACAACTTTCTTTCGTGAAGGAGGAAAGAAAAGTACTTTTACTCAGCACTCAAATCTCAGCATCAACTTAATCCCAAACCCGCCAAGGTGCGCGCCCGTTATTCCACAGTGATTCCAGGAGTTTTTGATCGCGTTGCGTATCCATGGGCTGCCAGAATCCGTTGTGCTCGAAGGCGGCCAATTGGCCGGTTGCGGCCAGCGTTTCCATGGGATCATTTTCCCACATGATGTGATCATTTTGAATGAGCGGCAGCACGGATTTCTCCAACACAAAGAATCCACCATTAATGCGGGAGCCGTCCTGTGGCTTTTCACGCATGCTGGTCACGGTGTTGCCTTGGACTTCCAGAACACCAAAGCGGCTGGGTGGGCGCACCGCGGTGACGGTGGCCTGTTTGCCCTGGGCGCGGTGAAACTGGATGAGCTGGCTGATATCGACATTGCCCACGCCGTCGCCATAGGTGAAGCAAAAAGTACTTTCGTCCAGATAATCCGCAATGCGTTTAAGCCGGCCACCGGTGGCCGTGTCATGACCGGTATCCACCAGCGTGACTTTCCATGGTTCGGAATTTTTACGATGCACCGTCATGTCGTTATTGGCCATGTCGAAAGTGATGTCGGATTGGTGCAAGAAATAATTGGCGAAATATTCTTTGATGAAATATCCCTTGTATCCCAGACAAATAATGAAATCATTGATACCATGCGCCGAATAAATCTTCATGATATGCCACAAAATCGGCCGCCCGCCAATTTCCACCATGGGTTTGGGTTTGAGGTGCGTTTCTTCACTGATGCGCGTGCCGTAACCGCCGGCCAGAATCACTGTTTTCATGAGAAGTGCTTCAAGTGTAGCAAATCATCCAAGGCGTTTTGAGAGAATTGAGAGTAGCACGGATGCGACGCTGCTTAATCCGCTTATGCATGACATCATAGCTCGGAAGCAAACTTCGAATCCTGTCTAAAAGTACTTTTGACGTGCAAGGTGAATCTTAAGACATGCTATCGTCGCCGGTGTGCGGCTGGAAGGGAATGTTGTGGGCGCGCAGGGTTTCGTGTATTTCGTGGATATGGGCGGCGTCGCGTGTTTCCACAATGGCCAGGATGTTCACGGCAAAGGCATCCGGCCCGGAAAAGGCGCGGTCGTGGGTGATTTCTTTAATGCTGGCGCCGGTCGCAGCAATGACCTGGGTGAATTCGGCCAGTCCGCCGGGGCGATCGCTGATGCTGGCGGTGAAGCGGTGCATGCGGCCATCTGCCACCAGGCCTTTTTCGATGACGCGGCAGAATGTGGCGGGATCGATATTGCCGCCGGCCAGCGCCAGCACTGTCATCTTATTTTTCAATTCCGGCAAACGCCCTTCCAGCAAAGCCGCCAGTGGTGCGGCGGCGGCCCCTTCCACGACGCCTTTCTCCAATTCCGCGATGCGTAAAATGGCCAGAGCCAGCGCATCCTCGGAAACCGTCACCACGTTATCGACATAACGCTTGGCGAGCGCGAAGGCGTTTTCGCCGATGCACGGAACAGCCAGTCCATCCGCCAGAGTGTGTTTGGCTTCAATTGCGGTGGGATGTCCCTGCTGAACGGCCGCGGTGTATGATGCGAATGATTGCGGTTCCACGCCGATGATCAGAACATCGGGATACTGGCTTTTCACGGCCATCGCCACGCCAGCGATCAATCCGCCGCCGCCCACCGGCAGCACGATGGCTTCCACATCGGGCACCTGTTCGAGAATCTCCAATCCCATGGTTCCCTGTCCGGCGATAACGGCCGGATCATCGAAACCGTGGACATAGGCGAGCGACTGTTCCTGTTCCAATTGATGGGCATAATCCTGCGCATCCCCGAACGTTTCGCCGTGCAAAAGTACTTTTGCCCCCATTTTCTGGCAGCTGGTGATTTTGATGAGCGGCGCGAACCGCGGCATCACCACAGTGACGGGAATACCCAACTGTTGCCCATGATAAGCCAGCCCCAGCGCATGATTTCCCGCCGACGCCGCTACCACGCCGCGCTGCTGTTGGTTGGCATCCAGCTGCAACAGAGCATTGCGCGCACCGCGTTCTTTGAAACTGCCGGTGCGTTGCAGATAATCCATTTTGCAATAGACATCACAATCGGTAATTTGCGACAACGCCACCGAATGGGGGCAGGGTGAATTATAAATGGCGTCGCCCAGACGCTCACGGGCGGCGAGAATATCCTCGAATTCGATCATAGACACAGTTAAATTTAGCAGGAAAGGGCACTTCTTGCACTGATGCTGAAAGTACTTTTTGAGTGAGAATATGCAAGTATTCGTGGCCACAGGTTAAAGTCTGAGGCCCCGAAAGTTATTTACCGAAATGTGCGAGCACTCATTTTAATGACTCATGTTACGTGGTATCAATAAATAATTCCGTCATTCCGGCATGTCGTTGGCCGGAATCCAGAACATAAAAGTACTTTCACGTTCTGGATTCCCGATAACAGCATTCGGGAATGACGCTGCAGAGAAAAAATATTCCCACTGCGTAACATGAGTTAATGAGAATGAACTCAAGCATACCACGCATCGCGCGTCAGCGGCATGCCGCTTTTTCCACCGGGACGGGTTTTGCAGAGCAGGGATTGATAGAGATCGAGGCTGCCAGAGCGAAAGCCGTAGGCGGAGCCGGACATGTAAATGCGCCAGACGCGAAAGGTTTGTTCGTCCACCATTTCTAATGCTTTCTGATGGTTTGCCTCCAGACGTTGCACCCACAAACGCAAGGTGCGCGCGTAGTGTTCGCGCAGATTTTCGACATCGCGCACTTCGAAGTGCGCGCCTTCGGCAGCGCTGAGCATTTCATGGATGGCTGCTAATTCGCCATCCGGGAAAACATGCTTGTCGACAAATGTCGAAGACATGGAAGCAGTGCCATCCGCAATGCAACCGATGCCATGATTGAGGAACAAGCCGCCCGGTTTGAGCAAGGAATAAGCCTGTTCAAAATAGGTGGGTAGCATGGTTTTTCCGACATGCTCCACCATGCCCACGCTGACCAATTTGTCATATTGTTCGTGGCCTTCGATTTCGCGGTAATCGCGCAACTCCACTTTGCAGCGATCTTCAAGGCCTGCTTCGCGGATGCGCTCGCGGGCATAATGGAGTTGTTCCTCGCTGAGAGTAATGCCGGTGGAGCGAACGCCGTAATGTTGCGCGGCATACATAATCATGCCGCCCCAACCGCAGCCGATATCAAGTAAAGTTTCGCCGGGATGCAAATTTAATTTGCGGCAAATGTGTTCGAGTTTGCGTTCCTGGGCCTGATCCAGCGTGGTGCTGTCGTCCTTGAAATAGGCGCAAGAATAGACCATTTTGCGATCCAGCCAGAGCGCGAAAAAGTCGTTGCTGACATTGTAATGAAATGCCACGGCGGCTTTGTCGCGTTGGATAGAATGAGCTTTGCCGTGCAAAGCGGCGCGATGATGTCCCCGGCCATTGGTGGGATGCTTGTAACCGTTGGTGGCCGGCGGCAGATGCATGAGTTGCCATAGCGCGTGCACCTTTTTCCACACGCTGATGTGGCTGACGCTGATGGCATCGGCTACCGGGAAAACATCTTCGGCCACGCCTTCGATATCGAAATCATTGTTCAGAAAAGCTTCGCCTAGCGCCACTTCATTGGCGCCTAGAAACATGGCGCGCAGAGCTCCGGGATGATTGAGAATAATCGTGGTGCGGCGCGGTTTATCGTCCGGCCACAATGTGCCATCCCACAGTTGGATGGTGAGGCAGTCTTTGAGTGAATTGGGAATTAATTCTTCCAGAACGTGAAGGGTGAGTTTTTTGGCATTGACAGAAGTACTTTTTATTGTGTCCTTTTCGGTGATTGTTTCCATGACAAACAGGCTTCCTTACGCATTGATTGGGGATATCAATATCCTTTATAGGGCTGTGCAAATTACTCACCGTTTGGGGCTTCTTTGAGAATACTATTAAGGAAGGGGCTTGCAAAAAACGGAGTGAGTCATGTGAGGTGCTAAGTGCTTCTCCGTTTTAAAGAGGGGTTAAGGAGGATTTTAAACGTAACAATAGAACTTAATTAGGAATAAAAATCCCCCTGGCCCTTTAAAAGGGGGCCAGGGGGTGAGAGGCTCTCAAAAGCCTGCCCTCTAAAAGTACTTTTAGCGGCGGGCGCCGACATAGATTCTTTGATAGAAGGATTCGCTGAGATCGGAAATGGTGACGCCGCGGCGGCTGCCGCTGGCGTGAATGAATTTGCCGTTCCCGATGTAAATACCGGTGTGATCGATATAAGTGCGGCTCGAAGAAAAGTAGAGCCGGTCGCCGGTTTGCAAATCGGACTGGCTGATGGGAGTGCCCACCTTCGCCTGCTGAGCCGCGGTGCGGGGCAATTTGATGCCATTGGCGGAAAAGACGTGTTGCACAAAAGAGGAGCAATCGACGCCGCGCCGTGATTCGCCGCCATAGACGTAAGGCGTCCCCATCCAGGTCAGAGCGGTGCTGATGAAGGGATTATTGCTGACCAGTTTGCCATCAACTTGCTGCATGCCATCGCCAGCAAACATTTGGGCAGCTTTGGAACCGGTCACCACCTGCGTGGAAGTGTCGACTTGCTGTTGTTGCATTTCGACATATTTGGCAGGCAGCCATCCCGTGCTGCGATCGCTCATTAAGATGGAATACCAATACCCCTGGTGGCCGGTCACCGCAAGCTTGGTGCCGACTGGACAGACAAAAAGAGTGGTGCCGTTGGCGCTCGGGGAACGGCGGATGCGCGCTCCGGTCTTAACGACTTTCACCACTTTGGCATAAGACTTATTGCCGGCCGAGTCGGTATCAAAAGTACTTTGGGGAGCGGTCTGTTGCGCGCTACCGCCCAATACCTGCACGCCGCGCTGCATCCCGAAGGAACCGCGTGAGGCAAGATTGGCAGGGCCACGCCGGGCGGTTTGCGTTTGAACGGCCGGTGCGTCCGGACGGGCATTGTTATAAAGAGGTTTGGGTTGAGCAATCACCTGGGCCGTGTCATAACCGTGCGAGGCCACCGAGACAATACTGGCGCTATCGCCGGGAGCGGGTTTGAAGTGTTTGGTTAAAGCAATGCGCAGCTGGGTGCCGGGACGCAGTGAGGTGATTTGCGGATTTTGCCCTTTCAATTCGTCTACGGACAAATCATATCCCTGGCGTGCATAAAAATTTGTAATGGATTCCCAGTTGTCGCCTTTTTTGACATTATACGAAATGATGGATGTCAGGGAACCGCTGGTTTGTGGGGCTGGCCTGGGAGCAGGCTTTGCAACGGGTTGTGGAGCGGGAGTGGACTTTGTCTGCGGAACAGGAGTTGCTGCGTCGGGAATGCGCAATAGCATGGCGGGCAGGGCGTCATTATCACCGTAACGCAGGTTATTGGCCTCCCGCAATGCATCCACGGAAAGGTGAAAACGGGACGCCAGTTGAGACAGCGTCTGCCCGGCCGGGACATTTTGATAGATTTCCGCGTGTGCCGCTCCCGACAAGATAACCAGCGCGCAACACGCGCCGGAGGCTGCCTTCAGAGTTCGCTGCCACTGCTTTGTCCGTTTCATACCGTCACCTCACACAATCCCGTACCATTATAAATGAATTGCCCCCTTCAGGGCAAGGTAAGTAAAAATTCAGAGTCATTACTGCGATGCGAATATTTTACAATTCGCTCCTGATGCGCAGGAAGATATTCCGCACCGCGCCAGTATGTTTATTCCACATTTCCTCGAACATGACACAGGCGGTGGATTCGGATTGGCCGGGAAACAGCGAACGCGCCCACACCACAAAATCGCGGCTGGTGCGGGCGACGGTGTGTTCGCTGCGGCGATGGATAATTTGCCGGCGCAGTCCGGCGCGGCGCAAAAAGAGGTAGGCTTCCATCAACTGATCGGCATCTTCCTCCAAAAGTACTTTTGTGGCCCGCGCCGCCTGCAATTGTTCCCAGGTGCTGGCGGTTTGCAGGGCAGGGTGGGCCGCGCCGTGTTGGAGGGCCAGCCATTGCGCGCTCCATTCGATATCACTCAACGCGCCGGGACCGAGTTTGACATCAAAAGTACTTTTATCGGCGGCGCTGCGTTCGTTTTCCACGCGATCTTTGATATGGCGCAGTTCATCGCTCCATTCGGGATTCCATTGCGCGGGAAAGGCCACGGCGCGGATGGCGGCCATCAGCCGCGCGGCGATTTCGCGGTTTCCGGCGATAGGCCGCGCCCGCGTCAGGGCCTGCCGCTCCCAGATGCTGAGATTGTGCTCAAAATAATGGTGATAGGTTTCCAACGCTGGCGCTAAAGCGCCGTGCCGTCCCTCGGGGCGCAGGCGCGGGTCAACTTCCAGTACTTTCCCGGCCTGGGTCAATTCGCCCAGATAGCGCATGATGTCGCCGGCCCATTGATTGGCCAGCGCCGCCGGGTTCGGAAAATCCGCCAGCTTTTCATGCACAAATAGCACATCGGCATCGGAGGAATAATGCATTTCCAGGCCGCCGAGTTTGCCCATGCCGATGATGCTGAACGCCAGCAGTTCCGATTGTGGCCGCAATTCCTGGCGCAGTTCCAGCGTGGCAAATTCCAGCACTGCTCCGGCCAGATAGCTGATCTCGGAACAGATTTGCAGCGGCGGCGTTTCCAGCACCAGATCACGCAGGCCGACACGCAGCATTTCCCGCGCCATCCAACGCCGCAGCGCCGCCGCGTGATCGCGGAACGTCAGGCAATAAGCCCGGCAATCGGCATGGGCGGATTCGCGCGTCACGCCGCTGGCGAACTGGCTGCGTTGCGCGGCCATGTCCAGCAATTCGGGAAAACGGATCAAGGTGTCGGAAAGCGCATCTGATCCTCCCAGAATGGTGCAGACGGCGCGCCCCAGCGATTCACTGGCTCCCAATGAGCGTAATAGCGACAGACGATTGCCGCTGGTGTCGCACAGTCGTTCCAGGTTAATCAGCGCCCGTTCCGGATCGGCGGCGTGATCCAGTTGATCCAATACCGGCCGCAGTGCGACCTTTATCTGCCGCGCCAGTGGCGGCGGGAATG
>Ga0182738_1008686_pt1 | contig 10051 bp, 9 predicted proteins | sample eDN5th30CBELigMG_FD_128876 | JGI IMG/M metagenome (GOLD analysis project Ga0182738, IMG submission 128876) | Enriched Miracle-Growth compost microbial communities from Emeryville, California, USA - eDNA 5th pass 30_C BE-Lig MG (version 2)... ... | reverse complement strand
TTGAAGATGCTCCTGTTTCGAGTGGCGAAGAAGAGAATAATTTGACCGAATCCAAAAAAGGCAGAGGTAGAAGCAAAGGAAGAAATACAACAAAATCAAAGACAGAAAACACTCTAGCAGCATCTCAGAATATCCCTTCAGGGCCAGAGTCAAATGAATTCCAGGAATTTATGGATTTCCTCGAAATTTCAAAAAACTATCATCCTCAATTTACTCTTAAACAAAACAAAGTTCAAACTCAAGCGGATAAGTTTGAGATTTTGAAACGAGAAAGCAAGAAACTTACTCAATTAATCTTCCAACAATTCGATAAAGTTCAACTAAACGCCGAAATCGTTCAAAAGAAAGTTGGAATAACAACTGAACCAGTCCAGATTCAAGAAGAGGAAGAGTTACAGAAGCCTCAAATTACAATGGAAGAAGAACCTGTCCAGGACCCTGCTGACCCTCCCGCAGTTCAGGAAAGTCAAGAAAGACAGCAACAGCAGCCTCAAGAGATTCAAGAAGAAGTGAATAAAGAGGAAATCAAAGAAGAAAAGATACAAGAAATCCCAGCAGAGAAAAAAGAAATGGAAATTGAGGATAAAAAGCCTGAAGAGCCGGCTGCTGTTCAACCCATTCCAAGAAAGAATATAAAAGAGCTCCTCAAAGTTGATTTATATCTTGATGATAATGGAGCCAATGATGACAGACTTGCCAGTATTAATTTCGAACCAACTTTGGAAATCATGAGGACTTCAACTCATATCGATGTTGATGAGGTCTGCAACATTATCGAATCTACAAAAAAGAAGGATGGTCCAAAGGATGCAGATGTTTCAACCTCGAAATTCCTTGCAGAAGGCCTCAGTGAAAATTATCAAAAGATCAATGAATTGGTCTCTGGCATATCTGATACTGATTTACAAAGACTCGAACCTGAAGTTTATCTCAATGATACATTGATCAATTTCTATCTCAAGTATTTGATATTCTTTAATACAACTCTAATTCTAATAGGCTGATTGAACTTTGTTTGATTAATAATGAAAGAAAGAATAAAGTGCATATTTTCAACACATACTTCATGGCTAAAATGCGCAAACTGTTTGGAGATATGGGCAGTGATTACACTAAATTCGACACTGTTTATGAAAAAATGGAAAGAGTATATTTGAAGATTTTGAAACCCGAAAAACTGAATTTTCATAGTGGACTCGAAGGCTTGATTTGTTGGCCAAAGATTTCATTCTAATCCCTGTCAATGAAAATGAACATTGGAATATGATTCTTATCTGCTATCCTCATCGCTTCTTCTCTGAAAAAGGTACCAAGAGTTACTTAAATCATTTCTCAACCAACCAACCAATTTAGAGGATGAATTGCCATTGGTCGTTTATCTTGATTCAATCTGCAGAATGGAAGATACTTATGCCAAAATGCTTTACCAGTAAAATCAATTTTATTCGCATCATTTTTTTAAAAATATTTCATCAAGCTTCTTTGCCGCAGAAGCAAAGGCCAAAAAGAAAGATGAAGCAATTATCAGTAAGAAACTCGGAAAACTTTCTTCCACTGAATTCCCTTATTATCAACCAATGGTATAATTCTCTTTATCTTTCTCTCCTCTCACCCCTTTCAGGTCCCAAAACAAAGTAATTGGACAGATTGTGGTTTATATCTTCTTCAATATACAGAATTATTCTCTGAAGACGAAAGTTATATTTTGAATAATACTGAAGTAACCAATTAATTTTCCCCTCCCTTAACTTCTCACATAGGAGATTGACAAGACAAGATGGTTCCCAAGAGGAATAATAACTGATAAAAGAGGAGATATAAAGACATTGATAAGAGATTTGAAGGCATATAAATATGATGCAATCAAAGATTATTTAGACAGAAGAGATAAAAGACTGAAGGATTATGCCAAATTTAAGGATAGTTATGATCCATTTGATCAAAAAGCATTTGACAAGGCCTTGAAAAATAAGTATAGATATAATTTTGAAGCCTTGACTCCTCAAGACATTGCCTTGTCAAAACTTGATTTCTACTACTTTGGTTCCTTAGATCTTGACCAACATGATGATCAGCATATCTAAAAAATTTTGAACCTTGTAAATCTATACTTGAATAATTGTAAATATTTTATTTTGAAAAGATATGTTGTTATTGACAAAAAAGGATTTTGAAATCTTCTCCTTCAATTTTCTTTGAAAAAAAAAAAGTACCAAAAAAATTATTCCCAATTTTTTGTAGATTCAGGTACGAAGATTTGAAGTGATTGAAGTGATAAAATAAATTTATCTAAAAATGACAACCAGATCTAGAAATAAAAAGAACGAAGACGAAAATGTCCCTTTCGTTAAAAACATCGAAATGCGTGCCAACAGAGGTAGCAAAATCAAAAACCTTCTAGACAAGAAAGCACAAGAAAGTGATTCAGATGATTTTTGGAAAAACAATAAATATTTCGGAAGTAATCCCTCTTTCTCTTTCATCTCTAACAGTTAACAACAAGGCTTTAATGATGTGATGAACGAATCTGAGGACTCAGAAGAATACTCACAAGAAGCTGACGTCCCAGATGTTTTCGATGAGGATTTTGGTGCGGAAAGTGATTCAGATGAAGATGAAGACGAGGATGAAGAAGAAGATCTCCACGGAAAGAAAAAGGCTGGCGGTATTCAGATCTTCAAGAAGCCTGAAGCTGATGTCAAAAAATTCATTGAAAAAGATGAAAAGAAAACCAAAATGACACCTGCTATTGCTGCTCTTAAAAGAACCACTGCTCGTAACAAAGCAAAGGCTGAAGCCGAAGCTAAGGCTAAAGCAAAAGCCAAAGCTGAAGAAGCAAAGGCCAAAGCTGAAGAGGCAAGGGCTAAAGTTGAGGCTGAGGCTGAAGCCGAGGCTGCCGCTGCTAAAAAGACGCCCGTGAAAAAAACTCCAACTCCTGTGAAAAAAGCCCCAACACCTGTTAAAAGAGTTCCAACTCCAGAAAAAAAAGAAACACCCAAAGCATCTCCTGCTAAAATAGAAACTCCAGTCAGAACAGCTTCAACCAGACTCGCTGCTAAGGCAGCTGAAAGAGCAAAGGCGGAGGCTGAAGCTAAAGAACCTTCGCCACCAAAGGTCGAGACAAAAACAATTACTTTCGTTGTGAATGCAGCCAAAAAATCTCAAAAGCAAGTCAAAGTTACAGTCGAAGCTATCATTCCCTTAAAAACTACCAAAGCAAAAACAACAAAAGCCCCAGCACTCAAGCCTTCCAAAGCCTCTCAAGCTAAATCAAAAGCTGTCGCTGCTGCTACTATATCGAAAGGAGGCAAGGGCAAAACGATGGAAATCGAACAAAGTTCAGAAGCTGAGTCCGTTTCAATGTCAACAAGAGGAGGACAAGACAAAAGAGGTATCATGGTAAAGCCAGCTCCTAAAGTTCCAATTTTCAAAAAGCCTACCAAAGGATCCAGAGTGAACCCGAAACAAGAAGTTGCCCCAGCAGAAACTCTGACTAAGAAAAAAGGGAAATATATTCATGATTTTCACACTCAAGAGGAACTTATGAAAGAAGCTGCTCTCACAGAAATTTACAATAAGAAATCACTTGTATAATCAAATTCTCTTTGAAGAAATTTCATTTAATCATTGTTTAGGATTCACTTTTACAAATCGAAGCCGATCAAAAAGACTCTTATCTTGTTGTTAGAAGACTGGAGATTGATGAACCTTCCGTGAAATATGTCAGCAAAAAAGTTAATGATCAAGAACACCGTTATCTTGTTCTCAGTGATGAAAAAGCTCGTCAATTGTATTTTGGGAATATGCTCACTTCTTCATCTACAAACCTCAATAAAAGTAAACTATGATTTGTTGCGAAAAAATTCAATAATAAATCTTCAAGGACCACTTCCAGAAGAGACTCCTGAAGAAGTCCAAGATATGGATGAAGCAGATGTTGTCAGAAAGAAGCTTTTCATTACAAATGCTCAATATAAGTTGGCTCAAATTAAGAGAAATTTACAGTAAATTTTGCTTTGATTATTTGGGAATAATTCGTGATAATTAGCAATATGGAAGCTGAAGAAGAAAAAATTGATAAACAGTTAGAAGTGCTGAAAGATTTGCTTCAGAAAAAAATTAAACATTTAAAATCTTAAAGAATTCGAGAGTCCTTTTCATGAAATTGATCCTTCATTAAAAAATTTTCCCATAACCTTCCTCTGGACAAATCCATTCAAGAAATATCAGGAGTTATATATGGTGTTGTAATATCAACGTAACACTTGTCATTTTATATCAATGTTCTACTTCATTTAAATAACATAATTGTTAATTTGCTCAATAATAAAACATCTTCCTCAATGGAAAAGCTCGTTTATCAGAAAATGAGATAATTTTCAAATACCTTTCACATTTTATGAAAATAATTTTTCGTCACATTTTTATCCAAAAAAATCTCTCCCAAAAACTTCTCTGATAAAAAATTTTCCAAGTCTTCCTTTGAATGCCATGAACATTCTCCTTTAAAAAAATTCACAGTTTTTGTCTCCATAAAAGTTCTTCAGATTTGAGTGAAAATCTATTTTATGTCATAGAAGAAGGGCTTCATTGGCTCACAGCAAAACCTTATGACTCTTCACATAAAAGATTGGCTAACTTCCTATCAATTTAGCCGTGATAGTCTTCGAGTTCTGAAAGTGAAAATCACTATATTTCTTGTTAACCAAATAATAACACAAAAAATTTCAATCAAATTTACGTGATTAATTCCTAATTCATCCTCTCAGGAAAAATTTTACTCTATTGTCTATTTAATTCAATAGATTTCTCCATTCAATACAACTCAGCACCTTCTGAGAAAATGCTGATTTTTCCGACTCTTACATCCCTATTTCTTGACTCTCTTGCACTAAACTACAGAGATTGCAACTCAACTACGGATTTGTTAATACTTTCCGTAAACTATCAAAAATTCTTCATTACAACATCAAAAATCTGAAACTTTCGACAACATCTTTGTTTAATTTGACAAAAGGAAAAATTATCAATCTCTTGTACTTTCATCATCTCAACAAATGACCTCTTTCAGACTCAAGAAAAAGGTTTGTTGGTTTAATTTTTTGTTGTACTTTAATAATTTGTTGCTTGTAAATTTCATTGCAAGTCTATTAAAATTAAAGCTCCGTTAAGTCTTAGGATTATAAAACATTTATTAAATACACCACAACTCAGGAAAAATGATGGAAACACTCAATAAAGTTAAGGGCGCTAAAGCCTACGTTAAGCCCGTCAATTACGCTCTTGGCCTTGGTAGCATCGGTGCTGGCGTCCTCTACCTCCTTGAAATCCTTTCTGGAAGAGGTGACACTCTTTATGCTTATTTCGCTCCTTTCTACTTCGCTGCTTTCGGACTTATTATGATTTCTGCCGATTTGGGCCTCCAAGTTGTCGTTGAAAACTGCAACTTCTTGGATATCTATATTGGAAGAGGTATGTTCAGTGTTTTTGTCGGATGCCAAATTGTAAATGCTGCCACGAACAATGCCCTTGCTAGCGATTTCTTCAAGTTCTATGGTGTCTTGGTTGGATATGTCTTGATGGGCTTGGGCTTCTATTTGATCCTCCTTCACTGTTTAGAAAAAGAAACCAGCATGAGCGGTAAAGATGTTGCCACCGATCTTAAGATGAAAGCTGCTAAAGCCGTCATCACTAACCAATTGGGAATTTAAGAAAGAAGCCGAAATCTCTCATTTGGAGTAATAATTTATTTCATAAATACATATAGTGAATGCATCCATTCCTCCTAAACTTTATTCATCTCTATCTATAATGATTATTTATTTTGCATCTGCACTGAGTATGAATAATGAAATAACAAAGATCAATTTTCTTTTTCAAAAAAATTGCTTGCTCTTTTCGATCTATGAATGAGAAAAAATCGAAAATTCTTTGAGAAAGAAAGTAGCTTCAATCTAGAGGTGGAAAAATTCAAATAGAAAAAGTTTACAGTATTCTGAGAGATAAAAAAAATTGAAACAGAGAAAATTTATTAAAAAAAGAACATCTACTGTATCTTGATATTTCGAGTACTTTGAAATCTTTGAAGCTTCAAAATTTTGGATTTCTATGTTTTCTTCAATAAATCTAGAACAGTAACAAAACGACATAAAATATCGAATTATATTGATTTTGAACTTTTAAATATTACCCTCAAAGGCACTTTCACAAAAGAAATTATTATGCTTAATGAACCCTTATTATCAAATAATATAATATGGATTCTCTCAAAAGAATTCATCGGACCATAAATGACTATCAGATCATATGATTAATATATCTGTTCCGTTTCGTCTTCATATCTCTATTTTTAACAAATGTAAGTAAATAAGGATTTGGCCAGTTTATTCTTGATGATTAATATCAAGGACAGGTTCGGAAATTCAAATTTGTCAGTATTAAATTTTTGCATATTCAAAGCAACTCTTTCTATGAGCTTATCTCAAGGATATATTCAATAATTTAATACTTCAACGGTTTCTACCATCTTTTGTTTAATTAAAATTGGCTAAAAAAATTAATCTCAAAACAATAAATAAACAATCAATCTTATGGAGAACACACAAAATGAGGACAGAGACTCTAATCCTCCTTCCCCTGAACCTAACGTTTCCAAAATTCAACTTGCCATCAACCGTGTCAACTCTCTCACTGATCGTCTTTCTCAAAATGAATACCCATCCAAGTACATTGACCTTTCTTCCAAGCCAAAACTCACCTTGAACAAACAAACTTATTTCTTGAATTTGGTTGCAATGACGCTCATCACAATGATCCTTCACTTCAAACTGAACCAAATTCAATTCATTTATTATCGAGCTTTTTGGCATCTCATCGTTGGATCTTTCTTCTATCTCTTCTCTTCCTTAATCCTCAACAGCTTCAAGAACCAAATCTTCATATATTATTTGACCCGCTGTCTTTCATCATCTCTGCCCTATAATCTCTTCTTCCAAGCCAAACTTAGCCCAGAATTTCATCTGCAAAGTCTTGAATATGACATTCTTGCAATGACTTTCTTCGCTATTTTGGGGACCCAATGTCGCTATAAAAGGCTCAAACAACTTCACCCTTATTTGCTTGTCGGATTTGGCATTGATTTCGCTGTTATAATTTCCTTGCAAGCGTATTATAATATTTTTAACTTGGCGCCATATGGTTATCAAGCGACAATCGCTTTCTTTTTATTCAGCTTCAATCATATCCTTGCAGTAAAAGATGAACAAGAAAAAGCAATTGTTGAATATACTGTTGTCAAACATTGTGAAGATATCACCCAAGAACTTAAAGAGATTCACAATAACTTGATAATTGAGGAAAGCAGTGCTCTACAACTTCAAGCTCCTACAGTGTCAATTGCTGATGAAATGCTCATGAAAATCAAGTATTTGAAGTTCAAAATGCTCCAGGCAGAAAAAGAAAAGAGATTCTTGAACACGAAAAACAGCGTTTTTGGCCGCACGAAAATGACCAGAGGCCATACAAGTGGCAATCTTCTCAGCCTTGCCAAAAAACAAGAAGAAGAAAGAGTTGGTGTGCCCACAGTAACCATCTCAGAGTTTGTTGATTGTCTAAATCAGTATTTAGCTTCAGAGAAGATCATCTCACAACACCCTTGATAGAAGTCCTGAAAATGAAGAGAGTCCTTTAAGCAATGAACTTGAGTCATCCTTCACTGGGAAATGGGATATATCTGCAAAAGATTGTGATCTTTTGATCAAAATGATGCTTGAAAAGCAAGCTACCATGTATTATCCTGAAGCTCTTAGAGAAGAAAATAATCAAATCAATCATGAAACTGCCGAGTAATTCTATTCATTTTGAGCTGAACTAATCATCATCAGGTTTTTGAAGCAGCATTATACTGAAATTGGAAACTATTTATTATCTCCCAGAAAACTCGAACCTAAAAATACTTACACTCTTGAACCTCAATCCTTTGTAAAGACATAATTTCTAAGTGTTTATTTTCTAATCACATATCATAGGCATACAGCCCTTGGAACGAATATCTAGAAACCAATATCTGCAGTTGGAATTTTGATATGTTGAAATTCAAGGACTTGACCAATGGAAGACATCTTACAGAATTTGGCATTGGAATCATCAGAAGATTTGAGTATATCTTATTGAGAAAAATCAATTCTAACGCTCTCCCCTCAATAGTGTGTTGAAGACTTTGAATGTGCCTCCAAGTATTACAGCAAATTTCTTGAAGGATGTTTCTGAAGGATATCTCCCAAATCCTTACCATAATTCGGTTCATGGAGCTGATGTTGCAAATTCCATTGGTTATTTCCTCAGTAATCAAGAATTTGGAGCACACTTCAACCAACTTGAAACTTCTTGTCTCATTCTTGCTGCTCTTGTTCATGACGTTGGACATCCAGGTTTTAATAATGCTTTCTTGATTGCAACAAAATCCACTGAAGCCCTTCTTTATAATGATCAAAGTGTCCTTGAGAATCTTCATACAGCATACTTCTTCAAAATCCTACAAAAGGTATCTATCTATCTATTATTTCGCCCTCTTCTAATCCCCTTGAAAGCCTTCATCCAATATCTTGCAGAACCTTGATGAAAAGGACTATAAATATTTCAGAAAACTATCCATTGCTTTGATTTTAGATACTGATCTCACCAAGCATTTTGTTATCTTGACAAAATTCAAAGGAATTGCTGATCATCCCAACCCTAACGAAGAAGAAAATAGATTCCTTTCTATGTCTATTGCTCTTAAATGTGCTGATGTTGGACATGGTGCAAAGGAGCTTTCTTTACATAAAAAATGGAGCAGAAGAATTATTGAAGAATTTTATCTTCAAGGAGACAAAGAAAGAGAACATTGTATCCCTGTTTCTCCACTTTGTGATAGAAGTGGTAAAGTCTCCAACAGCCAGCAAGGCTTTATTAGCTTTATTTGTCTTCCTCTTTTTGAAGCCTTTGATAAAAAGTTCTTCAATGCAAAAATGAGAAAAGAAGTCACTGATCAAGTGAGAGAAAACCTTGAATATTGGAAAGAAGAGATCCCTCGTGAAGAAAAAGGAGAAAGTAAATTCATGGAAGAAACACAAAAGATGCTTGAAGATATTAAGGGCGAACTTCCAAATAATTAATCAAGGTTTTTAATACATCCTTATTGAAGAAGAAGGAGGAGGAAAAGCAACAAGAATAAATATTTAACAACAAATATACAGTCTAATCTAATCAGTTGAGGAATCAAAAGACAGTTTTGACCGATAGTTTTTTTCTCTTTAAAATAATCTCTCTGATCTGCCTCTCTGATTTTTTGAAAAAGGGTCTCTTAATTCTGAATTCCTCCTTAAAAGGACTTATTCATGTCTAATTCTTCCTGGTTATTGTTCTGACTCCATTGTTTGTTGATTATTTGTCTTTGTATTGCTTATATGCTTATTTTGGCTTTTTAATAATTCGTATGTGGTTGTTTTGGCCAACTTGAATACTCTGGGCATGTCCTCAAATAAAACTCCTCCAGTTCCTATTATAGATATTAAATAACTATTCTTCTCAAACCCCTTACCAAGTTTATTGATACCATGAATATCGCCTTTAAGATCAACAGAAACCACATATTTTGAATCTAAACATTGAGCTTCATCATCAGTTAAGTCAACAGCAAGACAATCTTCCACCTAAATTTATCATGTTATTACATTGCTCTTTTCAAAAATACATACCTCGCCAATGGTTACAATGATGGGAACTTTATTCATATCAATAAAATCGCCAATAGTTTTGATTCTATCTTCAACAATATCAAGTTCATATTCCAAAGTAATTTGGTTTTGAGCGACAGAAACCTCGGGAATCTCGAGGTTTGTCAATGCAGATCTTATTCCCAAACTGATTTTATCAATAAAAACAGGCTTCAATAAGGTCAAGCAAAAGACGTCCACATTCAAAATCCAGCAGATCTTTCCTGGAACATGACAAAGTGGCTTCTTATCAATTGGTTTAATCATAAACTCCTCCAAAAGATATTTCATATCTT
>Ga0182738_1008685_pt1 | contig 10052 bp, 11 predicted proteins | sample eDN5th30CBELigMG_FD_128876 | JGI IMG/M metagenome (GOLD analysis project Ga0182738, IMG submission 128876) | Enriched Miracle-Growth compost microbial communities from Emeryville, California, USA - eDNA 5th pass 30_C BE-Lig MG (version 2)... ... | reverse complement strand
CGGGTGATGGACGTTCTCGGCGCCTGAGTACACGCATTATTGATTACTCAACATGGACTCCACCCGCCTCGTGGGGATAGCATCGCATTCGGGGAACAATCAGGGAGACATTCATGAAATTCGGGACCTTGACGGCCATGGCTCTGACCGTGGCACTCGCCGCCGCCACGCCGGCATCGGCTGAAACGCTGCTTGCGGGGGAGCAGGCGGCGGATATCTCGGCCATAAACGGCGTGATTTCCGGCGATGCGGAGTGGGAGCTGGCCTGGGCCGGCTTCAAGACCGCCGACGGCATGGCGGGCACCCCGGACGGCGGGTTGCTGTTCGCCCAGGAGCAGAGCAATTCCATCCGCAAGCTGGGGCCGGACGGCAAGGAGTATATCTACAACGGGCATGTGGCGGGGCCGGGCGCCGTCTCCATCGATGCCAAGGGCCGCGTCTTCACGGTGGAGCGCACCTGCACGGACCCGGGCCTGCACATGCCCTCCTGCGCCGAGCTTTCCCGCGTCACGCAGATCGCGCCGGAGCACCGCATCCTCGCCAACAGCTTCGCCGACGGCCGGTCCATGGGGCGGCTCAACGACGTGATGGCGGACGGTCTGGGCGGCGCCTATTTCACGGTCGGCGGCATCTACCACGCGGCGGCGGACGGCACGGTTTCCGTGGTCGCCGAGGATGATATCCGCACCAACGGGCTGATGCTGAGCCCCGACGGCAAGACGCTCTACGTCACCAACGGCACCAAGATCGAGGCATTCGACGTGAAGAAGGACGGCGCCACCTCCAACCGCCGCGTCTTCGCCACGCTGGACCATGAAGACAGCAGCTTCGGCGGCGACGGCATGGCGGTGGACAGCGAGGGCCGGCTCTATGTGACGGGCGGCGCCGGCATTTACGTCTTCTCCCCCAGGGGCGAGGAACTGGGCGTCATCCCCACCAAGCGCCGCGCCATCACCCTGGCCTTCTCGGGGCCTGAGAAGAAGACCCTCTTCATCGGCACCATGGGCGCCGTCGGCCCCGACGGTAAGGCCTGGGAAACCCCGGAAGGCGTGCGCAACGTCGCCATGACCATCTACAAGGTGAAAATGGACGCCACCGGCTACAAGGGCCGCCCGAAGTAAGGCGATCCTCTCATCGTCATTCGCCGGCTTGACCGGCGAATCCAGTACCGGCATCTGCCGTCCATGCTGGACTCGCCGGTCAAGCCGGCGAGTGACGACAGGAGAGAAGGCGCCGTACTGAACGACGGGGGTTGCTCCCCGGAATCCTTCACTCCCCACCCATCTGGCGCCTGTAGAGGGCATCGAACAGCGCCAGTTTCTCGGGCGCGACGACTTCCCTCACCCCTTTCTCGACATCCAGCACCATGGCCTCGCCGGGTTTCATCTCGTCCACTTGCGGCCAGTGGGGCAGGCCGTCGCCGTTGGGGTTGCCGGTGGCGGCGAAGTTCACCCAATAGTTCGAAATCTCGTCGGCCAGCTTGATCTCCACCGGGTCCTTGGCGTTCAACTCGGGCGAACTGGAATCCGGGTAGACGCGCGGCGGCACCAGATTATTGAACACATAGGGGATTTCCGCCGTGTGCGTGGCCCCCAGGTCGCGCTTTTCCGGGTCGGCGTGCGGCTCATGGGTGAAATAGTAGAGATAGGCCCTCTGGCCGATCGCCGCCTGCCGCTCGGCGAACAGGCGGTTGTGCCACGCCATCTCATCGCTGAACAGGCGGCGGGCGGAATGCAGCGTTTCCTCCGGGTTGGCGGACGGGTAGAGTGCCAGGAAACGGTCGCCCAAATCGCCCCAGCGCTGGCGCATCTGCGCGCGCCAGGCCTCGGGCGGCGGGGCGGCGGGCAGGAAGCTGCCCTCGTCCCGGTTGGTGCCGGTCAGCACATCCACCTTGTTCTGCCGGCCTTCGGCGAAGGTGATGGAGAGGTCTTCGGGCACCACCCAGCCATCCACCATCATGCCGAAACCGCGCAGACCGGCGGTCACCGCATCGGCACTCAGCGCCCGCAGGGCCTCGGCCGTGGTGGCGCCGATCTTGTCGGCCATCTCCTTGCCGGCGGCTTGCGTTTCCGCCTGCCCCCGCATGGGCGCCATACCGAGCCCCATCCAGGCACCGCTTTCGGAAATGGCCCGCTTATAGAGGCCCTTGGCCAAGGGCGAGCCGGTGAGCCCCGCCACCATGGCGGCGCCCGCCGACTCCCCGAAGATGGTGACATTGTCCGGGTCCCCGCCGAAGGCGGCGATGTTGGCCTTCACCCATTGCAACGTGGAAATGGCATCCATCAGCGCATAATTGCCGGAAGCGCCGTGCCCCGAATCCGCCGCCAATGCCGGGTGCGCGAAGAAGCCGAACGGCCCCAGCCGGTAGTTGAAGGTGACGACGACGACCCCCTTCCCGGCCAGCTTGTGGCCCCAGTTGTGCGGACTGGAGCCGGCCCCTTCGGAATAGGCGCCGCCGAATATCCAGACCATCACCGGCTGCCTGTCGCCCGCCCTGGCACCCGTCCAGACGTTGAGATAGAGGCAGTCCTCGCTGGCCTGGGGCGAATCGGCCAAGTCCACCGAGACGTTGAGCCGGCCATGCCCCTCGGGCTGGATGCAGACGTCACCGAATTCGGTGAAACGGCGCGCGCCGTCCCAATGCGCCACCGGCTGCGGCGCGCGCCAGCGGTTCTCCCCCACCGGCGGCGCGCCGAAGGGGATGCCCTTGTAGGCGGTGATGCCGTTGCCGTCCGGCGTGTTGACGGCGATCAGCCCGTCGGTGGTCTCTATGGCGCCGGCGGCATCCGCCGCCAGGACACCGCCCGCCGGCAGGGCGGCCGCCATCAGCAGTCCGCCCGCCAGGCCAAGCCATCTGCCGGCCGTCATTGCTGCCCCGTCTCGGTCTTGGCCTCCTGCGCCCGCTCGGCCCGCGAGGAATTGATGTAGTTGCGGATGGTCTCGTTGTCCTCGTGGCAGGCATATTCGAAGAAGCCGTAATCCGGGTCGCGCAGGTAATCCAGCTCCGCCGTATAAGGCTCCTTGTAGACCACGGGATCGTCCCACGTCACTTCGTAGAGCATGTGGTTCTGGTCCTGCATGGTGAAACGCTCGACCATGCGCGCCTCGGTGCTGGTGGGCGTGTCGTTGTGCGGCGGCGAGCCGATCACCGCCACATTGGTGGAGGACGGCCCCTCGCGGAAATGCGTGGTCTCCACCACCAGCGTGTTGCCCTCCCAATGGCCGCGAGAGGAGCCCATCCAGTTGTGGATCGCGGCCGGCAGCGCCTTGCGCCCGTCGGTCGGGATGATGCGGGATTCGTGGATCATCTCCAGGCGGATCACCACATAGCCCGGCGACTGGATGATCTGGATGCCGTTGTTGTAGCGGTAGGGCATCATGGAGGACGGCAGGCCGCGCGTGATGCAGCGGTCCCAGGTGTCGAAATCCTTCACACTGTCGAAGGGGATGTCCATCCAGGAGGAGCGCATCAGCGCCTTGCGGCGCCGGCCTTCCTCCGTCAGCGCCGGCAACTGGCCGTTTTCCGGCTTGACGATGAAGGAGGTGCGCCGGCTGGGCATGGTCGCCTCGGTCCAGTGGCCCATGCCCATCTTGTTCTCCTCGATTTCCTTCCGGTAGCGCTCGTTCTGGGCCTCGGCCGCCGCAAGACGGGGAGCATATTCCTCGTCGGTCAGATATTTGCGGTCGCCGTATTTGGGGTCGCGCACCAGCGGGATGCCGCTCAGGTGGCCCACCGGCCACTTGCCCTGGATATCGGGCTCGCCCCATTCCGTCATGGGCTGCGTCCAGTCGGCCGCCTGGGCCTTGGGCAGCAGCGCACCCAGGGCGATGCCGGCGGCCAGAAGGCCGATCGTCAGAACCCCCGTATTCATCAAACCCTCCACCATTTTCTGCTTATAATTGGGTCGTCACTATAGCGCCGGCGCGAGAGGAAGGTCCAGCCGTCACAACCGGTGCTGGTTCAAAGAAATGTGTATCCGGCGGGCGGCGCACCGGCCGGTTGTGCGTTGAGTTTTACCCGGGCCGGGACTAAGGTTCGTCACATCCAGGGTTTGTGGAGCCGTGATATCCGGGACAACCGGGAGTGGCCCCAATACAATGATCCGGCATAAGGACCAAAAGAAAATCCAGAGGGGGATCGATCACATGAAGAGCAGTCTGAAAGGCGCATTCGGCATGCTGGCTCTGGCGACGGCCAGTCTCGCCGTCCTGCCGGCCGCCGCCATGGCGCAGCAGCAGGTCGAGCGGCCCGAGCGGCTGGGGGATAAGCCCAACCTCAACGGCATCTGGCGGGTGATGAATTCCGCCAACTGGAACCTGGAGCCGCACAATGCGCAAGCGCTCGAGCAGTTCTGGCAGCTGGGAGCGCTCGGCGCCATGCCCGCCGGGCGCGGCGTGGTGGAGGGCGGCGAGATCCCCTATCTCCCCGAAGCGCTGGAGCAGCGCAACGAGAACCGCGCGAGCTGGCCCAAGGGCGACCCAGAGACCAATTGCTACCTGCCGGGCATTCCCCGCGCCACCTATATGGATCATCCGTTCCAGATCGTGCAGTCCGGTGCTGGCGACATCTACATGGCCTATGAATACCACTCGGCCAACCGCATGGTGCGCATGAACCATACCGAACTGCCGCCCATCGATACCTGGATGGGCGAGAGCCGGGGCAAATGGGACGGCGACACCCTGGTGGTCGAGACCTCGGGCTTCAACGGCAAGACCTGGCTCGACCGCTCGGGCAATTTCTTCAGCAACGCCGCCGTGGTGACGGAAACCTTCAGGCCGATCGACGACAGCCACATCCGGTATTCCGCCCGGATCGAGGATTCCAACACCTTCTCGCGGCCCTGGACCATCAGCATGGTCCTCTACCGCGATATCGACCCGCAAGCCGAACTGATGGAGTTCCGCTGCGTACCGTTCGTCGAGGAACTGTTCTACCACGACCTCAACGAAACAGCCGGCGAGGCTGGCAAAGAAAAATAACAAACACCATATGAACTCAGGGAAGCAGGAGATTTTCAGATGCACACGAAACTCTTGGGCCTTCTGGCCGGTGCCGCCGGCCTGACGGCCCTGTCCGCGCCGGCCATGGCGCATCATTCGTTTTCCTCGGAATTCGACGCCAATTCGCCCATCACACTGGAAGGCGAGGTCATCAAGATGGAATGGGTGAACCCGCATTCCTGGTTGCATATCCGCGTGGTCAACGACAAGGGCGTGGCCGAGGACTGGAAGGTGGAGGGCGGTGCCCCCAGCGCCCTGCTGCGCCGGGGCTGGAACCGCGATTCCCTGCCGCCGGGCACGCGCATCGTGGTGCAGGGCTACAAGGCGTTCGACGGTTCGCTGCGCGCCAACGCCCGCACCATCGAGTTCCCCGACGGCAAGCAGCTCTTCATCGGCTCCACCGGCAACGGCGCTCCGCCCGAGTAAGCCTGAGGGGCGGTCAGCCGCCCGGCGCGCACAGACGGGACGCCGGGAAAGGCCAGGGCGTCGCCGTCACCTGCCCGGCCAGCCCATAGGGCAGGTTGATCACGGCCACGCCGCTGCCGCGCATGCCCTTCTCCCAATGGGGCGGCATGTCCACTTCATGGATCAGGAGGGCGGGCAGGCCAGCGGCCTCCAGCCGCCGGCGCAGGCCCTCGTGCAGCCCGGCGGGGAGGATGGGATACCACAGCATCACCACCGCCTGCGGCCATCTGGCATGCAGGCGGACGGTGAATTCCGCCACCTGCTCATATTCGCTCTTCACCTCGTAGCTGGGGTCGACCAACACCATGCCGCGCCGGGGCGTGGGCGGGGCGAGGGCCAGCACGCCCTCATACCCGTCGCGTTTGTGGATATGGATGTTGGGCGCCGTCAGGGCCTGCTTCAGCGCCGCATGCTCGCGGGGGTGCAGTTCCATCAAATGGAGCTGGTCACTCCGGCGCAGCACCTCGGCCGCGATGAGCGGTGAGCCGGGATAGGCCGTTTCCCCACACCGGGCCCGCACCGCGGCCAGCACGTCCCTGTAGGGACCGGCCGGCACCCGGCCCTCGCCCAGCATGGCGGTGATGCCGGCATCGGCCTCCGCCGTCTTGCGGGCTTCCGTGGAGGCCAGGTCGTAGAGCCCGCGCCCGGCATGGGTTTCCATATAGGTGAGCGGCCGGGGCTTCTCCGTCAGCCGCCGCAGCACCATGGCCAGATGCAGATGCTTGTGCACGTCCGCCGCATTGCCGGCATGATAGGCATGTTGATAGGAGAGCATGCCCCGCTCTATGGCACGGTTTCACGGGAGCGGCAATGGCCGTCCACACCCGCCGGGGCGGGAGCGGCGAGCCGGTGAAGAGCGGCTCTGCCTATTCCGGCAGGCGGATGCGCTGGTAGCCGTCCTCGTCGGTATATTCGCGGTTCCCCTCGCAGACATATTCCTGCATCTGGTAATCCGGCATCTTCTGGAAGGCGTAGGACCAGCTCCAGGGTTTGGTGAGATAGTCCGGGTCCACCAGCGTGATGTCCACCCACATGATGTCGTCGGAGACCATGTGGAAAGTCTCCTCGATCTTCATGGTCTCGGAATGCGGCGCGTCATTCACCTGCACGTCCGGCTTGATGCCGATGGTCTCGGCATGCAGTTCGCCGTCTTCCCAATGGCCCACGGAATGGCCGTAATAGCCCAGCTCGATATCGTCCAGGCTGACCTGCGGCTGATCCAGGTAGATGCGCCTGATCTCCATGAAGGCTTCCTGGATGATGGTGATCTGCCCATCGGTCTGGAGGATCTCCATGGGGAAGGCGGCGGCCATCATCTCGGGCATGCCGCTGCCGATGCAGTCGTTCCAGGTGGTGGCGAAGGGTGTGCCGGCGGCGGCGGCTTCCTTCTTCTCCTTCTCGAATGCCTTCCACTTCTCCAGATATTCGGGCTTCAACGGCGGCTCGGGGCGCGGCGGCGGCGTGAACTTCTTCTCGCCCTCTGCCATGTTGGCGGCATTGGCGCCGATGCCGTAGCGCTGCCAGCGCCCGGTGATGTCGAGGGCATCCTTGGCCAGGGCGGGCAACGCGGTGCCGGCGAGCAGGATGGTGGCCAGCGAGACGCGGGTCAGTGCGACGCGGATCATTTCTGCACCCCCACCACCGCGTCGGGCGTGCGTGTGAAGGTGTGTTCGGCGGGCACACCGGTCTTCCATACCTTGCCGTCGGGCAGCGTCACGTCCAGGAGCAGGCCGCCGGGCCGGCCGTCCAGGAGGGCCGCCATGGTGGCCGCCACCTTGTCACCCGGCTTGATGAGGCTGGATTTCCAGCCGATGCGCCGCATCATGTTGATGCTAGTCATCTCGATGCTGTAATGGGTCACCGCCCCCTCCTCGTTCACCACATCCACCTCCAGATAGGCGTGCGGATTGGTCCACTGGAACTTGGTGACCGTCCCCATGAGCGTGACCGTGCGGTCATGGTCGTACATGGCGAACGAATGATGAGCCGCAGCCGGCCGGGCTCCCGCAGCACCCGCCAGCAGGCAGGCCACCGCGGCAACGACACTCCAAAGACGCACACTCATGACTGGCATCTCCCCCTGATATTTCCCCTCATGCCATCATAATACGCTTTGTATGCAAAACGTAGTATTAATACCACCCGCCTTCCTCGCGTCAGACGACGGCGATCACGCGGCCGTGTCCCCCGGGGGCTGCATAGCCCTTGCCATCGCCACCCGGGACCCCTAGATTTGTGGCGTAAACATAAAGGAGGCTTTTATGGCGTGGACTACTCCCGAGATCATCGACGTGCCTTGCAGCATGGAAATCAACCTCTACGCGGTCGCCGAAGTCTGATCGCGCATTGACGGTTTGTGCGGGGCTGGCCCCCGCGGCGGCCTCCTAGGGACCCTCTAGCGAGGCCGTCTTCATTTGGGCCGCCCCATTGATCGAATTCCGAGTGGCCATATGCATATCCTAGTCCTGGGCTCGGGAGCCGGGGGCGGCATCCCGCAGTGGAACTCCAACGCCGAGGCCTGCCGGCGCGCCCGTGCGGGCGATACGGGCTGCCCGCCGCGCTCCCAGTCCTCCGTCGCTCTTTCGGCCGATGGCGAGAGCTGGTTCCTGCTCAACGCCTCGCCGGACCTGCGCCAGCAGATCATCGACAACGAACAACTGCACCCGCGCACCGGCTTCCGCCACAGCCCCATTGCCGGGGTGGTGGTCACCAATGGCGATATCGACCATGTGACGGGCCTGCTCACCATGCGCGAGGGCCACGCCTTCACCCTCTGGGGCACCGGCCGGGTGATGGACGTGCTCTCCGCCAACAGCGTCTTCAACGTGCTCAACCCGGAGAAGGTGGCGCGCCGCAGGTTCCGGCTGGACGAGCCCTTCCCCCTCACCCGGGTGGACGGCACGCCGACCGGCCTCGCCGTCGAAGCCTTCGCCGTTCCCGGCAAGGTGGCGCTCTATCTGGAGGATGCCACGAAGGGCGCCAATTTCGGCACCGTGGAGGAAGATACGGTGGGTCTGAAAATCAGCCAGGAAGGCGGCCGGAGCGTCTTCTACATGCCGGCCTGCGCTCGCATGACGCCGGAGCTGGCCGCGCGGCTGGAGGGTGCCGACCTGGTGTTCTTCGACGGCACGCTGTGGGCCGACGACGAGCTGGTGCGCCAGGGCGGCATGCCCAAATCCGGCGCCCGCATGGGGCATATGAACATGTCGGGCGTCGGCGGCACGCTGGAGGCTTTCCGCGCCATCGACGTGACACGCAAGATTTTCATCCACATCAACAACAGCAATCCCGTCCTGCTGCCGGAATCGCCCGAGCGGGCGGAGGTTCTGGCCGCCGGATGGGCCATCGCCCATGACGGCATGGAGATCGAACTATGAGCGAGCTGATGAGCCCGGCCGAGCTGGAAGCGGCCCTGCGCAGGATCGGCGCCGAGCGCTATCACAACCATCACCCGTTCCACAAGCTCCTGCATGGCGGCCAGCTCACCCGCGGCCAGGTGCAGGCCTGGGCGCTGAACCGCTATTACTACCAGCGCTCCATCCCCATGAAGGACGCCTCGCTGATGGGCCGTTGCGACGATGCGGCCATGCGGCGCGAATGGATCAGCCGCATCATCGACCATGACGGGACCGACGGCCAGCCCGGCGGCATCGAGCGCTGGCTGAAGCTGGCCGAGGGCGTGGGGCTGGACCGCGACTATGTGGTGTCGTGCCGGGGCATCCTCCCCGCCACCAAATTCGCGGTGGAGGCCTATATCCGTTTCGTGCGCGAGAAGCCGCTCCTGGAGGCCGTCGCCTCCTCCCTCACCGAGCTCTTCTCGCCCACCATCATCAGCGAGCGCGTCTCGGGCATGCTGCGGAATTACGATTTTGTCACCGAGGAGACGCTGGCCTATTTCAACGCTAGGCTCACCCAGGCGCCGCGCGACAGCGACTATGCGCTGGCCTATGTGCTGGAGCATGCCAGGCGCCCCGACCAGCAGCGGGCGGTGCGCGAGGCGCTGATCTTCAAGTGCGACGTGCTATGGACTCAGCTCGATGCCCTGTATCATGCCTATGTGGCGCCGGGCCATGTGCCGCCGGGCGCCTTCAGGATCGAGGATCAGGCTCATGGCTGAACTGCCCGTCGTCACCGCGCAATCCGTTCCCCAATGGGCCAGGGGCGTGCGCCTGCGCTATGACGAGACGCGGGAGAACTGGGTGATCGTCTCGCCCGAGCGCGTCTCCATGCTGAACCAGAGCGCCACGGAAATCCTCAAGCTCATTGACGGGGAGCGGTCGGCGACCCAGATGGTGGATGAGCTGGTGGCGCAATTCCACGCGCCCCGCGAGATCATCGAGAAGGATGTGCTGCACACATTGCAGGACATGCAGACGAGAGGCCTGATCGCGTGTTAGACAAACCGGCCATCGGAGCGCCCATCGGCATGCTGTGCGAGCTGACGCACCGCTGCCCGCTCCAATGCCCCTATTGCTCCAACCCCGTGGAGCTGGAGCGCCCGGCGGGCGAGCTGACCACCGGCGAATGGCGCGACGTGCTCGCCCAGGCGGCGGCCCTGGGCGTGTTGCAGATTCACCTCTCGG
>Ga0182738_1008683_pt1 | contig 10054 bp, 4 predicted proteins | sample eDN5th30CBELigMG_FD_128876 | JGI IMG/M metagenome (GOLD analysis project Ga0182738, IMG submission 128876) | Enriched Miracle-Growth compost microbial communities from Emeryville, California, USA - eDNA 5th pass 30_C BE-Lig MG (version 2)... ... | reverse complement strand
TTAAAGAATGATAATAAAAATTTCAAGGATGGGTCTTTTAATTCTAAAAACTGGGAAACAAGAAAAATCGTCTCAATTATAGTCTACTTGATTATTCTCAAATGGATCTATAATAGATGGTTCAGAGATTCTCATCCGGCTGAAGAAACTCAGCAAAATACCCTTCCTCAGAATGAAATCAAATCCAAAAAATGCGACCAGCCTAAATCAGAACAACAAAAGCCTTTTGAGCCTAAGGCGATTCAGCAACCAGCTCCTGCTGTTCCTGTTTCTCAAGAAAACGCAAAGACTCATGTCGAGCCAATGTCTTCAAGCGAGCCTCAGGGAGGTCATAAGTTTGCATGGTTCTTGTTTGGTTTAAATGTTGCGATCGTTTTTGCTGGCTTAACTTTGCCTAGTGCCAACTAACAGTTGGCTTTTTTTGTTTGTTTCTATAATTTGTTTCCAATCAATAAATCATTAATTCATGGGAAAAATATATTCTTTCCTTCCCACTTCTCTGAAACAAAATTTTTTTCCTCCATAAAGAATTGACGGCACAACACAATCATTAAAAAATAAGTTTATTGTCTCACTTGCACAAGACTTGCATAGGTTCTGGCTCATATCATCAACAGTGAGCAGATCCACTATCCAAAGTAACTTCAATAGAACTTCAAAAAGTTCATTTTACACAATTTTTGGTGCTTTCTGCTCGATATGCTGCATTTTATTTGAAAACAGTATTTCCCAAAGTTTTTGGGTTATGATCCAAAAAACTCAATTTCTTTTCCAAAGACGAAAAGCCATTTTAATTTCGACCGATTGATTTGTTTACTATTCATTTCTCGATATCGTTTCACAAACCTGAAGCAAATATCATGATCTGAGGCATCTATCAAAAATAGAGAACCATTTCGTGAAGCAATTTTACTTCCTTAATCGAGGGCCAATGAGATCCTTTGAACTGAAAAAAAAGGAGTAGGAATTGAAAGGGAAGGTGGTTTAATTATGAGAAATAAAAGGTTTTGTTAACATGGGAAATTTTTGTTATAAAATATCATAAGTCATTTTAACTTTTAATTAATTACCCCCAAGTCATCATTTTCTTTCGAATCTAACTCCTGCCCTTATGAAATCGCTCAATCTTCATTCTGATCTAAACCCTCAACCACAAACCATCATAACTCCTCTCAAATCTACCCCTCTGCACCAGCATCGTGGTACACTTCTTCAAGCTCCTCAATCAGACAGTATCACCCAAGATTTACAAAATCTGGCCAAGTACCGCTCCAAATACTCTAAAAGTGTTCTCCGTCTTGTCTTCCCTTGCGAGGATATTAAAGAGTATTATTACAGTTATCAACAAACCCAAATTTCTCATTCAAAAGCAATTAACAAAATTCTCATTCAAAACTCCAAAGCTCCTGTATCCCTCACTCTAACCGGAAATGGTCGCTTTGATCTTCCTCCTTTAAACCTTCATTATCCCCTCCCCAGCCTCCAATCTCTTCAAAATCTCACCAGCCTCAATTTCCCTCTCATTCTCGATCCAAGTAATGGTCCCCACAGAACTAAACTTCTTAGCCATACTCTGACGGCTCTAAAGCGCCTTACAAATGTTTCTTTGGAGGTTTCTCATCCTCTTCGTGACAACGAAATTCACTCAATCTTACGATCTTTATGTCGTCTGCCATCTTTATCTCATCTTGCAATCAACTTTTCTCATGTCCAATTGACCTCAAATCTCTTCCAACTCCTTACCCTTTATATTTCCAAGCTTTCTCACTTAAAAGGACTGACACTTCACTTTACACACCGCAGTATCAGTGGAAACCTTGCTGATCTTTCTCCCATCTTTGCAAATCTTTCCTTGCTTTCTGAGTTCAGTATCAAGCTTCCCAATCTTCGAGGTTTCAGGACCGAAGCTACCACTACTTTCCTAGAAAGTCTAGGGACCCTCAAACTCCTCACAAAACTTCATCTTGAAATTCCTCAAGACTCTGATGAAAGAATAAATCCTCTTTGCACAAACCTTGGAAAGCTAAATCTCTTCTCATTACGTGAGCTTTCTCTTGGATTGGACTGGAGTTTGGAAGATCCTGCCTTCATGAATCTCTCTTCTTGCCTCAAGGAATTCTCTTCTTTACAAACTCTGAATCTTGACTTTTCAGAATCTTGCTATGTCACTGAGAGGAGTATTTCTCAGCTTGCCCTTGATCTGGAACAGCTAACTGAATTGTCACGCCTGGCCCTTACCTTTCCAGGAAAGGGCATGAACAGGAATCCAAATATGATGAACACTTTCTCTCAGAACCTATCTTATTTAACTGGATTAACTGATTTAACTCTCAATTTTTCGAAATGTCCTCAGGAAAGTGCTGATTCAGTCAAGCTATTCTCCTCTAGCCTTGTGAAATTGACAGGACTAAAGAGTCTGGCTTTGATCTTTCGTGGAAATAAGACCATTAATAATCAGACATTGGAGGTGCTGATGAAAGGTGTGGAGAAATTGGAAGGCCTTGCAAGCCTTGAAATAGATCTGAGGGGTCTAGAAGTTCGAAATGAAGGCCTTCAGGCAATTGAATCATCACTATCACATTTGCAGAATCTTAAGGATTTGAAATTAAGTCTTTGTTCTGTGTCGTTAAAAGCGGTAGCTTCAATATTGGAACAAGTTCATTCTTTATATTCTTTTGAATTGAAGAGGTTTGGACGGGGAAGTGATTCAAAAGGGAATGAACTTGGCTTCTTTTTGAATGTTTCTAGAGAATTGGTGAATCTTAAGAAAATCAATTTATTATTTGAATGTACTCCTTCAGGCGAGATTCGAGTTGGACCTTTGAAACATCAAAAATGTATCACAATCTCAACAATTGAATATAATGAATATGAATATGATTTTCTCTGATTATTATGTCCCTTTATTTTGCCTGTATTTTTCTTGGGAAAGGAAATTGTTGTCATTAGGAACTATTATGTAAGTAAGATTTCATGAAATATTTCCTTCATATTTTATGTTGGCAAAAAAAGTATCTCAATCAAATTTACTTCCCTCTCGAGGAATTTGTTTCACAAAAGTTTCAGAGTTTCAATTGATTAAAGTTTTTCTATTTCAAGACTTCTTAAGAAGGCCAAACTCAAGGAAAATTTATAAATTCTCAAAAGACGTCTCTAAGAATTTCCTTTCAGAGTTTAGCAAAATAGCAAGCAGGACTTCCAAATCCTCAAGAATTTTGGTTTTGAAAAAAAATCTTAAAACTTCAAGCAGAAGGATATCCTAATAACCTCAGCTCAAATAAAAATGACTTTTGAATCAAAGAATTCTTTTTTTAATCTTTTTAAGTCCAATTTTAGAAATTATCTCAAGGAAAAACTCTCTCAAGATTTCACAGCTTCCTCCATCATTATTCCCTTTCCAACCTGATCAAAGCTTCAGACTTTTCTTCTTCTGATGAAATCACTAAATCCTCATCATTTGAACCCAAATGTTCAACCACAATCTCTCACAACCCCTTACAAACCTAATCTACGGCTCCAGAATGCCCGCACTCTAATTCGAACTCCCCAGTCAGTCAACACCAGCCAAGATTTACAAAAGTTGATCAAATACCGCTCCAAAAACTCCAAAATCATCCTCCACCTTGACCAAGGCCAGGTTTCTTATTCAAAAAACATCACCAAAGCTCTCCTTCAAAATTCCAAAGTTTCCGTATCCCTCGCTTTAGCCTCAAATTCCTCCTCTGATCCTCCTTCTCTCAACCTTTATCATTCCCTCTCCAATCTTAAATATCTTCAAAATGCCATCAATTTTAATCTCCCTGTCATCATCTATCCAAATGATCGTCCTCGCAGAACCAAATTTCTGAGCCATACTCTGACAACTCTCAAGCGTCTTACCAGAATTTCTTTGAAGATTTCAGATTCCCTTCGTGATAACGAAATTCACTCAATCTTCCGATCTTTATATCGTTTGCCATCTTTATCTCATCTTGCTCTCAGATTTTCTTCCCAAGGTCCATCCCTGCAACTCTTAGCCTCTTGCATCTCCAAGCTTTCTCATTTAAAGGGACTTACACTCCACTTTCTCGATTCCCCTAATATTACTCAAGAAGAGCTCACTCGTCTTTCTCCCATCTTTCTCAAGCTTTCTTTGCTTTCTGAAGTTGACATTAAACTAGGCAATGCTGAAGGCTCTACAGCCCAGACCATTACTACTTTCTTAGACAGCGTTGCAACCCTCAAATACCTCATAAAACTTCATCTATCTATTGCTGAAGATATCTACTATAGGAATCCCTGGAGAACAAACTCTCTTTCCTTAAACCTTAAAAAGCTCAATACCGCCTCATTACGTGAGCTTTTTCTTGAATTTGACGAAGCTTTTACTGACCCAACCTTCGCGAGTCTTTCTTGGAGCCTTACAAGATTCTCTTCGTTGCAAACTCTAAGCATAGACTTTTCAAAATCCATTTACATCACTGAGAGTAGCATTTCACAACTTGTTACTGATCTGGAACAACTCTCTAAATTGACCTGCCTCACTCTTGCATTTTCACACTTCTATCAAAATATGATTAAGGCCTTCTCTCAGAACCTTTCTTCTTTAACTGGATTAACTGATTTAACTCTTAATTTTAAGGGCTGTCTTCAAGAAAGTATTGAGTCAGTGAAGGTTTTATCCTCTAGTTTTGAGAAATTGAAAGGATTAAGGAGTTTAGCTTTGATCTTTCATAATAATAAAACGATGAATGACCAGACATTGGAGTTACTTATGAAAGGGATAGAGAAATTAGAAGGACTAAAAAGTTTTGAAATAGACCTGAGTGGCCGTCTAAAAGTTGGAAATAAGGGCATAAAGGCAATCGCATCATCATTATCACATTTACAGAACCTCAGTGACTTGAAATTAAGCTTGGAGACTTATTATCCTGAGAGCTTGTCGTTAAAAGCTGTAGCTTCAATATTGAAGCCACTTCATTCTTTGCATTCTTTTGAATTGAAGGGCTATGGAATTGCATGTTTTCCAGAAGGGAATGATGTTGACTTCTTTTTGAGTGTTGCTCAAGACTTGAAGAGTCTTCAGAAAATCAATTTAATCTTCGAATGGAGAGTTCCATTTGAGATTAAAGTTGGACCTTTGAAACATCAAAAATGTATCACAGTCTCAATAATTAATAATTGAACAGAATTTTTCTAACTTGCAAGATTCCTATGCTTTTTGTAACAAGAGAACGTAAAGATCTTCAAATTGTAAATCCTAAATTTTTAAAAAAAAATCATCAAATTTGAATTTTACAAAAATTGTTTTTTCTTGGAAAGCCCTTTAGACGAGATTTTTGAGAAACTTTATTTTCTTATGTGCGTCTCAAAAATGTTGTCAATTTTATTTAAAACAATTTTTGAAAATGAATTTGAATGGAAATCTCCAATTTTTTTATTGAAATTTTTCTGACAAGCTAAAATTTTCCCGATTTGTTCTCTCAGAATATCAAGACAATACCCTCAGATGTATTTCTTTTTTTAAACAAAGAATTTTACAAGGAAAAATGAAATTATAATAAAATTTTTGAAGGGTGAATGTTTTTATAATTTTCAAAGGATTTCAACAGAAACACCTTTCATTTTTCAATTCTAAAACCAGATTTCCAAGTCATCGAAATTAGCAAATAAATGAAAATTTCATTTGTTCAATGTTGATTGAAAATGGAAAGCAGAAGAAAAATTTCTAAATGATTTAAGAAATGATAACTGACTGAGCTCAAACTTAGTCAAATTTCTTTTTGCTTTGGGAAAATAATATCGAATTTACTTTTTGCTAAAAAAAATCCATCTCTTGATTGCAAATGAAAATTTAACAAAGATTGTACATTTGATTTGATCCAAAAAATGCTTGAGGATTGAAACAAATTTGTTTCCCCAAAAAAATTTAACAACACAGTCATGAAAAAATGATATCAAAAACTAAGTTTCCGACCTAATTAGCACAGATTTTCAACAAGCCTCGTCTTAATTTTGGTTCATATCATCAATTATGACTCTCATCAGTTTTTTCACATGTTCTTTTCTGTCCAAAGAAACTTCAATAGATCTTCAAAAATTCATTTTACACAATTCTTGGTGCTTTCTGCTGGATATGCTGCACTTTATTTGAATCTTGTATTTCTCAAAGCTTTTGGGTTGTGATATGAAAAAAACTCAATTTCCTTTCCAAAGACTCAAAGCCAATTTAATTTCAGTCGATTGATTTAGAGCCTTTTGTTTCCAATTCATTTCTCTCTATCTTTAACAAAGTTGAAGGAAATACTATTCCTTCAGGCATGCGCTGATTGAAAAGGACCGTTTCTTGAAGATATTTTACTTCCTTAACCAAGACTCTTTTAACTTAGAAAAAGGCAATCGAAAGGGGAGCTGATTTAATTATTATAAATAAAAGGTTTTGTTGACAGGAGAACTTTTTGTTGAAACATGCTGTTAAAAATCATTGAAACTTGACATAATATTATTAAGGAAATTAATTCTTTTTCAAGTCCAAGCCATCATTTTCTTTTCAATTCAACTCTTCTCCTCATGAAATCCCTCAACCTTCACTCTGATGCCAACCCTCAACCACAAACCGTCAGAACTCCTCCTAAATCTCCTCTTATCCAAACTCCTCAATCAGGCAGCACCACCCAAGATTTACAAAAGCTGATCAAATACCACTCCAAACACTCTAAAAGCGTTCTCCGCCTTGGTCTCCCTTATAAAGGTGCGAGAGAGTTTTACGGCAGTCATCAACAAACCCAGATTTCCCATTCAAAAGCGATCACCAAGATTCTCATTCAAAGCTCCCAGGCTTCTACATCCCTCGCTTTAATCGGAAATCCTCCTGACCGTCCGAATCGTCTTCCTCCTTTGAACCTTCATTATCCCCTCCCCAGCCTCCAATCTCTTCAAAATATCACCAACATTAATCTCCCTCTCATTCTCTATCCAAATAATAATCCTCACAGAACTAAGCTTCTTAGCCATACTCTCACGTCTCTAAAGCGCCTCACAAGGGTTTCTTTGGAGATTTCCCATCCTCTTCATGACAATGAGATTCATTCAATCCTCCGATCTTTATGTCGATTGCCATCTTTATCTCATCTTGCTATAACCTTTTCTACCTTTCAATTGACCTCGTGCCTCTTCCAACTCCTCGCCCTTTATATTTCCAAGCTTTCTCATTTGAAAGGACTGATACTCCACTTTACAGACCATCGTACTCATGTAGAACTTGCTGATCTTTCTCCCATCTTTGCAAATCTTCCATTGCTTTCTGAGTTCAGTCTCAAGCTTGCTCATACTGCAGGTTCCAGGGCCGAAGCTGTCATTTCTTTCTTAGAAAGTCTAGGAACCCTCAAACTCCTCTCAAAACTTCATCTTGAAATTACTGAAAAAACTGAAATCTTCAACACGGAAAGGAATCTTGTTTCCATGAACCTCGGAAAGCTAAATCTCTCCTCATTACGTGAGCTTTCTCTTAGATTTGACTGGTGCTATAGTGATACTGCTTTGCTGAATCTCTCTTCTAGCCTCAAAGAGTTCTCTTCTTTAAAAGCTATGAATCTCGACCTTTCAAAATGTCGCTATATCACGGAGAAAAGTGTTTCTCAGCTTGCTCTTGATCTGGAACAGCTTCTTAACCTGTCACGTCTGGCCCTTACCTTTCCAAGGGAAGGAAGAGACACACATCCAATGATGAAAGCTTTCTCTCAGAACCTCTCTTCTTTAACTGGATTAAATGATTTAACCCTCAATTTTTCAAAATGTCCTCAGGAAAGTGTTGATTCAGTTGAAGTATTCTCCTCTAGTCTTGAGAAATTGACAGGGTTAAAGAGTCTAGCTCTGATCTTTCGGGGAAACGAGACCATCACTGACCAGACATTAGAATTGCTGATGAAAGGTGTGGAGAAATTAGAAGGCCTTGCAAGCCTTAAAATAGATTTGAGAGGCCTAGAAGTTCGAAATGAAGCCGTTCAGGCAATAGAATCATCACTATCACAGTTGCAGAATCTCAAGGATTTGAAATTAGGCTTTGATTCTGTGTCGTTAAAAGCTGTGGCTTCGATAGTGAAACGACTTCATTCTTTATACTCTATTGAATTGAAAAACTCTGAATATGTAAAGAGTGATTTTGACTTCTTTCTGGATGTTTCTAAAGACTTGGTGAACCTTCGGAAAATCAATTTATTATTTGCATCTGCACCTAAGCTAGAAGAGATTGAAGTTGGATCTTTGAAACACCAAAAATGTGTCGCAATCTCAAAGATGGAAGATGATGAAGACGATTTTTAAAAATTTGTTTTATCCCTTCATTTTGACTCTGCATTTTCTATAAAACAAATACATAAATCTTTCTCTTCTGAGCCTCGTTAAGTTTTCGAACCTTGAAATTTTTTTCGAAAAATTCTCTCTCTAAAATTTTATGAAAATTAGATCTCATTAGAAATTCCTTTTGAAGAGATTTCAAAGAGATTTATTTTCTGTTTTGTTTCTCTAGATTTCTGATACAATAGAAGAAAAAGATTTAAAGATCCTCAGAATGTCAAATAAAGGGGTTTTCGAGAAAATGAACTGAGGAAAAAAAGAGATTTTGTTGGTTTAATGGAAAAAATTTTTAGGATTTTTTCAAATGAGAATCTTAAATTTTTTAGAGCAAATAGTTTTTCAGAAGATTTTGAAAGACTTAATTTTGCCAGATTTGCTCCTTCAGAGCCTTGATACAAGGCCTCTCATTTTCCTTTTTGTGTCAATACAACAAAAATAGAATTGAAAAAACAACTTAATGAACTCATCTTCAATTTCACAAAAAGAATCCCAATCAACAAAGATTTCCCCCGTTTCAAAGATTTCTAAATTGTTACATCCAATCTGATTTTTGTTAATAATAAATGGATTGGGAGTTAATCCTTGAAAGAAATGATGACTTAGTGAGTTCAAGTTCAGCCAAACTTCCTTTTCTTGTGGTAAATTGCGACTTGGCTTCCTTTCCAGGAAAAAATCCATCTTGTGATTCCAAAAAAAAAAATCATTCATAAAGAATTCCAACTTTTTTTGGGTTATAAAATTTGCCTAAGATTTTCCTGTTTAATTTATTTTATGATCTGAAAAATTTAAAAATTGAGAAGGGCCAAAAAACATCAAAAGATAAAAACTCGATGCTTGGGAAACTTTTTCGACTTTCGGACAAAAGACTTTTGTATTTCATATGAATCAGAGGAAAGGGGTTGCTTCACTTTGCTTTCAAACCTCCTAAAGGGAATTTTTTTGCCAAAATTTAAAGAATTAATTTGAGCACTTTTCATGAATCAGAAATAATTTTCCTCTCAGATCTTTCAAATTTCAGAGGATCATTTCATAATCACCCATCCTCCCAAAATTTTAGAAGAAAACCAACTTTTAAGGTTTTTGAGCCTTGACAAGTTGAAGTTGGGCCTTTGATGAGAAGAAGAGAAAATTCCAGGAATCACTCTCTTGTATTTGATTTTCATACTTTTTCCTCAGAGACCAAAATAAAATTCCAATAAAATTTTATGATCAATTTAAGTTTTTATTTTTATCAATTTGCTAATCTTGAATTTCGACAAAAACAGTCAAACTAAAACTTCTTCAACGACCCTTTTCTGAGTAGACAAGTAGGAAAACTGAATAAATACGAAGCCAAAGGCTGTGCAGAGGCTTATTGAGCAGGTCAATGAGGCGAGAAATTCACATTCTTTTTCAAATTATCTTTTGCTTTAATCACACATCTGAAGGGGTCATTTTTTCGAGTTGGCCTCGGAATCACTCTAGAAATGACATCACTAAGATTATACAATCCGTATTCTCATGAAAATCTGAACATTTACAAGGTTTGCAAAAGCTCAAAATCAGTGAATCACTCAAGGTCTAGGCAGATTTGCAGTGGCTCAGAATCTCATGAAAATCCTTTGCGACAAAGCGCACCCATTTTTCACTAAAAGCGCAGAACGCACTCACCTTCTCAAAAAAACGCAAATCGCAGTGACTTTTAAGAAAAATCGCATCGATGAGTCAATTTTGGCGAGCA
>Ga0182738_1008681_pt1 | contig 10055 bp, 9 predicted proteins | sample eDN5th30CBELigMG_FD_128876 | JGI IMG/M metagenome (GOLD analysis project Ga0182738, IMG submission 128876) | Enriched Miracle-Growth compost microbial communities from Emeryville, California, USA - eDNA 5th pass 30_C BE-Lig MG (version 2)... ... | reverse complement strand
TCGATGTGGCGTTCGAGATCGTCGAAAGCCCGATTGCCGAACTGGTCGGTGCCCATGCGGTGATCTGGACGACCACGCCGTGGACTATCCCGGTCAATCAAGCGCTCGCCTACGGGCCGGACGTAACATACCACCACTACAGGGCCCCGGACGGCGCCCGGTATCTGGTCGCGGCGGACCTGCTCGAGGACTTCTTCGAACGAACCGGTCTCGGGCCTTTGGCCCATCAGGGACCGGGCGGCTCTGCAACCGATCTCAGCGAGTATGCGCTGGGCAACTATCTCGGCGCCGAACTCGCCGGCACGATCGCACGCCACCCGATGCACCATCTCGGCGGGTTCTTCGCCGAGCCGCGCCCGCTCCTGCCGGGAGACTTCGTCACAACCGACAGCGGCACCGGCCTCGTCCACATGGCGCCGGACCACGGCGAGGACGACTTCGATCTGTGCAAGACCAACGGCATCGGCCCGAAGTTCGCCGTCGAAGGCGACGGCAAGTACCGCGAGGACTGGGGCTGGCTGGGTGGACAAGGCTCGGTCATCAACCCGAAGTTCAACGCGCCTGACGGGCCGATCTGCTCGGACCTGCGCGAAGCGGGCGCGCTGCTGGCAGCCTCGGCTGACTACAAGCACAGCTATCCGCACTCGTGGCGCTCCAAGGCCAAGGTCATCTTCCGCTGCACGCCGCAGTGGTTCGTGCCGATGGACAAGGTGATGACGCACATCTCGCCCAAGGACCGCTTCGAGCGGCGCTGGGAGAACGAGGGCGGTGCCATCAACCCGGCCGAGGAAGGGCTGTGCGACGCGCCGACCTTGCGGCAGGCGGCGCTCAACGCGATCGAGCAGACCCGTTTCGTGCCCGACAAGGGCCGCAATCGCATCGGCTCGATGGTCGCCGGACGCCCCGACTGGGTGCTGAGCCGCCAGCGCGCCTGGGGCGTGCCAATCACCCTGTTCGTCCACCGCGAAACCGGCGAATACCTCGTCGATTACGAGGTGAACGCCCGCATCATTGAAGCCGTGCGCACGCAGGGCGTCGATGCCTGGAGCGACGAGACGGCGCAGGAGCTGCTCGGCGACAAGTACAACGCCGCCGATTACGAGCGCGTGACCGACATCCTCGACGTGTGGTTCGATTCGGGGTCCACTCACGCCTTCGTGCTCGAAAGCGGCCGCTGGCCGGACCTGCTGCGGCCGGAAGGCTATGTCGGCCCGCGCGCGGACCTCTACCTCGAAGGCTCCGACCAGCATCGCGGCTGGTTCCAGTCGTCTCTGCTCGAATCGTGCGGAACCCGTGGGAAGGCGCCGTACAAGGCGATCCTGACCCATGGCTTCACCATGGCCAGCGACGGCAAGAAGATGTCGAAGAGCCTCGGCAACACCGTCGATCCGATCAAGGTGATGGAGACCTACGGCGCGGACATCATCCGCCTGTGGGCGCTGAGCGTCGACTACACCGAGGATCACCGCATCGGTGACGAGATCCTCAAGGGCGTTGCCGACCAGTACCGCAAGCTGCGCAACACCTTCCGCTACCTGCTGGGCGCACTGCACGATTACGACCCGAGCGAAGCGGTCGGCGTCGAGGCAATGCCGGAACTGGAGCGCTACATGCTGGCGCTGCTCGGCAAGCTGGACGCAGAACTGCGCCGCGCGGCAGAGGATTTCGACTTCAACTCCTATGTTCGGGCGCTGGCCGATTTCGCCAACGAGGACCTGTCGGCGTTCTACTTCGATATCCGCAAGGACTGCCTCTACTGCGACGCGCCCAGCGATCCAAAGCGCCGCGCCTATCGCACGGTGCTCGACACCCTGTTCCAAGCGCTGATCCGCTACGCCGCGCCGGTTCTGGTGTTCACCGCCGAGGAAGTGTGGGGCAGCCGCTATCCGGACCGCGACACGGTGCATGTCCTCGAATGGCCGCAGATTCCGGTCGCCGAAGCCGACCTCGATCGGTGGGCGCAGCTTCGCTCCCTGCGCGAACGGGTGACCGAGGCGATCGAGCCTCTGCGGCGTGAAAAGACCGTCCGTTCGAGCCTGGAAGCGAAGGTCGAAATCCCTGCGGCGGCGATTCCCGCAGGCATCGATGACGCGGACCTAGCCGAGCTGTTCATCAGCGCGCCGATCACCCGTGTCGAGGCCGATGCGGTGAGCGTTTCCCGCACCGCGGACGAGAAATGCGGCCGCTGCTGGCGTCACCTGCCCGAAGTGCCTGAAGACGGCGCGCTCTGTTCACGTTGCGAACAGGTGGTCGCGGGCATGGACGCGCCCGCATGACCGGGTTCTTTTCGCGCAACCGCCTGATCGGCCTGGCCGTCGCGGCGGTGATCTTCGGGGTCGACCAGTGGGTCAAGTGGCTCGTCGCGGGCCCGCTCGGCCTCCTGCGCGAGGGGGATCACCTCGACCTGCTCGGGTTCTTCGACTTCACCCGGACGCACAATTATGGCGTCTCGCTGGGGATGTTCACCGCTACGTCGATGGAGATGCGCTGGGGCCTTGTCGCCGTCACCTCGCTGATCGCGCTCGCCGTGCTCGTCTGGATGTTCCGCGAGCGGCGCTTCCTCGACATCCTCCCGCTCGGGTTGGTGCTCGGCGGGGCGCTCGGCAACATCCGCGATCGCGCGACGTTCGGCTACGTGCTCGACTATGCCGACTTCCACATTGGGGACTGGCGGCCGTTCCTGATCTTCAACATCGCCGATGCCGCGATCACCGTCGGCGTCGCGATAATCCTTGTGCGCGCGCTTTTCCTGCGCGACAAACCCGCCGATACCGAGACAACCGCTCCTGATACCGCGGAGACCTGAAACATGCCCAAGTTCGCCCGTCCCCTGATCGTGATCGCACTCGCGAGCACGCTCGCCGCGTGTGGCGGTGGCGGCATCTTCAACCGCGACCGCCCGGACGAGTTCGCCGTGCAGCGCCAGGCGCCGCTCGTCGTGCCGCCCGATTTCGAACTGACCCCGCCGCAGCCCGGCGCCCCGCGTCCGGCCGAAGGCACTGCCAGCCAGCAGGCGCTCGACGCCCTGTTCGGCGGCCGCGCTCCGCGCAGCGGAGTGGAGACCAGCGCGCTCGAGCGCGCCGGCACCCCCGATCCGGGCATTCGCTCGGCCGTGGGCGACCCGCAGACCAACACGGTGAACAAGGGCACCGTGACCCGCGCGATCGTCGCCGCACCTGAGGGTGACGGCGCGGCCGCGCAGACGGTCATCCCGGGCTAAACGCCGGTCGTCAGGCGGGGCCGGAAAGGCCCTTGCCGCTGCCGTTGATACTTCCGGCAACGAAGATCCGGCCCGGTTCCATCTGGAAGCTCGGGTCGAATTCCCCGTAATCGCACGTGAGCTCTTCCCCGGCCGCGATGTCGCGCCGGGCCCAGCCCACGTTCGGATCGGTGAAGTCGGTGTTCGGCCGCGACGAATGATTCATGAACCGGCCGTTGTCGAACTCCACCACCGTGATCCCGTCGCGGGTCATGTGCGGATAGCCGTAACGGGCGACGAACTGACGCTGCAACGGCGGCATGCTCTCTATGTCACCAGTGTTGAGAAGATGGTCGAAACGCTCATCGAGTGTCCAGATAGCGGTCCCCGCTGAAATGGGCTCGGCAGCGAATATGCCAACCCCTTCGATCTCGCTGGGGCCGACGTAGGTCGGTACGATCATCATGTGTGTGGGCCTCGGGGTGCATGTGGGGCGGGCACCCGCGCATCGCCGATTCTTACCGGACGACAATGCGAAGAGTGCGTCGCATCCGGCCCTCCGACAAGAGGGAAATGCGTTCAGGCCACTCCACTGGTCGCGTTTTTATCTTCGGTAATCAGCAGCTTGTCGATCTTGCGCCCGTCCATGTCCACGATCTCCACGCACCATCCCTGGTCGTGGAAGCGCTCGCCTTCCACCGGCAGCTTCTTGAGGTGCCACAGCACGTAACCGGCCGCGGTGGCGAATTCGCGCGGCTCGGGCAGTTCGATGCCCAGCCGGTCCGCGAGCGCATCGGCAGGAAGCGCGCCTGACACCAGCAGGGAGCCGTCCTCGCGCTCGATAATCAGCGGCTCGTCGCCCTCGTCCTGATGGCTGGCGAACTGACCGACCAGCGCCATGAGCAGGTCGGCCGGGGTGACGATGCCTTCCAGGTGGCCGTACTCGTCATGGACCATGCCCATGGCGATGTCGGACTGCTGGAGGATGCGCAGGGCGTCCATTGCATCGAGCTGGTCAGGGATGACCTCGGGCTTGCGCAGCAGTTCGGACAGGTTCGTTCCCTGCCCCGCAATCAGGCGGGCCTGGAGCTCGCGGACCTTCACCACGCCCACCACCTTGTCCGGCGAGCCTTCGGCCACCGGCAGCAGCGAGTGCGGCGAGCGTTCGATAGCTTCCCGTACGTCTTCCTCGCTGGCGGCGATGTCGATCCAGTGCAGCTCCTTGCGAGGGGTCATCAACTCGCGCACCGGCCGCTCCGACAGCTTCACCACTTCGGCAAGGATCGCGCGGCTCTCCTCCTCGATCGCGCCCGAACGCGTCGCGTCCGCGAACATCATGTGCAATTCTTCGGCGGTGAGCCCGGGCTCGCCTCGGTGGCGCACGCCCAGCAGCCGCAACAGCAGGTTCGACGAAGTATCGAGCAGCCACACGAACGGCGCCGCCACTCGCGCGATGAAGGCCATGGGCCGCGCCATGAGGACGGCCACCGGCACGGCCACGCGCAGGGCCACCTGCTTCGGCACCAGTTCGCCGATCACCAGGCTGAAATAAGTCGTCGCCGCGATCACGAGGGCAAAGCCGACCTCTTCGGCATACGCCTGTGGCACGCCCAGCGCGGCAAGCCGCTCCCCGGTGGGCGCGCCAAGGCTCGCGCCGGAGTAGGCGCCCGCGATGATGCCGACGAGGGTGATGCCGATCTGCACCGTCGAGAGAAACTTGCCGGGTTCGGCCGCGAGCGCCAGCGCAGCCTTCGCGCCTCCGCTGCCGCGGCTTGCCATCAGGCGCAGCTGAGCGGGCCGCGCCGAAACGATGGCGAGTTCGGACATGGCGAAGATCCCGTTCAGGAGGATCAACGCCCCGATGATGATCACGTCGCTCCAGGGGAATGGGGTCACGTGCGCCCGGCTAGCAGATAAGCGGGCCGGTGCAAAAGGACTTGCTTGATTCGCCCAAGGGAACGGCTTGCTTGCGTGGCGCGTTGTTCAGCTCATAGTTAGGCGAAACGGCTCACTGGCGACCCCGTCGGGCAGCTGCTCGTCACTATAACTACACAGGGACAAACAACATGAAGAAATCCCGCATCCTCGTTTCGAGCCTGGCTGTACTTTCGCTGGTTACGGTCTCGGCGTGCGTTACGGATCCGAACACGGGTGAGCAAAAGGTCTCCCGCACAGCCATTGGCGGCGTAGGCGGCGCCGGGCTGGGCTATCTCCTCGGCGGACTGATCGGCGGAAAGACCGCCCGCATCGTCGGCGCGGGCATTGGCGGCGTTGCCGGCGGCGCGATCGGCTACCGCATGGACCAGCAGATCAAGGAACTGAAGGAACAGACGGCCGGTTCGGGCATCGACGTGACCGAAACGCCTGACGGGCAGTCGATCCTCGTCAACCTGCCGAACGGCGTGACGTTCGCGGTCGACTCGACCACCATCACGCCCACTTTCCAGAGTACGCTCGACCAGATCGCCGCGAGCCTGACCAAGTATCCGGACAGCCTGATCGACGTGATGGGCCACACCGATTCCACCGGATCGGACGCCTACAACCTCGACCTGTCGAAGCGCCGCGCCGAAGCGGTGGCGAACTACCTGACCCTGCGCGGCGTTTCGCGCGCCCGCATCGCGACCATCGGTTATGGCGAGCAGTATCCTGTCGCCGACAACGCGACCGAAACGGGCCGCGCGCTCAACCGCCGCGTGGAAATCCGCATCACTCCAGTGACGCAGGACGAGGTTCGCGCTGCACGCGGAAACTGATAGCAAGACTGCTAAAATGCGAATGGGGCCGGCTCCGTGAGGGGCCGGCCCTTTTCGTTCAGGAAAGCTTTTCGGCGCGGTCCGCAAGCCGCTCCACCGCTGCGGCGTGAATGCCGGGAGCGCTGACCAGCAGGCCGAACGCCCGCGGGTCACGCTTGTTGTAGACCAGCGGCTTGCCGAACGCGTCGGTGACGGCAGCGCCCGCTTCGCGCGCGATCAGCGCAGCGGCGGCGACGTCCCATTCGTAGCCCCATCGCAGAGTCGCGACGATGTCCGCCTCGTCGGCGGCGACCATCGCCACGCGAAGCGCGATCGAATTGGGCCGATCAACCATTGAGAGGTCGCTGTCTTCCTTTGCCAGCGTCTCGGCGGGAACCCGCGCGCCAACGAACTCCTTGCGCGTACTCGCCTGCAGTGGAAGGCCGTTGCGAGTCGCGCCCTGGCCCGCCGTGGCGCACCAGATTTCGTCCCGCGCCGGTGCGGCGAGCGCGCCGATGAGCGGCCTGCCGGCGCTGATCAGCGCAACCGATACGCACCAGCCCGTTCGCCCCCGAATGTAGTCGCGGGTACCGTCAATGGGGTCGACCAGCCAGATCAGGTCGCGGTCGAGTCGTCCCGCGTTGTCGGCGGTCTCCTCGGAGAGCCAGCCCGCAGCAGGCAACAAGGCCCCAAGTTCACGACGCAGGAAGCGATCGACCTCCAGGTCCGCTTCGCAAACCGGGCTGCCGGGCGTCTTCTCCCAACTCGTCAGTTTGTGCCCTGCACCGGGCCATTTCCCCATCGCCATGCCTGCGGCTTCGGCGACGATCCGTTCGAGACGCTCGCGATCGATCATGTACACTAGCTGTTGGGGTGCACCGCAGCACTTTTCAAGCGTGGCGCACTGTGCTTAGGCGCGGCCACTCCCCTCATCCCGATACGAAGGTTCGGTCACGCGATGAACATTCACGAATATCAGGCGAAGGAACTCCTCGCCAAAGCCGGCATCCCCGTACCTGCGGGACATGCCGCCACTACCGTGGAGGAAGCCGTCGCGGCGGCCAGGCAGCTCCCGGGACCGCTCTACGTCGTGAAGGCGCAGATCCATGCCGGCGGGCGCGGCAAGGGCAAGTTCAAGGAACTGCCGGAAGACGCCAAGGGCGGCGTGCGCCTCGCCAAGTCGCTCGAGGAAGTCGAAGCCAATGCGCGGGAGATGCTGGGGAACACTCTCGTTACGGTGCAGACGGGCGACGCTGGCAAGCAGGTCAACCGCCTCTACGTGACCGACGGCGTCGATATCGAAGACGAATTCTACCTCGCCCTGCTCGTCGACCGTGCCACCGGCCGCGTCGCGCTGGTCGTCTCGACCGAAGGCGGCATGAGCATCGAGGACGTGGCGCATGAGACGCCCGAGAAGATCACCACCCTCACCGTCGATCCGGCCACCGGCTTCATGCCGCACCACGGCCGCGCGGTGGCCTTCGCCCTGAAGCTTACCGGTGACAGCGCCAAGCAGGCCGCGAAGCTCGCCAAGCAGCTCTACGAGGCCTTCGTCGCGCTCGACTGCGCGATGCTGGAGATCAACCCGCTGGTGAAGACCGACAAGGGCGACTTGATCGTGCTCGACACCAAGATGAGCTTCGACTCGAACGCCCTTTTCCGCCACCCGGACGTGGAAGCGCTCCGCGACGAGACCGAGGAAGACCCGATGGAGGTCGAGGCCGCGAAGTACGACCTCGCCTACATCAAGCTCGACGGCAACATTGGCTGCATGGTCAACGGCGCGGGCCTCGCCATGGCGACGATGGATATCATCAAGCTCAACGGCGCCTTCCCGGCCAACTTCTGCGACGTCGGCGGCGGCGCCAGCAAGGAGAAGGTCGCGGCGGCGTTCAAGATCATCCTCTCCGACCCTGCGGTAAAGGGCATCCTGGTCAACATCTTCGGCGGCATCATGCGCTGCGACACGATCGCGGAGGGCATCATCGCCGCTGCCAAGGAAGTCTCGCTTGAGGTTCCGCTGGTCGTCCGCCTCGAGGGCACCAACGTGAACGAAGGCAAGGCCATCCTCGACAACTCGGGGCTGGCAATCATTTCGGCAGACGACCTGGGCGATGCCGCCCGCAAGATCGTCGGCCAGGTGAAAGAAGCAGCCTAAGCCTGGGGCTCGAGGTTCAACGCCCTCAGCCATTCGGCCAGAGCGGCGTTGACCTCCTCGGGCGCTTCCTCGGGAAGCCAGTGCGACACGTCGGGGAATCGCCGGATGGCGATGTCGTCGACATAGCGGCTGCTGGGCAGGATCAGCTCGGTGCCGAGCGCGGTGTCCTGCTCGCCCCACAGCATCAGCATCGGCGCGTTGACGCCCGGCCCTTGCCCCATTGAGCGCAGGTTCCGGTTGGCGCGGTAATAGTTGATCATCGCCGTCAGCGCCCCCGGCGCGGCGGCGTTGTCACGATAATGCTCGACGATCTCCGGCGGAAAGGTGTTTTCCCGACACGCCGAGCGTTGGAGCACCTTGCCTACGGCTGCGGCCCGATTGGCGCCGAGGCGAAGCTCGGGCAGCCACGGCAGCTGGAAGAACCGTATGTACCAGGAGCGCTTGCGTTGGGGCCCGCTACGCACGGCTTTCTGAAAGACCCGTGGATGCGGCGCGTTGACCGTAACGACGCCATCCAGCGGCCGCACCCGCCGGATGGCGAACGACCAGGCTATCATCCCGCCCCAGTCATGCCCGATAAGCAGTCGCTGCCTTGCGCCCAGCGCGTCGAAGAGCGCGCCCACGTCTTCGACGAGATTGTCGATGTGATAGGCCCTGCGCCCCTTTGGCCGGCTGCTGCCCCCATAACCGCGCAAGTCCGGCGCGACGACGTGCCAGCCAAGATCGGCCAGGAATTGCATCTGGTGGCGCCAGCAAAGGCGGCTTTCGGGGAAACCATGCAGCAGCAGGGCCACCCTGTCGCCGGCCCCGGCTTCGTCGACGAGGAAGCGCAGGCCATTGGCCTCGATCGAGCGTGTGGTGGTCCCCCCCATGCCCTCGTTTTGCCTCACCAAAGCTCCATAGGCAACGAGGCTTGACCTTGCCTTCGCACGGGGCAAAGGCACTGCGTAACAAAGTTACAAGCGCGACAAACCCCAATCGGAGCATCGCCTAATGAAGATCCTCGTCGCCGTGAAGCGGGTGATCGATTACAACGTGAAGCCGCGGGTGAAGCCCGATGGCAGCGGGGTCGATCTTGCCAACGTGAAGATGAGCATGAACCCCTTCGACGAGATTGCGGTCGAAGAGGCAATCCGGCTCAAGGAAGCGGGCAAGGCAACCGAGGTGATCGCGGTGTCGGTCGGCCCGGCCAAGGCGCAGGAAACGCTGCGCACTGCGTTGGCGATGGGCGCGGACCGTGCGATCCTCGTCGAGAGCGATGACGCGGTGGAACCGCTCGCCGTCGCCAAGATCCTCAAGGCCATCGCCGAAGCGGAACAGCCGGATCTCGTGATCCTGGGCAAGCAGGCGATCGACGACGATTCGAACCAGACCGGCCAGATGCTCGCCGCGCTGATGGGCCGTCCGCAGGGTACCTTCGCCAATGCGGTGGACCTCGAGGAAGGTAGCGTCACCGTGAAGCGGGAGATCGACGGCGGGCTCGAGACGGTGAAGCTCACGCTCCCCGCCATCGTCACCACCGACCTGCGCCTGAACGAGCCGCGCTACGCCAGCCTACCGAACATCATGAAGGCACGCCAGAAGCCGCTCGAGACGAAGAAAGCCGCCGATTACGGCGTCGATACCGCGCCGCGGCTCAAGATCACCCATGTCGCCGAACCGGCCACCCGCCAGGCGGGCATCAAGGTCGGCTCGGTCGATGAACTCGTAAGCAAGATCAAGGAACTGGGGATCGCCTGATGAAAACGCTGGTCCTGGTCGAACACGACAACGCCTCCATCAAGGACGCCACTCTCAGCACCGTCACCGCAGCGTCCCAGCTTGGTGAAGTGACCGCGCTCGTGGCCGGTTCCGGTTCCGCTGCGGTGGCCGAAGCAGCTGCGAAGATCGCCGGTGTCACCAAGGTGCTCCACGCCGACGACGCGGCCTATGCGCACGCGCTGCCGGAGAACGTCGCCCCGCT
>Ga0182738_1008676_pt1 | contig 10057 bp, 10 predicted proteins | sample eDN5th30CBELigMG_FD_128876 | JGI IMG/M metagenome (GOLD analysis project Ga0182738, IMG submission 128876) | Enriched Miracle-Growth compost microbial communities from Emeryville, California, USA - eDNA 5th pass 30_C BE-Lig MG (version 2)... ... | reverse complement strand
GCCCCACCGCTGAATGACGCCGCCCCCGCCCAGGAAGCTCCCGCTCAGGAAACCCCCAACGGTGCGGCCAACGCCCCCCAGAGCAGCCTGCTCTTCTCGACCCCCGCGGGTAACTGAGCTTGAGCCCGAGCTGTTCCTAACGCTTGACTTTCCGAGATCCATCGACTGACACGACGGAATCTTGGACGCCCAGCGGCCCACGCATCGACCCCGATGCGTGGGCCGTTCTTCGTTGGTTGAGGGCCACTTTTCAAGAAGTCCCGCCCATCGGTACAGGACCGAATTCTTGGATCAAGAAAGCCATGTTCGAGCCTTGTTGGTGGATCGTTTTTCGCCGATCACCAGACTGACCAGCCCAGGCCCATGAGTCGCCTCGCTTCCCATCGCTCTCAACCACATCCCCCGTTTCTTCCTGATCGCCGAATCGAATCACGCTTGCGACCTGGATCAGCGGATCACGCGAGATTGACAAACGCAGCCAATTGTGGATAACACTCCCCTCGCGGGATGCGACTGGCCTTAGGCGTCTCATGGATGGGAGCCGGGCTGTGGATTGAGCTCTCGATCGCGGGGAACCTCGGGCTGCTTCGCCCAGCTTTCCGCCTCGTGCATGTCATGTCCACCGTCGAGGTCATTCCCTCCGCTTTCCCTATCTCCCCGACCGTTACCGCGCGTTTCGAGGTAAGCCTCATGGATGGGTGCTCCTCTGGGTGGTTTGCGCTAGGCCGTGCAGGCCGATTCGACTTCTTCCACTTCGAGGGGGAGCTTGCGTCCCATCCCATCCTCGGGTTCGGCCAAGTCGCCGGGAGGAGAGTCGATGCGGACTGAAAAGTCTCCTTCCGTTTCACCAAGACTGAAGCAGGCCTTGAGCCACCTTTCGAACGCTCGACGCTCGTTCTGGGCGCGAGGGCCGGCCGTCCGTTGGCTCACTGGTCTGGGCGTCCTGGCCATCTTGGCTGGAGTGGTGTACCTCACCGCGCTCACCCCCACGCCGGGGCAATACCTCGCGGACGGTCGGCAATATTCCGCCGACGCCCTCGAACTGATTTACCAGGCTCTGGACGAGGCCCGAATCAGCTATCGGGTTGACGACCGCAGGGTCAGCGTGGCGACCGAAAACTATGCCGAGGCGTCGGCCCTCGTTTCCAACCTCAAGCTGAGTCCGCGATCCATTTCCGAGATTCGCAAGTCGGTTCAAGCCTTCGGCATCTTCGATAGCCTCAAGAGCATCGAACAACGCGAGCATCAGGCCCGCGTGGAAGAGCTGGAGACGATGATCGGCAACCTGGATGGGATCATCACGGCCACGGTCTCAATCGAACGTAGCCCGAGCCGATCCGGTGGCCGGCCCGTTATGAACACGACGGCCTTCGTTTATCTCGAAGTCGAGCCGTCTCGAGACCTCAGCCCCAAGACCGTTCAGAGCATCAAGGGGATCATCGTGGGCAAGGAGCCCACGCTCAAGGCCGACGCGATCGCCGTGTACGACCGAAAGGGGCATCGCTACCTCGACCCCATGGACCCCGCGCTCGACGAGATTTCGCGGACCAAGGCGCGCGAGGAGGAACTCGCCCAGGACCTGCGCGAGGAAATCCCCTGGATCGAGGGGGCGACCATCGATGTTCAACTCGTGGCTTCCCCCGAGCCTTCGCCCCAACCCGTGGTCGAGGTCAAGCCGGAACGTGCGTTCGTCCCCGCCGAGCCACTCGTCGCGGTGAACCAGCCTCTCGAAGCCGAACCTCAGATGCCGGCCGTGGTCGCGGAAGCCAGCATGGTTGAGCATGGGTCCTTCGCCTCGGCTTCCGAAGCAAGGCTGACCCAGGCGACTCGAGAAGACGCTTCCGAGCCCGTTGCGAAGTCGGAATTCGCTCGGGTCTGGGTCAAGGTTCCGCGCAGTTTCTACTATCGCCGAGCCTGGCCCAACCGAGACCCCTCCCAACCGGAGCTTCAACGGATCCAGGAGCGTACGGAGAAGCAGGTTCGCCGGGCGGCGCAACTGGTCTTCCCCTCCGAGAATTTCGAGCTCACCCTCGACACGTTTCCCGACAAGGTGAACCTCTGGGATCCGCGCGTGGCACCGGCGGTGCCCGAGACGCGGCGGATCCCTTCGTGGTGGATCCCCGCGTTGTCGGGGGCGGGGATCGGGGCCGTGTTGCTGGTCGTGGGACTTCGGCTTCTAGCTTCGCGAGCCCCGCGCAAGGCCGCGCCGGCGGAGACCTCGCGCATCACCTATTCCGTGGAAGAACCGGCCGACTCGGGACCTGGGCCTTCCGAGCGCGTGCGAGAACTGATTCGCCATAACCCAGAGGCGGCGGCGAGCGTTTTGAATCGTTGGATCGGCAAGGGAGGGCATGCGGCATGACTCGCATGGAGACCTCTCGCGCCTCGGCCGCTTCCACCGGAACCGTCGAGCCTTCGGGTTCGGTGGCGAATTCCTTGAATTCGGCGCATTCGGACGAGTCGATGCCGATCCGAAAGGCGGCGATTCTCCTGGTCAGCCTGGAGCAACCGCTGGCGTCGCAACTCCTCGCGCAACTGGATCGACAGGCCGTCGAGGCGGTGACTTTGGAGATCGCGCGGCTCGAACGGATTGCGCCGGGTGAGCAGCAGGCCGTTCTTGAGGAATTTTACGGCCTGGGTTTGCGCAGGCTTCGCTTTGTGTTCGAAGACCTGGTCAAGATGGACGATACAGACATCAGGGAGGCGTATCACGACGAGGACGTAACGACCTGGGCCCTCGCCCTGGGAGGAGCGGCCCGTCCCGTTCGTGCCAAGGTGCTTCGAGCCCTACCGGCGGCTTCGGCCACCGCGCTGGCTCGGGTCCTGGATCAGTTGGGCCCCTTTCGGCTCGATGATTCCGAGGCCGCGCAGATGGATATCGCCGAGCGGCTCCGACGCCTCCATGACCACGGACGACTTACCCTTCCCGACCCCAACGGTCAGGAGGCCATCCTTGTCTGACCTCGTCGATTTTGAAGACCTGCGCGACCTTGACGGATCGGACCTGCGGGCGGTCCTCAACCAGGTCTCTCCCGAGGAGCTCCTGGTCGCGATGGCGGGTACGCCCCCCGGGCTTCGCCGCAGCCTCTTGACCAAGCTCTCCTCAACCTCGGCCGTTCAGCTCGAGGCCCAGATCAACGCTTATGGAACGGTTTCTTTTGAATCGGCCAAGCATGCCCAGCGCGTGGTTGTGGAGGTCCTCTGCCGGCTCAGTCGCGCCGGACAAGTCGCCTTCAACGATCCTGAAGATATGGTAGCCTGAGCGCCGGAGAGGTGGGCGTTGTCCCCTCCCGCGCAACACAAGGCTACCCAGGATTGGGTCTTCGCAAAGGATTTGCGGATGCCGATCGCGACGCTTCGCCGATTGTTCTGCTCCGGGGCCCTCCTGGTTTTGGGATTGCTGGCCCCGGCTCACGACTCCCTCTGCTCGAAGGTCGAAGCCGGACAGGCTCCGCCTACCGCCTTGATCCAGCCGCCTACTTCCTCAACTCGTTCCCGCTCCGCCTCGGACTCGGATACCGATCCCCACTCCCAGGCCGATCGGCCCTTTCCTCCCCGGTCGTCCTCAACCCGGAAATCCTCGAAACGCTCCGAGTTGACCACCGGCTGGTGGTTTGGCACCGGCGGCATTGCCATCGCCCTGGCGGTCTGCGGGGGCTTGAGCCTGGCGGCTCGGAAGTATCTTCCAGGACGCGATTCCTCCACCTTGCTACGCGTGATCGCCCGAACCCATCTTTCTTCCAAGCACTCGGTCTATCTGCTGGAGGTGGGAGACCGGGTCCTGATCGTCGGGACCGGAGCCCAGGGGGCTCCTTCCTTGCTTGGAGAGCTTGGCGACGCCGAGTCAGAGACGGGACCGAATGTCTTCTCGGTCCCCTCCTCCGCGCCCCAGGCGGTCCCCCCCACGGCGAGCGGGCGCCCCAACGTTCCAACAACCATCAATGTGACACGTCCCGTGGGAGGCTCGGCGAGTCGGTTCGACCGTTTGGTGGGGGACGACGAATGAACACGCGTCTTCGAACGCCCCGGCTTGCCCTGTTGCTCGGACTGGTCGCGCTTCTTCCGTCGCTTGGCGATGCGCCGGCGAGGCCGGTCCCTGGAGCGGAAGCGAACGCGGTCCCGTCGATACTGGCCAACCGCCCCGTCGCGGCGCTGCCGGGTCCGCCGGCTTCAACCCCCGATCCCCTTCTTCGAACTCCCGTACCCGCACCGACTCCCGCGTCCACGCCCACGCGGACTCAGTCATCGAAGCGGTTCCAGGAGGCCAGGCTTCAGCAAGACTCCTTGCCATTGACGCCCGCGCCGAACTCTTCGACCCCGGCGGCTCTCGGAAACCCGGCGGCCCCCGGCGGCCTCAATCAAACCGCTCTCGACCCTCAGCATCTCGCCACGGGCTTCCGGATGCTGATCCCGTTTGTGTTCATGCTCCTGCCCGCCGCGCTCTTGATGTTCACCGCGTTCGTGCGAATCAATATCGTGCTGGTTCTCTTGCGCCAGGCGCTTGGGAGTCCGCAGGTGCCAGGCAACCAGGTGCTCACCGCCTTGGCCCTGCTGCTCACCGCCCTGGTCATGCGCCCGGCCGGCGAGGTGGTCTACAACCAGGGGATCGAGCCTTATCTCGCGGGAAAGCTATCCGGAGCCGAAGCCTGGGAGGCCGGGTCGAAACCGATCAAGCGATTCATGCTCGATCAGATCGAACAGACCAGGCATGAGAACTATCTCTGGCAGCTCTACGACCTGTCAACGCCGAGCACGGCCAACCGGCCCGACCCGGTCCGTGGCGAGGATTTTCCGTTTCAGGTCGTCGCGCCGGCGTTCTTGCTGAGCGAGTTGACCACCGCCTTGACCATCGGCTTTTACCTGTACTTGCCGTTCCTGGTGATCGACCTGGTGGTTTCGTCGGTGCTGGCCTCAATGGGATTGTTCATGCTTCCGCCCACCCTGGTCGCCATGCCGTTGAAGCTCATTCTGTTCGTCCTCGCCGATGGGTGGCTGCTGGTCGCATCCATGCTGATTCGTAGTTTTGCCTAGGTTGTGATTGGTGACGCATGGGGAATCGTGGCTGAGCCCTGGGAGTCGAGTGGTTGCACTCGATTCGCCGGTCGGCCCTCGGCCCCTTGCCTTGGTTCAACGTGCTCTTTTGAGATGGAATTCAGGAGAGGCCGGCGATGGAACTATCGCAAGTCATCGACTGGTCGCGTGAGGCCATTCGACTTTCGTTGCAGCTTGGCGGGCCACTGCTTGCGGTGGCCTTGGTGACCGGGCTCTTGATCGGCATCGTGCAAACCTTGACGCAGCTCCACGAGCCGGTCGTGGGCATGGTCCCTCGCCTGGTCATGGTCTTGCTCGTCTTTCTCGCGATCTTGCCCTGGCTGGTTGGGCACTGGGTGGAGTTTGAAACCACCTTGATTCAATCCATTCCCAATTTGATTTAATAGTCCGCATATTCCTCCCTGGGAGCGCGGGCGTCCCGCCCGCATTCGCATTTTCATTTGCGAAGAATAGCCAGGACATCCGCATTTTCATAAAGACACAACTTAAAAGTTGAGATGTGACGAGGCACTTGTTCTTGAAAGCACAGACGTTTTTGTGCGTGGTTCGGGTCCACGGGTGGATGATCACCGTTCGAGGATTGGCTCAATGACACCCAGCGACACCCTCTGGCTCGTGGGGCAGGGCCCATTGATCGCCCTGGTCCTGGCCCGAATCTTGGGCTTGGCGTGGACGGGTCCCTCTTTCTCGGCCTCGGGCTTTGGGTGGCGATCGCGCGTGGTACTGGCCCTGATCCTGGCGGGCGTGGTCGTTCCCGTGGTGGCGGGGGAAGTCTCGGCCCCCTCCGGTTGGCCGGCCCTGGGAGGCCTTTGCCTGGCCGAGGCGATGGTGGGAGCCGCGCTTGGGCTTTCAGCGGGGCTAATCGTCGCGGGAGCCAGGCAAGCGGGCGAGCTCGTGGGAACACAGTCCGGGTTTTCCCCCGCGGCCCTGTTCGACCCCGAAGCGGGAAATGAGATGACGGCCCTGGGGCACCTTTACGGCTTACTCGCCCTGGCGGCCTTTCTCTCGCTCGACGGCCCGATCGTGCTGGTCAAGGCCCTGGTGGAGAGTTACCAGGTTGTGCCGGCGGGCTCGGCGGCCCTGAATATCGAGACGGTGAACGAGGTCTTTCGCCGGGTGGGCGAGGCGCTTGCCTTGACCATCCAGTTGGCAGCCCCTCCCGCCCTGGCCCTGGCCCTGGCGGGCCTGGCCATCGGATTGCTCGGCCGGGCCGCCCCCTCGCTGCAACTGGTCACACTTTCATTGCCGGTCCGCTCGGCCCTGGGCCTCTTGCTGGTGGGTCTTGGCCTCTTGACGTTGTTGGCCACACTGGTGAACGCCTGGAACGTTTGGCCGGGGGGAGGCTGAGTCTCATGTCGGAAGATCGGAACCAGGCCCCGTCGAAGCTCAGGCGTCAACAGGCCCGCGAGCACGGTCAGGTCGCCCAAAGCCCCGAGCTCACCGGAGCCGCCGGGCTGCTGGGGGCGGTGATCGTTCTTGGCTTTTGGGGCGCGGATCTCTCCAACGCGTTAACCACCCTGATCCGGGAGCCGCTCACCTCGGCTTCGATCCTCCACGCTGAACCGGGGGAACTGGTGGGCCGCCTTCGCCTGCTGACCCTGGCCGTTCTCAAACCACTCGCCCCGATTACGGGGGGCTTCTTGCTCTTCGCCTTCGCCACGCACCAGGCTCAGGTACGAGGGTTGTGGGCTCCCAGCCTGCTCGCTCCCGAGCCCTCGAGACTCTGGACGCTCGGGCAGGGGCAAGGCGTGTTGATGCGAGGAGGGCGTGGTGTCTGGTCCCTGATCAAGGCCTTCGTGATTCTGCTCGTCACTGGCTGGGCCATGCGCTTGCGCTGGACCGAATTTCAGCAGTTCAGCCAGATGGATGTCCCCACGCTGACCCGCGCGGTGGGCCACTCGCTCTGGTTACTCTCCGCCTGGCTGGCGGTCGCCATGGTGGTAATGGGCCTGATCGATTTCGCCCTGCAATACCGTCGTTTCGAATCCCTGCTCCAGACCACGCCGCAAGAACAGCGCGAGGATCAGAAGTCGACCGAGGGAGATCCCGCGTTGCGTTCGAGACGTCGAGGGATTGCCAGGAGCCGGCGGGTCGACTCCCCCGAGGTCTTCGCTGGTGCAACCTTGGCCTTGACCGGGCCCAACGGCCTCACCTTGATTCTGGCTGGCGGGCCGCCTCCGCGTGCCATTTCGGTGCGTTCCATCGCCCAAGGGGCCTCGGGCCTACGGTTGCGAAATTCGGCGGAAAGTGCCCGGCTTCTCCAAATTAATGCAAATGACCTCGCTCGTCGCCTGGCGGGCCGCCGCGCTCCCGCACTCCCGATCCCTGCCGAACTTCTCGCGGAGCTTGCCTCGGTGTGGCCCGTTCCCGGCATGGAAGGTCGGAGTTAACCGAGATCGGATCTTGTAGAAATCTCCGTATCATCGCATGTTCGATTCCTTGGAAGCCGATTTAAATCAGCGCGATCTAGTCGATTGGGGCCAAAGTCTGTTCTTCGCTTATTTAGGTCATTTGAAACCGAAGTTGTCTGAAACCGAACGAGTCAGATCCTCGGAGCGTAGAACCATGGGCGGAGCTCAACTGTTCAAGAATCACCGATGGCTTCGTCGTGGTTCACTGGACGGACGCTCGCTCAAACCCGAAGACCGAGTTTGCGTGGTGGACAGACCACTCCAGCCCGGTGGCCAAAGAGAGTATGGGAGGAGTGAACCATGGCAACGGTTTTGTCCTTGTACCCAGACAAGCGAGATGGCGGACGAGAAATGCGCTGGGCTCGCTTTGAGCCGGTTCGAGACTGGCTCTTCACGGCCGCCGTTGTCCTGATTATCGCGGCGATGCTTGGCTCGCTGCTTCTGAGGCCGGAGAACTGGAACGACTTCCATCGCGACGAATGGTTGATTCTGGGCTTTTCGCTCGTTCTGCTAGTTGTTTCCTGGTTGAAACGAACGCGGTTCCCTAGCTCCGGTGAAGACGTGCGCTAGTCCAAGTCAAATCGGCCTGGGTTGCCCTTGCTCGCCCCAAGACATGAAAGTTTGAAGAGCGGTTAGGAACCGGCCGCCCACTCGTGAATTTCGTTTCAAGGCCCCATTTTTTAGGGCAATTCATTCGCCTGAGTACAGATTGGGTTCCGCGAATTTGGTGGCCATCAACTGCGTGACGCGGGTTGATGCCCACCTCTTTTCTCTCTGGACACCTGAGTCGTTCGGCGGTATCGTTCCGCCACACGTCTGAGACAAGTCACCCCGATCGCGGACCGCTCTTGTCAATCAAGAGCCAACTGGCCGCAAACGGTTGGAACAATGTGATTTAAGTGCGCATGGCACCGTGGGGCAAGGACGCTCGACGAACGCTCCGTGACGATGACGGACTCAAATTCATCAAGTTCATGAATCCAACGTCGTGGAGGGGAAGGGATGCCTCCCACTTCAGCATCAACTGCTCAAAATCTAAGTTGGTCGCGTCTTACGAACGCGATTTTACCCGTCACGATCGTGGGGGCCGTCCTCGTTTTCGTGGTGCCGGTTCCCCCGGTGATTCTGGACTTGCTGCTCGCGGCCAACCTCACGCTTTCGGTGCTGGTGCTGCTGACCACATTATCGATCCGAACTCCTCAGGAGTTCAGCGTTTTCCCCACGCTCTTGCTGACAACCACGCTGACCCGCCTGGTGCTTAACGTCGCGACAACGCGGTTGATTCTCACCAACGGCGGCACGAGCGGCTTGGACGCGGCCGGGGGGGTGATCCGGGAGTTCGGTGAGTTCGTCGCCCGCGACCAGGTGCTGGTGGGGGCGATCATCTTTGCCATCCTGGTGGTGATTCAATTCGTCGTGATCACGAAGGGGGCAACCCGCATCAGCGAGGTGGCCGCCCGTTTCATGCTGGACGGGTTGCCCGGCCGTCAGATGGCGATCGACGCCGACCTGCACGCGGGCCTGATCGACCAGCACGAAGCGCATCGGCGCCGGGACCTGGTCTATCGCCAGGCGGACTTCTTTGGCGCGATGGACGGTGCTGGGAAGTTCGTTCGGGGCGACGCGGTGGCGGGTGTCATCATCATCGCCATCAACATTGGGGCCGGCCTCTTCATCGGCATGGTCAACCATGGCATGCCGCTGGGCGACGCGGTCAACGTCTATAGCAAGCTCACCATCGGCGATGGTTTGGTTTCCCAGATCCCCGCCTTCCTGATCTCGCTGGCCGCGGGGTTGATCGTGACGCGGTCTTCCTCCGACACCGACCTGGGTAAGGACGTGGTGGGACAACTCTTTGGGCATCGCGAGGTGCTCGCGACGTCCGCCGTCTTCCTCGGTTTGCTGGCGCTCACGCCTCTGCCCAAGCTTCCCTTGCTGATCCTGGCGGGCTTGCTCGGAGGCGGGGCGGTGTTCATGGGGCAGGGCTCCGCCACGGACGCTGAAGAAACGGCCGAGTCGGCCCCTTCGCCCGAGTCGGCCGAGTCAACCGCCGCTTCGGCCTCGGCTGAGCCTCCGGGAGAGCGGATGGAAGACCTGCTCCATGTGGATCCACTCGAGCTCGAGATCGGTTACCGGCTGATCGCCCTGGCGGATCCAACCCGAGGAGGCGACCTGCTCGACCGACTTCGCGCGGTGCGGCACCGGGTCGCCCGAGACCTGGGCCTGATCGTGCCGCAGGTGCGGATTCGCGACGAGATCGGGCTTGGCCCCCATGAGTACCGGCTGAAGATTCGAGGGACGGTGGTCGGGCAGGGGATCGCTTACGTGGGCCGCCTGCTCGCGATTCCGCCGGCCGGCCTGGTGGCTCGACCCGACGGTCGAGATGGGGTGGATCCGGTGACGGGCCAGCCCGCCGTCTGGATCCATGCCGACGGTCGCGAGGTGGCGGAACTCGCCGGATGCCGGATCCTCGAAGCGTCCCAGGCGCTGGCGGGCCACTTCGGAGAGATTGTCCTGGGGCATGCCGACGAGCTCATGACCCGCGAACAAACGGGCCGGCTGCTCGAGCGAGCTCGAGCCACGGCTCCCGCCCT